>TARA_R110001606_G_scaffold399222_2_pt1 | contig 169941 bp, 158 predicted proteins | sample TARA_R110001606 | Tara Oceans TARA_R110001606 (sample SAMEA4398315) | marine metagenome | biome: Polar Biome; feature: [SRF] surface water layer (ENVO:00010504); material: water (ENVO:00002006), including particulate matter (ENVO:01000060) such as... | depth 5 m | reverse complement strand
GGTTGGGCTGGTATCGGTATGGCTATCCCTAGCTTAGAAAACGACACTGATGGTCTTGGTGCGGTAGGGGCTTACAAAGCGCTATCTAGCTGGACTAACTTGGGTGGTGTTTTGAGTGTATTTAGCCTATAAATTAATGTATCGATAATGTTTATTTAAAAGCCCTTGTATTCAAAGGTATTGATTGCAAGGGCTTTTTTATTATCTTAACTCAATGATGAAAACAGTTATAAGCTAAAAATGTGATGTTTGATTTCTTTAACTAGCGCTACGACCCAAGAATGGGTGCATTAAGTTAGGTAAACTATGACTAATCTGCTTGCTAATTCATTCAATAATACTCCAAGTGACCCTACCACTCTAATCTCAAAGCCACCTGAGACCTTACGTCAACTAGTTGAAATGGCGGGTGTTCGTTTTAATGGTGATGCTAGCTGGGATATTCAAGTCTATAAGGATGACGTTTATCGGCAAATTCTCACTAAGGGATCCTTAGGTTTTGGTGAGAGCTATATGGCTGGACATTGGGATAGCGGTACATTAGACGAGCTTTTTCACCGCTTAGTTAGTTTTGATATTGATAAAAAATTAGTGGGATGGGCTCGCCTGCGGTTATGGGGTGAAATATTACGTCAAACCTTTATAAATTTGCAGTCTAGTGAGCGAGCGTTTGTCGTGGGTGAGCAACATTATGATATAGGTAATGATGTGTTTGAAGCGATGCTAGATCGTACTATGAGTTACTCATGTGCCTACTGGCAAAATGCTGATAATCTCGAGCAAGCGCAACTCAATAAATTAGATCTAATCTGTCATAAATTAGAGTTGAAGCCCGGAGAAAAATTACTGGAGGTAGGCTGTGGTTGGGGTGGATTAGCTAGGCATGCAGCAAAATATTATGGTGTCGAGGTATTAGGAATAACGGTTTCTAAAGAGCAACAGAAACTAGCACAAGAACGATGTATTGGTTTACCCGTTCAAATCGAATTAATGGACTATCGTGATTTAAAAGGCCAATTTGATAAGGTTGTTTCAGTAGGTATGTTTGAGCATGTCGGACCGAAAAACTACCCTATTTATTTTGATACGATTTCTCGGCTGTTGAAAGACCAAGGTTTATTTTTATTACATACCATTGGCATGTACAAAACGACTAATAGTCTCGACTCGTGGACTGCTAAATATATATTCCCTAATGGCAGAATACCTTCTGCTGAGCAGCTTACGTCGGCATTAAATGGCCGGTTTTTGATCGAAGATTGGCAGAATTTCGGCCATGATTATGATCTTACTTTAATGGCCTGGTGGGATAGGTTCAATGCTGCTTGGCCACAACTTGAAGCCAAATACAGTGAACAGTTTTATCGTATGTGGAAATATTATCTGATGAGTTGCGCCGGATTTTTTCGTTCTGGACAAGGACAGTTATGGCAAGTAGTGCTGACTAAGCACGGTCGTACAAAGGTATATCGATCTGTCCGGTAACGTTTCGTTCTGACAACGGTAATCTGAGCCTGACTAGTTTAAAAAATCTTCAAAAAACCAAGCTGAGAATGCATGTCTACCCGCTACATCAGCCTTCTTATATATTTCAGATGCTTGTTGACGAACTGTTTTTTCCTTGGTGTCACGAATTGCAGCAATCTCATTAAAACTTAAACCTTTTAGTAAGAATAAGGCGATTTTCTGTTCGCTTTGGCTAAGTTGCCATTCGTCAAATTGTTGATGAATGATTGCACTGTATTCTTTTCTGGCATTCTGAATGAAAGTTGTTGATTGGCTTAGTGAGCGTTCAGTAGTTTTGAGTTCCTCTACTAAAGTTTGCATATCACGTTTGTTTTGTTTTAGTTCGATTATTAAGTAGACAATTAAGCTGACGGATAACGTTATGACTATCATTTCTTGAATAATATGCCATATCGACGCGTTAGTAGCGAAGTCCACAGCTAAATCAAAGGCATTAAAAGTCATTGACAGAAATAAAACTATAATGATGGCTAGTGTTTTGATATTAGACACTTTTTTTCCTTAAATACGCATTGTTAAATATATGGTACATATGTATTAAAACCAGAATTATAGGGCATACATCCACTATTAATCTGAACTGATTACCCTTAATATTTCTTTTGTCCTAAATTTGATGTTGACGTGAATTTTTAGCGTTTAACTCTTACTCTAAAATATCAAGAGGGTTTTTAATGAATTATTTTTTCAGCCTATTATTCCTTATCACTTCGGGAGTTGCCTATGCTAATGACTCATTACAGCTTAATGCTGATGAAATTAAGAATATAGGTGTTGAAGTTTTGGAACTTAAATCTACAACTGAATCGCTAACCCATAAGTTACCGGCAAAAGTGACGATACCTAACAAATCACAACGTGTCATCAGTATACCTCAAGATGGTGTTATTGAAATCATGTTGGTGGCTGAAGGCGATGTGGTTAAGTCTGGTCAAGAGATAGCTCATTTAAATAGTCCACAAATAGTGACCGGGCAGAATGATTATTTGCAGTCACTTAGTCGATTGTCACAATCACAACAAGAAATGAATCGTGATAAAAATTTGTTTGAAGAGGGCATTGTTGCTGAACGTCGTTATCGACAATCACTTTCAACGTATCAACAAGATAAATCCGATGTTGCAATGTATAAAAAAAGATTAGAAATGGCTGGAATGAGTTCTGATGCTATTCGTATATTAGATAAAACGCATTCATTAAACAGTCGTCTAACGTTAACTGCGCCAGCTGATGGCGTCGTAATGAAACAATTTGCTACAGCTGGCCAACGTTTGACGGCTGCTGATCCGCTCTATCGATTAGCTGAATTGTCTACATTGTGGCTAGAAATACATGTGCCATTAGACATCGCTAAAAATATTAAGATTAACGACCGTTTAATCGTTTGTGATAAATCAGTAGACGGTAAGGTCATAGCTATCGGTAGAGAAGTTCATGCTGCAGACCAAGGTGTATTAGTGCGCGCAGAAATTAATCACAAAACCGAGCAGCTAACACCAGGCGAATTTATAGAGGTATGTTTCATTCAACAAGCAGAAAATGCTCAATTTGAAGTACCTCGATCAGCAGTGTTCCGTAATGACGGTCTGTCAGCAATATTCATTAAAACTGACGGAGGTTTCTTGTACACAAATGTAAATATTGTTAAGGATAACGGTAATAATTTGGTGATTAGTGGTGATTTATCTCCACATCAGATGGTTGTAATTTCTGGTACTGCTACCTTAAAAGCCGCTTGGCTCGGTATCGGCGGCGATTAGCATTCTCAACTTACTATCACGGATTAGGAATACATCATGTTAGCAAAAGTAATTCAGTTTTCTTTAACGCAACGTTTGCTAATGTTACTGCTTATCATTGCCCTGTTAGGTGCAGGTTGGCGAGCATTTAATGAAACCCCCATAGATGCTTTTCCAGATGTTTCTTCGACACAGGTAAAAGTGATTCTTAAAGCTTCAGGTATGACACCGGAAGAAGTTGAGGCACGAATCACTTCACCTCTTGAAGTTGAAATGCTGGGCATTCCCAAACAACGCATGTTACGTTCAGTTGTTAAATATGGTTTAACTGATATTACTATCGATTTTGCTGAAGGTACCGATATTTACTGGGCACGCCAGCAAGTATCTGAGCGGTTAGCTAACTTACGCGATCAGTTTCCCGCAAGCGTTACGGGAGGGTTAGCCCCTGTGACAACGCCACTAGGTGAGATGTTTATGTTCACTGTAGACAGTGACTCTATGAGCCTTATTGAGCGAAGACTATTACTTGATTGGGTTATTAGACCTGCGTTACGTAGTGTACCGGGTGTGGCTGATGTTAATGCGCTTGGCGGATTAGCAAAAACTTTCCAAGTGACACCTAACATACAAAAATTATTGGCGAGAAATATTAGCCTGAATGATTTGCAATTAGCCGTTGAATTAAATAATCGAAATGATGGTTCTGGCCGACTTAATGATGGCGAAGAAGTATTGATTGTACGCGCTGAAGGCAGCATTCAAGAATTAGATGATTTGCGCGCTATTGTCGTTAAGTCCGATTTAGCTGAGCCAGTATTATTAGGTGACGTAGCAGAGGTTAGTATAGGTAGCCTGACACGTTATGGCGCAGTTACTAAAGATGGCGAGGGAGAGGCAGTTGAAGGGTTAGTCTTGGGGTTGCGAGGTGCAAATGCCCGGGATGTAGTGAAGGGTATTGAACAAACACTGACTGAACTTGAAGCAACGTTACCTAAAGATGTCAGCATTAATGTATTTTATAACCGAGGTAATTTAGTATCTAAGGCGATTGGTACGGTGACTAAGGCGTTGATTGAAGCAATCGTGTTGGTCCTTGTCTTATTAATGTTATTTTTAGGGGACATACGCGCAGCAACAACGGTCGCTTTGGTCTTGCCCTTGGCTGCGATGGTAACCTTTATCATGATGCAGCAATTTGGTTTATCAGCCAATTTGATGAGTTTAGGTGGTTTAACTATCGCTATTGGTATGCTGGTTGATGCTGCCGTCGTGGTGGTAGAAAATATCGTATCTCAATTAGCAGATAAAGAAAAAACCAAAGTATTACCGCGGTTACATCTAATTTATCGAGCGGTTAAAAGTGTTTCTGTGCCTGTAACCTCAGGTATAGCGGTTATTATTATTGTATTTTTGCCTTTACTCACGCTACAAGGTTTAGAAGGAAAGTTATTCATTCCTGTGGCTTTAACTATTGTCTTTGCTTTAAGTGGCTCTTTATTATTATCGTTGACCGTTATTCCTGTATTAGCATCCTATTTGCTAAAAAATGTATCACATGAAGAACCGTGGTTGCCGCGAGTTCTTAAAAAGTTATATGCGCCATTATTGAACTGGTCGTTAGGACATGGTCGAATTGTCATTTTTCTCGCAGCGACATCGCTTGTAACGGCTGGTTATCTATATACCCAGGTAGGTAAAAGTTTTATGCCGACAATGGATGAGGGGGATTTAATTGTGCAATTAGAAAAATTACCCTCAATTACGCTTGAACAATCGATTGATTTGGACCAACGTGTTGAGCGAGCAATATTAAAAAATGTGGCAGAAATTACTAGTATTGTTGCGCGTACAGGTGCTGATGAATTAGGTTTGGATCCAATGGGCTTAAATGAAACGGATATGTTTTTGGTGCTAAAACCCCAAGAGCAGTGGCAAGTGGCCACTAAGGCCGAGATAAAAGAGAAAATTCGTATCGTGATTTCTCAGTTTCCAGGCATTGCCTTTAGTTTTACACAGCCAATTGAAATGCGAGTGTCAGAAATGTTAACGGGTGTACGCGGTGATCTGGCTATTAAAATATTTGGTGAAGAGGGGGCCGAACTCAATCGACTTGCGACTGCAGTGGTGGCGCTTGTTGCAGGTATTAATGGTGCAGAAGATGTTACTACAGCCCAAACTGAAGGTGCGCAATATTATCAGGTTACTATCGATAGATTAGCGGCGGGTCGAGTAGGACTAAACGTTGATGACATTATGCCGCAATTACGTTTGTTAATTGAAGGTACCGAAGTCGGCACGATCTACCAAGGTGCCAGACGAACCCCTTTAATTATTAAAGGAGATGAATCATTACGATTCTCCCCTGCTGAATTCTCTAATGTAAGATTAACAGTGCCTAATGGTGAGAAAATTCCATTATCACGCGTTGCTACTTTAGAACGTGTTGATGGACCAGTTTCGATCAAACGTGAAACGGGAAAAAGAATGTCGGTGGTGGTCGCTAATGTCGGCGGTCGTGATCTGGTTAGTTTTGTTGATGAAGCAAAGCAATTAGTCGCTGACAAGGTGATTTTACCTGTAGGCTATTCATTAGCATGGGGCGGTCAGTTTGAAAACCAACAACGAGCGGCAAAAACACTGACTATTGTTGTACCCGTTGCCTTGTTGTTGATATTTTTATTACTTTTTTCGACGTTCCAATCTGTGCGTCAGGCACTTTTAGTATTAAGTAATGTGCCATTTGCTCTAGTGGGTGGTGTTGTAGCTTTATGGCTCACAGGCGAATATCTATCAGTACCTGCATCTGTCGGATTTATTGCTTTATTAGGAATAGCAGTGCTAAATGGAATTGTAATGGTGAGCTATTTCAATGAGTTACTCGCTTTGGGTTTGACAATGGAACAAGTCGTTAGAGAGGGCGCTATGAGACGTTTACGCCCCGTTTTAATGACGGCTACTATTGCAGCATTTGGTTTAGTCCCCTTGTTGTTTGCTACAGGACCCGGTTCTGAAATACAACGACCTTTAGCTATAGTCGTTATTGGCGGCTTAGTGAGTGCCACAGTGTTAACATTAGTGTTATTACCCTTATTATTTAGACGTTTTGGTATCGTAAACGCAATACCTCCGATGGAGAAAGTTGTATGATGTTATTGACGATTATTGCCCCTCCAGTAATGGAAGAGGAACTCATTGACTGGTTACTAACTCAACCAAATATTACGGGGTTTACTTCGCAAGCAGCCAATGGTCATGGTAGTGGTCACGATATGAATCTTGCTGAGCAAGTAAGCGGTAGACGCAGACAGATTACATTTATGATCGAGCTACAAAACCAGATGGTAACGTCAATTATCACTGATTTAAAACAGTGTTTTTCGGGCAGTGGTTTACATTATTGGCAGATGCCATTATCAGAAAGTGGCAGCATCTAAACACTGATGCGATATTATGAACAAAATTTTCCTAAAGATTGTTATTACTAAGGGTACGTCTTCATGTCGCTTCGAATTAAATTAGTTTTACTGTGTATTACAGCTGGAATCAACATTTCATCGGTAACGTTAGCTGAAGAAAGAGCACAGTTGAACCTATCTAGTACGGTCACTTTGTCTTCACTGACTCAAGGTGTCTTTCATCGACACCCCGCGCGTCATAGTGAAAGTGCTCAACAACAACAAGTTAACGCTAACACTGATTTAGCAAATGCTACGTTTGCTGACGTTAAAAGCATTAGTCTGACTCATCAGAATGATGTTGTAGGCAGCAGTGATGGTCTACAAGAGTGGGAAGGCATCGTTGAAATGCCGTTATGGCTGCCCGGACAGAAACAGCAACAATTATTATTATCAGACAGGTTATCCGCTGAGTTACCCGTCTACCAACAACAGGTTATGTTAGCTGCGTCAGCCGAAGTGCGTGATTTAGTGTGGAAGGTTGTGATGGCTAATACTGTCGCTGCGGAAGCCTATCAAATATGGCAATCTGCATTGAAGTTAGAAAAAGATGTGACTGCACGAGTGAAAGCAGGTGAGTTGGCAGGAACTGAACGATTATTGGCTACCAATAATGCACTAGAGATGCAGACCCAATATTTGCTAAAAAATTCTGATTTAGACCGCGCTTTAACAACTTACCGTGCTATTACTAGGGAACGATTCTTGCCAGAGACGTATATGGAGGTTCAGGTGAATAAACAGGTCATTGATCAGGACCATCCTGATTTAATGATGCTTGATCAACGCATTAATACCTTAAGATCACAGCAAGATCTTGCTCATTTTGATGGCGCAGTTAATCCTAGTTTATCAGTAGGGATACGCCGGGAACGTGGAAATCATGGCGAGAATTTCACCAATAGTCTGGGCGTAGGGATCAGTTTTGCCTTGGACAATGACGTATATCGTCGACCCGCTATTGCTAATGCCGCAAAAGCGTTGGCGGATGTAGAGGTTGTCTGGCAACAGCTAGAACGAGAATTAAATATAACGTTATTTACTTATTTACATGATTTAGAAACGAAACGGCTACAACTTGAACTGGTTAATCAGCAAAACGAAACATCACAACAGTACATAGCTTTACAACAGCGTGCATTTGAATTGGGTGATCTTGATTTAGTCAGTTTGATACGTAGTCAGTCACTAGCTAGCGAAACGCATAATCGTAAACTAGCATTAGAGGTCGATATTCAACTCACCATTGCACTTGTTAATCAGGCTTTAGGCGTTATTTTATAGCCTTAATATTTCGTTAAGATTACTTATTTAACATTGCTTCTATATTATCCAATTAAAGGGTGAATGAGATGGAAGCATTTAACGAACAAATAAGCTTAAGGAGAAATAATAGTCGAGCAGCGCGAGCTGAACGATTATTACTAGCACATATGCCGATACAATTTGATCACGCGACTTCGTCAGGAAAACAGGCCGTTGAAGCTTTTATCGCAGATCGTTTTCGTCATCACTATCAGGCAGAGATCACGCATTTTCTACCTTATTTGATATCTACTAAAACAGATGAAACCTTAACCGCTGCTATGGGCTTTCAACCTGCGAGCTCAGTTAAACCTTTATTCTTGGAACAATATCTAAGTACCCCTATTGAAGCTGAAATTAGCTACTTAACTAACCAAGATATAGATCGTAATACAATAGCTGAAGTAGGTAATTTAACGTCAATTCATCGAGGCACTAGTCAGTTATTATTTATCTTAACTATCGCCATTTTGCATGAAGCGGGTTTTGAATGGTCTGTATTTACGGCAACTAAACAGGTGCAACATTTATTAAGTAGGTTAAATTTGGTGACGATTACAGTATGTGAAGCGAATCCAGATAAATTGATTGATGGTAAACAATCATGGGGACGTTATTATGACGACGTACCTAATGTATTAATTGGCAATTTAACGGCTGCGATAGCCCAGTTAAGACAACATGACGTTATTGGTTTTATATTAAAAAATTACCAACAAACGATTACTGATATTGCCCAGAAAATTACACGATAATGTCCGTGCTTTGGGAAAAAATTGAGACATACGCAAACACACAGGCAGAACTATCTGCAATTGTGGGAATAGATAAGAGTTATTCCTGGCTCGAATTATATAAAGTTACTATTGAGGTTGCCCAGCAATTACGAGCCACACCCTATAAAGTGGTGGCGTTTTATGCAGATAATAGCCCCGCTTGGGTAATAGTCGATTTAGCGTGTCGAATGGCTGATATAGCACTATTGCCATTGCCCGCTTTTTTTTCTGATCAACAATTAATACATGCTATTAAGCAGGCGGGTGTTACAGCCATATTGCACCATGATGGCGATAGGCTCAGTAAATTACTGACACTAAGTGATGAACAAGGATTAACAGTAGGCACATTAGATTTAGTTTTAATTGCATTTGAGCAGCCCATTGTATCGTTACCAGCTGCGACTAGTAAGATCACCTTTACATCCGGATCTACGGATCATCCTAAAGGTGTTTGTCTGAGTAATGACCAGCAATTACGAGTGGCGCAATCCTTATTGTCTGCGACAGAACTCGTTGCCCCTAGGCATCTAAGTATTTTACCTTTTAGCACTTTACTAGAAAATATAGGTGGTATTTATTCGCCATTATTAGGAGGAGGGACAATCATTGCTCTTCCTGAGTCATCATTAGGTTTTAATGGTAGTAATGGTTTTGATTTGAATACATTACTAGCAACGATAAGCAAATATCAACCAAATAGCATGATTTTGCTACCGGAGTTGTTACTGGCTTTAGTAGCGGCAATTTCTAAAGGTTGGTCGCCGCCATCTTCGCTCAAATTTATCGCAGTCGGTGGTAGTAAAGTGTCGCCCAGTTTATTGGATCGAGCTCAAATTTTGGGTCTACCTGTGTACGAAGGATATGGCTTATCTGAATGTGGTTCTGTAGTGAGTCTTAATTCGCCTAGTGATATGACATTGGGCACTATTGGCAAAGTGTTACCTCATCTTAATGTGACTATTGAACAGGGTGAAATTGTTGTCGCGGGTAATACCTTTCTTGGTTATATCAATGAAGCTGATAGCGAGTCTAAAACAGCCGTTTATACCGGCGATTTAGGTTTTATTGATGAAAATAACTATTTGCATATTAATGGTCGTAAAAAGAACTTATTGATTTCCAGTTTTGGTCGAAATATTAATCCAGAATGGGTAGAAAGTGAGTTATTAAGCAGTGGGTTATTGCAGCAATGTGTCGTATTAGGTGATGCAAAACCTTATTGTGTTTCGTTGCTTTATCCGCGAGATAATAATGCAAGCGATGAGACTATTCAGTTGTTGATAGATAGTGTTAATCAACAATTACCCAATTATGCTCAAATTGTAAAATGGATAAAACTCACTGAACCGTTGTCATTTATTAATGGCTTATTGACATCGAATGGCCGTCCAGTCAGAGAAAAAATATTGCATCATTATGCAAAGCTTATCGAACAACTTTATATTAAGGATTTTAAATGAACTTTTTTGACCGCCTTAAAACTGAAACATACGCCGCGAGACAACACTTATATACAGCGCCACTAATTAATAAAGCATTAACGCAAGATATTACTTTAGGTGAATATATAGGTTTTTTAACGCAGGCATATCATCATGTGAAACATACCACACCGATGCTAATGGCGGTGGGTGCACGATTACCTGAAGAAAAAGAATGGTTACGTAATGCGGTAGCAGAATACATTGAAGAAGAACTGGGCCACCAAGAATGGATCTTAAATGATCTTGCTGCCTGTGGTGTTGATAAAGAAGCAATACGTGGTAGTCAACCTGCACCAGAAACAGAATTGATGGTTGCGTTTGGCTATGACACGATAAATCGTATTAACCCGCTGGGCTTTTTTGGTATGGTACATGTTTTAGAAGGCACGAGTATAGCAACAGCTGATGCGGCAGCCGACGGAGTGCAAAAAGCATTAGGTTTGCCTGACACAGCATTTAGTTATTTACGATCTCATGGTGCGCTTGATCAAGAGCATGTGAAATTTTTCGAAAGTTTGATGAATAAAATCGAAGATAAAAAAGAACAAGACTTGATTATTCATTGTGCCACAATGGTCTATCGACTTTATGGCGATGTTTTCCGTAGCGTAACTAAGCACTAGGTAAAACTATGTTCACAAATAAAACGATTGTATTAACAGGTGCAAATGGAGGCATTGGTTCTGAGATAGCAAAGCTGTTATCTACAGCGAATGCGACACTTGTTTTAGTCGGACTTAATGACGCGGAGTTGCAGCAACTTAATCAGCAATTAGGTGGCCAGCATTATGCTGTTCAAGCTGATATTTCAAATGTAGAAGGTCGACAAACCATTGTGACATTTTGCCAAGACCTTAAAGAGGGCGTTGATATCGTCATTAACAATGCAGGGGTCGGACAGTTTTCCTTGTTTGAGGATATGGATGAAAATCAGATATCGACCATCATAAATATTAATCTCAGCAGCACTATTTTGTTAACGCAATCCTTACTACCGCTTTTATTAACTCGCCCTAGTGCACAGATTATTAATATTGGCTCAATATTGGGCAGTATTGGTTTTCCGGGATCGACTATTTATTGTGCAAGCAAATTTGGTATTCGTGGTTTTACAGAGGCATTACGCCGTGAATTAATGGATACTGAAATAGCGGTTCGTTACTTTGCACCACGAGCGACAAATACAGCTATTAATACAGAGCAAGTGGTTGCAATGAACAATGAGCTTGGCACTAAAATGGACAGTGCAGAACAGGTAGCTCTTGAATTAATAGCTTTTTTGAAAGGTACTAAATCTAGTCAGTATCTAGGGTGGCCTGAAAAGTTATTAGTCAGAATAAACAGTGTATTGCCGAGCATAGTTGATAATTCACTTTTCAAGCAGTTACCCATTATTAAACGTTATCTACAGGGAGGACAATAATGAATCTAATTAAAATTTTAGCGCTAGTAACCGTGTTATTAATAATGTCATCGAATGCTTTCGCCGATGCACAAGATGAAGTTATCCAATTACAAAAACGGTGGGCAGAGGCTAATTACACCTTAAAAGATAAGGCACAAATAACGGCCTTTGAAATGTTAATTCAACAAGCAGATAACGCCGTGAAAGCCAATGCTGATTCGGTTGACGTATTAATCTGGCAAGGCGTCATTAAAGCGAGTTATGCCGGTGTAAAAGGTGGCTTAGGTGCGTTGTCATTGGTAAAGTCAGCTAAGGCTGATTTTGAAAAAGCATTAAAAATGGATGATACCGCTTTATTAGGTTCGTCATATACAAATTTAGGCGTGTTATATTACAAAGTACCAGGCTGGCCCATCGGTTTTGGTGATGATGATAAAGCAAAGGTTTTTCTTGATAAGGCGCTTGCTATCGATTCTGAAGGAATTGAAAATAATTATTTTTATGCCGACTATCTTATTGACCAGCGTCAATATGCTCAAGCTGAACCTTATCTATTGAAAGCGCAACATGCTGCTGCACGATCTGATCGACCTGTTGCCGATAAAGGTCGACAAGCCGAGATTACCGTCGCACTGCAAAATATTAAACTGCAATTAAACGTTAATAACCAAGATAAGCATAATGCAAGTATTACTGATAGAAGATGATATCGCTTTAGCGGAGGCGTTAACCCAAACCCTTAAGAATGAAGGCTTTGCGGTTAATCACCTTACCCACGGTAAGATTGCTTTAACATCAATAAAAACGGAGCTTCCAGATATTGTTATTCTGGACTTGGGTTTACCAGATATCGATGGTACTGAGGTTTTAAAATTAATAAGACGGGAAAGTGCCGACTTACCTGTATTAGTATTAACGGCTCGAATATCTCTGGAAGACAAAGTCAATGGACTTGATTTAGGTGCCGATGATTATTTAGCTAAGCCATTTGAAGTCGCCGAGCTTATGGCAAGACTGCGTGTCTTTGAGCGCCGCGCCAGTTCGTTAAAACACGCGGGTTTAAGCATTGGTAATGTCAGTATTGATAGCACGAGTCATCAGGTATCAGTAATGGGGGTAAACATAGATTTGTCACGACGAGAGTTTATGGTGCTTAAAGCTTTAATGGAAAATGCCGGTAGAGTACAAACGCGTGATAGCCTTGAATCTAAGCTGTATAGTTGGGGCGAAGAAGTGGCAAGCAATACTATTGAAGTTCATATTCATCATTTACGAAAAAAATTGCCCGATAATTTTATTCAAACGCTGCGTGGTATTGGCTACATTGTTAAGCCTATATGAAGTCAATCAGGACATACTTATTGCTGGCTTTAATCGCCATTATTACTTTGGTGACATTTTTATCGTTATTACAAGGCTATCAAGCAAGTATTGCTAAAGCGCAGCAGTTATTTGATGATCGGCTACAAAGTATGGCAGCAATGATTTCAAATGCTAATCAGGATCTTCATCCTCATAGCGCAGGAACTGAAAAATTATCATCAACGGTTTTTTTTCAAATATTAACAAACGATTTTTCATTGTTAGCGCGATCTAATAATGCCACTACGGCCTTATTATCAGCAGATAATGGTCCTGTTACATCAGGCTTTAAAGATATAAATTTTAGTGGTTATCGCTGGCGTGTTTATATATTAAAAGATGACGTTTTAAACCGCTGGATTATTACAGGCGAGCGCGCGGATATTCGTTATATTCTTGCTGAAAACGTAGTGACAGAATCAATTATACCTATCGTATTAGCGATCCCCATTGCGGCTTTTATTATTTGGATCGCCATAGGCGTAGGGTTAAAACCTTTAAGGGAACTCACAGGGCAATTAAATATTAAACAAGCTGACGATCTCAGCCCTGTTTTAATGACTAATACGCCAGAGGAATTAACATCGTTAGTTACAAGCACTAATGCGTTATTACAGCGACTAAATGATGCGTTTGAAAGAGAACAACAATTTGCTGCAGATGCCGCTCATGAACTTAGAACGCCAATAAGTATTTTAAAAGTTCAACTACATAATTTACAAAATAATGAACATATCAGTGAAGCGGCTCTATTACCTTTAGCGAAAGGTATTGAGCGTATGGGTATGGTTATTGAACAAATTTTATCTTTGTATCGTTATTCGCCTGAGCAGGCATTGATAAAACAATCTGACATTGATCTTAGTGCAATAGTGCAAAGTATTATTGTTAAAGATTATGAGAAAATTGCAATTAAACAACAAAAAATCAGTCTTTCTGGCGGCGAAAAATGTTTAATAAAAGGTAATCAATTTGCGCTTGAAACTTTACTACAAAACCTTATAAGCAATGCCAGTAAATATACCCCCGAACTGGGCGAGATAAAGGTCACATCGAAACATATTACTACGGGTATTAGATTGATGGTTGAAGACTCTGGACCAGGGATTCCCCAAGAGCAATATGAGCGGGTATTTGAGCGATTTTATCGCGTCGATGGTGATAGACATGACTCGGGTATACTAGGCTGTGGATTAGGTTTGGCGATCGTTAAACATATCGTAAAGCTACATAAGGCAAAAATAACATTACAGCGTTCAACACAATTAGGTGGCCTCAAAGTTATGATTGATTTTCCAAATAAATGAACGAGATAAAATGATTAATATGACACTGCGTTATTGTTTACTCATGTTGCTTTCTACCTACAGCCTATCGGTACTCGCTAGGCCAGTAATTGAAATTGAAATTCGTGATCATTTATTTTACCCCGCCGAAATAGAAATAGCTGCTGATACTAAAGTTAAATTAATATTTACTAACCAAGATAGCTCTGCCGAAGAAGTTGAAAGCTACGAACTTAATCGCGAAAAGGTCATTCCGGGCAATAGCAAAGGCGTGCTGTTCATCGGGCCTTTGAAGGTGGGCGAATATCCATTCTTTGGGGAGTTTTTTCCTAAAACTGCCCAAGGAAAAATAATTGTTAAATAGGTGATATTGTGCTTCTAAATGCAGTCATTATTATTTTACGTGAAGTGGTCGAAGCTTCTCTTATCATTAGTCTATTTTTGGCTTTTAGTCAGATATCTAATCACGCTCGCCCTTGGATATTGAATGCTTTCTTGTTAGGGGTTATCAGCGCAACAATATACGGCATTAACATCAGCGTTGTGTCTCAATGGTTTGATGGCGTTGGGCAAGAGGTTATTAATGCGGCTCTTCAGATAATAATTTATTTAGTCTTGCTAGTTTTTTTAATCACGGCTATGCGCCGCCCAAAAACGGCGTTGAACAATAACGTACTAACGGCGATGATGATGATCGGTGTTATTTTAGCCTCGGTACGTGAAGGCTCTGAAATTATTATTTATATTCATGGCTTTATAACCGTGCCAGAATTATTACAGTCGGTGTTATTAGGTAGTGCTATAGGTGCTGGGATCGGGCTTAGTATTGGAGTCTGTATCTATTATTTACTCATCAATATGCCGATTAATATTAGTGTTCGGGTTGGTTATGTACTCACTGTCTTATTTGCAGGAAGTATGATCTCTCAGACGGTTCAACAGCTTATTCAAGCTGATTGGATTATGAGTCAATATCCTATTTGGGATACATCAATGTGGATCAGTGAATATTCTGTTACCGGTCAAGTACTCTATGCGTTAATTGGATATGAAGCGACACCGACAGCAATTCAAATAACAGCCTACTTATCAGCATTGATTATCATTATTCTATGTTCAGGCTATTCTTGGAATCATCATCAAAGGCTTCATAAGTGAAACACCAAAAGCAATTAAATTTTCTTTTTATCTTGATAGGGATCAGTTTAGCGTCAGTGGTTAACGCGGATGGTCTAATGATTGATAAAGTTTATCATCCTTATGTACAGCAACTCGAAAGAGAAATTGAATGGCGAATGATTTCTGCAGATGGTGAACAAAAACATCGTCTTGGTCTTGGTAAATCAGTCTCAGATCGTCTTTTTGTGGAAGGTTATTTAATCGTAAGCAATAAGGAAACTAGCATTGATGCCTATGAAGCTGAGGCTAAATGGCAATTAACAGAGCAAGGTGAATATGCTGTTGATTGGGGGGTAATTTTTGAATTAGAAAAAGACCGATATGATAATAACTGGGAGTTGGCATCAGGACTGTTAATGGAAAAGGAGTGGGGATCTTGGACTGGTTCTGCTAATTTATGGGCTATTTATGAGTGGGGTGACACCATAAAATCTGAGCTGGAGTCCGCTTTAGCACTACAGGCTCGTTATCGTTATTCACGTTACTTTGAGCCAGCTTTAGAGTTTTATAGTGGTCAAAATACACGCGGCTTAGGCCCTGCGATCATGGGGGATGTTAAATTTAGCGCCGGTAAAAAATTGCACTGGGAAGTGGGAAGTATTATAGGGTTAGATTCAACAACGCCTGATAATACGTGGCGACTTTTAACGGAATTTGAATTTTAAAGAAATCTTAAGTTTTTGTTAAGGTATTAATCTTATCCTTACTGTAATTAGTTAATAAATTACAGTAAGGATATTAATGACTAAAACCCTTCGCTCCGAATATCTTGTTTTATTTTTCTCGATCTTGCTAGTGGCGGGCTATAACCAAAGTTTGTGGCAAGGTTTATTAGAAACACATAGTGACTTGTCATTACATAACGTATTATTTCTCACCTCATGTGCTGTTTTCCTAACGGCATTTTTTAACATTATTTTTAGTCTACTAGCCGTAAAAAATCTTCTCAAGCCAGTATTAATAACCATCGTTATTTGTTCAGCACTGACGAGTTATTTTATGGATTCATACGGTGTCATGATCGATGCGAATATGCTGCAAAATACGGTTGAAACCGATACGTCTGAAGCACTTGAGCTATTCAACTTTTCTTTTGCTCTGCATTTGCTGATATGGGGCTTACTGCCAGCATGGGTTCTTTATAAGATTGACATTCAACATGCCACATTTTTTAGGCAGGCAACGATCAATGTATTTTCAATTTTAATGAGCATATTGGCAATTGGTTTAATTGCCGCTTTCTTTTATCAAGATTACGCATCTACCTTTAGAAATCACCGCGAGTTTCGCTCGTTAATTAATCCGACAAATTATATCCATGCTATTGATAAAACGATTAGAAGTCAGTTTAAACAAGCTGAAATAGCGATAGTACCTATTACACAAAACGTTAAGCTTGGAGCGATAGCAAGTAAGAAAAAACATCGCACTATTACTATATTTGTAGCAGGGGAGGCGGCACGTGCACAGGAGTTTCATTTGAATGGCTATGCTAGACAAACAACGCCATTATTAGAAACACGTGAAAATTTGATTAATTTTAAACACGTTTCGTCATGTGGCACTGCAACAGCGATATCATTACCCTGTATGTTCTCGATGTTTTCTAGGGATAACTACGATAATGATAAAGGTCACGGTTATGAGAGTTTGTTAGATGTGCTTGCTGCAAGTGGAACTAATGTTTTATGGCGTGATAATAATAGTGGCTGTAAGGGCGTGTGCGACCGTGTTGATCATGAAGATGTAGCGCATATTAACATTCCTGACTTTTGTAATGATAAGGAATGTTTTGATGAAGTACTGTTAAATAATCTTGAGCAGACTGTATCTAAAAGTGACCATGATTTATTTATTGTTTTGCATCAAAAAGGTAGTCATGGTCCAGCATATTATCAACGTGTTCCAAAAGCATTTGAACAATTCACCCCAATATGTCAAACAAGCGAACTGCAAGACTGTACCCGGCAAGAAATAACCAATGCCTATGACAACACGGTTCTTTATACTGATTATGTTTTAGATAAAGTCATTAGCTTTTTAAAAGCGCAGTCAGATCAAATCAATACGGCAATGATTTATGTCTCGGATCATGGTGAGTCTTTAGGTGAAAAAAACATGTATCTTCATGGTGCGCCATACTTTATGGCACCTGATGAACAAACACATGTACCGATGATAATGTGGTTATCAGACGCCTTTGTCTCTGACTATCATATAGATCGTAGTTGTGTAGTCAAAAAAGAGGACAATGCGTTTTCTCATGATAATCTGTTTCATTCAGTACTCGGCATGCTCGATATTGTATCACCCGAAAATTATCAATCCGACCTTGATATGTTTGATAGTTGTAAAAATTCATCAGTCAATAAAGCTTAATCAATGTTTAAACAAAAACTATTTTGGATTCCCGTCAGCTTATATATCGCGTTAATTATTCCGATTATTTGGTGGGATATTGATTGGCATTTAGCAAATTATTGGTACCAACTTGAAGGGCAGCAATGGGCACTCAGGTCTTCTTGGTTAACGCAAAGAATATTACATGATGGCGGTCATGATCTGGCTGTAGGGCTTTATATTGTCGTACTACTGTTGTATATGTTTTCGTTTAAGTTACGATTATTAAGCAAGTACAGGGGAGGATTAGCTTATTTATCACTCAGCTTGCCGTTAGCAACATTAACTGTGTCATTATTCAAACGCTTGACGACTGTCGCTTGCCCTTGGTCTGTCATTGATTTTGGCGGTCAACAACAATACCAATCATGGTTTCACAGTTTATGGTCACCGATAGCAGGAGCAGGCCATTGTTTTCCATCAGGCCATGCTAGCTCCGCTTATATGTTTTTTGGAGTCTATTTCTTCAGCCGTTATTACTGGCCAACAAAATCGTCATATATCTTTATTCTGATTGTAAGCATGGGTCTGATATTTGGCTTTGATCAACAAATACGTGGTGCTCACTATATAAGCCATGATCTTACCGCGGCGATTATTTGTTGGTTAGTGAGTTGGTTTATTTGGAATATTCGAGTAAATACGTGGACTAAATGATTGAGTGTAATAATAGTTTGTATTACATATGTCGGTTATATTGGTACCTCTATTCTGAAGCCTCAGTACCATAGAACACCATAATAACTGAGCATTATAGTTTGGCATTTATCTTTGATATTTGTTCTTAAGGAACCCCTTAAATTAACCGAAGAATGTCCGTCCAATACTTCAACTGCTTTTTGATTCTATTAGCAATGAAGTTGTTATTACATTTGCATTGATTGGCTTGTTAGCACGATCGTGCTAATACGAAAGCATAGAATGCTGACCCATAAAATAAATGAATGATTTACACAATACCAAAAACTTGATTTGAAACTCGGTAATTTGCATAATTTTTATAAACCTAAGTTTAGGAATTCTGCCATGATGTCGCCGACTGTTTTAAGAAATACAAATAAGCTTGTAACGATCTGCGTGATGTGAAGTCTATGTCAATATGGTAATTATCCAGTTAAGGTGAAAGTGATGCATTTATTTGATAAGAAAAAAGCTGCTGTATGTTTGTTATTAATGATGAGTTTCTCAAGTTCGGCTTTAGTTCAAGCCAGTGAATCATCGACGTTGTTAGATACTATCAATGGTGAACATCGTGCAGAAACTAACAAGCAACGAGACGTTTATCGTCATCCAGTACAAACGTTGACCTTTTTTCAGATTAAACCTGAGATGACCGTGGTTGAGATCTGGCCTGGCGAAGGCTGGTACACAGAAATTCTAGCTCCATATCTTAAAAAAGGAGGCGGGCAGTATATTGCTGCAGGTTTCCCTCAACATGCTGGTCCTCAGTGGCGACAAGATATGCAAGCAGATTATAATAATTGGTTAGCTGCATCTCCCGATATCTATGACAAAGTAACGGTTGTTGAACTCGGTCCACCATCTTATTGGACTATAGGAGCAGAGAATAGTGTTGATGCTGTATTGACCTTTAGAAATGTACATAACTGGTTAAAAGGTGATTATGATACTGAAATGTTCAATGCTTTTTATCATGTTTTAAAACCGGGTGGCATATTAGGAGTAACGGATCATCGCGCTGTAAGTGATACCAACCTAGCAATGATGAAAACGTCAGGTTATTTAGATCAAAACTTAGTGATTAATCAGGCTAAACAGGCAGGGTTTATACTAGAAGAAACGTCAGAGATTAATGCTAATCCGCGTGATACTAAAGATTATACGAAGGGAGTATGGACCTTACCGCCTACACTGCGCTTAGGTGAACAGAATCGGGAGCATTATCTATCTATCGGTGAAAGTGATCGGATGACACTACGGTTTAGAAAACCTAAAGAATAACCCCCAGGTGTTTTAAATACTCGATTTGAGCTATTAATTACGGTGATAGATTTTCAATTTTTAATGATGAGTATGGCAACATAATGAGCCGAAATTAGTTGTGGCAGAGCGTTATGTGACATTAATTTCATCATGGCTTATTATTCGAGTAAAATGGTGAAACTAGGAATGGATATTTTAAGGCATAAAGATGATTAAGTTTGGTGAAAAAGCCACGTATGACGATGAGGAAGAGTTTGTTAGTAAGTCTGAAATTAAACGTGGCTTACAAGAGCTTAAGGATTTAGGTAAGGAATTAGTTGAATTGCCTATTAAAGATCTGGACAAGCTGAATTTGACGGAACGCCTTCTCGATCAGGTGATCAAAGCACATGGTATGAAATTAGGTGCTTTAAAACGCCAAATTGGCTTTATCGGCGGGATAATGGTCGATGAAGAGCACCTAGAAATTAAGCAGAATTTAGATAAAATTCGCCAACAACATAATGGTGAAACTAAGCAATTTCATCAAATTGAAGAATGGCGTGATCAATTGCTGGCTGGCGATAATGAAATACTATCCGTATTACGCAATCAATTTGAACGTTTTGATATGCAGCACGCGCGACAGTTAATTAGAAATGCTAATAAAGAAACAACTCAAAACAAACCGCCAAAATCAGCACGGTTATTATTTAAGTATTTACAGCAATGCCAAGAGGAAGTGGAATAGTCGCTAAAATCATTGTTTTGGCAAACTAACAATAAAATTAGCACCACCAAGGTGGCTTTGTTGTAATCTGATTTCACCTTGGTAAGCCATTATAATATCACTTGCAATGGCTAAACCGAGTCCTTGACCTTCGATTTGAGTATCAATCCGTTTGCCACGTTTTATGATGTCCTTACGGGCATCTTCAGGAATGCCATTGCCATCATCTTCGATATGAATGTCTACGGTATCCAGCCGTGAATGAACTAAGACATTGACGCGTTTATTTCCGTATTTATAGGCATTTTCTAGTAGATTGCCAAGAAGTTCATACATATCGCCTTCATCAGCATGAATGAACACATCACGTTCAATTACGAACTGACGCCGAATTGATTTAGATTGATACACTTTATCCAGCGAGATCAGTATTTTATTGATAATATCTCCCAATGAAACGGGAGCTTGTAAGCTGTTATAGCCCTCAGTAGAAGCTCTTTGTAGTTGATAGTCGACCAAAGCGCTAATACGATCGAGCTGTTCGTGGCCTATACGTTTAACTTTAGTAATATCAGCGCTATTATCTAATTCGCCACGAAAAACTGCCAGCGGCGTCTTTAGGCTGTGTGCTAGATCTGCTAGTGAATTTTTATAACGTTTACGGCGAGATTCTTCATGGTCAAGTAAGTTATTTATATTTTGCGTGAGCTGGTTTAATTCTGTCGGATAATCTTTTAACAAACGTTTGCGTTCACCTCTTTCAATAGCATGAAGATCATCAACTACATCATGCAATGGACGCAAGCCCCACCTCAAAATTAAGGCTTGAGCTATTAATAACATTAGTCCTGTCCCGCCCAACCAATACCACAAATTTCGTTGAAATTTCGCCTTTTGTAGGCTTATAGCATTGAGATCTTCAGATACATTAATCGTATAGTCAAAGTGTTTACCTTGCTCACTCTCCCAAACGAAACCATAAGCTAAATTTAATAACTTCACTTTATTATTTAGTTCGATAATGGAAAGCTGTTCGTTTGATCGTCCGGGATGTATAGGTAGCGCAATAAATAATCCTAACGATGATTGTGATTGCCATACTACTTGCTGGCCTGTTGTTATTTGTGCATATAAACCTGAGTTGGGGGTGGAAAAATCAGGTTCAGCGAGAACATCAGGCATGGTCACCAAACCATGATCACCAAATTCTGCTGAGGCTAACAAGGTATAAACATAATTTTTTAAACGTTTATGTTGAGCACTATCAGTACTGGCTTGAAAGGCATTGTTCAAGCTAAAGGCAGATAGGCCTAAAAAGGCAGTCAAGACAAAGCTTACTGCTATAAGTAAGCGGTTGCTGAGTGAAAGGTTTTTAATGTGCACGTGTTAACGTTAGCCGATAACCTCGGCCGCGAAGTGTTTCGATGACATTCAGTGATTTGTCTGGATCTAGTTTACTGCGTAAGCGCTTGATAAAGACTTCAATAACATTACTGTCACGATCATGATCTTGTTCATAAATATGATCGACCAACTCTGTTTTCGATATAACTTCTCCAGCATGTAGCATTAAGTAGTGCAGTAGACGATATTCGTAGGCGGTAAGGTCAATTACATTATCATCTCGAGTGACTTCTTGGGTGGAAGGATTAAGCGTGATAGGGCCACAGCGTAGGATTGCATTGGACCAACCAGATGCCCGCCTTGCTAAAGCGTTAATACGTGCTGATAACTCTTCAAAATGGAATGGTTTTACGAGATAATCATCCGCACCCGCTTCCAATCCAGCCACTTTATCTTGCCAACGACCTCGTGCTGTTAGAATTAAAATAGGAAATTTCATGCCAGCATTACGGAGTTTTTGTATTACTTCAATACCCGATAGTTTGGGCAAGCCTAAGTCAATAATGGCGACATCGTAGGCATATTCTAAGCCAAAATGCAGACCTTCCTCACCATCGGCAGCTGCATCTACGGTTAAGTTTTGTTTTTGCAATTGTTGACTGATTTGTTGACGTAGATGATTTTCGTCTTCAATAATTAAAATACGCATTGTCTGATTAGAAAGGTGCGTGAGCTGTTTGGGGATCGAGACGGTAAATTTTTATTTTTCCATCATCGTGAAGTACTTTTATTTTAAATATAAAACTACTTTTATGCGGTGCTTCTTCGACCGATAATATTTTACCTTTTGATTCCATTCGAATTAACTCTGCGGCAGATTCCTTGGTAAGCGGCAATTGTATTTCATTCACACCATCGCCGGGCTCAATATCATCTGCCAAATACTTAGCGAACAAAGGTGCTGATAATGTCAAGAGTATGATAGTAAATAAATACCGCAATAAGAACATGAATAAACCTTTAATATTTTACGTGTATTTTTAATGGTATTGACGGATAGTGCAAGTCCTACATACTTCAATCAATCAGTCTGTAGGACTTACCGCTGAGACTTATTTGGCTTTTTTAGGTTTTTCGACGCCAATAGCACCATCTGAACGTGCTTTTAGATAGGCATAAATTTTATCTCCATGCTCCATAACTTGGGCATTACCTTTCCATGATGGCATGCTACCAATAGTACCTGTTTTACCATGTTCAACGGTGTTTAAAAACTGTTTTTTGGAGATGATTTTTAAACTATCGGCCAAATTAGGTCCGACCATGCCTTGTCCATAAGTACCATGGCAGCGCGCGCACCAGTTACGAAATAACTTAAAACCTTGGTAACTCGTTGCATCTAATTCATTACCATTTGTGACTGTGTATGGCGCCTCCTCAGCGTAAGAAGGAAGTGAGACTACACCGAATGCTAAGGTAACCGAACTGATAAACATGATTAATTTTTTATTTAGTTTCATTTTATATCCTCTTAAAATATAATCTTATGAATTAGTTTTAACATCAGTGTGGTAGAAAATGACGCTGATAAAATCTCGTTGAGATTAATAATATCGGCGAGCAGGTTGAACAGCAACATTAACTGGAATGCGTTTACCAGGATGATAATCCATATCTGTGGTATAGCTTTGTCCATGATAATGATAGGTTACACGATAGCCATCAATGCGCTGCTCTTCGTGTACACGTTCTGTAATATGGCATTCTTCACCACGATCATAACGATCATTATCTGAATTCCTTTGTGACGAATAGCTACCTGCATCATGGCCTATCGAACCACCTAGTAAAGTGCCTGCGATAGTCATTACTGTATTACCAGAACCTTTACCAAATTGATTACCTAGAACACCCCCAATCAGGCCGCCCGCGATGGTGCTGGTGTATGATTCAGGCTGGCGATATTCCGCGCGATGCTGTGGTTGCTGATAACATTCACGTTGTGGCGACGAAACTTTAATTGTGGTGTATAGCGGTTCAACATGGGTAACACGCGCTGTTTCTTGATGAGACCTTTCAGAGCGGTAATGGTCATCATAATTCTTTTGATGATGTTTATCGCTGGCTAGCAAGCTGGCAGATGATAAGCTTAAAATACTGGTTAAACCTGCGGTGACTAATAACTTTTTCATTGCAGCTCTCCTATGTTGTTAGCTGTTAGGTACAGATTAACAAAAGCAAACTGAACTGAAACTGAATGAAAAATAACTTTTCAGATTTTACTGAGTCGTGAAAATTATGCTCTTCAGAATCTTTTTAAACACGCCATAAACTTCGCAGAAAATCCTGAAATCAAGGCGTCATGGTGTTAATTAATTTACCAAGACCGCTAGCATTGATACGATACGACCTACTTATCACTTACGGATATTATTTATGCTCCTTGTTTTGGCTCAAATGTCATTACTTATTGCCTGTGGCACATTTTGGAAGATGGCCGCTCCTGCGCATATCTCGGCTTTAGCTCACCGACGAGCACTGACCGATTTGGTGTTTTATATATTGTTGCCGGCGCTAGTATTAGACGTCATCTGGCGAGCTCCATTAGATAGTTCATCATTACAGATTTCATTTTTAGCAGCATGCGGCATTCTGATAGGTTTAGGAACGATGTGGTTGCTGACGCGCTTGCTGAACGCCAGTAAACAACAAACCGGTACATTAATGTTAGCCGCTGCATTTCCGAATGCTACTTACCTTGGTTTGCCCGTATTGGATCAAGTCATAGGCCCCCATACTCGCGTGACAGTATTACAGTACGATTTATTTGCCTGCACACCTATATTATTATCTGCCGGCATGTTGATAGCACAGCATTATGGTGATAATAATTCCGAGGTGCATCCACTTCGTACTCTTTTGAAAATACCACCATTATGGGCCGTGACAATAGGAATCAGCTTGAATCTTGCCGGTATTGAACAGCCCGAAATTTTAGATTCGGGACTTTCTATGTTGGCGGGTGGGGTTGTGCCCTTGATGCTTATAGTCTTAGGCATGAGTATTCGCTGGCAGAGTTTGCGACTTCGATTTATGGGATTATTACTCCCTGTAGTGATGATCTCGCTGGTTTTAACACCATTTTTCATCTATGGCCTTAGCCACGTGATTGGTCTAAATGCAGACTTGATTATCCCTGTAGCGTTAATTACCGCTATGCCGACGATGGTGTTTGGTATTGTTATTTGTGAACGTTATGGACTGGATAGTGAACTTTATGCTGCTGCAGTGACCTTGACTACTATTTGTAGTTTAGTGACTTTACCGTTATGGTTTCACTGGTTATCTGTTAATTGATTTGCCCAACTAATTCCCGCCTGCTCGATGGCTGTTTTAAGGATGGTCATTGCATGCATTATTTGAGCAGTATTGCCACGTAGACTGAGTTCAATGTGCGGTTTATTACTAAGATGTGGCAAGCTCGACAAGCGTAATTCAGGATAACGTCGAAGCACATCATGCATCGCTTCAAGAATATCTGACTCGCGACCGTTTAGCACATAAATAGTTTGTTCATCATCAGGCGCAGTATTTTTTAAATCTGGGTAATGAGTATCCAATATCCACTCTAACATTGGCCACGACATTTCAGGAAAACCGGGCATGAAATGGTGATCATTAAATGAAAATCCTGGTACTCGATTAATCGAGTTTGGAATAATTCTACTGCCTTCAGGTAATTCAGCCATTAAAATGCGATGAGGATAGGCGGCTTCACCATATTGTTGTTCAATTTCCGACACTGCTTCAGGGTGTCGAATTAATGGGACCTTAGCTACATTAGCAACGGACTGTCGAGTACGATCATCTGGTGTGGCCCCTATACCGCCAAAGCTAAAGACTAAATCATCACCCGCTAAACTGTACCCTAAAAAACGCTGCAATTGTATTGGATCATCACCCACGATAATGGTCCAACTCAGTTCTAGTCCACGTTTGGCTAATACTGATTGTAAATGGTTAAAATGACGATCTTGTCGTTTACCAGAAAGTAATTCATCACCAATAATTAATGCGCCAATATTCATCTTAATATTCCTCACTGTCACCGTTATTATATTTATTGTTGATCGGGTTGGTTTCTCATGAAATCAGCTGTTTGAACAAAAGAGCTCATTAATTGTTGAGCAAACAGTTCATCTAAATCCATAGTTTTTAACGCTTGAGCCATGCAATATAACCATTGATCGCGTTCTTCAATACCAATTGAGAAGGATAAGTGTCTGGCTCTTAATCTTGGATGACCATAAATATCGGTATAAAGTGGAGGGCCTCCTAACCAGCCAGTGAGAAATAGATATAATTTTTCTTCACTTATCTGAATATTTTTAGGGTGCAGTGCGCGGATCAATTGAGTTTGTGTTGTATCACACATGATTTGATAAAAAGTATGGCACAGCTTACGAACGGCTGCTTCGCCACCGATTCGCTCATAAGGGGTTTTAATTTCGGACATTATCTGACTCTGTAAAATATATTAGGTTGAGTTTAACGTTGTTTGAGTGACCTATAAAGAGGCTTGAGGTTGCTACATAGTCCTCAGACAAGGATAATTGGAGAATCTTAATATCAATCACAACGGGAAAAATCACATGAGCGAAAGAATTATTATGCGTACTGGCGAATGTTTAGTTGCCGGTGGACCACCATTCACAGCCGCAGAACCAGAAGTTATCATTGGTGAGTTTGACGGTCCATTTGGTACTGCATTTGCTAATTTATTAGGCGACCAAGTGCAAGGTCATTCACGCGTCTTTGCGTTAATGAATACTGACATGATGGTGAAACCTGCGACATTAATGGTTAGTAAAGTAACCGTTAAGAAAACGGCTTATACAGCAATCTTAATGGGTACTGTCCAAGGCGCGATTGCTAATGGTGTATTGGATGCTGTTCGTAATGGCACGATTCCTAAAGAAAAAGCGAATGATCTAGGTATTATCGTTTCTGTATGGTTGACGCCAGGCGTCGAGACTGTTGAAGACTTAGATCATGAAGCATTATTCAATATCCACCGTGAAGCAACACGTCGAGCTATTGAAAAAGCGATGAATAATGAACCAAGTATTGATTTCTTATTAGAAAATCAAGACAAGTTAGTTCATAAATATTATCAAAAGGGCTTAGATGCTAAAAAGAAATAATTAGTTTCTTTAATCAAGAAATCAACGGTCTATCCGATACACAGGTTAGACCGTTTTTTTTGAGAAATTGACTATACTTGTAATGAATAAACCAGCAGAAGCCAATATGGATCTCTATTCCATTGACAAATTAATGCATGAAACACGTCAGCTAGCGGCTAAATATCGCAAAACGACGGGGAATACTTTGCCTGTAACAGGCGAGATTTCACGCTTTGACGTGGCTAAAGCATTAAACTTGCAACTGATTGATGATCTAACTTTAGGTTACGATGCTATTGGGCGAGATGAACGTAAGGGTTTGCGGATCTTGATTAAGGGTCGTGTTATTTTTGAAGATAGCCGTTCTAGTCCACGTATCGGACAAATTAAGTCCGATGGTCGCTGGGATAGCGTCATTATGGTGTTATTTGATGATGATTATTTACCCGTAGAAATGCATGAAGCGACCAGTGATGATATCGAAGCAGCCTTAAGTACAAAATCAGGAAGTGCTAATAAAAAACGCGGTGCAATGTCGGTGGCCCAGTTCAAAATAATTGGTCGATTAGTTTGGTCACGTGAAGATGGGCTATCACCAGAAATATGGGATAATCATAACCACTAACTTACGAGGAGTGGTTGATATGAGTGTTGCTGGGTTTATTTTTTTGGGTCTGTTAGCGGTTGTTATTATTTATCTTGTCGCCATTTATAATGGTCTTGTTACTTTAAAACACAACGTTAGCAAGGCATGGGCAAATATAGATGTACTACTAAAACAACGTCATGACGAGCTTCCAAAGCTAGTTGAAACATGTAAACAATACATGAAGTATGAACAGGAAACCCTTGAAAAGGTTATGAAAGCTCGAACTTCTGTAGCTACGGCGCAACAGCAAGGTAATATCCCAGCATTAGGACAAGCCGAAGGTGCTTTGCGTATGGGATTAGGTAGTTTATTTGCTGTTGCCGAAGCGTATCCCGAGTTAAAAGCTGATCAAACCTTCCAACATTTGCAAGCACGAATCACAGGGTTAGAGAATGCCATTGCTGATCGACGTGAATTTTATAATGAAAGTGTTAATGTTAATAATGTACGAATTGAACAAGTGCCCGATGTATTTATTGCACGCATGTTTAACTTTCAAGCACACAGCCTCTTAGAATTTACTGACGAAGAAAAAATAGACGTTAATCTTGGTCAATTGTTCAATTAAGCAATGCTAAAAGAATTTATTGCGTTTGTTGAGCGCAATATCACTCAATTTGATCCTATGGAGTTTTGGATCGGATGGACCATTGGGCTGATACTTTGCTTGATAGCATTTTATCGCATGTCGCGAGGGCTTCATCAAGCAAGGTTAATTGAAAATACGCCCACCGCAAAAATTAGATCTGCGGTGCAAGGTTATGTTGAGCTTAATGGCCAAACAAGGCTGATGGAAGGCCCTGTAATCGTGTCGCCGTTGTCGGGGAAATCATGTGTTTGGTATCGATATAAGATAGAAGAAAAATCGGAGCACCGGCAAGCTAATGGTAAATCGGTCAGTTACTGGCGAGTGGTTAAACAAGCAACCAGTGGTGAGCTATTTTTATTAGAAGATGAGACGGGACGTTGTGTTATCGACCCTGACGATGCTGATGTTATTGTCACTAACAAACGCACATGGTCTAAAAATACAAGCGTTGCACCTAGACGTTATACCGAAGAGTTGATTACAGAAAATGAATCGCTATATGCAATAGGTTTATTCAAAACGACTGCCAATATTGAACGGCAACAATTAAAAGAGCAGATCAGTCATTTATTGCGGTATTGGAAACGCGATCCTAAGCAGTTATTAGCTGAGTTTGATCTCAACCGTGATGGCGAATTAAGTTTAGAAGAATGGGAGCGGGTTCAGTTAGCTGCCGAGCAACACGTTAAGCGTGAAAATGGCGAGCAAGCAAAACAAGAGCAATTGAATGTGTTAAAACAAAGTGAGCATACCGATCAAGTATTTATATTATCAACTGTATCAGAAGAACAATTGATCAAGCATTATAAGTGGCGGACCATGTGGTATTTACTGGGATTTTTTATGTGTGGTTGTCTCTTAGTCTGGGCAATAAATATACGGATGGGGCTGTAAATGTCTGAACAAATGCAGCATATATTTGGCGAAGGTGGTCTATTATCACAGCATATCGAAGGTTACGCGCCGCGCTTACAGCAACTGGAAATGGCTGAAAAAATCCAATCTACATTAGAGGATAGTACGATATTGATTGCTGAAGCTGGCACAGGGACAGGTAAAACCTATGCCTATCTAGCACCAGCGATTTTATCAGGACAAAAAGTATTTATCTCAACGGGCACTAAAAATCTCCAAGACCAATTGTTTAGTCGCGACTTACCGACACTTAGAAAAGCACTCTCCGTACCTTTTCGTGCTGCCTTGCTAAAAGGCCGCAGCAACTATCTCTGCCATTATCGGCTAGAAATGGCACAAAGTGATCCATTACAAAAACGACATTATGAGACCTTGCATGAGTTAACGGTGTGGGCAGGAAAAACAAAAAGTGGTGATTTAAGTGAAAGTGATTTGCTAGAAGACAATTCCTCTTTATGGCCCAAAGTAACCTCAACAATTGATAATTGCTTGGGACAAGAATGCCCTAGTTACAGTGATTGTTTTATTGCTGAAGCTCGTCGCAAGGCACAAGAAGCCGACATTGTGGTTATTAATCACCATTTATTAATGTCTGACATGGCATTAAAGGCATCAGGACAAGGTGAGATCTTACCGAGTGCAGATGCCTATATTATTGATGAAGCACACCAATTACCTGAAATAGCGACGCAGTTTCTGGGCAATCGTATCAGTAGTCATCAGATCCAAGAACTATGTCGAGATAGCATCAGAGAAATGGAGCAAGATGCTAAGGATATGGCGGGTATCCGTGATTATGCTGACAAGCTTGATGCCTCATTACATGGATTTAGAATAAGTATTGGAGAAACGGATAATCGCACGCCATGGTTAACGGTATTAGAAAAATTAGGCGTTAAGAATAAGTTAGCTAATCTATTAGAAGGCCTCAATGATCTTGCTGAACAGCTTGAACTTGCAGCAGAGCGGGGGAAGGGCTTAGAACAATGTCATAATCGCTGTAACGAGCTAATGGCAACCTTAGAGTTATTTGAACAAGAACATCAAGACGATAATATGATCTTATGGGCAGATATTCGTTCAACGGGTATTGTGCTGCATGCGACACCCCATGATGTCAGTCAATATTTTCAAAAATGGATCGATGATAAACCCACAGCCTGGGTATTTACCTCCGCCACCTTGACGGTTGCCGGTAAATTTAATAATTTTAGTCATCAACTAGGCATTGATGATGCTGAAACAAAGATATGGCCAAGTCCATTTGATTATGCCCGTCAAAGCTTACTGTATATGCCGCATATTCCCGTAGAACCCAGTCATGATGATTATACGACCCATATTGTTGACTTAGCTAAAGAATTGATAAACCACAGCCAAGGACGGACTTTTATCCTTTTTACCAGCTATCGTGCAATGAATATTGTCGCCGAGGCCTTAAAAGATATTGAATACCCTTTGATGGTACAGGGTAGCGCCGCTAAATCAATCCTATTAGATGAGTTCCGTAGCCACGGTAATGCGGTGTTATTGGGTACTAATAGCTTTTGGGAAGGAGTGGATGTTCGCGGCGAAGCTTTATCTTGCGTTATTATTGACAAAATACCTTTTGCATCACCAGGCGACCCAATATTGCAGGCACGCATTGATGCCTTACGAGAACGCGGTGGTAATCCCTTTTCCTCTATTCAAATTCCTGCGGCGGTTATCCAGCTCAAACAGGGGATTGGTCGCTTAATTCGTGATCCCAAAGATTTTGGCGTGTTGGTACTGTGTGATCCACGGTTTTTGACTAAACCTTATGGCAAGTTATTTTTACGCAGTCTGCCTGCGATGCCGATCACTCAAAATATGGCTGATGTAGCCGCATTTTTTACCAATAAGGTCTAGTTAAAGATTTTCTAGATAGGCAAATGCGGTGGTAAAGGCGGGTTCTTGAAATTGTTTTAATCCGGTATCGCTAAAATTCATTACAACCTCACTGCGTTTTACGATGTCTTTTATTTTCGAAGGTGCAATAAGTGAGACCTCGATATCGTCAGTTAATTGAAGTGCCGCCTCAAGTTTAAATCCTACTGAGCCGCCAACAAACTTGCCTCTAGTCATTCGTTCACGAATAACGACATGTTCGACCTGATAGTCGTGCATTAACTTAGCAAAATCAAATTGAAATTTTCGTAGTTGTTCATTATCTGTATCATCATTAATCGTGAGTTTCTTTACACGACATTCATGTAAAGCATATAAACCATCTTTAAGTGACATCAGACAAATAATGGCATCATTGCCTTTTAATTCAACTCCACAGACTTTCATTTTTATAATCCCACAAAATTTAAAATATGCGAGATATGTTACGCGATCTTGGCTTTGTTTACCGAGCCCTTTGCTACCTAATCCTTAATATTCAGCACTGCCTAACATTAGTGCGCCAGCAATAAGTGCCATGGGAGAGGTTATTACAACAAATGATAAAAGTAGCATTTCACGCACGATAATAATGGCGTCAATTAGGTAAGACATAAAACAACTCCTGATTTAAGATGAAATTAAGATGCTTGTTTGAATTATAATCAACAGTTATTACAGCCAAATGACAATTTAACTACCTTATGAATATTCTTGCTTTAGATACCTGTACAGAGTCTTGTTCCGCTGCCTTGTTATATCAAGGTGAAGTGTTTGAATGTTCTGAAATGACACGACGTGGTCATTCGGAACTGATTTTAGGCATGCTGGACAATGTACTTGCCCAAGCTGGGATTGGTATATCCGTGGTTGATGCACTGGCATTTGGTTGTGGGCCAGGATCATTTACGGGAGTGCGGGTCGGTGTTGGGGTCGCGCAAGGTATTGCCTTTTCCAGAGGTATTCCAGTTATTCCTATTTCATCACTAGCGGCAGTAGCGCAAGGTGCCGCAGATGAATTAAACCTTGAATATTTAGCGGTAGCAATGGATGCTCGGATGGGCGAGATTTATTGTGCCAGTTATCATCGTGAAAATGGTTTAGTAAAATTAATCGATCATGAGCGTGTTTGTCCGCCGCAGGATTTTACACCAGCCACTGAAGTTGATTCCTCAGTTGTGTGGAGTGGTGTTGGCACCGGTTGGCGAGAATATGATGCAATATTACGCGAAAGTTTTAATAACCATTTAGCTCAGCTTAGTGTTGAGCATTATCCGCGTGCGACAAGCATTATTAAACTCGCTCAAGTTGAGGTTGATGCTGGTCGTCTATTGCCAGCAGATCAAGCTATGCCCGTCTATTTAAGAAATAACGTTGCTAAGAAAAAAGGTGAGCAATAATGGTTAAAAAACAAGATGCCATTTACGCTTCGCCTTTAGATGAAATGATTGATTTTCGTTTTGATGAGCGGGTGGTCGATGTCTTCCCCGATATGATCCAACGTTCGGTGCCGGGATATGGCACGATGATTTCAACAATTGGTATTTTAGCCGCCCGATATGCTCAAGTAGATAGTCATTGTTATGATTTAGGGTGTTCGCTGGGTGCGGTAACATTATCGATGCGACAACGTATTACTCAGCAAAATTGTGACATTATTGCCATTGATAACTCGATGGCAATGATTGAACGTGGTCAACAACTCTTAGCGAGTGATCTTTCATCAGCAATTCCAGTCTCGATGGTCTGTGCTGATTTACAAAATGTTGAAATTGAAAATGCTTCAGTGGTGGTACTAAATTTCACTTTACAATTTATTCCAATAGAAGAGCGTTTATTGTTGATAAAACGAATCTACCAAGGCTTAAAACCGGGAGGCATTTTAATCCTTTCAGAAAAGATTGCCTTTGATGATATGGGAAAACAAGATTTTCATATTGAAGCTCATCACGATTTTAAACGCGCCAATGGTTATAGCGATCTAGAAATTAGTCAAAAACGTAGTGCGCTGGAAAAAGTTTTAATACCGGAGACCATAAAAAATCACCAACAACGGCTTAAATTAGCTGGTTTTGACTTTAGTGAATTATGGTTTCAATGTTTTAATTTTATTTCATTAGTTGCTATTAAATGAGCGTCTATCAATCTCTTTATCCAAAACTGGATGCTATTGGCTTAGAGCAATGGTCGCTACAATTACGTCAAACTATACCGGCAAAGTTATCAGAAGATGGTCACGGAAAAATGACAGGCTGGCAAATTGCGCTCGCAGCATTACCTAATATCACTCCGACATCGATCAATTTGAAAGAGTATGTTCAGATTGGTTCTTCTGATGATTTTGTTGGCGAAGAGCGTGATGCTTTTATGGCAAATCTAAAAGCATTTCATCCATGGCGAAAAGGGCCTTATGAGGTGTTTGGTATTGAACTTAATACTGAATGGCATTCTGATTGGAAATGGGATCGCTTATTGCCTCACATTCAGCCATTAGCGGGTAGAAAAGTGCTAGATATCGGTGGCGGTAATGGCTATCACGGTTGGCGGATGTTAGGCGAAGGTGCTGAATTAGTGCTTGGCATTGATCCTACATTAGTCTTTGTGATGCAATATCAGGTAATGCAGTACTATATTGGAGAAAGTAATCATTATGTATTGCCGATTGGTATTGAAGATTTGCCTGAAAAATTAGGCTGTTTTGACACAGTATTTTCGATGGGCGTGTTATATCATCGTCGTTCGCCGCTGGATCATCTATATGAATTACGAGCTTGTTTGCGTTCAGGAGGGGAGTTAGTATTAGAAACCCTTATAATTGAAGGTGATGAGGGGGTAACACTGATGCCTGAGGGGCGATATGCCAAAATGCGTAATGTTTGGTTTTTCCCGACCATCGCAACGATGGAATTATGGTTACGCCGCTGTGGCTTCAAAGACGTGCGTTGTGTGGATATCAACACAACAAGTATTGAAGAACAACGACCAACAGAGTGGATGACGTTTGAATCTTTGGCTGACTTTCTTGATCCTGACGACCATAGTAAAACGATTGAAGGTCACCCAGCACCAATTAGAGCAATCTTTACGGCCATTGCGCCGTAATAAAAAAGGCCGCAGTATTGAAATACTACGGCCTTTAGTCTATTTAATGCTAGCCTTAACTAAGGCATAAATTTTATAGGGCAATTGATGATAATTCAGAAGAAATCCATTGGCCATCATAATTCATACAGGCGTTCAAATCTTGGCTTTCAGTCTTTGACCTGTGTTTAGTCGTTAATGTATAGGCAATACATGGACGTTGTTGAGCACTGTAATGTTTACCTACTTTGACATTATAATGTGTTATAGAATCTCTGTTATACCAAGATTCTTCAGCCCCAGTTCTTTGTGAAGACAAAATTTCTTGTGTTTTTGATAAGTCATTAATGGTCATCGCAGTGTCTGCGTCTATGCCAGCTTCAATGCCTGCTAACAGTTCTAGTTTAGGTTCGGCTGCGTTGACACTCATTGATAAAAAAGTACTAAATAGTACTAAAGCTAGTGATTTTTTCATTTTATCGCTCCATTAGAGTGGGTAGTTAATGGAAGATAGAATACAGGGTGGCAGCCGAAATGCCTAAGCAAAAAGTCCTTTTTTATCAGGAGGTTATTCCTGATGAATATTACAAATTGTCTTATTTTAATTTTTGGTAAAAAACTTATTGGTCAGCTTGCATTCTTTGTTCTAGCTCTTCCCATAAGGAAAGGCGAGAAGCATTGCCAACCCGTTTTCCTTCACCACGAGATTTGGCTAGCCATAAACCATCACCGTTAAAACTATAGACAGGGACTAAATCAGTTCGTAAGTTAGCGGGTTTGATTTCAGTATCAAGATTATCTAGTACTAATGGTGTCGCACGTTTGTTTTTAAAATAGGTTAAAACCATATGGGCTTGACCTATTTTTATTGCTTTAACGTAGGTGATGCGAAGTTTGTCTTCATCAACACCTAGTTGTTTGAGAGTGAAATATTTGGCTATTGAATAATCTTCACAGTCTCCAGCACCAATTGATAAAGCCTCAATTGGTGTGGCCCAATAGTCTTCTTTTCCCCATAAAGCTTGGTCATTAATGAATTGCATGTTGCTATTAAAAAAGCGATTAACGACATTCAATTTTTCTTCGTCTGACAAATCTTGGGATGATTCAATGAGAGTCTGCCATGCTTCAACCCGTTCACGAGCAAATTTATTATACTTTGCTTCAATTTTTATCAACAATGCCTCGTTGAGCTCATTTTTGGCAACAAGTGAGCAGGACAATATCAAGCACAGCACGGCAATAGTACTAATAATGGCATTATTGAAGATCCGTAACCGTTTATTCATGGCAATCATGGAAACAGTCTTAGCGGCCTATGCCGTAAATTCCAGATTTCCTGACAAATTCAAAATCATCTTCTTGGCTTACGTCTTCTGCAATAATATTAATATCCAATAAACTTGATACTTCATGCATGATTTCTAACAGATCGGACTTATTATTATCAGCGCGAATATCCTGAGTTAAATTACGTGCCAAACGGATATAATCGATATGTAGTTCTTTTAATAAATTGATTGCGATAATGTCCGATGAGTATCGTTTGAGCAAGGTTTTAGCCCCTAAAGCTTTGACAAAAACACTAAAGTTACCAAAAGCAGTGAGGTTTTTCGCAGCAGAATATGCGGTCACACTAAACACTAAAAGACCCGGACTAAGGTTAGTGTGCTCAATCCTGGCTTGTAACCACGCGCAGAATGAAGATGATGAGACTGCGGTCATCGAGAGGTTGATGGTTACCGGAACAGACTGTTGAGTTTGCTCCATGAGTAGAATGATTTTATTGACAATACATTTATCTAATTCTTCTTCTAGACCGAACTCTTGTGCCATCGAAAAGAACGTACCAATAGCTAAAGGGTTTCCGATTGAATCTTTAACTATAGTAAACGCTTCTTCCATAACCTTAACAGAGGGTTCTACGTCATAATTATAGGCATCTGAGGTTAACATTATCTCAGGCATATTATTTTCAATAGCGTTACTAATAGTGGCCTTCCAGTCTAATTCACTCATCGAACTCATACTTTCTTCTTGAATAAAGTAGGCGTTATGACCAATTTTTCTAGCTTGTTCGTAGGCTTCTATCATGGCTGGGGACAATTTATTAAAATCACTGCTACGTTCAAAGCGAATGATGCCCATATGTACTAAGTCATCAATATTATATTGCTGACCTAGGTCTGCAATAGCGATCTTGAGTGAGTCAGCGAGATCAATAATCTCGTCTTTATTAAGTGTTGGACAAAGTAGCGCAAATTCTGAGCCGTATAATCTATAAGTACTCGAACGTGGTTCAGATTGTTGTACCTTTTCTAATAACTGTGCAAATTTGACCAATAATTGATTAACGGCTTCATTGCCTTGGCTTTTGGCAATAGTGGCTAAATCATCAAATTTAATAATGGCCGCATAGCCAGATTGTCCCATTGACAGTATTTCTTTTAAATTTACATAAAAAGTAGCTTGATTCAATAATTTAGTCAGTGGATCACGCCTTAAATTTTCACTTAAAGAGGCAAGTTTACTATTTAGTCTGGCTATCATTGCGCCAATTTTAATTGACATGCTGTTCATCGATTGAGCTACATTTTTTACTTCAAGCGTCCATGGTAAGTCTTCAATGGTTGTAAAGTTACCCGCTGAAATATCATTAGCTTGTTTTTCAATCGCTCGTAAGGGGCGTAAAGTAAAACGAAGTGTCAACGCTAATAAGCTAATAGCGATTAAGAAAATAATGAATGAAAATTTAAGCGTTGTTTTGCCTTGTTCATAAAGTTTTAAATAGCCGTAACTAGGATTAGTCGTTACGGATAAGGTTCCACTAATATTCCACCCGGAGCTTATCTCTGATACCGCTGTGGCTACCTTCATAGGCATTAATGAAACAAGCCACGAAGGCACTCCAGCAATTTCTTCTCCGCTAGTGAGGGTAACTAAAGCCTTACCATCAACATCGACTAGGCTCATTTCCTTGTAATAACCCATATCAAAAATGGCATTCATCATCGTACGAATAATCGGGTCGTCTTCATTTGACATATAAGGGCTTATCGACAAACCTAAAGATGTCGCAGTATCTTGCACGTGAATTTCTGATTCAACTTCAAGGTAACTTTTAATATTGCCCATACTTAAGACAAAATTAACCGAAAAAACGATAAAAAAGATAAGGCTAATTAACAGTAATAATTGTTTAGACAGTGACATGGTCGTTACCTAATAATAAGTTGAATAAATTAACGTTAAAATATGTTGAATTGCCATTACAAACCCTGTTAATTAGCTTTAAGCTTTATTTGGGCATCTTCTATTAATTTGATAAGGCTGGCTTCGTCGCCCATAAAACCCATCATAAAATCTTGACCGGTCAGTGGGGACTGTGGATTTATAGCTAGTTTTAATTGTTTTGGTTCGCTGCTAAACTTAATCATTTCATCAATGAAGGGAGTGAATATGGGACCCCATTGCTGAGCTGACGTTATTTGTAATTGTTTCATTTGAGCAAGACTCTCTGCCAGTAATTGCTCATTTGTTTTGCCAGTTTGATTACTAATCTCTGCTCTTATTTTTTCAATGAGCCCTGTGTTTTTGTAGATTATAGATAGGTCGTTTAACGTTGAATTCATTGCTTCCAACATCACTTGATCTGGCATTTGTGTTTGTTGTTGTTCTATTTCCGTTAACCATGCCATATTGCCCAATGTGATTTCGCTATTAATAAAAAAATTATCTTCAACAGCTTGTGTCAGTGACAGGTTCAAAAGCTTTTTCGTGGGATCTAGCTTATAGGTTATTTTGGTGGTGAAGGGGATGGTGTCACCAAATATACGGACAAGTGCTTGTATATTGGGATTGGGATCAACCATGCTTTTTTTAAGATAAAGTTCACCATTTTTGATATTAATACTCATCTCATTAGGTAATTTATTTTGATTATTGTTTAAATCTTGCCAGCTGAAACCTTCCAATACGACAGAACCGAGTCGGATATCGGGTTCTTGTTCATTCCCTAGAATCTCGAAATCAGTAATTTTGACGGTTTGGCTTATTGGTGAAGCGTCGACAGAAGAATAACTCATTGCCACACCTTGTGATTTAGCCTCATCCACGAGTGAAAGCATTGTTTCGGTAGCACGTGAGTCAGCCTGATGATCAAGATAAAAATACGACCCAGCTAAAGCAGTCGTGACTATACCTGCGATGACTAACATACTAATACTACCTTTCATTTTAGTTCTATTGTTATTCAAGCTTGAACTCCATATGTGTTTAATTTTAAATATGCTTATCAATATAGCATGCAGTGTCAGCTATGTAGAGTGATACCAATGAAAAAAAGATATTGTTTTACTGTATAATTTATAGGCTATTGGTGTGTTGTAACAATGATCATGCCAATCGCTATACTCCTATCTTACTACTCGACTAAACCTCTTTAATTACGATTTACTACTAGTCTGGTAGACATCAGCTTAGCGACCCAACAACTATTCAATATACTAACTTAAGGAATAAACAATGCTGTTATCAGCTAAACAAGACTGGCTGGGCAACATTCGTGGCGATATTCTCGCTGGGATTGTGGTTGCCATTGCACTCATACCAGAAGCCATTGCATTTTCTATTATCGCTGGTGTTGATCCTAAAGTAGGGCTTTATGCCTCGTTTGCTATCGCTGTTATTATCGCAATTGTCGGTGGTCGAGCAGGTATGATTTCAGCCGCTACGGCCGCCACTGCTTTGCTTATGGTCACCTTAGTCAAGGACTTTGGACTGCAATATCTCTTGGTGGCAACCATACTTGCGGGTATTTTGCAGGTTATAGCAGGTTATCTCAATCTACATAAATTTATGAGTTTTGTTTCTAAATCAGTGATGACGGGTTTTTTAAATGCCCTAGCGATACTTATTTTTATGGCGCAACTCCCCGAATTATTAAACGTGACATGGCATGTTTATGCCTTAACCGCCGCGGGTTTAGGTATCATCTACCTTTTTCCTTATCTGCCTGTTATTGGCAAGATACTGCCTTCGCCACTGATTAATATTATTGCATTGACCGTGCTGGTTTATGTTTTAGGTATTGATGTTCGTACGATTGGTGATATGGGTGACTTGCCAGATACTTTGCCGATTTTCTTATGGCCTGATGTACCGTTAAACTTTGAAACCTTGAGAATCATTTTGCCTTATTCTTTATCAATTGCTGTAGTAGGCTTATTAGAATCGTTGATGACAGCAAATGTGATTGATGAACTGACCGATACGACTAGTGATAAAAAACGCGAATGTAAGGGTCAAGGGATTGCCAATATTGGTTCAGGTTTGATTGGCGGTATGGCGGGTTGTGCGATGATTGGCCAATCTATTATCAATGTGAAGTCAGGTGGTCGCGGTCGGTTATCTGCGATGACAGCTGGTGTCGTATTATTAATCTTAGTGGTATTTTTAAGTGATACTTTGAAAATGGTGCCTATGGCTGCTTTAGTTGCTGTGATGATTATGGTATCTATCGGTACTTTTAACTGGTCGTCATTGAAAGAACTTAGAACGAATCCTAAAAGTGCTTCAGTTGTTATGATCGCCACCGTGGTAGTGGTAGTGTGGACACATAATCTTGCTTTTGGTGTATTTACTGGGATATTAATTGGCGCTTTATTTATGGCGCAACGCTTAAGCCAATTTATGTATATTGAATCAAGTTATGATGATGCCTCTGATACACGTAGTTATAACGTCGTTGGCCAGATTTTCTTTAATTCATCAGATAAATTTATCGGTCTATTCGATTATAAAGAAGCCGTTGATAAAGTGGTGATTGATGTACATCGCGCCCATTTTTGGGATATTACTGCGGTTGCGGCTTTAGATAAAGTGGTCATTAAATTACGCCGTGAAGGTGCAGATGTCAGTATTATCGGCTTGAATGAAGCGAGTGAGACCTTATTAGATAAGTTTGCTGTACATGACAAACCAGAACAAATTGAAAAAATAATGGGAGGACATTAATTGTGACTGTAATAGATAAAAAGTATATTTTAGCTTGTATTGATGGTTCAGAATTAAGTGAATCGGTTATTGGACAGGCTATTTGGCTCGCAAAAAACAGTCAGTTTCCTATTAAGTTTTTGCACACCATCGAGCATTCACATCTCAGTAAACAAATAGATCATGAAGGCACTTTCACGCCAAATATGACTGAAAACTTACTGAATGAACTCTCAGACGAAGAAAGAGTAGAAAGTAAATTATTGATCGCTGATGGTAAAACGATCTTAAACAATGCGGTACAACGGGCAGAACAAGCTGGTTTGACAAATATCATTGCTAAACAACGTCACGGTACAGTGTCAGAAGTCTTGCAAGATCTTGAGGTAGAAATAGAACTGGTCGTGCTAGGTGCTAAAGGTGAAGATCACAGTGGTGATAAAAAAGGTTTAGGTTCACAACTAGAACAAGCCATTAGAGTAAGCCATAAACCTATCGTGATTGTGAAAAAACCATTTGTCGCGCCACGCAATTTAATGCTGGCCTATAATGGTAGCCCGACCTCTAAAAAATCCATAGAAATGATTAAGAAAGATATGTTTTCTACACAATCATTTAATATTCATATTATTAGTGTTCAAAACAACTTAGAAGAAGCACAACGTCTGGTTGATGAAGTTGAAGCGGCATTGTCTTCAGTAAAATGTATTTTAAAGACAACGGCATTAACGGGTGAACCGCTTGAATTATTAACCCAGTATCAACAAGAACATCATATCGATTTGACGATGATGGGCGCGTTCAGCCACGGTAAAATTCATGGCTTTATGTTTGGAAGTTTCACTACGCAAATGTTACTGGATGGTTCAAGTAACTTTTTCTTGTTACGATAATTTTATTTATTAGTAGTAATAATAAACCTCTAATTGTTTTTCAGTTAGAGGTTTTTTTATATCTGAATGTATGTAATTAGTAACTAAAGACTATTTTTTGACGGCTAAATATCACCGTAATTTACGATTTTTAATTAAATAACTACATAAATAAAAAATACTTACTTTTATTAAAAATTCTTAACAGAACTTTACGTTTCTTTACTTCTTATACCCTGTTACACATCAGTTTGTGGCCGATATACTGCAACAGTACTGATGGTTTCTTCATTAAGATGCAGAGGCTATAGATGATTACTATTATGTGAGAGGTATAAATTATGAGTATAAGTAGTGTGAGTGGGGCTGGAACTTCGCAGATGTATGCAAGTATGCAGCGACCCAATGCAGAGAAGATGTCAAAAGATTTATTTTCTCAACTGGATACTAATGGCCAAGGTTATATTGAGGAAGGCGATCTTAAATCAGCATTAGATAAGGTTACGAGTTCAAAAGACTCATCAAGTACGCTGTCTGCAAAAGATATGTTTTCGCAATTAGATACAGATGGCGATGGCAAGGTGACTGAGCAGGAGTTAGCATCAACATTTCAAAGTTTAGCAGATGAAATGGGGGTTAGAGCACGAATTGCAGAGCAAAATCCGCAACGAGCTGAAAGTGATGCTCCGAGTCATACTCTTGAAGAATTAACGCAAATGTCGACATCTGACTCTGTAGATGAAAATATGCAAGGCATATTTAGTCAGTTAGCCGATAACTTTGATAGTGCTGATTCTGATGGCAATGGTAGCCTATCAGGAGATGAAGCAATAACTTATTTAGAGAGTCAAGGTGTTGAACGAAAAGGTCCTCCGCCAGGACCGCCTCCGACTGGAGATACCAGTGGTTTATCTCAAGATGAACTTACTTCAATGTCCACCTCTGATTCTATTGATACTGTTACGCAAAGTATTTTGAGCCAGTTGGCAGATAATTTTGATGCTGCAGATACAAATGAAGATGGTAAAGTTTCTATGGCAGAATCGGCTGCTTATTTGAATAAAGATGAATCATCAAATCAGGGAGCAACTAATACGATGGCAGACGATAACAATAGGCAATTAATGAATACACTGACAGAACTGTTAAAAGCATATGGTTCTTCTAGTGAAGAACAAGACATAAGCTTGTTTACTGCAACAGCGTAAATTGCACATAGGCCCTTATGCTTAATTAGATGGGGGCTTATCGTTTAATGGTAAAATTATTTCAAATTTTAAACCCGTTTCACCACTATTTTTAGCTTTTATCGTTCCGCCATGAGCACTGACTGCTCTATGAGCAATGGTTAAGCCTAAACCAACACCATCGTGACGTAAGGGCATTTCGCTTTTATAGAAGGGCTCAAAAATAGCGAATAAGTCTTGCTCAGCTACACCTGGACCATTATCTTCAACGATCAATAAAAGTGCCTTATTAACCTTATCAGTCGCTAATGTAATAATAACTTCTTTATCTTCTGGCGTGAATTTAATCGCATTTCTCACGATATTTTCGATTGCACGATGAAGTAATTCAGCATTTCCATGGTATCTAATCTCACCAAAAGGCTTGTTGTAGGTGATACTTATATTTTTATGCTGCGCTTCAAATTTTGCATTATTAACAATGACGGTCAATAAATCAGAAAAATCAAAGTCTGTAGTTTGAAGTGTCATTGTTCCAGACTCCAATTTCGATAACATGAGTAATTCACCTACTAAATTACTAATACGTTGCGTTTCGATCTCAATACGATCTAACATCGCGTTAACTTTAGCAGGCTGTTGTTGAGCAAGTCCTATCGCCGCTTGTATGCGTGCCAGAGGTGAACGTACTTCGTGCGACACATCATGTAACAGTCTCTGCTGGGCACTAAGTAAGCTGGCTATCTTTCCCGTCATAGCATCAAAACTTTTACCTAAATCTGCTAATTCATCTGTACGGTGGGCCATGGCAGGTGATACTTTGGTCGTTAAATCACCATTCGATACGGCCTTAAACCCCGATCGTAAGTGACTGATAGGTTTAAAGAAATACCATGCTAATGCGGCGCTAAAAAACAAGCTCGCAATTGTTCCGATAATTAACAAAAGCCACTTTGATGGTGGTCGAGGAGGCCCCTTATGAATGAAGTTTGGTGGTGGACGATGACCATTATTTTCAATATGGGGTGGCGGATAGGGCGATGATGATTTTGAAAAAGGTAAAGAGGATCGGACGGCAAACACTAAATAATGTTTTTCATTTATGATTATTGTTCTCACTGCCTCTTTATTTTTATCAGTGAGATGCCATTGTTTTACTTCAGAAACTAACTGTTCATTAATCTCTCTACCTAAAATATCTCGCCCTGATCCATCAATCGCATAAAAGGTTGGTAATGGCTTATCTTCAAATTTTTCAATAGTTTCAGAAAGTGATTTTTCACCGCCATATTGTGCGGCTAGTGCTAGTATGTCTACCAAGCCCGCAACATGTTCATCTATATAAGGTTGTGTAGCCTTGACTGTCGTTTCATCTTTATTATGAATGAACCAGACTAATGTGCCAACACTTGCACCCGCTATCAATAATGCAAGCCAAAAAGCTAGAAAGAATTTCCAAAACAAGCGTCCCATACATTATGCCTTTATTAATTGGTAACCATGGCCGCGAATAGTTTGGATGTAGGCATGACTATCATTTTGTTGCCCAATTTTTTGTCGAATACTACTAATGTGAACATCAATGCTTCGATCGTAACGCTCAAGTGGTCGTCCCAATGCATATTCAGATAATGCTTGTTTGCTGACAACCTTTCCCACATTACGGGCTAAAATTTCTAATAAATTAAATTCCGTGCTCGTCAGATCAAGTGATTCCCCTGACCAAGTGGCTTCTCTCTTTTCACTATACAAAGCTAGAAGTCCAGTGACGATAGCGTTATTATTCTGATTTAAAGTTGAGGAGGTTGCTCGCCTTAGAATGGCACGAATGCGCGCGACTAATTCTCTTGGCGTGCAAGGCTTTGGTACGTAATCATCTGCGCCAGATTCTAAGCCAATAATTCGATCAATATCATCACCTTTAGCGGTGAACATTAATACCGGGAGCATGCTTTTTTGCCGAAGTGTTTTTAGTATTTCCGTACCTGTCGTATCTGGCAACATCATATCTAAAATTATTAAATCGTATCGTGTTGATAAAGCCGCTATCAAACCATCTCGACCATTATGAATGATATCAACCTCGAAGGACTCTGCTTCTAAGTATTCTTGAAATAAGGTCGTTAACTGTTGATCGTCATCAATAATAAGTATTTTTGCCACGAACTCGTCTCTATTAATATTTTAGTAACCTTAAATCGTACTGTCTTACAGGTGCATTAATACTCAGCTTTACCAAACTTTACATAATGAGCTGACTCGTATCTCATTTGTTTCCATACAAATACGTTTAAATAATGATTCTCCAATAAATAATCAACACAATGTCCATTGTTTTTCGAGCCGTTTAGCAGATACTGGATAGGCTGTTTTAATGCCTTGGGCAAATAAGGAAATACGATATTCCTCCAGCATCCAGCGGTAAAGTTCGAACTCTACGGTGTTTCGCTTACCGACATTATTGAGATAACGCTGCCAATGCGGTGCAATATCTATGATCCATTGTTTATCACGTGTCGGATCACTACTCAGTTTATCTAAACGCTGACCTATCGCTTGAAAATAAGCCGGTAGACGTTTTAGCGCCTCATTCGCCGTATTATGCACAAAACCTTGATAAAGAAGATGATTGAGTTGTTGTCGTATATCTTTGGCCGCATTGATGGCTGTCAGTGGCATTTTTCCTGACAAACGCTTGGCTATAGCATGATATTCAGCAAGAGGACTGGCAATTTGTTGTGCAAGTTCAACGGCAATATTGATGAGCTCACTACGTTTGTTTTCTAAACGTTGTTCAAAATCTTGTTGGCTAAGAATAGCAGCTTGATCAAATAAAAAGCAGCGATCAAAAGCAACATGAATCAGATCTGATTTAAGCTGTTCACAGGGTGTTTGTTTAATATCACTTTCAACATTCGCAAAGGGCGCAGGAGGCACATTGACGTAATGCAGACACATTTGTTTAATATTGGGCAGGTGTTTGTTTAGGTATTTAATGGCATCAGGTTGAGCCAGCATAAATAATCGACGTAAACCTTTCTTTGTTTGTGTTTGAGCCTGAGCAAGCGTATCCATCAACGTTAAATCAACTGATTCACCTTTATCAACTAAGGCGGGGTAGGCGGTCATTTCTAAACCGTTTTGTTGTAGGGTTATCTGTTGAGGTAGATTAGCAAATGACCAGCTCGTTAGACCTTGCTGTTCATAATCACTATCTGGAATTTGGCGGAAACTGGCGGCAGCTTGTTTTGCCCATATTTGTTTGAGTTCGTCTAAATCACGGCTTTCAGCGAGTAATTTTCCATCTTCATCAATTAAGCGGAAATTCATTTGTAAATACAACGGTAAATCGCTGGTATTCCAATCTGACAACGCAATTTCTACGCCCGTTAATTTACGCAGTTGTTCGCTCAATGCCGGTAATAACGCACCTGATTCAGGTGTCATGCTGATTAAACAGTCGTCAGCATATTTAGGGACAGGAATAAAATGGCGTCGTTGTGTTTTCGGCAAGCTCTTAAGTAAAAACATCACCTTGTCACGTAATAAACCAGGCACTAGCCATTCATAACGATCAGGATTCGTTTGATTGAGTAATGATAGCGGAATAGTTTGCGTGATACCGTCGTGTGTTTTGCCCGGTTCAAAGTGATATTCCAAGGCCAAGGGCACACGGTTGACTAAAATTTGATCGGGGAAATTGTCAGCAGTGACATGATCAGCTTGATGCTGCATCAAGTCATCACGTGTTAAGAACAATAGTTTTGGATTATCGTGCTCGGCTTTTTTACGCCATTTTTCAAAACCAGCACCATTCGTAATATGGGCTGGAATGCGTGTTTTATAAAACTCAAATAAAACATTATCATCAACCAATACATCTCGACGCCGAGATTTTTGTTCGAGTAACTCAATATTTTCAATCAGATCGAGATTATGTTGAAAGAAGGGGGCTCGGCAAAACCAATCGCCTTGAACCAAGGCATCGCGGATAAATATTTCATACGACATCACTGGGTCAATCGGGCCAAAATGAATCCGGCGGCGAGGAACTATCGGTAAACCGTACAAGGAAACTTGTTCAAAGGCAACGACTTGCGCGGGTTTCTTTTCCCAATGAGGATCGGAATACTGTTTACGTACCAAGTCTCCGGCAACGGGTTCAATCCATTCCGGTTCAATTTTGGCGGCAATACGGGCGTATAAACGACCCGTTTCAACCAACTCAGCCGCCATGATCCATTTAGGACCTTTTTTATGTAATGCAGAGCCTGGGAAGATATGCAGTTTTAAGTTGCGAGTCCCCGTGTATTCTTTGTTATCACTTTTAACCGCAATATTACTCAATAAACCGGACAATAAAGCTTGGTGTATCTCTCTATATTCAGCTGGAACTTGATTGGGTTTTAAACCCATTTGGGTAACTTGAATATGCAGTTGCTGATGAATATCATGCCATTCACGTAAGCGTAAAAAAGATAAGAAGTGTTCTTTACAATATTGTCTTAGTTTGTTCTGACTTAGATGTTTTTTCTTGTCGTGGTAGAGCTCCCACAACTTAATAAATGCTAAAAAGTCTGAACGCTCATCTTTATATTTATTGTGTGCCTCATCAGCGGCTTGTTGTTTATCCATGGGCCGTTCACGCGGATCTTGAATGCTCAATGCGCTGGCAATAATTAATAATTCGGTGATGCAGTTTAGCTTTTGAGCGGCTAGTAGCATTCTGGCAATACGTGGATCAATCGGTAATTGAGCGAGCTGTCTACCTGTTGTGGTTAGTTTGCGGTTTTTATCAACGGCATCTAACTCTTCCAGTAAACGAAAACCATCATTAATCATTTTTTCGGGTGGCGGATTGATAAAGGGGAATTTCGCAGGCTCGCCTAAATTTAATGATGACATCTGTAAAATTACGGAAGCGAGATTAGTTCTTAAAACTTCCGGATCAGTAAAAGCAGGGCGATTTTTAAAATCATCTTCATCATATAGTCGAATGGCGACACCCGCAGCGACACGACCACAGCGACCTGAACGTTGATTAGCGCTTGATTGTGATACTTTCTCTATAGGGAGTCGTTGGACCTTATTACGAACACTGTAACGGCTAATACGAGCATAACCAGGATCCACTACATAACGAATACCGGGTACCGTTAACGATGTTTCAGCCACATTGGTTGCTAACACGATACGGCGATGTCCACCGGTTTTAAATACACGATTTTGTTCAGCTGCCGATTGGCGAGCTAGCAGAGGCAAAATTTCTGTTTTGGGTGGATGATGTTTACGTAAGGCTTCAGATACATCACGAATATCACGTTCACCAGACAAAAATACCAAAATATCGCCTTGGCCTTCACGGCATAATTCATCGACGGCTTCAACAATCCCGTGCACCATATCGTAGCCACGTTGTTCATCGTCATCTCCCATCGGTGGCCGATAGCGAATCTCAACTGGAAAGGTACGTCCACTGACTTCAATAACGGGAGCATTATTAAAATGTTCAGAAAAACGGGCTGTATCAATCGTCGCCGACGTGATGATCACTTTCAGATCTGGGCGTTTAGGAAGTAACTGCTTGAGATAACCCAATAAAAAATCGATATTAAGGCTGCGTTCATGTGCCTCATCAATAATAATGGTGTCGTATTGATTGAGAAACTTATCATTTTGCGTTTCTGCAAGCAAAATACCATCGGTCATTAATTTGACGTAGCTGCTATTTGCTTTTACTTGGTCATGGAAACGAACCTTATAACCGACCACTTCACCTAGTTCACTTTTTAACTCTTCAGCAATACGCGTGGCGACGGTTCTGGCTGCAATACGACGCGGTTGAGTATGACCGATCATGCCCGCCACGCCACGACCTAATGCCAGACAAATTTTAGGTAATTGAGTCGTTTTACCTGAACCTGTTTCACCACTTAGAATGATGACTTGATTATCACTTATCGCTTTTGCTATTTCTTCACGACGATCAATAACCGGTAAATCATTCTCAAATTCAGGTTTAGGGATGTTTTTTTGTCGTAATGCGCGACGTTCTACTGATGTGTTAATTTGAGCTTGAAGTCTGGCGACTTGTTCAGGTTTGATTTCCGCCTGTTTACGTAGGTTTTGCAGTCTTCGACGCAGGGGAAATTGATCCGATAACATCGCTGTATCAAGTATTTTTTCAAGCTGTTGCAGTGTATTTTTCAAAATAGTATCAAACGATTAGAAGCAAAATAGCCGCTTATTGTAACGTAAGCGGCTATTGATGTGCGTAGCTGAGTGCTGGCGAGGAGACTTATTTAGATACCGGTTTCGGTGTGGGGCAACCCTCATTATTGATCTTGCCATCTGGCATTGTGGTATTACAGAACATTACGCCGCGAAGAACGGTATCGACTAGTATTGCATCCGTTAGATCTACATCGGTCAAATCTGAGAAATTGAGTTTAGCATTTGTTAGATTGGCACCTTTAAAACTAGCACCCGTAAAATTGGCGTTGTCCATTAAAGCGGTCGACAAATCAGCATTTTCAAAATTAGCATTTTGCACTCTTGAACGCGTAAACCATGCTCCGACTAATGTCGCCTGACTAAGATTAATGCCTTTTAATAAGGCTTCACTCATATCGGCACCACTAAAATCTTGTCCTTGCAGATCGGCATCACTTAGGTTGCAATGGTGACAGATATGAGTATCGACTAATCGATCTAAATATAATTGTTCTACTGCAAAAGCAGATGTCGAAGTTAATAAACCGGCAACTAATAAAACTGATTTCATTCTTATTCTCCTCAATTAAGCGGAATATTCCAATCACCACGATAAAACTGTGTAGCTAAAGGACGCCGTTCGCGTGCTTTTAGTTCCTGCTCTAATTGTTCTTCACTTAGTGAGTCTAGTGGCGCTGGATGACCTATAGCAATCATTGCCCATAAGTTGATATCTTCAGGTATGGCAAAAGCAGCCTTAAGTTTATCACCATCAAAACCACCCATTTGATGACCCATCAAACCCATTGCTGAAGCTTGTACACATAAACTGACACTAGCTGCACCTGTATCATAACCGTTCCAACGATTAGCCGCATCATTGTGGCTGAATGCTTGAACTGAAGCCGCTAAAATTAATACGGACGAATTTTTCGTCCAAGCTTGATTGCCAGGAACCAAACAATCGAGTGCCTTTTGCCAGCTGACTTCATCTTCATGGCGATTCCAAACAATATATCGCCAAGGCTGATCACCAAAACAAGAAGGTGCCCACCGTGCGGCTTCACAAAGTGCGATAACTTGCTCATTAGTGACCGCTAAAGTCGGATCATAGGCGCGACCACTCCAACGCTCAGCTAGAATTTTTTCGATTTTTTGTTCGGTATCAGCTGGTTTTTCAATCATCACGATATCCTTATAAATCAGTATTATTTTTTAGGTAATAAAATCTTTGCTTCTTTTGCTGCGCGGTAGAAAGCACCAATATGACCAATCACCATGACCACATTTGAGCTGGTTTTAAGCGCAATGGCTTGAATCATTTCAGCTTGTTCAGCTTTCTCTTGTCCGCTAACTCGTACTTTAATTAATTCGTGATGCGTTAGGGCATTTTCAATTTCAGCAAGCACCGTCTCTGTTAAACCCTTGTTACCAATCATAACAACGGGCTTAAGTGGATGTGATAAGCCTTTTAAGTAAAGCTTTTGTTTGTCATTAATCGCCATGAATATTGTTACCTGTATTAAAATAGTTAGGAATTATATCAGGATAAAATATGACACATAAGTTTACCGTCACTGCCGCACGCGGCATGCTGCCTTTATTAGCTAAAGAATTAGTCGAAATGGGCATAAAAGAGACCAAACAAGAGCAGGGTAATATTCGTTTTATCGGCAGTTTAGAAGATGCATATCGCGTATGTTTATGGTCTCGCGTTGCTATTCGAGTGTTAATGCCAATTGCTCACTTCTCTGCAACGACGACGGATGCGTTGTACCAAGGTATTTATGATTTACCGTGGGAAGATCATATTGATGCAGAAGGCAGCACGATTGCGGTTGAATTTAATAGCTTTCGCTCTAAAATTCATCACACACAATATGGTGCTCAGCGCGTTAAAGACGGTATCGTAGACCGTTTTCGTGAACAAACGGGTGAACGGCCTTCGGTCGAACTCTTGCAACCTGATCTTCGTATCAATGTTTATCTTAAAAATAATCAAGCGATAGTCAGCATTGATTTATCGGGCGAAAGTCTGCACAAACGAGGTTACCGTGTACAAAATACGCCAGCACCGTTAAAAGAACATTTAGCTGCTGCAATTTTATTATCCGCTGAATGGCCACGTCTTGCGAAACAAGGCTGGGGATTAATTGATCCGATGTGTGGTTCGGGCACCTTTTTAATTGAAGCTGCGATGATGGCTGCGGATATCGCACCAGGAAACTTGCGTGACTATTTTGGTTTCACTTATTGGAAGCAACACGACAAAGAAGCATGGAAACGTTTAAAAGCAGAAGCTGAACGCCGTCGTCATAGTGGTCTTTCACGATTGCCCGTTATTACGGGTGGTGATTCTGATGCTAAAGCCGTCGAAGCTGCCCGAGCTAATATTGCAGAAATTGGCTTGTCAGACCGTATAACAGTAGAACAACGTGATTTATTAGATTGGCCATCACAGGCGAAATCATTACCTGTTAGCGGCATGGTTGTGTGTAACCCACCGTACGGTGAACGTATGGGTAATGTATCTGAACTGCATCACCTTTATGAAAGCTTAGGCAATATAGTGAGTGAATCATTTCCAGCATGGCGTACAACATTAATTACGGATAATGATCAGTTAGGTAAATTTACTGGTTTAACGATATTCGAACAATTTCCATTTGATAATGGACCGATTGCTTGTCAAGTATTGTGTTATCGAGCGCCACGTCCCGTCTCACTTCACTCTCAGCGTGAAGAACAAGCAGTAATGCCTATTGATATTGACGAAGAGCTTCCCGTTCAGTCAACGTATGAACCTTCTGAACATGCCGCTATGTTTGCAAATCGTCTAAAAAAGAATTTAAAACATCTCAGTAAATGGGCAAAAAAGAATAAAACTGAATGTTATCGTTTATACGATGCTGACTTACCAGAATATGCGGTAGCCGTTGATTTATACGGTGATTATGTGCATGTTCAAGAATATGCTCCGCCTAAGTCAATCGATCCGGAAAAAGCTGTCCAACGCTTGAATGATGTGATGGAAGCAATTCCACATGTATTGTCGCTGCCTGCTTCACATATTGTGCTTAAGCTAAGACAAAAACAACGCGGCACGCAACAATATGAATCACATGGTTCACAAAAACAGCGGTTAAAAGTGGTCGAATCTGATTTGTCTTTTTGGATTAATCTGACCGATTATCTTGATACGGGTTTATTTTTAGATCATCGTATCACCAGACAAATGATTGCAGAACAATCAGCAGGAAAAGACTTCTTAAATCTGTTTTCCTATACAGGCTCAGCAACCGTTTATGCCGCGGCAGGTAATGCTAAATCGACCACTACAGTCGATATGTCTAATACCTATTTGGAATGGGCGCAAGATAATCTGGCCTTAAATGGTTTTATGGGTGAACAGCATCAATTTATTCGTGCCAACTGCTTAGAATGGTTAAAAACTGCGGAGCAAGCATCACAGAGATACGGTTTGATTTTCCTTGACCCACCGACGTTTTCGAATTCGACACGTATGGAAGGTGTATTTGATGTTCAACGTGATCATGTATCACTGATCAATACGACGGCAAATTTACTCACAGATGATGGCGTTTTACTATTTTCGACTAATCGTCGTGATTTCAAAATGGATAATGATGCTTTTTCCAACTTGACGATTAAAGATATTAGTCGTGCAACGTTACCGCAGGATTTTGAACGCAATCCTAAGATTCATTATTGCTGGTCGATAACCAAATCATAGTAATTGTAACTGTCATCAATTAGTCATTATGGTGTAATAAAACTACCGTAATCTGCTCTTTAAATTATTAATGTATTTAGGGAGCAGCAAATGATAAATGAATATAATTCACTTCGTAATTGGCTTCAGTCTGAGCCAGTTTTCAGTAAACAATCTTCAGTATTTGTATTACTACAAACTTATCAAGAGTGGTTAAACGAACACTTTAACTGCACCAAACCTGCTTCTAACTAAACTCGCTCAATGTCGCTTTAATATCTTGCCAGAGTTGTTTATAGGCCATGCTAACGGCCGAAGACTTATCAAAGGCCGGAAGTGGTGCACGGTGATCGCCCATACGTTCAACAACCGCCGCGTAGGGAATAGAGGTTGCTAAACCATTTTTTAACATGGCCGGTGGATGTGACAGCATGATGCGATGCAAACTCCGACGACGATCGACCATGGTAAAAAAGGCATGAAGACGTTTAGGTTTCAGTTTATGTTCTTTGAAAAAATCGCGCGTTTGTTCAAAGGTGCGTAACGATAAGTGCGTAGGAATAATAGGCACAAATAACGAATCTGCCGTATCAAATATCTGCTCAGTTAATTCAGAGAAACTAGGTGGGCAATCCAGGATGATCAGTGCATATTTTTCGCTGAATGGCGCAATGATTTTACCGATCAAATTGTGTCTACCTTGATCGTTTTGTAGGGTCAATTGCTGATCTAGGTGACGATATGAAAAATCAGCTGGAATAATATCTAGACTTGCAAAGTCAGTAGATTTTACAAATTCCCCCATCGGTGTTTTGCCCGATAAAAATCGTTTAGGTTCTGATTTTATTTTGGCTTTACTTTTTAATAACCAGCTTGATGCACCTTGTGGATCGAGATCCCAAAGTAGGGTTGGAATACCTTCATTTGCAGCATGCCAAGCAATATTAACTGCTGAAGTCGTTTTTCCCACGCCACCTTTGAGGTTAAAAAATGCAATCGTTTCCATTAGTAAGTTGTTGCCATTTGTTCTAATAGTGTTGTTTGTGCACAGACAATTTCAGCATCTTCCTCACGCTCAACACGTTTATATCTACCATCAGAGGATAAAATCCAAGCTTGAGTATTATCGGCTAAATATATATTCAGATCCTCAATAACTCTATCACGTAAGCGTTTGGATTCTATAGGGAAACAGGTTTCTACTCGACGTAATAAATTACGTTTCATAAGATCGGCACTGCCTGCCCAGACTGCAGGTTCATCATTGTTAGCGAAATAGAAAACGCGTGTATGTTCAAGGAAACGACCAATAATGCTACGTACTTGAATGTTCTCAGAAAGTCCTTCAATACCCGGTTTAAGACAGCACACTCCACGAATGATGAGATCAATTTTCACGCCTGCAATGGAAGCACGATAAAACGCCTGAATTATTTCTGGCTCAACTAAAGAATTTACTTTGGCAATAATATGGGCCGGCTTACCTGCTTGTTTATTCTCAATTTCATTGTTGATGCGATTTAACAAACCTTCGTGTAGTGTAAAAGGTGCATGTAACAGTTTATTCATCTTAGGTACTTTACCTAGACTTGTTAACTGAACAAATAAATGGCCAACATCTTCACCAATTTGTTTGTCTGAGGTCATTAGACCGTAGTCAGTATATATCCGTGATGTACTACGATGATAATTCCCCGTGCCTAAATGTACGTAATGGCGTAATTTATTATTTTCACGCCGCAAAATAAGCAGCATTTTGGCGTGTGTTTTATAACCTACAATGCCATAAACCACGTGAGCAGCTGCTTGTTGTAAGCGTGATGCTAAAGCAACGTTTTCAGCTTCATCAAAGCGGGCTCGCAGTTCTATCACCACGGTAACTTCTTTACCAGCATGAGCCGCAGCTACTAAGGCATCGACAACCGGTGATTTTGCACCGGTGCGATAGAGCGTTTGTTTAATCACTAGTACATTAGGATCGGCTGCTGCTTGCTTGATAAGATCAATGACAGGTGTGAAGGATTGGTAGGGGTGATGTAATAAAATATCTTGTTTACGAACTGCCGAGAATATATCAGCGTTAGTCGATAAGGCTGATGGACGGCCTTGAGTGAACGGTTTGAATTTCAGATCTGGTCTATCAACCAGAGCATATACTGCCTGTAGACGACTTAAGTTTACGGGGCCATTAACAAGATAAACATTATCTTCATGCATGCCACATTCTACGCGAAGAAAATCAACCATATCCTGTGGGCAGTTGTGGGCTATCTCTAAACGAACCTCATCGCCATAATTACGGTGAGTAAGCTCGTCTGAAATTGCCCGTAATAAATCACTGGTTTCTTCAGTATCAATCGCGAGATCACTATTTCGCGTTACACGAAATTGATAAAGACCTTTAATCTTCATGCCATAGAATAAATCTTCTGCAAAGGCATGGATAATAGAAGATAGGAAAACAAAACGATGTACTCCATCAGGCTCAAGTTCTGCGGGTAATTCAATAACGCGTGGCAAAGCTCGTGGTGCTTGCAGAATCGCATAACCACGATTACGTCCAAAGGCATCACGACCAATCAAAGAAATAATAAAGTTTAAACTTTTATTTAATAATCGAGGAAAGGGATGAGCCGAATCTAAGCCCATTGGGCTCAAAACGGGCGCAACTTCTTCAGCAAAATAAGTAGATAGCCATTTAGATTGCTCGTCAGTCCATTCTGCTCGAGGTAAGACGCGGATAGCTTCTTCTTCCAATGCGGGCAATAATACCTCGTTTAACACTTGGTATTGCTCATTGACCAACTCATGAGCCCTCACATTGATAAGTTTTAGCACTTCCTGAGTGTTAACTTGATCGGCTTCAAGGTAGGTATCGCCGATCTCAATTTGTTGAATTAAGCCTGCAACACGGACTTCAAAAAACTCATCTAAATTGGTGCTGGAAATGCAGAGGTAATTTAATCGTTCAAGTAGCGGTACATTGACATCTAATGCCTGTTGTAGAACACGCCAATTAAATTCAAGTAAGCTAAGCTCACGGTTTAAATAGTACTGGGGATTATTAATTTCGATAGTATCTATACTTTCTACACTACCCATGTCATCTAACGTATCCAAATTCTCTATACCGCTCATATCTTCTATATTACCCATATTTTCTAAATTATCCATTATCTACAATTTCCATGACTTCTGATTATAAGTACCTTGTGTGACAGCTAAATGACAGTAGTCATCATTTTGTCATATTCAATTTAACAGGCCATTTTGATACGGTTACCAACATCTTTATGGTTTCGTAATAATTGAATCAATAATGCTAATTAACCATGTTAATACTAACACTATTGAGGCTATGCTTACGATAGAACTGCTCGAGGTCGAAGATTGTTGGTCTAAAATTAATGCTGAAAGAGTCATCACATCGAATGGCACTTCACCTAGTTGGAGCTTCTCAGCTATCAGTAGTGAACGTTCTACAATGTTCGCTAAAATTATACAAAGTGAGATAACCGCTATTCCAGCTAATATGCTACCTAATAAATATTTTTTAGTAAAAACTGTCCCGCACCAGGGAAAGCAAGAAATGATAAAAATGCTGCTTTATGTACTTTCTTCATAGTAACCTTTTCAACCGATGGGCTAGGGTAAGACAGTAGCATTCATATTGATGTGCAGCTATTTTAGCAAGCAGATATTCTATCGCTTTCTAAGGTCTTCATTTATATTTTAAACTGAACTGAATGCCACTCTTTTACTTGCCCTGAAGAAAAATACTTATGGTGTTACATCTCTCAACTTGATAATACTTAGTCGTTAGACGTTCGGCAATACTATAATAGGTTTAAATTACTCGATTTATTAGGAAATTCACTTTGTTAAGTTACCGCCATTCATACCACGCCGGAAATTATGCCGATGTTATTAAGCATATCGTTCTCATAGAGATTCTTGAGCATTTAACTAAAAAAGAAAATGCTTTTGATTACATTGATACCCATGCTGGAGCTGGACTTTACAATTTACATAGTGAACATGCTGCTAAATTGCAAGAGTACACCCAAGGTATTGGCAAGTTAAACCGGAAAGATTGGCCAGAACTAGCCAGTTATTTCGATGTAATAGCCAGTTATAACAGCGATGATGCCTTAAACTTTTATCCTGGTTCGCCATCAATAGCATCGAACTTTCTACGTCGGCAAGATCGCAGTTGGTTGTATGAGTTACATCCACGTGATGCCGAGCTGTTATTAGAAAATAGCGGCAAGCAGAAGGGCGTACGCGTGATGTATGAGGATGGTTTTAAGGGCATGGAGGCGTTACTTCCGCCTATTTCACGTCGCGGTTTAGTGCTGATTGATCCTTCATATGAAATTAAAACGGATTATGGACAAGTCTTTGATGCAATTGATAGTGCTTATAAAAAATTTCCTACGGGTACCTACGCACTTTGGTATCCGGTAGTTGATCGTAAAAACATTGATATTCTTGAACGAAAGTTTATTCGTAGTGGCATTAAAAAAATACAACAATTTGAGTTAGGCATCGCTGCCGATCAATTTGGTAGTGGTATGTCAGCCAGTGGCATGATTGTGATCAATCCGCCTTGGATGTTAAAAGATAAAATGGCAAAAGTATTACCCAAACTAGTCACGGCTTTAGGTGGAGAAGGCGCATTTTATAAATGCGCCGACTTAGTGGGTGAATAACGGTATTTTCGACTAAATAAAAATAAATAAACGGCCAATAATAATTTGCCAATAAAGCAGCACATTTAATCGTATTGCTTTATTGGCGCCTACAAAATATCAATTTTAATTATCGACGCTTACCAAGGTTCAACTTTAAGTTTATCGCTGTCTTTATCCTTAGAAAAGTAAATCTCAACCTTACGAAATAACACATAAAAGACGGGTGTAAATATTAAACCAAAGAATGTCACACCTAACATACCAGAAAATACTGCGGTCCCAATCGCTTGACGCATCTCTGAACCAGCGCCATGACTCAACATAAGTGGTGTTACACCCATAATAAAGGCAAAAGAAGTCATTAATATCGGCCGTAATCTCAAACGAGACGCTTCGATAGCGGCTTCAAGTGTACTTCGTCCTTGATGCTCTAGATTATGAGCAAACTCAACGATTAGTATTGCGTTCTTAGAGGCTAAGCCCGCCAGTAAAAATAAGCTTATTTGGGTGAAAATATTATTATCACCACCCGAAATATATACCCCAAGCATTGCAGATAATATACTCATAGGTACTATAAGAATGATCGCCATTGGTAAAGCAAGACTTTCATATTGAGCAGCGAGCACTAGGAAGACAAGAAACAGGCAAAGAGGGAATACAAAGATAGCTGTATTACCGGCCAAAATTTGTTGGTAGGTCAGTTCTGTCCACTCAAATTCCATTCCTGCCGGCAGTGTTTCATCAAGGATTTTAGTGATAGCAGCTTGTGCTTCACCTGAAGAGAAACCCGCTGAAGCATTACCGTTTATATCTGCTGAACGATACGAGTTGTAATGCATGGCCACTTCTGGACCAAAGGCTTCTTCTACATCAATTATCGTCGCCAAAGGTACCATTTTACCTTCACTATTTCGTGCTTGTAGGCGAGAGATATCTTGAGGCGTAGAACGAAACTCTTTATCTGCTTGGGCTATGACTTGGTATGTTCGACCAAACTGATTGAAGTCATTGACGTAAAGCGACCCTAAATAAATTTGTAGAGTACGAAATACTTCTTCGACAGGTATGCCCAGTTGTACTGCTTTAGTACGGTCAAGGTTAGCAAATAATTGAGGTACATTGACGTTGTAATTTGAATAAACGCCGACCAAAGCAGGATCTTGATTGGCTTTTAATTTAACTTCATTAACGACATCATCCAAAATCTTATAACCTTGATCAGTACGATCTTCAATTTGAAGTTTAAAGCCGCCTGTTGTGCCAAGGCCTCGGACTGGAGGTGGTGGGAATATAGCAATAAATGCTTCTTGAATAGTGCCAAATTTTTTCTGTAAGCGGCCAGCTATCGCATTAGCACTTAGATTTGGATCGGTTCGGTTTTCAAAGTCATCTAAAGTGACAAAAACAATCCCAGCACTTGCTGAGTTCACAAAACCATTGACAGATAAGCCAGGAAATTGAACAGCACTCACTACACCTTCTTCAGCGAGTGCCGCATCAGCCATTTCACGAATAACTTCTTCAGAACGCTCAAGTGTTGAACCTGTAGGAAGTTGTGCAAAGCTGATTAAATATTGTTTATCTTGTGCAGGAATATAACCCGGTGGCACTAATGAGAAACTATAAGCTGTAAAGCCAATAAGTATCGAGAATAACGTCATCATGATCAATTTACGCGATGCAAAAACACGTACGCCTTTAACGTAGCCCCGCTGACTTTTATTGAATACTTTATTGAATAAATTAAAGATCCAACCGAATAGAAAGTCCATTATTTTAGCAAATCTGTCTTTTGGCGCATCAGGTGAGCGAAGCAATAACGCACACAAAGCAGGGCTTAAAGTGAGAGAGTTTAGGGTAGAGATGAACGTTGCAATAACAATGGTCAGGGCAAACTGCTTGTAAAACATACCGGTCAGACCAGAAATAAAGGCAATGGGTATAAATACACTGGCCAGTACTAATGATGTGGCAATAATAGGACCGGTTACTTCTCTCATCGCTTGTACGGTGGCATTACGTGGCGTTTTACCTTCGCGGATGTTCCGCTCAACATTTTCAACCACAACAATGGCATCATCGACCACTATCCCTACGGCCAATATCAAACCAAATAATGACAAGACATTAATTGAGAAGCCTAGGAAATACATAAAGGCGAAGGTACCAACGATAGAAACAGGTACGGCCAATAGAGGGATAATCGATGCTCTCCATGTCTGCAAAAAGAGAATAACGACAAATACAACTAAGGCGATGGCTTCAAACAGGGTAACGATGACCGAATCAATTGAACTACGAACAAATACGGTAGGATCGTAGACAATGCTGTAATCAACATCTTCTGGGAAATTCTGCTTCAATTGCTCCATAGTAGAGCGCACATTTTTAGAGATATCTAGTGCATTTGCACCGGGTGCGGCAAAAATAGGAATCGCAACAGCAGGCTGATTATTCAATAAAGAACGTAAACCATAACTTTCAGCATCTAATTCGACTCGCGCAATATCTTCCAATCGCGTGACCACACCATTGGCATCACGATTAACTAGTATTTGTTCGAATTCTTCGACACTTTGTAGGCGTCCTTGCACATTTATCGGTAGTTGTAATTCAATTTTATCTTTGTATGGTGGACCACCAATGACACCTGCCGCTACTTGGACATTTTGTCCACGAATTGCATCGATAACTTGATCTGGTGTCATGTTACGTTCTGCAATTTTGTCAGGATTAAGCCAGATACGCATGGCATAATCACCTGAACCGAACAATCTCACTTGACCAATGCCAGAAATTTTAGCTAATTGATCACGCACATGCAGCGTTGCAAAGTTACGTAAATAAAGCATGTCATAACGTTCATTAGGTGAACGTAAATGTACTACCATCGTTAAGTCTGGTGAACTTTTGGTTACTGTGACACCTAATTGACGAGTGACATCTGGTAATCTTGGTAGTGCTTGGGTGACACGGTTTTGTACTAACTGTTGTGATAAATCAACGTCAGAGCCAATAGCAAAGGTGACGGTGATGGTTAAACGGCCATCTGTTGATGCAAGCGAGTTCATATAAAGCATATTCTCGACACCATTGATCTGCTCTTCTAACGGTGTTGCAACCGTTTCTGAAATGACAGATGGACTCGCCCCAGGAAAGGATGCATTAATAATGATCGAAGGAGGGGCAACCTCTGGATATTCAGAAATAGGCAACTGGAACATTGCCACGGCACCAAATACAAAGATCAATAAGGAGATCACCCCTGCCAGAATCGGCCTGTCAACGAAATGACTTGAAAAACTCATGGTACATTTACCCTCAGAACGTCATGTCCTGGATGCTTAAAATAACAATAAGAAATAGGTATTGCTGCGCTACTTCAAATAGATAGTTTGATCTAATACTAAATTAAGATTTATCCGATTTTAATTCAGTTGTTGTTAATACTTTTGGTTCGACAAGCATGCCTGGCTGAATTCGCATCAAGCCACGCACTATCACTTTATCCCCGTTTTTCAGTCCAGAATATACAATTCGGTTACCATCTATACTGTCACCGAGAATAACTTCTCTATAGGCTGTTTTGTTATCATCATTCACTACATAAACAAACTTGCGATTCTGATCAGTACCGATTGCACGTTCACTGATTAAAATAGTTTTTTCTTCCGTAGCACTACCTAGTTTTAAATGAGCATACATACCCGATAACAGTTTTCCTTCGGAGTTATTAAATATTGCACGAGCGCGAATCGTACCGGTAGTAGGATCTATTTTGTTATCAAATGAGTGTATTTTTCCTTGATATAACTCACTACCACCTTCTAAACTAAGTTCAACTGGATTTTGGACTGTTGCAGATGTATTTTTACGAAAACTTAGATAAGTTTGCTCATCCACTTCAAAATCAGCATAAACCCGATCATTTGCCACAATCGAAGTTAGTAACGGCGCATTGGATCCTGATGAAACTAAGTTACCGACCGTTAATTCAGTACGGCTAATAGTGCCAGAAATAGGAGCTTTGATATAAGCATAACTTAAGTTTATTTCAGCCGCTGATAACTCCGCTTCAGCTCGTTTTACACTTGAATCCGCAACCAGTTTATTATTGGTTTTGTCATCAAGTACTTGCTGAGCCACCATTTTTTTAGCCACTAAATCAGCGGTTCTCTTATACTCTTTTATAGAAAAATCATAACTATCTTTAGCAGAAATTAAATTCGCCTTTTTTTGATCGACTATTGCCTTAAGTGGGCGAGGATCAATAACATATAAGATGTCATCTTTATTAACATGCTGCCCGTCAATAAACTTTACTTCCGTGATTAAACCGGTTGCTTGTGGTCGTATTTCTACATAATCAACAGCTGAAAGACGTCCTGAAAATTGTTTCCAGAGTCGTATAGCACTCTCATCTACGATGGATACTTGGACTGGCATTGCTTGCGGTTGACTTGCAAGTGGGGCTTGCGCTTCTTCTGCCGAAGCAGTGTGTATATAACTCGCAGTCCCAAACATTGCGGTTACTACAGCAGCACTCAATATTGTCACTGTTCTAAATTTATTCACCATTTTGATGCTCCTGAAGCATAGTGTTGATTTCTAAAATATGTGTTTCTAAACCTAGTGTTTGAAACAAACTGAGTGTTACGTCTTTTTTTAAGTTAGTTAGATTATTTTGAATTCGTGCCACCATCACCTGCCCTAAAATAGTCGTGATAATTTGAGCACTCATGTTAGAAATATCTGTTTTAGTAGGTAATAGGCCAGAATCTACCATTTCTTGCAGAGTTTGCTTAAACATATTCCCCTGACGGTGTAATATTTCATCGGCTTTTTTTTGTATGAGTTCTTCATTGCCAGCCATTTCAGAACCTAAAGACGCATAGGGGCAACCACAAACTCGCCCATATTTATCGTAGGCTTGTTTTTGTTTTTTATAGACAAAATCTGCTAGGTTTTCAAAACGTTCGATAGGCGGCTGTGTTGAAGAGAATATGCTATTTATATCAATCTCATAGTCTTGATAGGACTCCTCCATAACGGCAACAGCCAACTCGGCTTTGGAGGAAAAATAGTAATAAAAACTACCTTTTTTTATCCCAGCAGCTTTACAGATATCATCAACACTGACAAAGCCATAGCTACTCTTCCAGATTAGATCATTCGCTGTGAGTAGGAGTTTAGATTTTGTATTGGTAGGGGAACGGCCCATTAGCACCACTAAATAAATCGAAAAGGAAGAATATTCTATAGTATTTGACTAGTCGGTCAAATATTATTTTTAATTTATAAAGTAAGGATGTTATTTGTAAGAGTCCTTGCATTAATTTATGCCTAATTGACGACATAAATATTTCTAACTTAGCTTCACAATAGAACTTATGAGCCTTAAATATTTAAGGTATTTTATAGACAATGTTCTAAGTAAATTCACTTTGATAGAGGTATGAAGCATCTATATATCAGACAGGTCTATTCGACTTAGTTTAATTTCTTAAATAAGCTGTGCCAGTTAGAATGTTGCTTGTATCAATGTTATATTGAACAGTTAGTAATATTTATTACTCAAAATACCTCTTAGATTAACTAGACCTATATAAAACTTAAATTATCAACTCTTTTTCCTGCCATAAAAATGGTCACTTAGGCTCTGCATATTAATGATATTAAATAAAAATCTCATTTCAATAACTAACAGGTGGTCAGTATTGTCCAAGTTAAAAATAGCCATGGTACTCACCGCTATTTGTTTTAATCAATTCACACAAGCCGCTTCAATCGTAATTCACGTTAACGACAATAATGGTCAGCCGCTACAACAGGCTGTGGTTGAGGTCATTAGAGAAAATGACACATTGAACCCGTTGCCTGTGAGTTCTGAGCCTGCAGTAATGGATCAGGTGAACAAACGTTTTCTACCTGATCTGATTTTAATTCAGCAGGGGCAATCAGTTGTCTTCCCTAATAGCGATAATATTCGGCATCATGTGTATTCGTTTTCTAAAGCAAAAACCTTTGAATTAAAGCTTTACGCGGGCAAGTCCCAACCACCAATTAAATTTGAAAAAAATGGTGTTGTTATTGTTGGCTGTAATATTCATGATTCTATGGTTGGCAGTATTTATGTTGCTAAAGATAGTGCGATGATGACCGATGAAAAAGGCAATGTAACATTAGATTTTGATCCGGTGCTTGATAAAATCAGTATTTGGCATCCATTACAAAAAAGCAGCCCTGAACAACGAAAAATTATCGATTTAAAGGATTATCTACTTTCTAATAATAAGGAAGATTATATTGTTTCTATTGATGTAGGTGAACCCGCTGCAAGGGATACTTTTGGGGATACATTTTAGGTGAAACAGAAAACGAGTCTTCGACAAAGCATTATCCTGTTGTGTGCAGGATTGGTACTCGTCACATCTGTTGCAATACAAGGGTGGTCGTGGTGGTCATCAAACCAGTTTAATAAAAAACAACTTACAGAAAGCATAAATAATGCACAGAATGTCTTTAAGCAATACACCAAAGAAAAAGAAAAAATTCTTACAACTGCGGCGCGGGTTTTAACGGCTGATTTTGGATTTAAACAAGCTGTTACAACAAAAGATGAAGAAACAATCGCAAGCGTACTGCTTAACCATGGGCAAAGAATTGATGCGGATTTAATGTTATTAACTGATTTGAAAGGTCAGTTAATTTCTTCGAGTCTCCCAAACTTTCGCCTTAATACGGCACAAACAGCTTCATTAAACGTACTGCTTAATGAACCGGGTACGACGCATTTTATGATCTTGCAGAATACGCTTTATCAATTACTTGCTTTATCTGTCAATGTGCCTAGACCCGTTGCTTATGGCATTGTTGGCTTTGAAATTAATGCTAATGTTGCTGATGAATTAAAAAGGTTAACGGGATTAGATGTCAGCTTTTTCGATAGCACGGGTAATGTGATAACTAGCTCAATTAAAGTATCAGATGAAAAGCTTACCCCAGAATACTTAACATCAAAAACGCTACCCTGGTTTTTTAGTAGTCGACCCGCTTTTGATAGCCGTCAATTTGAACTGGAAACTACAAAGAAATATCCCGTTAGACTTTTTTTAACCGCCGATCTTGCATCAACCTATAAAGAACACGACCGCCTACTGTCATCTATTACGGTTATAGCCAGCTTAATCATGCTTGTGGCTATATTGATTAGCCGCTTATTCGCTAAAAATTTAACGAAGCCTTTATCACAGCTGGTTGATCAATCTAAGGCATTTTCTAAAGGTCAATATGCGAATATTGTTTCGAATAAGAAGATGAGCCAAGAAGTCAGCTCACTGTTTGATGCGTTTGCTGAAATGGGGAATGCAATAGATGCACGTGAACAGAAAATTCTATATCAGTCACAACACGACACACTGACGGGACTGTACAACCGGCACGCCTTTAGACAAATTATCAGTGATACATTAATCAATGAGCAGCGACATATTTTAATTGCTATTAATATTCGTGGTTTTAGTAACCTCAACGATATCTTGGGTATTCAGGTGGGGGATCGATGTTTACAAACACTTGCGCAACGCTTAATCGATAACAATAACAAGGGTTGGCAACATGCTCGATTGGATGGTGATGTATTTTTATCACTTGTGCCATTAGCAGAAAATGTACATATTGATAGATACGTCCAAGAATTCATTAGTAACTTAGCTAAGCCATTAGACGTAGACTCGCTAGCACTTAATTTAAAATTTTGGGCCGGTATTGCTGTATACCCTCAAGACGGCGATGATGCAAATGCTGTTTTTCGTCGAGTGATGATAGCACTTGATTATGCTGAAAAAGACAATAAGCCGATTCGTTATTACCATACAGGTGAAGAGGAGGCTCGGCATGAACATCTGAGTATTATAGAGGCATTAAGGTTGGCTTTGACACTAGACGATGGGCAGCTGTATATGAATTATCAGCCTAAACTTAATCTTAAAACAGGAAAAATAGATAAAGTCGAAGCACTAATTCGCTGGAAACATCCTGAATTAGGCTTTATTTCCCCTGAAGTATTTATTAGTTATGCTGAACAAACAGGTATTATTTTTGATTTAACGGCTTGGGTAATTGATACCGTACTAAAACAGCTAAGTGATTGGCAACAAAAGGATCTATTTATAGACGCTGCGATTAACATTTCAGCACAAGATATTAGCCATCCGGATTTTCATATGAATTTAAAAAAATCTACGGTTAAGCACAAAATATCACCAGAATATATTACGTTAGAAGTGACAGAGCGGGATTTAATGCAAGATGAAGTACAGGCTATTGCTCTGCTCATCGAGCTAAAAGAGAAGGGTTATACCATCTCCGTGGATGATTATGGTATCGGACAATCATCGCTAGCAAAATTAAAACAATTACCCGTAGATGAACTTAAAATAGACAAGAGTTTTATCATGGAGCTTAATAGCTCAGAAAGTGACCAAATTATTGTGGGATCAACTATTTCACTTGGCCATCGACTCGGTTTATCCGTCGTTGCTGAAGGGCTTGAAAATAATGAAAGCCTAAATATTCTCAAAGCGATGGGCTGTGATCATATACAAGGATATTTTTTAAGTAGACCAATGACATCAGAAGCCTTTGTTGAATGGCTGGGGAGCTATTATCAAAAAAATGTTTAGAGCGATAATATTAGTTTCTATCTTAGTATCGCCGCAAATATTTGCAGGCGATGGAAAATTATTAGCCACACCAGGCGTTTCTCAGGTAGAGGGCTCAGGAGGTGGTGGTTTAGTACCATGGGCACAATTAGCGGGCTATGCTTCACAAGATGAAATTGCTGTAAATGCCTTTTGTACACAGGCAGAACTCAGTGATTTTCGACTTAGAAGTTGTGGTGCTCAACTTAATCTATATGATCGTGTTGAGTTCTCCGTTGCTCGGCAGAATTTCAGAATTAATGCCTTGGACACTAGCATTGACCAGAAGATAGTGGGCGTAAAGACTCGGCTTTATGGTGATCTTGTTTTTAGCAAATGGCCGATGTTAAGTTTGGGAATGCAATACAAACATTTAGATGACACTGTCATTGCGCAGGCATTAGGTGCCAAAGACACGGCTGGCATTGATTGGTATTTAGCCGCTAGTAAACTCCATTTAGGTGCTGTTGCGGGCTATAACTTATTCTGGAATATCACCGCACGCCATACAGATGCCAATGAACTGGGGATATTAGGTTTTGGTGGGCCATATCAAGGTACCCAATTGCAATGGGAAGCTTCGACAGCTATATTTTTCAGTAGAGAGCTTGCCGTCGGTATTGAATATAGGCAAAAACCTGATAACTTAGCTCTTAAAGAAGATAACTGGTCAGATGTATTTGTTGCTTGGCTACCAAATAAATCAGTGAGTCTCACCGCCGCATGGCTTGATTTGGGTACAATTGCCGGTGCCAAAAACCAAAAAGGTCCTTATTTTTCAATGACGGGATACTTCTAATGTTAAAAATAATTTATAGACTGGTCACAATAACATGCCTGTTATTCCTTTTAGTTAGCTGTGCTCATCAGCCTCAAGTTACGCTCTATGAAAAATTAGGTGGCAAAACGGGGGTCGATGGTATTGTTAGTGGTCTTATCAACCAAATTGGTGAAGACAAACAAATTTTTCATTATTTTGCTGATACTCGTATTACACGATTTCGTACTCAATTAACCGAGCACCTGTGTACTATTACTGATGGTCCGTGTAAATATAGTGGTGACACAATGACTGATATTCATACGGGTATGGATATCACCGAAAAGGATTTTAACCATCTGGTTGATTTACTAATAAATGCCATGAATTTACAAGGCATTCCTCACCGTATACAAAATCAATTGTTAGCAAGGTTGACACCACTTAGAGCCAACATGATTTATATTTAGACTATTAATACGATCATTAAAAGCATTGGAAATATCAATACAATGAACATCAGTCTCTTGGGCAGTGGTTGGCTAGGCTTACCTTTAGCAAATGATTTAAATAAACTTGGACATACCATTAATCTTTCAACGCGTTCAGTTGATAAATTAAACCTATTAACCAATATGTCATCTACGGCTTATCTTATTGATATAGATAGATTATCTAATGAGGTTCAAGCCTTTTTAATGACTGAGATATTGATAATCAATATCACATCGAAAAACATGAATAGCTATGCCAAACTCATCAAGGAAATAGAAAGGTCTACAGTAAAAAATGTACTTTTTATTAGTTCATCTTCTGTCTATCAATCTGTAAATGGTGTTGTCAATGAAGATGATGGTATGGAATCAGCCGACAGTCCGCTTTATCAAATAGAGAGACTATTTACATCAAATACTCACTTTAAAACAACAATTTTGCGGCTAAGTGGCCTAGTGGGCTATTCACTACACCCTGGGAATTTTTTTAAAAACGGCAAGATTGTTCAACAGCCCGATGCCCCTGTAAATTTAATTCATCGTGATGATTGTATTGGTATTATTAATGCCATCATTAAACAAGCTGCTTGGGGAACGACCTTCAATGGCTGTGCTACTACGCACCCTAGTAAACGTGAATTTTATAATCATGCCAGAACGTTACTAAAGTTATCTAATCCAGAATATAGCAATGAATCAGATATCAGTAGTTATAAAATCGTCAGTAATAAAAAGATAATTAATCAGTTAGGTTATCAATTTATCTATCCGGATGTCATGACGATCACCTTTGATTAAATTAGGTATTTCAATCCTAATGAGAACAACTCTATACACGTAAAATTGATTTAGAGCTCGCCCGATTAAGATAGCGTTTATCTCGATAACATTAACTAGACAAAACCTCACTATAAAGCACCATGTCCGTTGCTAATAATTTAGCAGTTGTCACTTGTAGCGTTATAGCCATCTTTGTCTTTATCACTAACTTCCCATAACTAATTCTCTTTCAGGTCTGCCGTCAAATTTAATATCGATCATTTCTACGTCAATACTAATATGTAATTTTGATCATATTTATTGCTTTCATAACTTATGCTAAATTACTGTTCACTAGAGATAATTCTATTGTTATATATGAATTATAATGCATATTAATAAGGTGATTAATGATGTTACAAGAACGTATGTCGATTACAACTATAATCGATGAATTAAAGCATAAGCCAGGAGCATTATTGCCTATATTGCATGCCATTCAGGACCAATTTGGTTTTATCCCTGATGCTGCAATTTCCATCATTGCTGAATCGCTTCATCAAACGAAAGCTGAAATTCATGGTGTCATTAGTTTTTACCATCATTTTAGAACTACGCAGCCAGGTCAGCATACGGTAGAGGTCTGTCGAGCTGAGGCTTGTCAGTCGATGGGGGGGCGACATCTGGAAGCACATGCTAAAACTAAGTTGGGTATCGATTTCCACCAAACTACGGTAGATCGTAAATTTTCCTTAAACGCTGTTTATTGTTTAGGAAATTGTGCAAACGCGCCTTCAGTTCGTATTAATGATGATATTCATGGCCGGACTACATTGGATAAATTTGATCATTTACTTGATGAATATTCCGCTAAATTAGTGAGTGCTTAACATGATTACACGTATATTTATTCCTTGTGATACAACGGCACTATCGATGGGTGCTGATAGGCTGGTAGCCCTTTTTATAGCAGAAGCCGAGAAACAGGATACGGCTATAGAAATAATTAGAAATGGTAGCCGAGGTATGTTTTGGCTTGAACCTTTAGTTGAAGTTGAAACGAAAGCAGGGCGCATGGCTTATGGTCCAGTCGAATCGAAAGATGTTACTTCATTATTCGAATCTGGCTTTATAACTGGCAGCCAGCAACATCCTCTTGCACTCGGTTTAACGGAAGAAATTCCTTTTTTTAAGAAACAGCAACGTCTCACCTTTGCGCGGTCAGGGATAACAGATCCTTTATCTATATCTGATTATAGGTCGCTTGATGGCTTCAAAGGTTTAGAAAATTCGTTAATGTATAACGGCCAGCAGATTGTGGATGAAGTGAAAAGTTCAGGTCTGCGAGGTCGCGGTGGGGCTGCGTTTCCAACTGGCATTAAATGGCAAACAGTATTAGATGTATCTTCCGAACAAAAATACATCGTGTGTAATGCCGATGAAGGTGATTCAGGAACCTTTGCTGATCGTTTAGTAATGGAATGTGACCCATATATGTTGATTGAAGGGATGACGATTGCGGGTTTAGCAGTGGGTGCAAACCAAGGTTACATTTATCTGCGTTCTGAATATCCTGTTGCTCATCGCATTATGAACGAAGCAATATTACGTGCAGAGCAAGCTGGGTTTTTAGGTTCAAATATTCTAGATAGTGGTCGTACGTTCAATTTGGAAGTTAGGCTTGGTGCTGGCGCCTACATCTGTGGTGAAGAAACATCATTACTAGAAAGTTTAGAAGGTAAGCGTGGTTTAGTTCGGGCTAAACCTCCTTTGCCAGCGATTGTAGGTTTATTTGGTCAACCTACTGTCGTTAATAATGTTTTATCACTAGCTGCTATTCCTTTCATTCTTGATAAAGGCGGTCAGGCTTATGCTGATTTTGGTATGGGGCGTTCACGAGGTACCTTGCCGATTCAGCTAGCGGGTAATGTAAAACAAGGTGGCATGATAGAAATGGCATTTGGCGTATCGCTACGAGAGTTAATGGAAGACTTTGGTCAAGGCACCTTTTCTGGACGTAAGTTAAGAGCGGTGCAAGTAGGTGGTCCCTTAGGTGCTTATCTACCTGAAAGTCAGTGGGATACGTTAATTGATTATGAAGCGTTTGCTGCTGCCGGTGTTGTGTTGGGCCATGGTGGTGTTGTGATGTTTGATGATACGGTTGACATGGGTGAACAAGCACGATTTTCAATGGAATTTTGTGCTGTTGAATCTTGTGGTAAATGCACGCCTTGTCGAATTGGTTCCGTGCGAGGTGTCGAAGTTATCGACAAAATTCGCGCAGGTGATAATGCAGAAAAAAATCTTGAATTACTCAGTGACCTTTGTGAAACCATGGTTGATGGTTCCTTATGCGCTATGGGCGGTATGACGCCTTATCCTGTTGAAAGTGTTATGAAATATTTCCCTGAAGATCTGCACGCTAAGCACGTTAGCAAAGAGGTAGTGCTATGAATATACAATATTTTAATCCTAATAAAGATTATGGAACGCCAGTTAGTCTATCGACATCGCTGATTACTTTGGAAATAGATGGTGTTGAAGTGACTGCGCCAGAAGGTACTTCGGTATTACGCGCAGCTGCAATGGTGGACATTAATATTCCAAAATTATGTGCATCTGACAATTTAGAAGCATTTGGTTCTTGCCGTCTATGCGCTGTAGAAGTAGAGGGGCGACGTGGTACACCTGCTTCATGTACGACACCTATAGCAGAAGGGATGAAAGTAACTACACAGAATGGTAAGTTAGCAAAATTACGTCGAAATATTATGGAGTTGTATATTTCAGACCATCCGTTAGATTGCCTAACCTGTCCCGCTAACGGCGATTGTGAATTGCAAGATATGGCAGGAGCTGTAGGTTTAAGAGATGTTCGTTATGGATTTGATGGTGAGAATCACTTAAATAGTGAAATAGATCACTCTAATCCTTATTTTAGTTTTGATCCAAGTAAATGTATTGTTTGTTCACGATGTGTTCGTGCCTGCGAAGAAGTTCAAGGCACCTTTGCCTTGACCATTGACGGCCGTGGTTTTGACTCTAAGGTATCCGTCGGTAAAGATACCTCATTTATGGATTCTGACTGTGTATCGTGTGGTGCTTGTGTGCAGGCTTGCCCAACCTCTACGCTAATGGAAAAAAGCGTCATCGAAATGGGTCAACCTGAACATAGTATTGTGACAACCTGTGCTTATTGTGGCGTGGGATGTTCATTTAAAGCCGAGATGAAAGGCGACCAAGTAATTCGCATGGTGCCGTATAAAGGTGGTGATGCGAATCATGGTCATTCCTGTGTCAAAGGTCGGTTTGCATTTGGTTACGCTACTCACAAAGATAGAATTAAACACCCAATGATTCGTGATGCCATCACCGATCCATGGCGTGAAGTCAGCTGGGAAGAGGCGATTGCATTTTCAGCAAAACGTTTGAGAGAAGTCCAAGCACAATACGGTCGTGAAAGTATCGGTGGGATTACGTCTTCACGTTGTACAAATGAAGAAACTTATTTGGTACAAAAATTAGTACGTGCGGCATTTGGTAATAATAATACGGATACCTGTGCTCGCGTTTGTCATTCACCAACGGGTTATGGCCTTAAAGTCACGCTGGGCGAATCTGCAGGTACTCAAGATTTTGATTCAGTAATGAAGGCCGATGCGATATTGGTTATTGGTGCTAATCCCACGGATGCACATCCTGTTTTTGCATCAATGATGAGAAAGCGTTTACGTCAAGGTGCTGAGTTAATTGTTGCTGATCCTCGACGTATCGATTTGTTGAAAACGCCGCATCTAAAACAAGCCATGCATTTGGCTTTAAAACCAAGTACTAATGTTGCACTGATTAATGCACTAGCCCACGTCATCGTTAAAGAAGGGCTTGAAGATAAAGCGTTTATCGAGCACCGTTGTGATAAAGAAGCCTATGCGGCTTGGCGAGAGTTTATTCTTGAACCACGCCATTCAGCAGAAAACGCCGAAATAATAACAGGAGTATCTGCTACTGACATAGAACAAGCAGCACGTACTTATGCCAATGCAAAGAATGCTGCTATTTATTATGGTTTAGGTGTAACCGAGCACAGCCAAGGTTCGACGATGGTGATTGGTATTGCAAACTTAGCCATGGTGACCGGTAATTTAGGTAAACAAGGGGGTGGGGTTAATCCACTTCGTGGACAAAATAATGTTCAAGGTGCTTGTGACATGGGTTCATTCCCTCATGAGTTACCTGGTTATCAGCATGTTTCTGATCAAAATGCCCGGGCACGATTTGAAAAAGCGTGGGGAGTGGCGCTTGATGATGAGCCTGGATTACGCATTCCGAATATGTTTGACTCGGCGCTTTCAGGTACGTTTAAAGCTTTATACGTACAAGGAGAAGATATTGCACAATCTGATCCTAGTACAGAGCATGTGGAGTCAGCACTTAAAGCATTAGATTGCTTGATTGTTCAGGATATCTTTTTGAATGAAACCGCTAAATTTGCCCATGTATTACTGCCGGGCTCTACATTCTTAGAGAAAAATGGTACGTTCACTAATGCCGAACGACGAATCAACCGTGTTCGTAAAGTCATGCCACCTTTAGCAGGTAAAGAAGATTGGCAAATCACCATGGAACTTGCTAATGCATTAGGTCATCCTATGCATTACGATCATCCATCAGAAATAATGGATGAAATTTCTAGTCTCACACCTACCTTTGCAGGTGTAAATTATGAGCGTTTAGAACAGCTAGGTAGTATTCAGTGGCCATGTAATGATGAAAACCCAGTCGGTATGCCAACCATGCATGTCAATGACTTTCCGATTGGTTTAGGCAAATTCACTATCAGTGAATATATTCAGACAGAAGAACGGACTAATCATCGTTTTCCATTGTTACTGACTACTGGGCGCATTTTGTCGCAATATAATGTAGGCGCTCAGACTCGACGTACGGACAATCAAGAATGGCATGATGAAGATGTATTAGAACTACATCCTTCTGATGCAGAACTACGTGGTATTAAAGAAAATGATTGGTTAGGAATAACGAGTCGTGCTGGACAAACAGTATTAAGAGCACGAATTAGCGAACGTATGTTACCTGGAGTGGTTTACACCACCTTCCATCATCCTGGTAGTGGGGCAAACGTCATCACCACGGATAATTCTGACTGGGCAACAAATTGTCCTGAATATAAAGTCACTGCCGTGCAAGTTGAGCGGGTAACCCAGCCATCAGAATGGCAGAAAAACTTCCAAGCCTTCGATAAGCTTCAGCTTAGCTTTCTTAAAGGTAAAAAAAAGCATACAACTGATACAGGTGTTCAATGATCGATATCGGATTAGCCAGTACTGCTAATCAAACCGCTAATGTCGATGTTCGACAAGCAGGTGATCAATGCGCTGAATATAAAGCAGATGATATTGCCTTAGAAGTGCCCGTTGCGCTGGTGTATAACTGTATTTCTCATGCCGTGATGATGACTACTCCTGCTGATTTAGAAGACTTTGCTTTAGGATTTAGTCTTACTGAAGGCATTGTGAAAGATGCTAGTGAAATCTATGATGTGATTTGTATCAATGAAGGTAAAAAAGGATTTACTGTACATTTGCATATCAGCCAAGCTAGGTTGGCGAAATTGAAAACACGTCGTAGAAATATGACGGGGCGAACTGGCTGTGGACTATGTGGAACCGAATCTTTAAAACATGCCATCAGGCCAATTTCAGTGGTTAATGCAATTGACATTAATGATGATGTGATACAAAAAGCACTGAATGGTTTACCTGAATATCAACCATTACAACAAGCAACGGGTGCTACGCATGCGGCAGCATGGTGTGATATGGATGGCAAAATTTTATTGGCGCGTGAAGATGTAGGAAGGCACAACGCTTTAGATAAGTTAATTGGTGCTTTAGTTAAAAAAGGACTCGCCCGCGATAAAGGTTTTGCTTTGGTCACCAGTAGAGCAAGTTATGAAATGGTACAAAAATGTTGCAGCGTTGGTATTTCTTGCCTTGTTGCCGTATCGGCTCCAACCATGTTGGCGATTGAACAAGCACAAGAAGCGGGCTTGATGTTAGTAGGCTTTGCACGCAATGGACGCCATATTATTTATAACAACCCTTCTGCAGTGATTAAAGCACAACATACTTCAATCGCACGTTTAGGATAAAACGAAATGACCCATAAGCAACTAGATGCATTAATTTTAATGGTTAACCAAATCTCAGCAAACAACGAACATTACGGCTCAGAAGAAGCGGCAGAACGCGTTTCGAAACATTTGAAGGGATTTTGGGCTAGAAGTATGAAACAAATGATTATTTCATATGTGTCAGAAAATGGTTCAGATCTCAGTCCTATTGCAAAACGGGCAATAGAATTACTGGGCAATGCTTATCCAGAAATGAAAGTGATACAACACTAGGTTATTAGGATGAACTTATAGATTAAATCCAAGATCATTCATAACTATAAGCGTCAGTACATCGGGGAAGAAAGAACGTAAACAGAGATGACTTGGCAACGCTGTTTACAGTATAAAATTAATTTATCAGGATAATTGCAAGGCTGTTTTGTCAATGACCTTACGCAATACAAAGCTAGAACGGACTCCTGTTACCCCCGTGATACGTGTAATTCGGTTAAGCAATAATTCCTGATAAGCATCCATGTCTTTGACGATGATTTTGAGTTGATAGTCCGCATCTTGCCCCGTAATCAGCAGACACTCTAAAACCTCTGGTATTGCAGCTATATTTCCCTCGAAATTACTAAAACGTTCCGGCGTATGTTGATCCATAGATATATGAATGAGCGCCATTAAGGACAAGCCTAATTTTTTAGCATCTATAAATGCACGATATCCTGTGATAAGACCGGCTTCCTCAAGTGCTCGTACTCGTCGTAGACAAGGCGAAGCAGAAAGTCGAATACGGTCAGCCAGATCTTGATTACTAACCCGACCTTCATTTTGCAATATGTTCAGTATCTGCACATCGTAACTATCTAATTCCATAATGAACCACTCTTAATTGTAATTTGTGAGTATTATGCTTCACAACAATGATACTACGCAATAAAGTTGCTAATAACGTGTATTTTTAACAGTAAAACGCAAGCACCTGCCAACAAGATCTACGTACAATTTGTCACATAGAATTTATACATGTGTATTAGGAGTAAACCTTATGTTGCAGGATCCATCAACGAAATATCAGCCATTTCCATCGGTAAACTTAAGCGATCGCCAATGGCCAACAAAAACCATTACTTCACCTCCTATTTGGATGAGTACCGATCTACGAGATGGCAATCAGTCACTTTTTGAGCCGATGAATGCAGAACGTAAAATGCGTATGTTCGCTATGTTATGTGAAGTAGGTTTCAAAGAAATTGAAGTAGCATTTCCTTCTGCATCAAAGACTGATTTTGACTTTGTACGTACGCTTATTGAAGATAACCATATTCCTGATGATGTCACTATTGAAGTATTGACACAGGCGCGCGAGCATTTAATTATTAGAACAATGGAATCGCTTAAAGGCGCTAAAAAAGCGATTGTGCATGTTTATAATGCGACTTCAAAACCATTTCGTGACACTGTTTTTGGCATGAGCAAAGATGATGTTATTAATATGGCAGTATCTTCTGTTGAGTTAATAAAATCATTAGCTGCTAAACAACCTGAGACACAATGGACACTTGAATATAGTCCCGAAACTTTCACTGCAACCGAGTTAGATTTTGCATTAGAAATCTGTAATGCAGTGACAAAAACATGGGGAGCGACGCCTGAAAATAAAGTGATCCTTAATTTACCTTCGACAGTAGAAATGGCGACACCTAACGTTTATGCCGATCAAATAGAATGGATGCATCGCTATCTTGATCGTCGAGACAGCGTTATTTTAAGTCTTCATCCACATAATGATCGTGGTACTGCGGTCGCTGCGACGGAGTTAGCGATGATGGCGGGTGCTGATCGAGTAGAAGGCTGTATGTTTAGCCATGGGGAACGCACAGGTAATGTTGACATCGTAACGCTTGCCTTAAATTTATACACGCAAGGCGTATCACCAGGATTAGATTTTTCAGATATTGATGAGGTAGGCCGAACAGTTGAAGAATGTACACAATTACCTATTCATCCTCGTCATCCTTATGTCGGTGATTTAGTGTTTACTGCCTTTTCTGGTTCACACCAAGATGCAATCAAAAAAGGTTTGGCGGTGCAAAAAGATGACACTATTTGGGCGGTACCTTATTTACCGATTGATCCGAAAGATGTGGGTCGAAGTTATGACTCAGTTATACGGGTAAACAGTCAATCAGGTAAAGGTGGTATTGCCTATTTAATGGAATCTGAATATGGGATTGTGATGCCACGTCGTTTACAAGTTGAGTTTGCCGGTGTCGTACAACAGCATACCGATAGTCATGATGGAGAAATAATGGCCGCTGATATTTGGCAGCTTTTTTCCACCACGTATTTTGATAATGATATTGGTACGACGATAAGTTATAACAGACATCACCTTTATGAAGATGGCAACATTCAGGGAATTGATTTGAATGTAGATATTAATGGTCAATCGCATAATCTAACAGGAAAAGGTAACGGACCAATTGATGCCGCTGTTGATGCTTTTCAAAGTATTGGTTTAACAATTAATGTGCGAAATTATGAGGAACGGTCAATGAACGCAAGTGTGAATGGCGCTAATGCGAATGCCTGTGCCTTTATACAAATTTCAGATGCCAACAATCAGACTCTTAAAGAAGTGTACGGTGTGGGTATCGATTCAAATATCGTCACCGCATCAATTAAGGCTTTGATAAGTGGTGTAAATCGTATGAAGTAAGTTTTAAAATAGAGCAACGGGAATAGGATCATTTATTGCCGTTGCTTTACTTAATTTTGTGCATGATATAGAAAGAGCAGCCTTAATTAATTATACCGTTCAATAGCTCGTTCAAGCTTCGACGTTGGCTTTAAGATGTAACTAAACCTGCTTGGCATAAAGTGTTTGATACAAACCTTCTTGATCTATTAGCGAATCATGGTCACCATCCATGATGATCTCTCCACCATCAAATACAACGATCCTATCGGCTTGTTTCACTGCACTTAAGCGATGTGCAATGATAATCGTCGTACGATTTTTCAAATAACTTTCAAGAGCAGTATGTAATTGATATTCGGTATCGCTATCTAATGAAGAGGTCGCTTCATCTAACACCACCACGCTGGGGTTAATTAACACCATTCGTGCAATTGCCAGACGTTGGCGTTGACCGCCTGATAATTTAACGCCAGCACGCCCAATAATGGTATCAAGTTGTTTAGGCATGGCTTGAATGACACTTTCTAACTGGGCAATCCTGATCGCTTCCCAGATAGCATTATCATCATAGTTACGGCCCATGGTGATATTGTGTCGAACACTATCATTAAATAATGCGGGGCTTTGTAAGACGGTGGCAACATGCTCGCGGACGGTCGCTAAGCCAATCTCGCTAACGGGGACTTCATTAAAAAATACCATGCCTTTATCGGCTGGATACAAACCCAGCAATACATTGACCAAAGTAGATTTACCAGCACCACTCGCACCGACCAATGCAATTTTTTCACCGGCTTTAATATTGAGTGAGACGCCATTAAGGACTTTAGTGTTATCACCATACCGAAAGTGCAAATCCTCAATACGAATACTACAAGGTTTGCCAATTTCAAATGGATTAATATTACTAGGATAATGCTGCTCTTGTTTCATTGAGAATAAGCTATTAAGACGTGTTACTGCCGCACTAGCAGAATAAAAGGAATATTGAATATTGAGAATTTCTTGTACCGGACCCATCATGAACCAAAGATAACCAAACACGGCAAACATCTGACCAATCGAGAGGTCTGAAAAAACTACCATTAACATAGCAACAGCTCTAAATACATCAAAGCCAAACAAAAAAATCACAAACGATAAACGACTGGCCGCATCGCTTTTCCATGCAAATTCAGAAGCATGGTTTCTAAGAAGACGCGCATTACCAATAACACGGCTCAGATAATAATTCTCACGATTAGCAGCGCGTACTTGTTGGACGGCATCTAAGGTTTCAGTCAGGCTTTGTTGGAATATTTCAAAAGCTGAATTTTCCTTTCTCTTCAGTTCTTTAACGCGTTTACCTACAACTGTAGTGAAGTAAATAACGAGTGGATTTAGAAATAAAATAAGTAGTGCTAATTGCCAATGTAGAAATAACAAAATAACAGCTGTGCCGAGAATACTTAGGGTCGCCACAATAGATCGGCTGATAGTATTGCCAATAAAATTATCGATAACTTCAATATCAGTGACAAAATGCGAAGCGATGCCAGCACTACCACGGGTTTCATATTCACTAATTGCTATGGTTCCTAAACGCTTAATTAAACGCTTTCGAATGCGGTATGTAATGCGTTTTGCAATAAGTGTGAAATAGCGTGATTGAACTACGTTTAATAATACAGATGAGATACGTAATACTAAGGTAAGTAATAAAACAGCCATCACGAATAAAATGGGGCCATGCCATGTTTCAGGTGTTAATTGTTTAATAAAATGAATAGTCGCGCCAGGCTTATTAAGCAATACTTCATCTATAAGTAGTGGTAATAATAATGGGACTGGCACAGCGCAAAGCGTTGCTAACAGCGCGATTAAATTAGCCTTGATCAAATGTTTTTTATAACCAAAGGCTTGTTTGATTAAGCCTTTCAACTCGTAACTTTTTTCTTGTGACATTGGTACTCGTGTTTTGTTGAAGGTATTAATGCTTACTATGAAGGAAATTATATCTTTTTAACATTTTTTCTTAACATTACATAATTGTTCTCAGCATAATCCTTAATAATTATGAACCATTATTTCTCCGTATTTACTTAATAAAAAACTTCAGTGCTACAAAGTTAATGGAAGCTTGGATATTTTTTGTATTTCTATAGTCATATTGTAGTTAGAAAAGCCTTAAAACGGAGTTATTTTAAGTTGTGCAATCTCATCATTGCTATAAAATAGTGCCGAGTTGTATCTTTCAATAAATATGTCTGTCTCATATTTGTTAAACATTTAATAGGAAAAAGAATGAAACGAATAATGTTATTTATTATGACCAATATTGCCATTATGGCGGTGCTGAGCATTACGTTGAGGTTACTTGGTGTTGACAGTATATTAGCTGAAAATGGTTCAGATCTTAATATTCAGGCATTAGTCATACTTTCAGGTGTCATTGGTTTTGGTGGTTCATTCATTTCATTGCTGATTTCTAAATGGATGGCTAAACGGATGACCGGTGCCGTTGTTATCACCAATCCAACGTCCAATATTGAGAAATGGCTAATAAGTACTGTTGAAAAACAAGCAAAAATTGTCGGCATAAAAATGCCAGAAGTTGCTATTTTCCCCTCACCTGAAATGAATGCATTTGCAACGGGTGCGACTAAAAATAATGCACTAATGGCTGTGTCCCAAGGTTTATTAGACAATATGGAACAAGGGGAAATTGAAGCAGTAGTAGGGCATGAAATGAGCCATATTGCCAATGGAGACATGGTGACCTTGGCATTGATACAGGGTGTAGTTAATACCTTTGTCGTTTTCTTATCTCGTATTGTCGGTCATATTGTAGACCGTGTGATCTTAAAAAATAATCAAGGTCATGGTATTGGTTATTTCGTTACTGTGATGGTATCTCAGGTCGTTTTATCTATACTCGCTTCGACCATAGTGATGTATTTTTCAAGAAAACGTGAGTTTATTGCAGATACCGGTGGTGCTGATTTAGCCGGACATCAAAATATGATCAATGCACTTAAACGACTCGGGCAGGTAAAAGATCCCGTAGCATTGCCAGAGCAAATGGCGGCATTTGGCATTAACGACAAAAGTAAAATCATGTCCTTGTTTTCATCACATCCACCTATAGAAGCAAGAATACAGGCTTTAGAAAATAGGGCTGTGAACCGTTCCTAACACAGTGTTAATATTCTAAGAATCTAATTATCGCTTGATTGATGATTTGTGGTGTCTGTTGCAAGGCATTGTGACCAGTATTAGCAATAATGAGCCTTTCTGAGTTAGGAGTTACATCGGCCATCTGATTAAAATGTTGTAGGGAAATCAGATCCTTTTCGCCTTGAATGAATAATGTGTTTACCTTTATTTGTGCAAGTTCATCGTGTGTGATTTGCGGATACGATGCCCACATGGTGGTGACGTTATACCATAACGTTTGCCACTGTTTTGGGTCGGGCGAAATGATGTAATAGATAAAACGGGCCAATATGGAATGGTTTGAAGGTGTCGCATGTTTCATTGCTGCAATCGCCGTACGTGTCAGTCCTTGAAGATTGTAATTAGCACTGATCGCAATAAGTTTATTCACGCGTTCAGGATGGGTAATAGCAAGTTTGAGTCCGACTATGCCGCCATCACTCCAGCCAACTATATCTACTTGTTTAAGATGTAACTGATCTAAAACAGCTAGGGTATCCGAAGCTAATAAGTCATAGCTAAATGGTTGTTGGCCGATATTAGAACGGCCATGACCTCGCATATCAATAACGATTAATTGAAAGTCTTTTGATAATGCTGGCAGTTGTGCATACCATGATTCGACTGAGGTCAAACCGCCGTGAAGTAGTAATAACGGCGATTTTTGCTTACCATAAATTTCATAGTAAATACGCGTATCAGAGCATGTTAGATAACCCTTTTTGGGGGTATTGGCCGTTTTCAATCGCCATAAGCAGTAGTTGAACAGCGATGCGAACATTACTTTTTGTACACGTTTTTTAAACCACCTGAAATCAATAACGTGGCGTCAATAAGTACACGTGGGAAGGCTAGGCCACCCGGTGCAGCAAGATATAAGGGCTTCCATTCAGGAGCAAACTTTTGTTTGTAGCGGCGTAAACCGTCAAAGTTATAAAAGTCTTCACCCATTTTAAAGATGGTATTACCTACTTTATTCCAAATGGAAGCGAGTGGATGCGTATCTAAGCCTGATAATGGTGCCATGCCTAGTGAGAACCATTGATAGCCTTGAGCTTGTCCCCAAAGCAGCAGCTCAGTAAATAAATAATCCATAACACCTCGTGGTGCCTGATCACTATAGCGCATTAAATCAATTGATAATTCAGTTTTATCACCGCTTGGCCAGAGATTGGCAAAGGCTGTAATTTCACCATTGACTTTAATTACGGCGATATCAAAATTTTGGAGGTATTCCACTTGAAAAGTACCTAGTGAAAAACCTTTCTCATGTGCAGACTTATCAGTAAGCCATTGATCAGATATGTGTTTTAACTGTTCAATGACATCGGGTACGAGTGCTTTTGGAATCACTTCAAATGTAGCGCCATTACGAGCGGCTTTATTACGTGCTTGTCGTAACTCGCCACGGTGACTACCTTCTAAAGAAAAGTCAGTTAATGAAATGAGGCCTTCTTCACCTAATTTCGATAAGCTTAGTCCCATATCAATATACAAAGGTAAATGCTGTTCGGATACTTGGTAAAAAACGCAGCGATCAGCATAGTGATGAGATAGTTCTCTAAATTGCCAAACTAAACTTTCAAATTGCAGTGGATTACCTACTGGATCACCCATAGATATCCAGCTATCACCAGATACCTGATACATGATGAATGCTTCATTCGAAGGGTGAAATAAAAAGCGTTTATCACCTGATAAAGCGACATTTGAATGTGCCGAGTTTGATAATTCGATGATTTTTTTTGCTTTAGTCAGATCAGCTAGCGTAACGGGTTGAGGCGAAGGAGCTGCGGGTCGAGTTAATTGAAATAAGCCAAATGCAGCGATGGTTAATGTACTTACTAATCCTGCTCGTAACATCCGTGGCGCATCAGCATTGAACGCAAATTTCCACCATAAAGCATCACGGTATTCTACGTGTTGATGAACAAATAAGCCCAGCCAGATTGATGCTGCAACTACAGCGATGATCGTTAATAGCCAATGTAACGAAAATCTTTGATCCAGGAGTACTGCTGGCCGATAAAATTCTTCACGACTAACCCAAATAATAAGTGCAATGACGGCAAGGGAAACACTTTCTTCAATATCTAAGCCTTTACCTAAAGCGACAATCATTCCGGTAATCAGCAGGAATAGTGCAATATGATGGGCGCTTTTAAGTCGTTGAAATAGGCCTCTAGCTACAATTAACAGGCCGACACCAATGACACTGTTTAATAAATGAGATGTTTCAAGCAAGGAAAGTGGAATGAAGCTACTCAGTAGATTAAGTCGAGATTGAACGCTAGGTAATGAGCCACTAATTAACAGACCAACACCCGTAATAAAAACTAGCGTCCCTAATAGTTGAGGTGCGATGTTACTGATCCAGTCAGTACTTTTAGTTAAAGCCTGTGTTACGCGTTGTCGATGGATGCCAAATTCATGAATACTCATTAGCACAATCGCCAAGCCTAAAGGCAATAAATAATAAATAACTCGATAGGCAATAATGGCACCTAATAACTCGACTTTTGGAACCTCGGGTAATAATAATAATAATGTGCCCTCAAATACACCGATACCACCTGGAACACTACTCATAACACCAAGAAAAATAGCAATTAAATACGCACCCAGCAACACGGGATAGCTGAGCTGCATAGTATCGGGCAGCAAGATATAAAGTGTTGCTGCGGCAGCGAGTAAGTCGACTGAAGCAAATAAAACTTGCTGAAACGCAATGGATTTATTGGGTAATGAAAATGACCACTGACCTATCCTTAACGGCTGTTTTTTAATCACCGATAATAATAAATAAACACTTGTTATCGCGATAAAAACAATGGCTAATAACTTTAAAGAAAATACTGATATACCTAAGCCTGAAAGCGAACTCGTCGATTCTAACAATAAGGTTATGCCCAGTAATAAGGATGCGCCAACGCCAAATGTCAATGTGCAAAAAGCGATGACACTGGCGATTTCTATGGCTGAAAGTTGTGCAGTTGAATAGGCGCGATAACGAATCGAACCGCCAGATATAGCAGCAATACCTACACTATGACCGACTGCAAAGGCAGTAAATGAAATCGCTCTAGTTTTCCATATAGTGAGTTCATGATTGATATATTTAAGTGCAAGACGATCATAATTCGTCAGTGAAAAGTAGCTAATGACAGTGAATACCAACGCTAGTGAAACCTTGAACCACGTTACGTTGTGTAATTGTGTCATCACATCAGCAAAATGAATGCTACTAAGTTCCTGACTGAGTACCTTTGCAGCAAATAAGAACATCAAAAATGCAATCAGGGCAGGGGTGTAACGTAACCAATGTTTTAGTTTTGTCGACAAGGTGAGCTCCCTAGGGGCTGGTGTTTGATTTGGTTTAGATGCAATGGATTAAGAGCTGAGCATAGTGGGTTAAAGGCCTCTGACTCAATGAGGCATTATGACGTGAAATGAGTTATTTGAATTAAAAGGTATTAATTTATGTATATAGGTGAAACCAACTGTGATTAAAACTATCATAAATTATGGATTCAGACGCTATGCTCTTCGGAAATGCTTTAAATACTAAAGGAAATATAATGAGTATAGTAAAATATCACTGGTAGTCATTATGCAAGCGACACTTTTTTACCAGCTGCATGGCTTTTGCCAAAGATGTAACTATTCAAGCTGAGGGCATCCAATTTTCTCCTATGCTGGTTAATGTTACATCTGGCGACACGGTCGATTGGACTAATGGATATCCACAATGTTGATTTTACGTTTCAACCAGATGGTGCGAAGCCATTTAAGTCTGAAATAGGTCCAAATATATCTAGAACCTTTATGAATGAAGGTGATTTACATCTATCAATGTGATCCACATATCGGTCTGGGTATGAGAGACGCGGAAATGGTAGGAAATTCTTCTAATCTTGATGTGCTGAAATCTGCTAAGTTACATGATTGACTCGGGATTATTTAAGGTAGAGTGATCAAAGCTATCGAAAATAATCGAGGTTTAGCTCCTTAAATCACCTTAATTAAGTGAAGTTTGTAATAAATTCATGTTCTGTTCGTCTAAGCTTTAAGTAGAGATATTAAAGGAAGTTTGGTGAGCAAAAAAGAAGTTGATTTATGGGGGACCGCTGGACCATATAGTGGGGGATTTATTGCTCAATATGTTTTGGCTACTTCACTAGGAATGAATGTATCAGCATTAAGCAATACCATTCATATCTACCCGACCTTGGCACAAATTAATCACCGAGTTAAAGCCGCTAATGAAACAAGCATTAACACCAATGAATAAACGTTGGATCAAATGTCTCTTCGGATTACGAGGAGAGTAAGAATGTTAAAAAAACTATTATTACTGACTGCATTACTCAGCCTTGTAGCACTCTTTTTTTTCTATGGCGGCCAGGAATATTTAAATTTTGATAGTTTGAAACAGCATAAATCTGAACTATTGGCTTATGCGGATGCCAATTTCTGGCAAGCCTTCTTTATCACCGGAGGGATTTACATTCTCTCGACTGTATTAAACTTACCCGGTGCGGCCATAATGTCGCTTGCCATAGGCTTTGTTTTTGGTAGATGGTATGGCGTGTTGTTAGCGACGGTTGCTTCAACGATTGGGGCGGTATTAGTCTTTTGGATTGCACGTTATTTGATCGCTGATTGGGCAAGGCCAAGATTGGAAAAGATGCCATTGACTCAAAAAATAATGCACAAACTCAAACATGATGCGTTTAGTTATCTCTTGTTTATGCGTGCAGTGCCCTTATTTCCATTCTGGTTTGTGAATATGACTTTTGCTTTTAGTCCTCTCAATACGAAGCAATACACCATTGGAACCTATTTCGGTATGTTTCCGGTCAGTTTTGTTCTGGTGAATTTAGGGCAATCATTAGCGTCAGTCGATTCTATGACGGAGTTATTTAGTACCGAGGTGATTATGGCTTTTGTATTAATTGGCGTTGTGGCATTGATCGGTAGCAGATTAATTCAGGCCCGTAGTGATAGCGCTATTGTGGTAGAAAAAATAAAAGGATAAACAGCTTACTATGCACAACACTAGACCTTATTTCGAACAGAGCAGTTTTCCTGCCATCACACGCCATCAACTAACAATCGTCCAGCTTAACTTGGGTTATTTATGCAATTTAAGTTGTGTGCATTGTCATGTCAATGCTGGACCAAAGCGTACTGAATTAATGTCGAAACAGACGATTGATCACGTTTTGGACTTTGCTATTAAGAATAATGTTACCACCTTAGATGTAACGGGTGGTGCTCCAGAGATGAATCCGCATTTTCGTTACTTGGTGACCACTGCACGACAACACAATATCAAGGTGATTGACCGCTGTAATTTAGTTATTCTAAACGAGCCAGGTTATGAGTACTTGGCTGAATTTTTAGCTGACAATGAGGTTATTATCGCTGCATCCTTACCATGTTATATGGAAGATAATGTCGACAAACAACGTGGTAATGGCGTGTTTCAGCGCAGTATTAGTGCCTTACAACGCTTAAACGAACTTGGTTATGGCAAACAAGATAGTGCATTAACCTTGGACCTAGTGTTTAACCCACAAGGGCCGAGTCTGCCTCCAGCACAGGGGCCTTTACAAGACAGTTATAAAACACACTTAAAAAAGCATTATAGTGTTGAATTTAATAATTTATACACCATCGCTAATATGCCGATCCAGCGCTTTGGTAGCACCTTGATCAGTAAGGGTACCTTTGATAGTTATATGCAGCTATTAGTGGATAGCTATAACCCTGATACATTGGATCAGGTAATGTGTCGTAATACACTAAGCATAGATTGGCAGGGTCATGTCTATGATTGTGATTTTAATCAAATGTTGGATTTACCCTTGGCAGATCGGGCTGATAAAATACATATTTCTGATTTAATGCAACATAAGTTAGAGGATACGCCGATTGCCACACGTCAACATTGTTACGGTTGTACTGCTGGACAGGGCAGTAGTTGTAGCGGCGCTCTTTTTTAAATCCCAATCCCACAAATAATACAAAATTATAAGGAACAAAAATGGCATTAGAACATAGTGTTTTGGATCGTTATTCACAAGGGGCAGAAGAAATACAGCCTGATTTGTGTTGTCCGGTTGATTACGATGCGAGTTTATTAAAATTATTACCACAAGAAATTATCGATAAAGATTATGGCTGTGGAGATCCATCACGTTATGTCCGTGAAGGCGATGTGGTTCTCGATTTAGGCGCGGGTTCTGGCAAAATTTGCTACATGGCGGCTCAATTGGTGGGTGAGCACGGTAAAGTCATTGGTATAGATATGAATGACGATATGCTGGCGTTAGCACGTAAATATCAGAGTGAAATGGCTGAAAAATTAGGCGGTGACAAAGTCAAATTTGTGAAAGGTTTGATTCAAGATCTTGCCGTGGATCTTGATGCAGTTGATCAACAGTTAACTCAGCATCCAATCACTAATGCTCAAAGTTTATTGCGTCACCAGGGGTGGCAGCAACAGCAATCACAACAAAGCCCATTGATTGCTGATAATTCTGTAGATTTAGTGGTTTCGAACTGTGTGTTAAATCTCGTTCATGATAATGACAAAACAAAGATGATTGACGAGATCTTTCGGGTGACAAAACCGGGTGGCCGTGTGGCTATTTCCGATATTATTAGTGATGAATATGTACCGCAACATCTTAAAGATGATCCTACCTTATGGAGTGGTTGCATTTCAGGTGCCTTGCAAGAACAAGAAATGTTGGATGCTTTTGTTGGTGCCGGTTTTGTTGCTGTAGCGTATGACAAATGGGAAAACAAGCCATGGCAAGTCGTTGAAGGTATTGAATTTCGTTCTGTGACAATTACTGCGACTAAGCCAAAAAATGAACCTTGTTTAGATGTAGGTCATGCGGTTATTTACCGTGGTCCGTATTCAGAAGTTTACGATGATGAAGGTCATGTTTATCCTCGTGGTCAACGTATTGCAACCTGTGCGAGATCGTTTGAATTAATGACGCAGGGCGTTTATGGTGATGATTTTATCGGCATTACACCTCAAATATTAAAAGAAGCAACCTCTTGGTGTGCACCAGCGGGCACAATAAGACCGGCGACTGAAACTAAAGGGGCAACGCACTCTGGTTCAACTGAATGTTGCAGTGATGAAACGGCCTGTTGTTAAGCCATAATCTGTGGCTGAAATAACTATCATTATCCCTGCCTTGAATGAACAGGCAGGGATTGAAACATTTTTACAGCATTTACAATTACTTCGACCACAATGTGAATTGTTATTAGTCGATGGTGGAAGTGATGACGATACGGTAGCTTTAGCCCAGTTATATGTCGACAATGTTCTTTCTGCCCATAGTGGTCGTGCAGTACAAATGAATATAGGCGCGGCAATGGCTTCTGCGCCCATTTTACTCTTTCTGCATGCTGATACCTACCTACCTGAAGATGCGATTAGCCAAATACAAAAAGCAATGAACAGCGGTTATCAATGGGGACGATTTGATGTACAACTGACAGGCGATCATTTCTTATTGAAATGTGTGGCCAAGTTGATGAATACCCGATCGCGGTGGAGCGGCATCGCTACAGGAGATCAAGCGATTTTTGTCCTTAGCAAACTATTCGAACAACGGGGTGGCTATGCCGACATCGCTTTAATGGAAGATATTGAATTATCTGCAAGATTAAAAAAAGTAAGCAAACCATTTTGTGCTCGAAGCAAAGTTACAAGCTCTGGTCGTCGTTGGCTGAATTTTGGCATCCTTAGAACCATAACGTTAATGTGGTGGTTACGCCTTCAATATTTTATAGGTGCCAAGCCAGAACGTTTAGCACTATTATATAAAGAAGGTAAGTTTTGGAAAGTTTAATTTGGATTCTATTCAATTAATGAGCTTCACCAGTCTTACCTATATCTATTAAACTACCTTATAAAAAATATCTAATAATATCAATTATTAAGAAAGCGGATCAGATTTGGATGAAACGCTAAGAAAATAGTTGTTTTGAATGACGTTTATTTGAAGTAGATAAACGTCATTCAAGTTCTGTTTTAGCTTACTTTTTTATATACAAGTCCCAGTACAATGCCCCAGATAATATGCAACATCAGTGTAGCAATGGGCGCCATTATACCGATACCTAATTGCATACCAAACAAGCCTTCACCTGCCATTGGCATTGGGCCAATCATCATCATGAGCCAAGCGATGATTGAAAAGATAATCGCACTAGCCATTATTCCACCAGGAAGTTTATCCACCAATAAAGCAAATAGTATTCCCCAGACGATCGTACCAATCATAAAGTGAGCAATCCAGCCTATGATCAATGAAGCATTCATCATCCCTGCAAGCATTGATATAGCATTGAGTTCAGGCATTAGGCCCATCTTGGTTTTTACAACCATAAGTAGCGACAAGACAACAGTGGCAACAAATCCCGAAATCATACCTGCTTTAATATTCATATTTTTCCCTTTATTTTTATTAAATTTAACATTTAATTATTAACACCCGTCATTACCTGACTAACGACATGTCTACATGTTACAAACAAAGATAAATACTCTACGTCATTATATGACTGTCATTAAATTTCTGTAACAATTTCATTATCAGTTTGTCTTACCAGTGATGTTCTATAACGAATATAGAACACGCTATAAGGTGCTTTAGTGCTTTAGTGCTTTAGTGCATTAGTAAATAGAAACCTCTAATTGGGAATTATCAACGTCTTGTGCAACCGCTGTGCTGCGTGAATTATTAAAGATTGGTGAGTTTTCACTAGATAGGTTTAACCTGAAGGACATGCGGATATACAACGAATCGCCCCTTAATGATAGCGTTGAAAATCGTGCCCGTAATCGGAGAGTTGAGCTGATTGTATTGCCATCACTTACTGCTGTTAAGGAAAAAATTAATGACTTTAAAACAAATACAAGGATGACAATATGAAGCGTGTAGTAAGTTTGAGCTTGATTGGCTTGTTATGGGGATGTAGTCCATCGCAAACTGATAAATTAATATTAACGGGTTCAAGTACTATTGCCCCACTCGCCGTGGAGCTGGCCTATGCATTTGAGCAACTTCATCCTGATGTGGAAATTGATGTACAAACGGGGGGGTCATCACGAGGTATTAATGATGTTCGTCTTGGGTTGTCGAATATAGGCATGGCGTCACGCGAATTAAAACCTGAAGAACAGGACTTACAGTCCCAGACCATAGCTTATGATGGTATTACTATAATATTAAATAGTGAAAATCCCGTAAGTAATATCACAGATGAACAAGTAGTAGCGATCTATACAAATAAAATTAACAATTGGTCAGAATTGGGAGGGCCAAATTATCCGATCACCGTTGTCAATAAAGCAGAAGGACGTTCAACGCTAGAATTATTTCTAAACTATTTCAAAATTAAAAATACACAGGTAATACCAGATGTTGTTATTGGTGATAATCAGCAAGGCATTAGAACTGTAGCAGGTAACCCTTGGGCAATAGCCTATGTTTCAATTGGCACTGCTGAGTATGAATCTCAGCATAAACAGCCGATTAAATTGTTAAGCCTTGGTGGGATTGATGCTTCAACGGCAACGGTCAAAACAGGTGAGTTTCCTTTGTCACGGCCATTGAATTTTGTTACTGCCTCAGTACCCAATGGATGGGCAAAAGAATTTATCGCTTTTTCTCAGTCGGCTCAGGCTCATTCATTGATCATTGACCAATATTTTATTCCGAACGATGCGCAGTAGTTTTTGGCTGGTTAACAGTTTAAAACTGGCCGCTTGGCTGTCAGCGGCCATTTTGCTACTAATATTATTTTTTTTAATAAATGAAAGTCTTCCATTGATACAACGTATTGGACTTATGCGTTTTTTCACAGATGAAAGCTGGCATCCTTTATCTAATTTATATTGGTTAGTTCCAATGTTACTAGCAAGTTTTTATATGGCGGTTGGCGCCGTATTATTAGCCACACCCTTGGGTGTTGTCGTGGCAATATTTGGCCACTATTATGCACCTGAATTATTAGCTAAATTCTATCGGGGTTTATTAGGATTGTTGTCAGGAATACCCTCAGTTGTATTTGGCCTGTGGGGGATGATTGTCATTGTACCGTTTATAGTTCAATGGATGCCGCCTGGTGCTAGCTTGTTGGCTGGTATCATAGTGTTGACGATAATGATTTTACCGCTAGTTGCATTAACAACGGATGCAGCATTAAAACGTATTCCAATCACTTATATGAGAACCGCTATTTCAATGGGGCTTAGTCGTTGGGGTACTATTCGGCGGATATTTCTTCCGGTTGCTTTCCCTGGCATATTATCTGGTGTAGTACTACAGTCGGGACGAGCATTAGGTGAAACGATGGCTGTATTGATGGTAAGCGGTAATGTAGTGCAAATCCCAAGTAGTCTGTTTCAACCTGTACGAACGTTAACTGCCAATATAGCATTGGAGATGTCCTATGCTATGGGAGAGCATCGTTTAGCATTATTTTGTAGTGGGCTTTTATTGCTGTGTTTAACAATAGCATTGGTGTTATTGGCAAATTACATTAGTCGTAATCATCATGCTTAGTCTGACAAGCAGACGGGATCAACTCTATGCTTTATTTATATGGACTGTGGCTTTACTTGTTGCTGCAGTGCCGTTGATGATGTTATGGGATTTGTTATACCAAGGTGTGCCACAAATTAGCCTTGATTTTTTATTAAATGATCCTCTCGATGCTGGACGTCAGGGGGGCGTTCGTTCTTTATTAATTTCAACTGCTTGGATTTTAGGTATTTGCTTAGCCGTTACTTTGCCATTAGGTTTGGGGTGTGCACTGTACCTTAATGAATTTGTCTTGCCTGGTTCTCGCTCTGCCCATTGGTTAGGTTTGAGTTTAGATATACTTTCTGGCGTACCTTCGATTATTTTTGGCTTGTTTGGTTATACTCTGTTTGCTGTTTATCTAGGCATGGGTTTTTCGATTCTTTCAGGAGGGCTAAGTCTGGCTTGTATGGTGTTACCGTTATTTATTCGTACTGCCGAACAGGCATTGCGTGCCTGTCCAATTTCCTATCGACAGGCTGCAGTGGCATTAAATATAAGCCATCAAGGGTTTATTCGTCATATTTTGTTACCGTCAGCAAGTGATGGTATTGCGGTTGCAATAATTCTAAGCACAGGTCGCGCGCTGGCAGAAACGGCAGTATTAATATTTACGGCTGGTTATGTGACTCGATTACCTGATTCTATGTGGGATTCTGGTCGTAGCCTATCTGTTCACATTTATGATTTAGCGATGAATGTTCCCGGAGGCATGGATAATGCCTCTGCAACAGCAATCGTATTAGTGGCATTAATTATAGTGATTAATAGTTCCGTTCTCTTTTTAATTAAACGTTGGAAAAATAAAATACAAAAAACATGAAGATACTCGATTTAGGATTCAAATTAGACCGAAATGAAATTGTTCGAGAATCGCCAGATATAAAGGCCTGTTCGAATCAACAAATTTACCCACCGGCATTAACATTGAAGAATGTTACTGTCAGTTATGGTCAAAAAATTGCCATTGAAAATGCTAGTTTGAGTGCGTCTGCAGGCGCGATCACTGTCCTAGTAGGGCCATCAGGCTGTGGTAAGAGTAGTTTGTTGGCCAGCATTAATCGTCTGACTGACACGTTTACAAATTGTAATGTTAAAGGTGATATTCATATTGGACTTAAGTCTGTACTCGACCCCGACAGTAATTTATATCAATTACGACGGCGTGTCGGGATGGTTTTTCAACAGCCTAATCCTTTTCCATTATCAATTGAAGAAAATATCAGTTTTCCATTACGAGAGCATGGCGAGAGGGATGGAAAGATAATACGTCAAAAAATTATTTCTGCGTTACAAAGTGTCGGTTTATGGGATGAGGTAAAAGATCGGTTGAACACCAGTGCCTTAAAATTATCCGGTGGGCAACAGCAACGATTATGTATTGCGCGCTGTATTGCTCTTGAACCAGACGTTATACTTTTTGACGAACCTTGCAGTGCATTAGACCCTATTTCCGCGAGTAAAGTAGAAGCACTTATAAAAAGTTTTAAGGGGCGTTATACCATCATCATGGTGACACATAATCTTGCTCAAGCAAGACGAATTGCAGATCATGTGGCAATGTGCTGGGTACAAGAAGATTGTGGATGTATTATCGAAAGTGGTGATGCAAAATCGGTATTAGAACATTCAATACATCCTGTTACTCAAGCATTTTGCCAGGGATTACAAGGTTAATAAAAGGATTATTTAGCTTTAAAAATGGGTTGTTTGAATTAAATATTAGCAAATAAGAATATATTCTGACGAACAATGATACGGGTTCATTTTTATCCAATAAGTCACTCAAGAGAGTCGAGTAATTGAAGTGTTTCACCACGCATGACATCTATACCATCTAAAACTAAATTCACGGAGTTGTCTTGTTCGCCAAGTTCCTCCCAGTTTTCTTCCCAGATATAAAGGAATGTGTCAGCAGTGTTTGGTAACGGTGGGGGTAAAATACGCGATAAATCTTGTACTGTTAATACGTAAGACCATCCAGTACGTGGATTGCCTTTATCAACTTTGTCTTTGTCGTAGTGAAGATAAAATACAACTTGACGTAGCTCACTTAATTTCAGCAGTATTTCAAATGCAGCGAAACGTTGGTTTCGATTATCTTCCGTTTTTTCATTACGCCAAGTATTGTAACTTAGACTGCTAATGGCAATAGCAATACTGATTAGTGCAACAGCATTTTGGCGCAATTGTTCAATAATACTTTTTCTTTCGTTATTCATGGATAGCCTAATATTGAATTTTGGCTGGAAACAATGTTTTCAGCCTTTAAAATTTTGTTAAAAGGTTTTATTAACCTTGTTTTACCTATTTCTTTATTTGGCGATATTTATTTTCATCTAGCTGTTTGAAATAATCGGTTTTTCTGTGTTTATAGTGAAAATAAATATCTTTTTTTGAAAATTGTAAGAAGATTAATTGTAACCAAACTTGTTATGATAGACGCGCCTAAAATTGATTTGTTACATACTTACATACGAGATGAAAAAAATATTCAATTCAACAGAGTCTGACGAACAGTTGTTAATAAATCAGCTGATCGCGGGAGACCAAAAAGCATTTACCCAAGTTGTTACTGAATACCATAATATTATGGTGTCTGTTGCAAGAGCGATAGTAGGTGAAGCATTTGCTGATGAAGTTGTCCAAGATGCATGGATATCAGCCATCAAGGCATTACCAAAATTTGAGCAACGTTCGTCACTAAAAACTTGGTTACTCCATATTGTGAGTAATGGCGCTAAAACACGTATTAAAAGAGAAAATAGAACGGATTCATTAGATGAGGGCTGGGAATCTGTATCAGCAGATAAATTTGACCAGCGCGGACATCGATTGGAACAAGTCTCTATTTGGGATAACGCTACGCCAGAAGCTTTACTTGCAAATACACAACTGCAATTTATTATTGAAAAAGCTTATCAACAATTACCTTCCTTACAACGAGCGGTTATAACAATGTACGACATGGAAGGAATTAAAATGGAAGAAATGTGTAACATTCTAGATATCTCTTCGTCTAATGCTAGGGTGTTATTGCATAGAGCTAGAACGACATTACACCATCGTATTGAAATGTATCAGGACAAATAACGAAATGTTGCAGTGTAAAGAAGTCGCAGAAGAAGCAAGTAATTATATTGATGGTGATTTGTCATTCATCAAGCGTGTCGGTTTATTTTTACATTTGCTTATGTGTCGTTATTGTCGTAACTACGTGCACCAACTTCGCCGCACAATTTTCACGGTTTCCGTACTAAAACCCAAAGAAAAGGACAGTACGGATATGACATCATTAGCCAAGAAATTACATGACCATTGTCATAAATAATGTGAGTAGATTTATTCAAACAAGAAGGTAAGTTTTGGAAGGCATAATACGGATAACATTTTTTCTGTCAATATTGGTACTGATGATTTGTTGGGAGATTTATGCTCCTAGGCGCAGCTTAATTTACCCTCGTTGGCAAAGATGGACGACTAATATTAGTCTTTCAATATTGAATATATTATTTGTTCGCTTGACTGTCGGTGCAGCTGCTTTTGTAGCAGCAACAACTGCATTTGATCACGGTTGGGGCATATTGAATAGTGCTGATTTACCGTCTTGGTTGAGCTTTCTTATCACGCTCGTCGTGCTTGACGTGGCCATTTATGGGCAACATGTGGCATCTCATCACTGGCGTTGGTTATGGCGTTTGCACAAAATACACCATACGGATTTAGATTTTGATGTCACGACAGCTGTACGGTTTCATCCAATAGAAATAGCATTATCTATGGGGTTCAAGGTTGTTTGTATTTTTATACTTGGTGCAGACCCTATCGCTGTTATTGCCTTTGAAATTATTTTAAGTAGCTGTGCTTTGTTTAATCACAGTAATATTTATATGCCTAAAAAAAGTGATGCTGTGCTTAGATTATTTATCGTCACGCCGGACATGCATCGGATACATCATTCGGTTATTCCAATAGAAACGAATAGTAATTATGGCTTTTCGATTAGTGTGTGGGACCGATTGTTTGGCACTTATACTGCCGAGCCTAAAGCCGGTCATACCAAGATGACAATAGGCCTAGCGGACTATCAGAAAATTGATGATATTGTGCTAACTAGGTTATTAGTTATGCCTTTGAATGTAGATAAGGATGTATAAATATCCAGACACTGCAATTTTAGTTTTTTGTAAGGCGCCTATTGCAGGAGAAGTGAAAACACGATTAATGCCACAATTAAATGAGCAAGCTGCGGCGGATATTCATCGCGAGCTTACACGACGAATATTAAGCTTATTATCAGAATCAAAACTCTGTCCTATTCAGCTCTGGTGTAGTCCTACTATTCATCATCCCTTTTTCGACGATTGTTCGAAAGACTATCAAGTATCTTTACATCTTCAGCAGGGTAGAGATCTTGGTGAACGCATGTATCACGCTATAAACGATGCCTTACAGCGCTCATCACGTGTTTTGTTGATTGGCTGTGATTGTCCTTCATTGATGATAAGTGACCTTGACTTTGCTATTAATGCCTTGCAAACCGCTCAACATATCGTGATTGCACCTGCGGAAGATGGCGGTTATGTAATGATCGGCATGAAACGGATCTATCCAGAATTGTTTATTAATAAAACATGGGGTCATGCAGAAGTATTAATGACGACTCAACAACAAATAAAAAAAATGAACTTAAATTGCATAGAAACAGCTATGCAGTGGGATGTTGATAGATTTGAAGATTTACAGCGTTATCGAAAAAACAAAAAAATGTAACAAAATACACGATCAAACGTCTTATTATTAATACCGTCAATTAGTGATTATTATCATGAAACAAGCTTACACTTTCGTATGTGCAATTTTTACTGAAATAAAACATCAAATGGCTATGGCGGCCAAACTACTAGACCATCAACTTAAAACTGATTCTGTCTGCTTACTATTTATTACCTACGATGGAAACAGTATTGAATACTAAATGGGCTAATCATCGATTGCTGATTATATTTATCCTACTTTTTATTTGTGGAACAATTGTCATCAGCGCCATTAATAACGTAGGTAAAGACGTAGAAAATAATGTTGATAATTTAATTAAAAATCAACTACCAAAAGTAGAGTTGATTTATCAAATTCAGAATCACTTTAAAGCGTTAGAACTTATATTGTACCGATACTACGAAACTACGGATTCAGATTACTATCAGCGTGACTGGCAACGAGAGCAACAAAATAGTGAATTGTTGATTAATAAACTAGCGGTTGACTATAGTGGTGATGTCAAACAATACATGGTTAGCATCAATAAAATAGCATCAGCTTTAGATCTTGAAATGCGTCAACCTAGCCGTGATTGGGATTTAATTAGAGAGCATCTTGCTGCCTCTAGAGAGATTAGTCGTAAATTTGATATGTTAGTGCAGCAAGCCGCTACAGGCTTGCGCGATCAATTCATGCAACAAAAAGAACATACTAAAACTACAATTTCTAGAATGATACTTTTTCAAATTCTATTTAGTAGTTTTGTCTTCATCATTTTACTTGTTGTTGCTATCTTGTTAAAAAAGCGAGATATGCAAAATAAAATCCATCGGGAATTAGCATTATTCCCTGAACAAAATCCACACCCAATTTTCCGATTAAATAGGGAGGGGCAGCCCTTATATCTTAATCCATCCGCAATTAGGTTGGCCGAGTCGTTGGGGCTACAGCATTCGCCGCTTAGATTATTGCCTGCTAATTATTTGCAGGAAGCAAAACCAATCCTGAATACTACCTCTTGCTATGTTACTCATGACTACTCTTTAGGCGATAGATTATTTTCTGCAAGTTTTCATCACCGTGAAGGTATTGATTCATTTTATGCTTACTTGGTCGATGTGACCGAGCGTGCAAAAGCCGAAAAAGAATTGTTCCATCAAGCAAATCACGACGTATTAACGGGATTGCCTAACCGTAGACGTATGGTGCAATCACTAGATAAAAAAACAGCAGAAACCCATAAACCCTTTAGTTTGCTTTCAATTAAAGCAGGAAGGTTATATCTCATTAAAGCATCACTTGGTTATGAAGTTAGCGATCGACTATTGGTGGCGGCATCAAAGCGGTTAGAACAGTTTGTTAATGACCAGATTGGTTTAGATCTTGAATTATTTTCATTTGAAACTGGTGGTTGGGTTGTCATAGTAAACAATAACAGTCAGCCAGAACTAGCCATCCAATTGAGTAATCAAATTACCCACTTATTTTCGTCATCTTTATGTATTGAAGATAGCGAGTTAAATTTAGCATGCACTATAGGTGTCACCTTGTTTCCCCAAGGTGGAAGTTCAACCAAAGAGTTATTAAAAAATTCAGATGCAGCTTTACGTCAAGCATTTCGTGAAGCGGTCAATGTACGACTATATAGTGATGATTTAACACAACATGCCAATCGCTGGTTAGTACTAGAACAAGGCTTAAAACAAGCTTTGAGTAAAAACGAATTCAGTCTGAATTTTCAACCCAAAGTTCATGCTGTGACAGGTTTAGCACTAGCCAGTGAGGTACTTTTACGTTGGCAGCATAAAGGGCAGTGGATTTCACCCGCTGAGTTTATCCCTGTTAGTGAAGATAATGGCTTAATTATCGCCATAGGTGAATGGGTGCTGAAGCAGTCTTGTCTGCAATGGGTGGCATGGGACGAACAAGGATTACAACCACATCCTATTGCTGTCAATGTGTCTGCCCAACAATTTATGCAGAGTGACTTTGTTGAACTGGTTGCTAAGACGCTAGATATAACGGGCATGCCTGCCTCAAAATTAGAACTGGAAATTACCGAAGAAGTAGCGAGTGAGTATCCAGAAGTAGTCTTTACGACAATGTCACAATTAAAAGAATTAGGTATTAAGATAGCGATTGATGATTTTGGTACAGGCTATTCTAGTCTGAGCTATTTAAGTAGATTCCCAATAGATACATTAAAAATAGATCGCGCGTTTGTGATCAAAATGGAAAATAGTGAAAGTGATGCCGCTATTGTCAGAATGATTATGTCCTTGGCACAAGATTTAAATCTGAAAGTAGTTGCTGAAGGTGTTGAAACCGAGCAGCAGCAACGCATATTAGCTGATCTGGGCTGTGATTATATTCAAGGATTTTACTTTTATCGACCAATGGATAAGCAACAATATCAAACTTTTTTAACAGAACAGAAACGCTAATATGATCGTTGTTAAATATATTAACTTAGCGTTTCTTTGATTGCTTTTTACTTCCATGGTGTTAAAGGGAAAGGGGGGGAACCAATAATTATGATTTATATACATTTAAAATGCCAACATGGCATTAAGAAGGTTTGATTTAATGAACAACGATTTGGAACGAAAAAAATATACCGTATTAATATTATGTACGGGAAATTCAGCACGAAGTATTATGGTTGAAGCATTATTTAACTCTATAGGCAGGGATTATTTCCAAGCATATAGTGCTGGAAGTCATCCAACAGGAAAGGTAAATTCCCTTGCCATAGATCAAATTAAAGATTTGCCATTAACGTTTGAACCAGCAAGCAAAAGTTGGGATCTATATGCCTCCGAAGATGCCCCTCATCTTGATTTTGTCATTACTGTTTGTGGCAATGCTGCTCAGGAAATTTGTCCAAATTTTGTAGGAAAGCCCATTCATATCCATTGGGGAGTAGATGATCCCGCAGCGGTGATTGATATGAATGATAAACGAAAGGCTTTTGAAGTTTGTTTTAACTTATTTTTAAATAATATTTCTAGCTTAGTGGATAGACTTGCTTACTCAGCCCATATCTCACCCTCTCTTGAAGATATTACTTTATATTTGAAAAACGCCGAGGATTTATATGAGAGACGTGCCTAATTTGTTTCATCCTACAATATTTAAACTGCTTTCTATGGCTTAGTTTGAGCTTGCTATTCGATAGAGAGGAATGAACGCGATTATATGATGACAACGTAAACTTTAAATTTTTACCTTCAGAGATGATGAAAAATCTCTACTTATAAACTTTATGATTTAACTAAGGAAAATAATATGATGACAGCAACCCGAATACAATGGTCTTTATTTCTTATCAGAGTCGGTGTATTTATCGTGATGTTGATGTGGACCCTCGATAAATTTGTGCAACCTGAACACAGTGGAAAGGTGTTTGAAAGTTTCTATGGGCTGAGTGGCTGGTCCGAATCTATTTTTCTTGTTATCGCAGTGTTTGAGATGGTACTGATACTGGCATTCTTACTAGGAATGTGGAAAAGGCTTACTTATGGGCTCGTTATGATACTGCATGCAGGATCAACATTTTCTGCATTCTCACTGTATCTAGACCCTTTTGCTCATCTGCTATTTTTTGCTGCTTGGCCGATGTTGGCGGCCTGCATTACGCTCTACCTGTTACGAGATGAAGACTCCTTTATGACATTAAAATTTAACAAATGATGATAGGCTAAGCGGGAGAGCATTTCATCTCGTTTAATTAGCTTATTAGCATGTAATATATAAAGGCAATAGCGCTTTATTTAAGTAGATAAAGCGCTCTGCTTTTTTAGGCAATGGTGCTCATTTCATTAAGGATGAAGCTTTCGATTGTACCCACTGTTTCTTCCTTACAGGCATTTAGGTGCTCGCTGTTCATATGAGTTTGCCATAGCGCTCGCGATTCCCAGTTTTCGTAAAAAACGAAAATTTCAGGATTGTTGTTGTCTTGATGGAGATCATATTGTAAACAACCGACTTCTTTACGTGTGGGTTCTATGAGTTTTAACAGCGCTGTTTTAACGTGTTCTATTTTGTCTGGTTTGGCTTCAAAACGGGCAATGATGGTTAATACTTTATTCATCTTGTTTCCTCTTTAATTAACGGGTGAGTTTTTTCTTATTATGCTTGTTAAACACAAAGGCTGTTTTGTTATTAGAGTATTTAACGGACCAAAGAGTCTGTTAGACGATAACAAGGAATAGCGAGGAGGAATGAAATTATATTTTTTCTTAGATAAGGTCAAGGATGACTTTCATAGTTATACTATTTGTTAATTTACCGTATTCTGATAACGCAACAATATTCAACTATTGAACTACTAAAAGAGAAAAAAATGACATACTTATATTTGGCCATAGCAATTATTGCAGAAGTTGTAGCCACAAGTGCATTGAAAGCATCCGAAGAATTTACTAGGCTAGTCCCCAGCATAATTGTAATTGTTGGGTATGTTATTGCATTCTATTTTATGACACTTGTATTAAGAGTTATGCCAATTGGTATAACTTATGCAATTTGGTCTGGCATTGGTATCGTTTTGGTTGCCGTTATTGGTTTTTTCTTATACAAACAAACACCTGATACTGCAGCAATTATTGGGATGGGGTTAATTATTTTAGGTGTAGTGGTCATAAATGTATTTTCTAAAACTATCAGCCATTAACATCTAACAAATTTTGTCTCAAACAATCTTACTTATTACACTCACCGAGCATTAACTATGATCCATAGCGATGCTATTTATTGTTATATGTCAGACAGATTATTTGGTTAATCAATAATTACACTCAGCACTTTTCAGTGAAATTTCAACACTTAATAAGTGTATACCTCAGCTTATTACTTAATATTTATTCAGTTACAATCTATTGGGTTACTTGGAGTAACCCATACCAACATAAGCCTGACGACACTAGTGATGAGTTTTGGAGGATAGTTATATTCCCCTCATATTTATTAGCTAGTATTTTCAATCGCTTATGAACTTTGCTACACACTCATGGAGAGATTTCAATGTTTAAAAAATCAATACCATTAGCTGCCACAATTGCTATTGTCCTATCCTCAAGTACTGCATTTGCTGATGCAGATGCTAAGTCCCCCAAATTCTGGTGGCCTGACCAGTTAAATCTGAGTCCACTTCGCCAAAATGCTGCTGAATCAAACCCGATGACAGAAAATTTCGATTATGCAGCAGAATTTAAAACGCTTGATCTTGAAGCGGTCAAGAAAGACATTAAAAAAGTAATGAGAACATCACAAGACTGGTGGCCGGCAGATTATGGCAACTACGGGCCTTTTTTCGTTCGAATGGCTTGGCACAGTGCGGGTGTATATCGTATTTTTGATGGCCGAGGTGGTGCCGATGGTGCTCAACAACGTTTCGATCCACTTAACAGCTGGCCAGATAATGTAAGTTTGGATAAAGCACGTCGTTTGTTATGGCCAATCAAACAAAAATATGGCCATAAGATTTCATGGGGTGATCTGATGGTACTGACAGGCACTATTTCGATGGAATCTATGGGCTTTAAGACTTTTGGTTTTGGTGGTGGGCGAATAGACCAATATGAACCGGAAATGGTTAACTGGGGTATAGAAAAAGAATTTCTCTCCGATAAGATGCGTTATCACGGGGACAGAAAGCTAGACAAACCATTAGCTGCTGTTCAGATGGGGCTGATCTATGTCAACCCAGAGGGCCCAGAGGGTAACCCTGATCCACTTTTGGCCGCTGAGGATATTCGTACAACGTTTGGCCGCATGGCTATGAATGATGAAGAAACGGTTGCATTAATTGCAGGTGGACATACATTCGGTAAGGCTCATGGTGCACATGGCCCAGCAGATTGTGTTGGCAAAGAACCGGCTGCTGCGGGAGTTGAAGAGCAAGGCTTGGGCTGGAAAAATAGCTGCGGTAAAGGCAATGCCGAAGATACCATCTCCAGTGGTCTGGAGGGTGCATGGACTATATCTCCAACGGCTTGGAGCATCAATTATCTGCAAAACCTGATGAATCTTGAGTGGGTGAAAACAAAAAGCCCAGCGGGTGCAATTCAATGGACGCCTAAGAATGCTCACGAAGTACAATTCGTACCGGATGCTCATATTGCAGGTAAAACGCATGCACCTATAATGTTTACAACAGATATTGCACTTAAAGCGGATCCAAAATATCGTAAGATTGTGGAACGTTTTCTGGGTAATTCAGAAGAGTTTGATCTTGCTTTTGCTAAAGCTTGGTTTAAGCTGACTCACCGTGATATGGGGCCACGAGCTCATTTACTGGGCCCTGATGTACCGGAAGCGCAATTATGGCAAGATCCTATTCCAGATGTTAACTATCAATTAGTTGATGCAAAGGATATCAAACAGCTGAAAGCAACAATCATTGATTCAGGATTGACGATTCCGCAATTGGTTAGAACGGCCTGGGGAGCTGCTGCTAGCTTCCGTGATACGGATTATCGTGGTGGTGCCAATGGCGCACGTATTCGTCTTGCGCCAGAAAAGAATTGGCCAGTCAACAGCCCAGTAGAGTTATCTAAAGTATTAAATGTACTTGAAAATATCCAGACTGACTTCAATGCGAAATCGGGTAATAAGCAAGTGTCACTTGCTGATCTTATTGTACTCGGTGGAGCTACAGCCATTGAAAAATCGGTAAAAGCTACAGGTTACGAGGTAAGTGTTCCGTTTACTCCAGGACGGGCAGATACAACACAAGAACTCACTGATGTGAACTCTTTTTCAGTGCTTGAGCCAACTGCAGATGGGTTCCGTAACTACTTTAGTCTGGAAAACACTCAATCACCAGCAGAAATGATGGTCGAGAGAGCAAATTTACTGAGTTTGACGGTACCTGAAATGAGTGTTCTGGTAGGTGGTATGCGTACATTAAATGCCAATGCTGAAGCGGTTTCATATGGTGTATTAACCAAGCAACCTGGAGTTTTAAGCAACGACTTCTTCATTAATTTACTTGATATGTCTAGCAAATGGGTAAAATCATCAAAAGACCAAGGAGTATATCAAGGTCTTGATCGCAAAACGGGTAAGGTTATATGGACGGCTACCTCGGTCGATCTTGTATTTGGCTCTAACAATGAGTTGCGAGCGGTGGCTGAAGTCTATGCATCTGATGATGCAAAACAGAAGTTTGTTAATGACTTTGTTGCTGCGTGGGTCAAGGTGATGACCCTTGATCGCTTTGACCTAGCTAATCACAGCTAATCATAGAGCATTATCGACACAACCTCAGGTTCTGAAGGTTCCGAGGTTGTGTCCTTTTTAAACATACTTGATCATATAATATCTATATCCAGATTAAAAAATGTATTATCAGACAATCGTCGTCGATAATGAATCCAAATAATCAAAATTGACCTAAAGCGTTAGTCAATGCTGAACTAACAACGAAGCTAGCAAGACAGTAGTAGATCTAAAATTATGACTCGAGATATGTTTGAACAAGAAGGCGTTAATGCTGGTAAATATGAGCTTTATGAACAGGATGTCCATATACTTCGAGGATTTGCATTGCCATACGTCGATGGCATGATGGAGCTTATCACCAAACAAATAAAAGCCCAGTCACCTTTACGATACATGACAACACCAGGTGGTTATAGTATGTCGGTGGCCATGACAAGTTGTGGTCAAAGAGGGTTGACAATCTCTCGTTTCGGATACCAATATACTGAGATTGATCCACTTACAAATCAGCACTGGCCAGAGATGCCTGCAACATTTATGGCATTAGCTCATGCGGCAGCTAATCAAGCTAACTTTGCAAGCTTCACACCAGATAGCTGTCTGATTAATGAGTATCAAGCAGGCGCTAAAATGTCATTACATCAGGATAAAGATGAAGCCGATCTTTCGGCGCCGATCGTGTCAGTTTCATTAGGTGTTTCAGCGACGTTTCTGCTTGGCGGGTTTACACGGCAAGAAAAAACAGTGCGTATTGCCTTGCATCATGGCGATGTTATGGTATGGGGACGTTCAGATAGAATGCGATTTCATGGCATTCTGCCTATAAAATCTGCATTGCATTCGGTCACAGGAGATTGCAGAATCAATCTTACCTTTCGTAAAGCATTTAATTAATAGAGACAGTCAAAGCTCCACAACACAACGTTTTTTTGTCGGGATGTAGTTCTATAATAGGTGAGTTTGTTGATTTAAGTTATTCAATAAAGTTGCTTATCGCTTTTATGACGAAAGAACTAAACCGCTAAACATCAAATGCTTAGCAAGACATTTATTCTTAAGCTGACATTAGTCAAAAACGAATACATTTTTGCGCAGGCCACTTTCTCTTACACTTCAACAAACCTCATTTAAAGCTACTTTGTATGTTTTCTTGCAATACCGAATCCATACAATATGCCTTATTATTTAAAATTGTATGTTTTGTTTGCATACAAAATCGTAGAGGAATAGCATTTGTCTCCAGATTGTATGTTTATTGAGAGGCGGGCTAGTGTATGTGGATACCCAGAATTCAAAATGATTCAAGACTCAAATACTTAGGCATTGCTGATGCTATTGAAAGCGATATCAAAAATCGCTTGGTTCGTCCTGGTGATAAGCTGCCAGCACAACGTGCCATTGCCGAACAATTACATGTTGATTTAACGACCGTGACGCGAGCTATCAATGAAGCCACCAAAAGAGGCTTAGTAGAAACGCAGCGGGGTAGTGGTAGTTTTATTGCTCAAACAGCTTTTTCACTTTATAGCCTCAGTAGTTTGACCGAAGGTAAAAATATTGACCTGAGCATGAACAATCCACCACATCCGACAATTCTAAATTTACACGATGAAATAGTAAAAGGACTTACTCACATCCAGGGTAATGATAGTTCATTTGATCATTTAAATTATCAAGAAACGGCCGGAAACCCTGCTGATCGAGAAGCGGGCGCATTATGGTTAACACCGCGTATTCCTGATATTTCTAGTGAAAAAATATTGATTTCAAGTGGTGCTCATAGTGCATTATTTTCAATACTGAATTATTTAAAACCACTACATCACATTATTGCTGCGCCAGTATTAACCTATCCCGGTTTACGCTCTATTGCCGATCATCTTGGTTTTGATGTACATGGAATTGCAATGGATGAGGATGGCATTATTCCAGAATATTTTGAACAATGTTGCAAAACTAAATCCCCCGATATTTTGTATCTGATTCCAAATATAGATAACCCTACCACGGCGACACTGCCAACAGCTCGACGCCAACAATTGATTGATATTGCAGAAAAATTTGATGTAATTATCATCGAAGATGATCCCTATGCACCTTTTCATGATGAGTTACTACCAACACTATATAGTCTCGCTCCCGAAAGAACTTGGCACATCGCCACATTATCAAAATGTGTATCACCTGCACTACGTGTTGCCTATGTTGTAGCGCCTGACTTAGAGCAAGCATTATTGCTAACTGAAAAAATGCGGATCAGTAATTTAATGGCACCACCATTAATGACCGAACTGGCATCACATTGGATACGCAGTGACATGTTGCAAAATATTACCCAGGCAATAAAGCTAGAAAACACTGCTAGACATGCCATTGCATCAGCAATTTTTAGTCACAAAAATTTAACGTCAAGTGTCGTTGGTCCTCATATCTGGTTGGCATTACCAGCTAATTGGCGGGCTTTGGAATTTGCAGAACATGCACATCGTTCTGGGATCTCGATAGTGCCATCTTCAGCATTTGTAACGGACTTCAATACTACTCAGGCAGTGCGAATCTCGCTTGGTGGCACTATCGACAGTCAATCATTAACGGATGCTTTTAATGTTTTGGCCGGATTAATTCAGCAAAAAACGATACGTAAAAAAGCCATTGTTTGATAAATATTGTTATTAACATAGTTAAAATATTAGTTAAATCTGAACGGAGAAACCGTGAAATATAAAACCTTAGATATCCCGATTAAAGTTGAAGTTTATAATGAACTTTCCGAGTGGGAAGTTAATTTAGGAACAGAAAATAAGATAACAGCAAGGCGTATGCCCGGCCGGTTTCGCAAATTAAAATGGTTTGGCATGTCGGTATGGTTATTCTATTTTTTAATGCCTTATGTTAGATGGAATGGTTCACAAGCTATTTTGTTTGACTTACCTAATCAAGAATTTAATTTTTTCAACATAAGTCTCTATCCACAAGATATTTGGATGCTGTCACTGACCTTATTATTTTTAGCAATATTACTGGCGGCATTGACCAGTATTGCAGGACGTGTTTTTTGTGGTTATTTTTGTTTTCAAACAGTCTGGACTGATGTTTTTACCCTGATTGAAGGCAAGTTAGAAGGCAATACACCTCAAAAAGCACATGAGTTTAAATCATCGCCAATGACGGCGTCTAAGTTCACCAAAAAACTGACTAAACATGTCATTTGGTTAGCCATTTCTTTCCTGACGGGTATCACTTTTTCGGCATGGTTCATGGATGCGTTTGAATTATGGCATCAAGTAGTTCATTTGTCAGCACCCAAACCAGCATGGATCGCCCTTGCTATTTTTGGACTATTTACCTACTGGTTTGCTGGATTTATGCGTGAACAAGTGTGTTTTTGGCTATGCCCATATGCACGATTGCAAGGTGTTATGTACGATCAAGATACTGTCTTACCAGCATATGATGCACAACGAGGTGAACCAAGAGGTAAGTTGAATAAAGGCAGTCAGCCTGCTGATGCACAAGGTAGTTGTATTGATTGTAAAGTCTGTGTTGCCGTATGTCCTACCGGTATTGATATTCGTAAAGGTCAACAAGAGGGCTGCATAACCTGTGGTTTATGCATTGATGCTTGCGATAGTATTATGGATAAAATCGAACAGCCGAGAGGCCTTATTAGATATGCATCCTTCAAGGAACTCCATCAAGGAGTGAATACAACGCCATGGTATTTCCGAGCTCGATTTATGATTTACTCAGTAATCATGCTGGCTTCTCTAGGTGGTATTGGCTATGGTTTCACCCACCTTTCACCGACAGAGTTCAATGTAATTCACGAGCGCCAACCACTACACGTTTTAATGAGTGATGGTTCTATTCAAAACAAATACACATTGAAATTATTAAATAAAACCAAACAGCCTATGGAAGTTAACTATGAGATTTATGGATTACCACTAGCCGAATTATATGGATTACCCAATACGCTGACCATAGAACCAGGAAAAATGGCATCGGTTACAGCCTATGTAAAAATGGCAGAAAAACATCTGGTAAGTGGCCTTCGAGATGTTAAATTTATTGCTAACGTCATCAATAACGAGAAAGCGAAAGTAGATTACAACAGTGTTTTTATTGCCCCTTAACCTAGCTAGAAATTATAAATATCATAGGACATAAAAAAGGATGCATAATGTTGAATCTATCAACGTTATGCATCCATTATTATTAGTTATTACACTTTAGATGAATAATTATGAGCTAAATTTTCATTTAATCGACCTTTTTACTTTCATCCACTACCTGCCAGCCACCACCGAGTGCTTTGTAGATTGATATTAAATCTAAGCCTGATGAAATTTCACTGTTTGCTAGTGAATCTTCAGCTTCTAAAAGTGTACGTTCAGCATCTAATACATCTAAGAAATTATCAAAACCACGGTCAAATCGTTCTTTAGCCATACTGACGGATAGTTGAGCTGAAGCAGCTGCTTGTTGAAGTTCTACACGGCGCTCCTCTTCATAAGAAAAGTTACTAATAGCCGTTTGTGTTTCTTGTAATGCGCCCAGCACTGTTTTTTCATATTGAGCGAGGGCAGCCTGTGAACGTGCATCAGCCTGATCAATCTGAGCATATAATCTATCCCGATCAAATATTTGCCAGCTAATAGAAGGGCCAATTGCACCTGCAAGAGCTGATGTGCCAAATGTACTCAGGTTAGTTGAAATAAAACCTAAAGAGCCAATAATGTTTACTGACGGAAATAAGTCAGACACCGACAGGTTGTATTGAGATACGGTAGCGGCGAGTTGACGTTCAGCATAACGAATGTCAGGTCGTCTTTTAAGTAGATCTTCTGCGTGGCCTACGGCCACCGTAATCGGCAAACTAGGTAATGGTTTAGAGGCAGATAATTCCGAACGTAAGGCATCTGGTACTTGACCTGTTAGTACCGATAACGCATTTATTGATGCTGTCACTTGTGCTTTTAGAGGTGGTATTAAAGAACGTGTTAATCGTAGTTGAGTTTGTGCACGCGATGTATCAAGTGCACTGGCGCTCCCAGCCTCAAACATATTTTCAGTAAGCTTGAATGTTTCACCTTGATTGTTGGCATTGCGTTCAGCAATATCCAAGCGGTATTGAGCGCCTCTTAATTCAAAATAAGTCCGCGCTACTTCTGCAGAAACGGTCACATAAATTTGCTGTAAATTTGCATCAACAGCTTGTTCTAACGCTTGTTGAGCATTAATACGAGACGAAACGCGTCCAAAAACATCAAGCTCCCATGTAGCATCAAAACCTGCTTGATATGCATCTGATGCCCGTACTACTGTTGACGTTGGAGAACTTTCTTGTGAAGAGAGATTTCGACTGTAAGAGCTAGTTGCATCAATACTCGGATAGCGATCTGAATCTAGCGCTCTAGAAATAGATCGTGCTTCAAGCAAATTTGCATAGGCAATACGCACGTCCAAATTGGTTTTTAATGATTGCTCAACAAGCCCAACTAATTGTTTGTCATCAAACTCATTCCACCAAGCGGCAATAGGTTGTTGTTGAGATGCAAAACGGTACATCTCATCATTTGCTAAAGAGGTAGCTTTAACACTTTCTGGCGTCTCAGGCTGAATGTAATCTCGAAAGGAGGCACAACCAGTCATTGATAAACTTATTAACGAAATTGCTATAACGGTTTTCATTAGTATTTTTCCTCAACAGATACATCTGTTGTCGCTGGATTAAATCGAAGTGATAGTTTTCTAAAAAGTACATAGAAGACGGGCGTAAATATCAGACCAAAGAATGTCACACCTATCATGCCTGAAAATACAGTGACACCGAGCGCTTGGCGCATTTCTGCACCTGGACCTTCAGCGAGCACCATAGGTAATACACCCAGAATAAACGCGAATGATGTCATCAAGATAGGGCGCAAACGTAGACGTGCTGCTTCAACAGCTGCGTCCCATACGTCTCTACCTTCTTTTTCTAAAGTACTCGCAAACTCGACAATTAATATCGCATTTTTCGAGGCTAACCCCACCAGCACCACCAGTCCTATTTGCGTTAGGATATTGTTTTCCATTCCCGCGATGTAGATACCGGTAATCGCTGACAATAAACACATGGGCACGATTAATACGATAGACAATGGTAAAGTCCAGCTCTCATATTGTGCGGCCAATAATAAGAAGACAAATATTACGGCTAAAATAAAGGCAATTACAGCTGTATCGCCCGTTGATTTTTGTTGATACGCAAGTTCAGTCCATTCATAACCAATACCATCAGGGAGGATTTTAGCGGCAAGATCTTCCATTGCATCTAATGTATCACCCGAACTCACACCTGCCGGACTACTACCCATCAAACCAGCAGCAGGATAGAGGTTATAGCGCGGAACACGAGACGGACCCGATGTATCATGCACCGTTGCAAATGAGCCTATTGGCACCATGTCGCCATTATTACTACGTACACGTATTTTAAGTGCATCATCTATGGTCAATCTATCTTCAGCTTCAGCTTGGGCTGTTACTCTAAATGTACGCCCTAAGTAATTGAAATCATTTACATATACCGACCCTATAAATACTTCCAAAGCTTCAAAAACACTATCAACAGGAACATTTAATCGTTCAGCTTTATTACGATCAATATCTAAATAAATCTGCGGATTATTGGTGTTGAAAAATGAAAATACCGATGTAATAGCAGGGCTGTCGGGGCTATTGGCCGCCGCCGCCATATCATTGGTTGCTTGTTCAAGCACTTTCAAACCACGACCACCACGATCTTGAATCATCATTTTGAACCCACCGGCATTACCAATACCTGGCACGGGTGGACGCTCAAATACCGCAATCGATGCATTTTTGAAGCTAGCCCCGACTGCACGCATATTACTTAAAATATCCTGATATTTGATACCACGTTCAAGTCGACTATCAAATGAATCAAGTGGAGTAAACAATACTGCTGCATTAGATTGTAATGCGCGGGTAGCGCCAGAAAAACCGGTGAAACCTACCGTTGTTTTAAGGCCTTCCACTTTGAGCATTTCGTGCGTTACTTCTTGCACTACCTTATCCGTTTCAGCCAGTGAGGCGCCTTCAGGCAATGTTATTGCGACAATCAATGATCCTTGATCTTGCGAGGGTATAAAGCCTGTGGGTACACGATCAAACTGGAATGCCGTGAAGGCCATTAAACCTGCGTAAACGACCAGCATAATGGCGCCCATTCTGATTGTTTTACCTACAAACCAACCATAACTGTTTGAGAAACGCTCTAACATGGAATTAAAGCCATTAAAAAAAGCGCGAACTGGTGATTTATACCATTTGACGGGAAGATCATGTTTTGGATCATGATCTTTCATCAATATGGCAGCTAAAGCTGGTGATAAAGTCAATGATACGGCGACAGAAATCAGTGTAGCAACGGCCACTGTCAAACCAAAAGCTTGATAGAACTTACCTGAAATACCCTCTAAGAATAAGGTTGGTAAGAACACCGCGACTAACACGAGCCCCATAGCAACCAATGCCGTACCTACTTCATCCATCGTTTTTCGAGCAGCCTGCTTAGCATTCATGCCTTTACGAAGGTTTCGCTCCATGTTTTCGACAATAACAATGGCATCATCGACTACGATACCTATGGCAAGTACCAGACCAAATAAAGTTAGGTTGTTTAATGAAAAACCCATCGCAGACATCACCGCAAAGGTACCAATCAATGATACGGGTATCGCAACAATTGGGATGATCGCTGCACGCCATGTTTGTAAAAATACCAAAATAACAATGACGACTAAGAATATAGCTTCATAAACAGTGTGCTTTACTGCTGTGACTGATTGTTCGATAAATTCAGTTGGATTGTAGGCAAAATTGTATTCAATACCGGGTGGGAAATCCTTCGCGATATCTTCCATCTCATCCATGATGGCTTTTGCTGTTTCAATGGCATTAGTGCCTGGACGTTGGAAAATAGGCAAGGCAACAGCTGGGTTTTCGCCTAAATAACCTTTAGTTACATAGTTTTGAGCATCTAATTCAATACGTGCAATGTCTTTTAGCTTAACAATCTGTCCATCATTACCGGTTTTGACGATAACTTGGCCAAATTCTTCTGTTGATTGTAAGCGTCCTTGTGTTTGAACGATATACTCGTAATAGTTCTGATTAGGTTGTGGTGCACTGTTTAAGGTACCACTAGCTACCTGAACGTTTTGAGTACGTAGCGCACTCATTACATCACTAGCCGCTATATCATATGATTGTAATAAATCCGGTTTTAACCAGATCCGCATTGCATAGTCAGAAGCACCGAATACACGAATTTCACCCACACCGTCAATACGACGTAATCTGTCACGAATATTGAGCACACCATAGTTTGCAAGATAGGTTTGGTCATAAGTACCATCAGGTGAAAACATATTCACAACCAACATCAAATCAGGTGTGTTTTTCTTAGTTGTCACCCCCATGCTGCGTACACTTTCAGGTAGCCTTGGTTCAGCAATAGCAACACGGTTTTGTACCAAGACTTGAGCAGTATCTAGATTGGTGCCTAACTCAAAGGTAATGGTCAAGTTCATGCCACCATCCGAAGTCGCTTGTGAGTACATATATAACATACCCTCAACGCCATTCACTTCTTGTTCAATGGGCGTTGCTACGGTTTGAGCAACTGTTTCAGCAGTTGCGCCTGGATAGGTTGCTGATACTTGAATAGTAGGTGGTGCAACTTGTGGATACTGCTCTATAGGCAAGCTTAAAAAAGCTAATACACCGATAATTACAGTGATGATTGATAGTACCGTGGCGAATATTGGCCTATCTATAAAAAATTTTGGAAAATTCATCTGAGTAACCCCTTATTTCTTTGTTTCAGAAGTTAATCGAGTTTGACGTTCATTGGGGTGGGGGATGGTATCAATTTCCTTCCACGCTAAATCTTTCATTAAAGTAGAAACAGTTTGACCCGAAGAACGAATTCTTTGAATGCCATTAATAACCACATGAGCATCGCTCTTCAGCCCTTTAGTCACAACGATTAAACCGTTATCAAGCAACGTACCTACTTCAACGTAAGCTCTTTCAGCCTTGTTTTCAGCATTTATTACGTAAACAAACTTTTTATTTTGATCGGTATTAATTGCATTTTCAGGAAGTAAAATCGCATCATATTCAGAACGCCCTAACAGTCGAGCATTGCCAAATAAACCCGGATAGATGATGCCATCGTCATTTTTTACGATAGCACGCGCTTGAATTGTACCTGTGCCGGTATCAACAATATTATCGACAAAGTCCATTTTACCTTGGTGATAATACTTATCTTCATCAAGTAATTTGATGTAAATAGGGTTAGGCGATGTATCGCTACTAGGACGTTCACCAGCACGATCAAGTCGTAGGTATTTCAGTAACTGCCCTTGTGAGCCTTCAAATCTAAAATGTATTGGGTTAGTGCTAACAATACGTGTGAGGAGGGTATTATTTTCTTGGATCATATTACCCACATCGACAAAACTATCACTTATTTTGCCATCTATAGGCGAAACAACTTGAGTGAATGCTTTTTGTAGTTCAGCTTGATCTAATGAAGACTTGGCAATATGTAATTCTTGAGTGCGACGTTCAAGCTCTTCTTCTGATACTGCACGCAGATCACGTAGTTTTTTTGCACGTTCGAATTCAGTCATTGCCAAAGAATATTCGGCCTTCGCACGATGTAGATTGTATTCGAATGGACGAGGGTCAACAACAAAAAGGACATCGCCTTTTTTAACCATCTGGCCATCTTTAAATTTCTTTTCAACTAAATAACCGGTAACGCGTGCTCGCATATCTACTGTATTGATAGCTTCAAATCGACCTGTAAATTCATCCCAATCAGTCAGTTTATGTTTCAGTGGCAACACAACGTCAACTTCTGCAGGTGCAGGTGCTTGGACTGTAGTGGTTGTTTGAGTGTTACTTTCATCACACGCCACAAGTGACAATGACAGGGCAGAAATAACTGCCAAGGATACTATTTTCATAATTAAATTCTCTTAAATATTGTGTTTATGCTGAAAGCGAAGCTATATCGATAACAATTCTATTGCGTGTATCTGAGTTTTACTGCTGTTAAATTTATATTAGGCAAGTCGAGAGTCAGCCGACTGCTTGAGAACCAGTTGTTTTCCATATATGACCTTGGAAATAGCTAATACCTAAAAGTACTAGATACTTCAATTTCCTGATTGTTCATGCATTGAGAGTGTCGGATAACAATAAATCTGCTGTTATCTATTAAATTGAACATCTCTGAAATAACCACATTTATCGGCCTATCAAGGCTAGTAAATAACTTATTATAGATAAGTTAAATATATCATGATGAAGGTTAAAATACGGTTAAGAACCACCTTAGAGGGTACATTTATGTTTTAGTTTCTGAGTTTTATGCATTAGATTAAAAAATGATGATATGAGCCCATTTAATACCGAAATATAGCGTTAATTTAACAGTTAACATGTAAATTGATTAGGTAGCTAATCAAGGTTGAACATATGAATTGTATTCACTAATAGCTTGGCAGTGCTCAACTGTGAACCATTCTTTACCTAACTCCGTAATACTCTTATACTAAACTCATGAAAATAATTCATTAGTAAAAGTAGGTGATTACATGCTTCGTGACAATCTTAACGATTTAGTAGGTTTTATAGCCGTAGCAAGAGAAGGCAGTTTCACAAAAGCAGCGGCGAAATTGGGTATATCCCAATCTGCCTTAAGTCATGCAATCAGTGGTTTGGAGAAAAAATTAGGGATTCGTTTACTTGCACGCAGCACACGAAGTGTTTCAACAACGGAGGCAGGAGAACGATTATTATCGAAAATAGGCCCTCGACTTGATGAAATTGGCGAAGAGCTTTCAGTTATTGGGGAGTTAAGTGGTAGCCCTTCAGGCACAATCAGGATAAATGCCATTGAACCTGCCGTAAAAATGTATATCTGGCCAAAGTTAGCAAGCATACTTAAAAAATACCCTGATCTGAATGTAGAAATAACGATTGATAATAAATTGATAGATATCGTCGCTGACAGATACGATATGGGGGTGAGACTAGGTGAATCGGTACCAAAAGACATGATTGCGATTCGAATTTCACCTGCACTCCAAATGGCTGTTGTTGGATCGCCTGATTACTTTGAAAAAACGTCAATACCCAACACGCCAGAGGACCTGAAATCACACAATTGCATAAATTACAGGCTACCTACATTTGGTGGTATTTATTCATGGGAGTTTGAAAAAGATCATGATGAAGTCACTATCCGGCCTCCAGGTCAAGTCACTTTTAATAGCAGTTATCTGGCAATAGAGGCAGCACTTGCGAACCTAGGCGTTGCCTATCTTCCCCATGAGATGGCCGAGGAGTATATTGATAAAGGCTTATTGGTTCGAGTTTTGGAAGATTGGTGTCCATTTTTTGCTGGCTATCATATTTATTATCCTAACCGTCACCAGCCCTCGTCAGCTTTCACAACTATTGTTGAGGCACTTCGATATCGAGAATAAGTAATGATGACCTCAACTTCAATAAATAAGCCCCTTTAAGGGCTTTTTTTGCTTAAATAGTTACTAGGTGTCGCTAATCACTCTGATGCTTTTCGGTGACCTTTAGCGGCCTTTAAACATTCAGCATAAAGGTCTAAAAATTCTTTTCTGAAATTAGGATCACAAGGCTTCAATTGAATTATTTCTTTTGCTAATAGATATGCTACTGATTCTTTAGATGCCACTTTTAACTCGACGGGTTCAGCCATTTTAAACGTCCTTATTATCATTGGTGATAGTGCAATTGCACACATATAATGTGGGGGCTATTCCTCTTGTTTCAAGTAGTAACTAACAAAATAAGATGGGTAATATCTTACGTTAATTGTCATTAAGTTAAATGCGTTTTCAGCGATATTTGTAGACAATAATTTCAGCTGCCAAATACTGTTGACAAAATTTATAAACTGTGACCTACTAGGATAGCGATCCTTATGTTTAAGGAGGAGTGTCATGAGTTGGCGAGCAGTGAAAGATGAACAAATCTATACTGATGAAGAGGTTGATGCACGATTAAAAACGGAGCTCCCTCACTGGTATCTTGAAAAGGGATGGATCCGACGTAAATATAAAACCAGCGGATGGAAAAGTACCCTAATGCTGGCAACAACCGTTGGCCACTTAGCTGAGGCGGCGTTCCATCATCCAGATATGAGTCTGTCCTACGCCTTCGTGATTGTTAAATTAACCAATCACGCAGCAAAAGGAATTACTAACAAAGATTTTGAATTGGCTAAAAAAATCGAAGACGTCATCATGTGGCAACCAGGAAAAGAAGATGGAGCATTAGATGGTACGCCTGATGATCCTAGGTTTAAATACATTAAATACGATTAAAATGAAGATAAATGCTTCGAGCATTGTTTAAAAGGAGGTTTCGCCGTGAATGATGATACTTTCAACATGGAAATCAGAACATACCTGAAAAAAGTGGGTATATCATCTCAACGTGAAATTGAGCATGCCGTGCTCAAGGCTATTGAAGAGGGATCTTTGAATGGTGCAGAAAAATTTGAAATTCGTATGACGCTGTCGGTTCCTGCACTAGCAATTGATCATGAAATTATTGGTCAAATAGCCTTGGGCGATTAATTATTTTCCGGCACCTAAGATTATTCAAAGAGGAGAATCAGAATGTCTGAGTCAAGCTTTGATAAAGATGCGGTTATTGCCGTATTAAACGAAATTATTGAGACCGAATTGGCAGGCGTTGTTCGCTATTGTCATTATTCATTAATGGTCTTTGGCTATGGACGTATTCCTATTGTGTCATGGATGCGTAGTCAAGCTGATGAATCACTTATACATGCTCATGAGGCCGGTGAATTAATCACACATCTCGATCATCATCCCTCATTAGGGATAGGTTCACTACTTGAAACCCATAAGCATGATATCGGCGATATTTTACGTGAATCGTTGGACCATGAATTAGTCGCGTTATCGGCCTATCATAAGTTATTAAATTTAGTCGATGGCAAAAGTGTATTGTTGGAAGAATATGCCCGACGCCTAATTTCGCAAGAAGAAATGCATGTCGGTGAGGTTCGTAAAATGTTAAGAAGACCCGGTGAATAATACGAATGGGATTATCACTTAATGTTTTTATGTGAAAAAATTGAGTCCTGTGGTGATGAGTCTATGGCCGATTTTTAGGTGATGGCTGTAGTGATACATCGCAATACCCCTAGTCGGAGCGATTGTTTAATTCTCTCCAACGGGGTATTTATAGCTAAGGAAATAAGCTTGTCAGTTAACTCTACAAACGTGGCTTTTATAATAAGGTTTAAGTCATTAAACCACTATTAATGGATGCTTATTATTGATGAGATAGTCAATGTAATTACTTGACTTTCATAGAATTATGCACATCTTTAACACCTTCAATTTTTTGCGTTACGTGCACGGCAGTATCGATATTAACTTGTGAGCTGACAAAGCCACTTAATTGCACGATACCTTTGTAAGTTTCTACGTTTATCTCCGATGATTTCAACGTGACTTCATTGAAAATAGCGGCCTTCACTTTTGTCGTAATAGTCGCATCATCAATATACTCACCTGTACTTTCTTGAGTAGCAGTAGCGCCACATCCGATTAGTGATAAAAATAGCATGGCAATAAAGATAGTAAATATTTGTTTTGGGCTTGTCATGTCAATTCTCCTTTTTGAGAATAAAAGATAGAGATGCTGTGTTATCAAAAGTCATTTTTTGGCTGTTCAAACGTTGTTGTAATAAAAACATGACTTTTGATTTAAGAGCGAAGGCATTTCAACTGCCGAGTAACTGATAAAATGTTTCTTTTCAGCAAGTTTCTAGTCATAACTGTGTGGCAATTAATCTTATGCCTAATTCTGACAACTGTATATAGCCATGATTCCAACAGGATCATTATGTTACATGTTAACTAATTTATCAGCTGACAAGTCGTGATTAATCATACATTAAGTTCAATAATTATTTTTATTTAGCTGATTAATAAAGAGTAAAACTTAAGCATTCAAAATGCTCTACTAACTGTTACACTCAGGCTCTTTATCGACCTACTTAATCTCAATTCAATTGAAAAGTCTATTGCTTTGTATTAATACTCAAGATTAATTTAAATATCGATAAATTTATTATTTTAAGGAGAATGACATGATAGTCACATTTACAACAAAAGCCTATACCGACATTACAATGTTTGGAGACGTAGCACTGTCTTTACTGAATATGATGGGGCACAGTGGAACGGTACCCAGTGCCATTCTAGCCGCCGATGTACCTGAAGCTTTAACACAACTAAAAAGCGCGCTTGATGCTAAAGAAGAACAGGTATCGCCACAAAATACTAATGACGATGAACCTAAAGTGAGCATGCATAATCGAGCGCTACCATTGCTTGCACTGCTTACCGCAGCAGCAAAAGAAAAGACTGATGTGATGTGGAAATAAAGATTTATTAACTAGATGGTTTATTCAAGTATGAAAAAGTGGTTATTTATTGTGCTTATTAGCTATGGCGCATTCAATTAGTACCAGCAACATGACCGTGTCAACACCGCTTATAGTACGGGTGAAACCCATAAGCAGTTAATCATGTATTCGTTAACAACGTGTGGTTATTGCAAACAGAAAGTAACAGAACTCAAACAACAATATATTGCTTTCACAGAATACTTCATCGATGAAGATAGTATGATAAGGGCAGAATTATTTACTAAGTTAGCTAAGTCAGGTTACCCATCAGGCAGCATTGGCACTCCTACTTTTGATGTTCATGGATCAATGCTGCCCAATAATCCAGATATGAGCATAATCACTTCAGTACTACTGAGTACTGAAGTGAACTGGACGGAAGTTAACTTACCTCAGTTAAATCAGAGCGAAACAAAGCTGAACAACGTAAATTTAGCGATAAATTGCTAAATTTGAAATCAATCGCTTAAGCTAAATACGCTTAAAACACCGCCCAAGTTTGTCCAGCTAGACAAAGCTCGGTATGCACCAACAGCGCCATCACCATCTGAATCATTTTCCAAGCTTGGCATCACCATACCAATACCGGCCCAACCACCAACACCCGATAGAATGGTAATATACTGCTTATCTGCATGTTTATAGGTATTGACGTTACCGATAATGCCGGATGCTGTTTTGAATCGCCACAGCTCACGTCCTGTTTTAGCATCAACCGCTTTCAAATAACCTTCTAATGTGCCGTAAAAGACAAGATCTGACGCTGTCGCTAAGGCACCTGACCATACTGAGAAACGTTCTGAATTAGACCAGGCAATCTTACCAATACGAGCATCCCAAGCAATGAAATTCCCTAAGTGTGTGCCACCTGGAGCTGGATACATGTTTAATGTAGCACCCACATAGGGTTGACCCGAAGTATATTCAACTTCAAATGGTTCTGAATCCATGCATAGATGATTGGTTGGCACATAATAAAGGCCTGTACGTGGAGAATAAGCAGCAGGTTGTTGATTTTTAGAACCTAAGGCTGCCGGACAGATACCAGCTGTGATCTCATCTTCACCATTATTATCTGGTGAATACTTGGCGACGCGTTGTGGGTAACCCGATGTCATATTGATACTGCTGGCCCAATTGACCGAGGGATCAAATTGTTGTGTAACTAGCAATTCACCAGAAAGCCGATCCATTGTGTATGCAAAGCCGTTGCGATCAAAATGAACAGCCGTTTTATGCATTTTTCCTTGAATTTTTTGATCCGCCAAGATCATTTCATTGACACCATCGTAATCCCACTCATCGTGAGGTGTCATTTGATAGATCCATCTTGCCATACCGCTATCTAAATCACGACCAAATAACGACATCGACCATTTGTTGTCACCTGGACGTTGAATGGGATTCCAAGTAGAAGGATTCGCACTACCATAATAGAACATGTTGAGATCGGGATCATAGGAAAACCAGCCCCAAGTCGCGCCGCCTCCAATTTTCCATTGTTCACCTTGCCAACTTTTTAATGATGAATCTTGGCCAACTGGTTTTAGCATAGACAGAGTTTTAGCTGGGTCAACTAACATGTCTTTATCAGGCCCTGTACTATATGCTCGCCACAATTTGTGACCCTCTAAACTGTATGCTTGCACATAACCGCGCACTCCAAATTCACTACCTGAGATACCTACCAGTACTTTATCTTTCATCACAAAAGCAGCACCTGTGCTGGTAGCACCACGTTTAGGATCATCACGTTTATCAGACCAAATACGTTGTCCCGTATTAATATCTAGCGCGACTATAGTTGTATCTGCTTGATTTAAAAATATTTTACCATCGCCGTAGGCTAAACCACGGTTAACCGTGTCACAGCACATAACAGGTACTGTTTCATCGTAGCTTTGCATCGGTTGGTATTGCCATTTGATCGCACCATCGTTATTTAAATCAAGCGCAAAAACCAGATTAGGAAAGGGCGTATGGACATACATCGTGTCATCGATAACCAAGGCATTACCTTCGTGGCCACGTAACACGCCAGTTGAGAAAGACCATGCTAGGTTCAACTTCTGGATGTTGTTTATATTGATTTGATCTAGCTTGCTATAGCGTTGATTGTTGTAGTTACCCGCTGGCATTACCCAATTATCAGGATTTTTTTGCATCTCGGCTAGTTCATCAGCAATAACTAAGACAGAGAGCGAATTCATTATGATCGTGAGTGACAAAAATTTCATTTTCGTGGTAAATATCATTTATTTCCTATTTTCATGGCTATAATATTGACTTATATCAATAGTTTATATTGTGTTTGTGATTTGGGGTTTAACTAGCGTTATACCAAGTAACTATCATGGCAGTTGTTATATATGGTTGGTTTAACCAACTCTAATCATCTTTGTTTCATAAAATAAACGCTGTTATTAGAAATACGGAGGATGCCTAATTGTAATCGTTAGCAAACTAGAATGAAGCGTTTGATTACAGAGTAAAAAGATAATAATAGAATACTCTCTTTATTTAGATGGTTCTGGTACGATCATTTGGTGAAAAAATTAAAAAAATTATTTATCCGCTATTTACTTTTGCTTATGCTGGCTTTTGTGCTGCTAAGCTTAATTGTGGTGGTGCCATTTCGTTGGCTGAATCCTCCTCTAACAATGGTCATGATGGAGCGCTGGTTATATTCAAGCAATGACCATTTTGAATTAAAACAGACCTGGCTGAGTTGGAATGAGCTTCCTAAACAAGCAGCATTAGCTGTCATTGCTTCTGAAGATCAATTATTTCCATTACATCAAGGTTTTGATGTGGATTCCATCATGAAATCTTTACGAGATTCAGATAACGGTGGTCAATTACGTGGTGCCAGTACGATAAGCCAACAAGTCGCTCGCAATGTCTATTTATGGACAGGCCGTAGTTGGATCCGTAAAGGGATTGAAGCATGGTTTACCTTATTGATTGAGTTGACATGGGGTAAGAAACGAATTCTAGAAGTCTACTTAAATATCGCCGAGTGGGGCGAAGGTGTATTTGGCTTAGAAGCCGCCAGTCGCTACCATTTTGACAAATCAGCCAAGCAACTAAGTCCTATGCAATCAGCATTATTGGCATCATGTTTACCGAGTCCCTTACGCTATGATCCGGCAAATCCATCAAGCCAGATTCGAGCGAGAGCAGTATGGAACCTTAAACAACAAAAACGTTTAGGTGGCGTGCAATGGCTAAAACAAATCGATTGATATTTTAGAAGTGGTAGTTGGCCATGATGATTACGTTATCCATCGCATGAAAATGTTGAATTTACCCTTACATAAAGATCATTAAAAATATAATGATATTGACCATATTCATTAATTATTAAGTATGCTGATTAGGCTATATGGCTATCTTTGTCGTCATTTCAGTTAAGATAATATTCATAGCAATGTCATAGTTTTGTGGGTAAATCGTTTTTAATCGGGCCAGTTCAAAGCCAAGACCTATTTTCATTGGCGATGGCTGAATATCTATAAGGCTTCGATCATAATAACCACCACCATAACCTAGTCGATAATGACACTCATCAAACCCAACTAACGGGATTAACATCACATTAGGTACTACAATTGTTCGCGATTGAGGTACGGGTATTTTCCATACCCCAGGAATTAACGGCGTTTCGGGTGTCCATTGCCGAAATTCTAAAGGAGAACTGACCTTTGTAACAGCTGGTAATGCAGCTTGCCATCCCTGTTGTAACATATCAGTAATCATCTTTCGGCAATCAACTTCTCCTTTGAAGGGCCAATAAAAAGCAATGATTCCAGGCTCTATATCTTTAAGTATATCGTGCAGTTTAAGTAATATTTCTTGCTGCCAAAGCTTGCGTTGATAACCACCAACAGCAATACGCTTTTCTATTAATCGTTCACGTTGTTGTTGACGCCAAGTTTTCATTTGTAGGGGCGTATAGTTATCAGGTAATGTCATAATATTTTCTTTGAAAGATTAGTTATAGCATTCATATTTAATAGTCCATTCACACTTTCCACCGATCTGAATAACCAGATCAAACGTTCATGAAAACGTCACCCACTATGAGGTATTATCGCCTTACTTCTAACATTATCAGAAATTAATATGGTTAGTTTATTCTTATTTTTTAGAGAAAGTATCCTAAACCATTGATATCGTCTGATGTAAGAATTGCCATTCCTCCAACATAATGAAATGGGCAATACCGATATTTTCGTGAAATAGAAGATAAGGATTCACTATTTATTGATATTAGTTAGGCATCCAATCGGTCATAGTTCAGATTATTTTTGTTCTGTTGAGCTAATAGACGCTTTTCAATCGGCGTATCGTCATTTAGTGGAATTCTGCTTTGTTGTTCAAAATAAACCTTTTTTTCAGCCTGAAAAATCGAATTAATAATCATAAAGAACCCAAAAATAAGTATTAAGCTAATGACACTACTCTGCCAACTCTCATCTGGCAGCAAAGTAATATTTGTCAAAATAAGCTTTAATATCATGACCAACTCTCCTTATTATTTAGAATATTCATAACGTAAGTATTTATTGAGTAATCGTAATTGCAGACTCTTTCTCTTTAGCCGTTGCCGCTATAGCTTGTCGAATAGTCAGAACCACATTCATTAACATGACACAGGCGCCCGAGAAGAAAATGAAACCACCGACAGCGCGTATGGCGTAATACGGGTGCATTTGAGCAACTGATTCAACAAAGGTGTAGCTTAAATTACCGTAATCATCATAAGCACGCCACATCAGACCTTGCATGATGCCTGATACCCACATGGCAGTGATGTAAACAGCAGTACCAGTGGTGGCAAGCCAAAAGTGTGTATTAACCAGTTTAATAGAATACATTCTGGTATCCCATAATCTTTCGACCATATGATAGATCGCACCGATAGAAACCATGGCAACCCAACCTAGTGCACCAGCATGTACATGACCGATAGTCCAATCAGTGTAATGCGATAAAGCATTTACTGTTTTAGAGGCCATGACTGGACCTTCGAATGTCGACATGGCATAAAAAGCCAATGATACAATCAAGAATCGTAAAATGTAATCAGTGCGTAATTTATCCCATGCACCACTTAACGTGAACATCCCGTTGATAGCACCACCCCATGAAGGGATAATCATAGCTAAGGAAATAGCAGCTCCTAAAGAACCCGTCCAATCGGGTAATGCAGTATATTGGAGGTGGTGAGCGCCTAACCAGACATAGCCAAATGTTAATCCCCAGAAGTGAATAACGGATAGTCGGTAGGAATATACCGGTCTATTAGCTTGTTTGGGAACAAAATAATACATAATGCCCAAAAAACCGGCGGTGAGATAAAAACCAATGGCATTATGTCCCCACCACCATTGAATCATCGCATCCTGTACGCCCGAAAAGATGGAATATGATTTAAATAATTCAACGGGTAAAGACAGGCTATTTACGATATGTAAATATGTAAACATAATCATCATCGCCAGAAAAAACCAATTTGCTACATAAATATGTGACACTTTCCGGATAGTTAACGTCATTATGAAATTGAAACTATAGGCCAACCAGACGACAGCGAGAACAATGTCCAGAGGCCATTCCAGTTCAGCGTACTCCTTACCTTGAGTGAATCCTAAGGGTAGGGTGATCATTCCGCCTATAACATAAAGATTCCATCCCCAGAATGTAAACCAAGCGAGTTTGTCACTCCATAGCCTGACTTCACTGGTTCGTTGGACGATGTAATAGGCCGTTGCCATCAAAACAGATCCTGCAAAACCGTAGACTACGGTATTAGTGTGAACCGGTCTAAGTCGACCAAAACTGATATAAGGATTATCGAAATTTAGAAAAGGCCAGGCAAGCTCCGATGCAATATAGACACCTATAGCAGTCCCTATCACAAGATAAATGCAGGCCATTACAGAGAACCACTTAGTGATCTCAGTATTGTATTTAATTGTTGCGTGCATGGGGATTTCTCCTTTTTACCATGATTTTTTGATATTTAGTCTGAGATTGAACTTTGGAGCTTTTATTCATTACGATGATCGTCAACGGTTGACTCTGCCATAGCGATTGGCATAAATTGAGGTCGTTAACTAAAGCTAAAGTAACGAGCTCTTCTATTGGTTGTCTGCAAATAACGGATGCTCTGTATTACGCATAATTAAGGCATAAAATGAGTAAGGATTACATATTATGAGAGTTAACAATCACCCTGTATAATGAATATTAATTTAATTTAATAGCAAAATATTTGATATGAATATTAGTTTAGCCAGTACATTTCTTGAAATTGTCAGGACAGGTAGTTTTATTGCTGCTGCAGAAAAATTGTTTGTGACTCAGACGACGGTAACGGCACGCATACATACTCTTGAAAAACACATAGGTTGCAAGCTATTTATTAGGAATCGTTCGGGTGCCAGTCTGACCGCTGACGGCCAGAAATTCATTGAGCATGCAACACAAATGGTTCAAATATGGGAAACGGCCAAGCGAGACTTACCGCTACCTTCTGGAACGACTCAGGTGCTCAATATTGGTGGAGAAATTAGTTTATGGAGTCCATTGATGTTGCAATGGCTGACGGAGCTAAAGCACTCAGGATCTAAATTGGCAGTAAGAGCTGAAATTGGTGAACGACATACCTTGATGAAAAAACTAGAGTATGGGGTGCTAGATGCAATCGTTATACATCAGCCTGAATATTGGCCAGGAGTTCAGGTTGAACAATTGTTGGAAGAAAAGCTGATCATGGTCCATTCTCGTCAATCATCAGAACCTTATATCTATATTGATTGGGGAGAACATTTTCAAAAACAACATGATGCGGCATTGCCAGAGTTTTCCAGAGCAAAACTTACCGTTAACTTAGGTCCATTGGCATTGCACTACATATTAGAAAATGGCGGTAGTGGTTATTTTCGAACTCGCGTCGTTGAACATTACATTCAAGCTGGACTACTTGACCATAATACTGATTACCCTGAGTTCACTTTCCCTGTTTATATCATGTACCGTAAACGGGATAAAAAACGCTATGAAAATGAAATTAAAGCATTATTTAACGCCTGTGAGTACCAGTCTGCTTGGCTGTGACGTTTGAGTTCATCGCTAAATTCTAGGGCTACTGATGCCAACGAAATGAAGAAGTGGCGACAAAGCCGCCACTTCTTCTTCTAACAATCAAATATCGTCATGTGGTCCAAATGTTTCGTAGTGAATACGATCTAAGCTAACACCTAAGACACGAAGTTGTAGTTTGATAAAGCGCATAAATTCTGTCGGCCCACAAACATAAAAATGACCGTCATTAACGGGCATGTCGTTACTAATAACATTCAAGTCCATTAAGCCTGTAAAGCCTTTTTGGTCCAGCGGTTGTTCTTCGTTATACCAGTAATAATTTTTCATATCAATGTAGGTAGAAAATAGCGCCTCTACACGTTGTTGAAATGAATGTTGTTTACTATTCGTACAGGCATGTAAAAATAATATTGGCTGTTCAATACCCACATCAACCATCGTTTCCAACATCGCCATCATAGGTGTTATACCAACACCAGCAGAAATCAACACTGTTGGTTTATCCTGATGTCTAAGAAAAAAAGCGCCTGCAGGCGGCATTAATTCAACGGTATCGTCGACATTAACATGATCATGTAGGTAGTTTGATACCTTGCCTAACTGAGGTGATGACTCTCTTTTAACGCTAATTCGGTAGCTGTCTGTATTGAACTTGTCTGATAAAGAATATTGTCTTATTTCCATATTCTCAGCTTCTTCAGGTTTGACGCTGACTGCAATATATTGGCCAGGTAAATAATTTCTCACCTGATCACCATCAACAGGCACAAAGGTAAAATTAGTGACTAATTCAGATTCACTCGTTTTCGCTTTTACCTTGAATAAACGAGGGCCATTCCAACCACCAAGTTGATCGGCTGAGGCATCATAAAGATCGCGCTCACGACCAATTAATACATCCGCAAGTAATCCATAGGCCTCAATCCAAGCAGTTGCCACTTCATCGGTAAAATCATCAGGTGCCATTTCACGAAGCGTTTCAATCAAATGGTGTCCTACAATTTGATACTGAACAGGTTGAATATTGAAACTGGTATGTTTCTGAGCAACACGTTCAACTAAATCACCCAATGCTCCTAGGTTATCTATATTTTTAGCATAAGAAGCCACAGCACTAAATAAGGCAAATTGCTGGCGACCAGAAGCTTGATTAGCTAAGTTAAAAATATCTTTTAATTCGGGATTATGCTTAAACATTCGTTTGTAAAAATAGTCCGTTACTTCAACACCAGCATTTTCTAGCAAAGGAATGGTGCTTTTTACGATTTCAATCGTCTTTGTTGATAACATGTATAACCTCTAATTGTTGTTGATTTATTAGCCTAGTCGTCCATCTAGACGTGGTTTGGTTAGAATTGGAAAATAAAAGTAAATAAACAGCGTAAAGCTAGCCACCCATAAGCCGCCGCTAAGCATAATGACAAGCATTGGATCCGAGCTCTGTGGAGCAAGCATTCTTACCAGTCCTGCCAGAAAAATAAAGACAAAGCTAATCGCCATCGTACTGTTTAAGTGAAGTGGTCTTCCTGTGTGGCCTAATGAAACACGAGACATCATCGATAAAATCATGCCTGCTATCGCAGTAATAGCGACAATATGCAGGGTATCAACAAAGGGGATAATATTTGTTAAGTCACTGATACCCAGTAATATTAGCCCGATGGCCATAGCTAGATAAGCAAGATGGAGTGACCATAAAAGTGCCATTTTCCAGATAAGCTTATGATGCCAGCTATACAGTCGTATTAAGTGCAATAAACCGGAAAGCATCATTAACCAGCCAGGTTTAAATGGCATAGTTGTTAAGCCGCTTAAGATAAAACCTGCTGTACCCATTAGCGTGCTAATGAGCACTAAAATATTAAAGTAGGGTGGTAACCAACCATTTTTGTTATTACATGCAGTGTTAGTAAAAAAAGGAATAACTCGTCCACCCACACTGCCAATTAATAAGGTGAATACCAATACCATGCTTTGACAGAGATGATTGGCCAGCTGATACTCTTTGTGCTGAGCCGCCAAAAGTATGAAAATATTAAACACCATCATCGTACTCAGTAGAAGAATGAAAAAGGCATTACGCTTATTTCGAGATAATATTATTTGTCGTGAAAAGCTAAGAATACAGCCTAACCACCACAAGATTTGTGCTGAGATTAGCGTTATCCAAGCCAATGCTTGATCGGCAATAAAAGGTCCCAGCCTTGCCACTAGCCATGTTAAACATAAAAAAGCTAAGGGTTTTCCAGATAAGCCAGGTATTCCGGTCCAATTTTGACCCGCAGTCATCAGGAAACCTGTAGCAATCATAGCGCCAAAACCAAATAACATTTCATGGGCATGCCAAATATTCATTGGCATAATATGCTGCGGTTGCCAATTTTTCGTTAACATGAATAGCCATAACACAATACTAATGACAGCCCAAAATGCACCCAATAAAAAAGCAGGGCGAAATGCTAGAGCTATAATTGGGTGTTGTCTTATCGATGTTAGTGATTTGCTCATGGTTTTATCCATTATTTATTTCAATTAATATAGCAGAATACATGCCAAAAGATATAACCGTTAACTATTAGTGAGTTATAATAAACGTCATGTTGATAAGTGTCTTTTTGACCTGATATAAAATAGGTCAAAAACCAATAATCGTGTTAAATTGACCTATACTTGGCATTATTAAAGACTACTATTTTATGACTTACACCAATTCCAACTTATTGATAGAAATAGCACTTGATTTGGCGAATAGCATTAATAACGATGATCGATTTGATCGCTTACTTGATTCTATTCGAAAGGCTATTCAGTGTGATGCCGTAGTCTTACTTGGCCTACATGATAATATCCTGACACCTTTAGCAACACAGGGCCTTTCAACCGAGGTACAAGGTAGACGGTTTGTGCTCGAAGAGCATCCAAGGCTTAAACAGATTTGTGCATCCAATAAACCGGTGACCTTTCCAGAAACATGTTCCTTGCCTGATCCTTATGATGGCTTGCTGCTTACCGTTGCTGGTGACTTACCGGTTCACTCTTGCATGGGACTGCCACTTTATTCCGATCAAAAACTGATAGGTTTAGTCACCATCGATAGCTTACAAGCTCAAGCATTTAACGATATAAGTAGTAAATCATTAGAACTCATTGCCGCATTATCCTCAGCGACATTAAAAACGGCGCTAGAATTTAAAAAGTTAGAAATGAGCGCGCAACATGCACAGGAACTCGTGCAAGAACTGACAGAAGAGGCCTTATTAAAAGATGGCGGTGAGCTTATTGGACAAAGTCCACCAATGCTGGCGCTGAAAAATGAGATTCAATTGGTAGCAAGCTCTGACTATACCGTTTTGATTATGGGTGACACAGGCGTAGGTAAAGAGTTGGTCGCCCGTAAAGTACATCAAATGTCGGGACTTAAAGATAAATCTTTAGTGCATATTAACTGTGCGTCTTTGACCGAAACACTGGTTGAAGCTGAACTATTTGGTCATACCAAAGGTGCATTTACAGGGGCAGAAAAATCAAGACCTGGCAAATTTCAACTTGCTAATGGTGGTAGCTTATTTCTTGATGAAGTCGGCGAACTTCCATTATCGGTTCAAAGCAAACTGTTACGTGTGTTACAAAGCGGTGAAATTCAACCCGTAGGACAAGATCATATCGAACACGTTAAAGTCAGAGTAATTGCAGCCACCAATCGAGATTTAGAAGAAGAGGTGAGAAAGGGACGGTTCAGGCCCGATTTGTATCATCGTCTATCAGTATATCCACTGAAAGTACCCAGATTAAATCAGCGTGGTAATGATGCATTACTGCTTGCCGGCTACTTTCTTGAAAAAACCAGTAGAAAATTAGGGATCAGACAACTCAAACTATCTAAAGAAGCCGAGCTGGCATTAACGGACTATTCATGGCCCGGTAATGTACGAGAACTGGAACATGTCATCAGTCGAGCATCGCTCAAGGCGAAGGCTAAAGCGGATAAGAATGGCATTATTTCACTCGATAAACACTTTTTAGAATTGCCAGATAAAAGCATGTCTACTTTTTCTGAAATGACTGTACAAGCTGTTCCAGATGAGACGGTACAAACATTAGATTTAAATGAAGCAACACAAACGTTTCAACGTCGCTGTATTGTTCATGCCGTTGAGCAGGCAAAAGGTAACTGGAGTGAAACGGCTCGCCGTCTGAATATCGATCGAGCTAATCTTATACGTCTTGCAAAACGACTAGGCATTTCTGTTAAGAAAACGATTCATACTTGATTGATATGCAGGTGTTATAAAACAATAACCGGAACTTTTCTGATCTCAATTATTGCGTCCTGCTGGCCACCATAATTGTTCATCAGAACCTATTGTTCTGAAATCGGCTATTTTAGCTTGAGTCTCTGGTCTTATTAAGTAGGCTTGTAGCTGTTGTGCACCATGATAATTAGTACCAGAAATAGTGTTCGGATTTATGATTATTGAACACATAATTCGTTGTAAAAGTGAGTCATGAGTCAACAGGATTTCCAAAGAACTATTATGTTTTTGTTTATATTTTAAAAAAGGGATGGCACCCCAGATAAAGTAAGCTTGTTTCTGCTCAGCAAGTTTCGCTACTTTACTTGCTGGTTCATCTGCAGGAATAAACCATGTGGTTTTATCGGGTGATCCGGCCATATGCCAAATCGTGTCCGTTAAATATTCTAAACCAGGTTGAGAACTGGCAATAAAGTTTGATTTACTGTTGGCAATTCTTGAAAATCCCTCGGCACTATTTTGAAGACCTTTAACTTGAGCGGGATCTGCTTTAGGCCCTATTAATGCGGCCTGATTAGAAAATACCATAGTGGGCCACTGACCATAACCGTCTAAAACAAACGCTTCAAGATCAGCTTTACCATAATGAGCAATGACGAGATCGGCTTTTCCAGCTCTGGCTATTGTAAATACATCACTACTATTTGTTATTTCGACATCTAGACCAGATTCTTGCTTAAAATCACTGACTAAGAACTCGATTAGCCCACTATATGCTGGTGTATTGACGATCGCTAAACGAAGGGTTTGAGCCGGTATAGTCTCAATTTCATTTGCAGCAGCATGAGTGACTATAAAAATAGATAGGCAGAGGGAAGTTAATAATTTCAACATAATATTGTCCTAAATAATCTATTTAATCACTCGTAAAGACATAAAGCCGTAGATTAAGCAGTAGGTGATGTCCTAACCCTGACGTTAGGACATCGTTTTAAATACTTATTTCCAATCTACTTTTACACCCGTGTAAAAGAATCTTCCTGCTTGTGGGAAACCATAACTAGTTGAATAGTCTTCATCTAATAAATTATCAGCGCCAACATAAACGCTACCTAATTTCTGGGGCAAGGCATAGCTTAATTTAAGCGATACTAATTCAAAAGCAGACAAATTGTTATGAATTGTTGAATTATTTTTCTCGAAATACGCTTGCTCGCCAACCCGTTGGTAACTACCATTTACAGACCAAAGTGTTGTAATGTCGTATTCGGCTTCAAAAGATACTTTACTATGTGGACGATACTGAAGTGTTTCCGTCGCAGCATCATTTGATTCATCTGATGAATTTAACAAACCCAAACTCATTCTTAAGGTTAAATCATCAGAGGGTTGAATCATCCCAGAAATATCTAATCCTTTAAACAACATTTCCTGACGATTCATATATAAATCAGTATTGTCATCTTTTTCGATAAAATCGTAGACGCGAGACTGATAAAAAGCAATATCTAAACTGGCGCGATCCCAATGATTTTTAAGTCCAACTTCATAATGTTTAGCACGTTGAAAACCAAGACTGTCATTACCAGAACTAGCATCATAAAGCTGAGAAATTGTAGGCGCATCTGCTTTTCGAGCTGCTGTAGCATAGACCGTTGTTTGTGAATTAATTGCTTTTGAAAGGCTAAGTTGAGCAGAGTTGACATTGTCATCATTGCCACCGTCTTTCTCAAGTTGATGATATCCCACACCTGCGACAACCGTCATTTCATAAGGTAAAGGTTGTGTAATTTCAAAGCCATATGAACGGATATTAATATCTTTATTTACATCGGTGATGCCATACTGACTACTGTTATTACACGTATTAGAATTACATTTTATTTGCTGCGAATCTAATGATTCACGACGATAATCCGTGCTAAAAGCAACCCCTGTATCATAGGCGCCGACCATGCCATTTAATTGTGCATGTGTACCTTGAATATCAGTATCATCCGTTTGAGTGAAGGAGTTCTTTTTAACAATGGAGTTGTAATTGTTATCATCATAACCAGCCGTATCTTCATCAAACTGATTATTGAAATACCACAGTTTTCCTGACCAATCAGCCGTAAAATCATAATCAGCACCGACTTGAAAAGAAGTGCCTTTTTGATCTTCGCTACGTTCATATTTTGCTTTAGAAGCAAAAACATCAGTGGAAGAAAAAACAGTAGCTGGTTTGCCATAATCACCATCGACATGGCTTATAAATGTACCAATGCTTAATTTATCAGTGACTTGTCGACTATAAGAACCTAAAAAATTAACACGTCGATTATCACTATTATTTCGGTCATTATTGTCTTGGTAATTGGTTTCACTTTCATTAATTGTTGAACTGAAATCATCTGACATTGAAAAAGCATCACGTGCTCTTACACCAGCAGAAAAGAAGAAATCATTGTCTTCATCACCATAAGCCGTATAAGCATTAGTATGCCAATACTGATCACTACCTAACTCTACTTTACCGCCCATTCGAACACCGTCAAATCCACCGCGAGTTTGAATATTTAATACACCACCCATACCACCATCGCCATAAAGAACCGATGATGAACCTGCTTGAAGAGTGATTTTTTCAATGGCAAATGTAGGTATCAACGTAGGGTCAAATTGACCATCACTTGCAGAGTTAAAAGGGATGCCGTTGATGAGCAACTTTATTTGACGAGTGCGTAGTCCTCGAATATCAATTCTGGGCGTTCCATCACCGCCAGTTCTTACATTTAAGGAAGGGATAAAACGTAATGCTTCATCCAATGAACGTGCACCAGAACGTTCAAAGTCATCTTGTGATAAGGAAAAATCTGAACCTGCTGTTTCAGAAGGATTAACCACTATTTGACCTAGCTGATAACCATCTTCTGTTGCCGACAATACATTTGTGCTGACGGATAAAGCTAATACTGTAAATATCGAACGGGTTATATTCTTCTGAATATAGCGGTTGGCGTGAGTTGACCGGTTCACGAGTTTCTCCTGAATTTAAGGTTTAAAGTGTTGGGAAGATTTTGTGTAGGCTTTCCATGCTAGCAAGCCAAATAAACCACCAAAGAAGCCGAATAGGCAATGCGACATAACGGGGATCATCAAGCCACTACTTAATGAATCACTGTAAATTGATAAGTGATCTTGTGCTAAGAATTTGATGATGGGTTTCATTGCATGCACCAAGGCTGCAATTAAAGGCAATAAAAACAACAAACGGCCACGCCAAGTAAGGTGGTTGTAAAGTAAATCTAAACTTAAACCTTGAAGTATTAGAATCAACATACCAATGCCTATTGATGAACTTCCACCAGAAAATAACCCAGTGGCAAGAATAGCGCCAACAGAAGCAATAGAAGCTGCCCACGTTTGCGTAGACGCAAGACGTAAAAATACAAAAATAGCCATAAACTCCAGGCCGTGACGACCCGGTATATCGAGAGGCCAACGCAATACTTTATGCAGCATTATGGCAAGCATTCCTGCTCCGATTAACAGGATCAGTTCTGAATGCTTAGAATGTATAAAACTAATATTGTTTGAGGTATTCTTTAGCTGCGACTTGCCAGACATCTGAATTCTCCATTGTGTTATCAATAATTAATGTTGCTTCGCCACCAATCCATATTGCTCTTGGCCAACTTCCCATGTTTATTTTTTGCTTATGATCTTGAATAACTTCACCAGCGACAGTTTGAAGCACATCGATGCCCGTCTCATGCAAAAGCTCGCCAACAGTGACAATCTGTTCAGCTCGTTCGCGCATACCCTCAAGCCATAACAGTCGACCATCACTGCCTGATCCATTTAAACCTACTGAGGCTAATGCACCGATTATCCCTTGAAAATCACCACCAAGCCCATGAAGCTTTAATCCTGCAGACTCAGCTATTTGGTACGCTTGTTGCTGCGTGACAACTCTTATTTTGCATAAAAAACTAAACCGAATAAGATCAAGCGTGATTTGTTGCTGATTAGCGATGCATAGTCCAGGATCTGAACCTTCAGCACTTTCGTTTTGTAAATAGTTGATACAGAACTGCTCAATGTCATTCAGATGATCTGTCGTGGAGTGTACTTTTATGCAAGCGGCACTATTGTGGGAGGTGAAAGGAACAAGAGGGCTGAACAGTAATTGATGTCGAGTAATAACACTGCACTGTCCCCAACCGTTTTGAGCCATCGCAGCACCAATGGAGCGGGCATGATAGCCAGTGCCTCGACTTTCAAGATTATCGGTATCATCAATACCGATTAATAGTTCAATAGGGTCAGAGTAAGTCGACATAAATATTATATATAGTTAAAAATCGATATATTTAACCATATATAACGAAAAGATGTCACTGAGAATTAAATGTAGTGAGTTGATCTGTAATATGCTTTGAAATGTCAATGATACTGTCATTGGCCTGACGTTCCATTTCTCGATAGGTTTTAAGTATTAATAAACCTGCCTCGGTTACAGATGCGCCGCCACCTTGTTTGCCACCTGTAACGGTAATGATCAGCGGTTGTTTAAAACCTTGATTCATTGCGTTGACAAGATCCCAAGCACGCTTATAAGACATTTTCATCGATTTTGCGGCTGAAGAAATTGAACCAGTTGAATCTATAGCTTCTAATAAGGCTACTTTACCTGGACCTAAGGCCGTACCTTTACCAAAAGGTATACGAATGGTTACTTTGATTGAGTTCATCTTAAATTTAACCTAAAAAGTGGAGTCAAATAATGGGGTCACTTTAGCTATTTCCTGCTTGTCAAAAGGAGGTTTTTGATTAATTAGTCTTATTAATTATAACAAAATGAGTAGCATGACTTCTTAATGATTAAACCAATAGTTAATTAGCTTCAATCGTCATTTTAAATCGAAAGAATAGGAATAAAGATACCTGTGTTGATAGTTCGTTTAAGTATAAGTACTTAGCGTTATTGTTTGAATTATTCGTAGTGTTATGCGATAGTCCACGACATGAAATCACCTTTTCTAATTTTATTTATTGTAATGAACTTACTGGCCATTAACATGGTATCGGCGAGTAATACGTATAGTGATAAAGTAACAGAGTCGCATTTGGTTTCAGCTCAGCATGATGATTCGTCATCAACAGATACTCATCATGACGAATCTGCCTGCAGTCATTTTTGCCATATTTCTTCGCATATGGTTGGGCTTGTGAGTCAAATAATTACGCCATCTGTTGTCCGCGACCCTGCTTCATACTACGCATTTACAAAACAGTTTTACTCATTTATTCATACACCGCCATCGCAACCACCTAAAGCCTGATCTGAATATCAAAAACACCTTATTGTGATTTTTTCACAATACGTTTTCGTTATTAATTTTTCAGGAAAATCTCATGAACGTTTTAAATTCTCGACAGCTTGCTGTACGAGTATCTTCATTCGCAGTGATGTTGATAATAAGTGTAATATCGCCTGCAATAGTAGCAGATACAACTCCTAATTTAACATCTGAAAAGCCTGTGCCACTTGATAGTCATACGCCTATAAGCCAGCAAGAAACATCACACGATGTAGATCAAGAGGGCATTATCAGCTTAACGATTGAACAAATGAAAACAGCTGGAATTATTGTTCAGCCCTTACAGTTACAGCTTATTCAATCTCTTATTAATGCACCCGGTGAAGTGGCTTTTAATAGTTATAAAACGGCCGTTATTAGCCCGCGAATCACTGCCCAGCTTATTGAACAACATGTTGTGTTAGGCGAATCGGTGAAAAAAGGCCAAGTTATTGTGACCTTATCTAGCGTAGAAATGGCCGAGGCTCAAGCTAAGGTGTTGATAACTTACCTAGACTGGATGCGTATTAAAAGTTTAGGTAAAAAGATCATCGCAGAACAGCGGTATTTAGAAGCACAAATTGATTGGGAATTAGCTAAGGCTAAAGCCATTGCTTATGGAATGACCCAAAACCAAATTAATCGCTTAGTGAAAAGTAACAATTTCTCCCAAGCCAATGGACGCTTCGATTTAGTGGCATTAATCGATGGCACTATATTGAAAGAAGGCCATCTTATTGGCCAGCAAATCGAGCCAGGGCAAGAGCTTAACGTAATCACCGATGAATCTAGTATGTGGATCATCGCGAATGTCCCGCCGGATATTGCTAGTGAAATAAGCATTGGTAATCAAGCCATTGTGCAATGGGCGAATAATCAATACCGAGCAACCGTATCGCAAATTTATCATAACCTTGATGAACTTACGCGTACCTCACGTATCCGTCTCGACGTAGAAAATGATGAGGATATATTGCATCCAGGTTTATTTGTGGATACACAAATCGAAACATCAAATCAAACAAAAGCATTACTTGTTCCTGAATCTGCCGTACTTCGTAGCTCTGATGGTGATTGGCAAGTATTTGTAGAACAAAATGAAAAAGGGAAGTTTAAAGGTGTTGAAATCGAAGTAATAGAGATACGTAATGGTCAGGCTATTATTTCAGGTTTAGATATTGGCGCAGCTATTGTTGTTGAAGGTGCTTTTTTCGTTCAATCAGAATTAGCGAAAAGCGGCTTTGAAATTCACAACCATTAAAGAGATGTATAGCTATGTTAAATAAACTGATCGAAATATCGGTCCATAATCGTTTATTAGTTGTGCTGGCTTTAATAGCCAGTTTATTCGGTGCGGGTCTGATTTTACCCAAGCTTAACCTTGATGCCTTTCCCGACGTTTCTAATATTCAAGTTTCTATTAATACCGTCGCAGAAGGTTTAGCCGCTGAGGAAGTAGAACAATTAATAAGCTTTCCTATTGAAGCGGTGATGTATAGCCTGCCTGATGTTGAAGAGGTACGCTCAATTTCCAAAACAGGCCTATCGATGGTCACCGTTGTTTTCAAAGAAGGTACCGATATTTATTTTGCTCGGCAGCTGGTCTTTGAGCGTTTACAGACGGCAAAAGAAGAAGTCCCCAATGGTATCGGTACACCTGAGATGGCCCCTAATATTTCAGGTCTAAGTATGGTGTATCAATATATTATCCGAGCCGATGATCCTGAAAAATACAACATCATGGCTTTACGTAGTCTTAATGACTGGGTGGTTAAATTACTATTGATGCCGGTTGATGGTGTGACTGAAATTCTGTCTTTTGGCGGTGAAGTACGTCAGTACCAAGTGCAGGTTGACCCTAAAAAATTACTGGCATATGACATTAGTATTAACGATATCTCAGTAGCCATAGAAGCAGGTAACCGTAATGCCGGTGGCTGGTATATGGAACGAGGTCAAGAACAACTAGTGATTCGTGGCGTTGGTTGGCTTCGCTCTAATCAAGATGGTCTGCGTGATATAAGTAACATTCCAGTAAAACAGGACGATGGCATTGTTGTTCATGTCCGTGATGTGGCAACAGTGGAATATGGTGCTGAAATTCGTCAAGGTGCAGTCACGTTGTCTCGCCGTGATGCACAAGGCAAGCCGGAGTCATTAGGTGAAGTGATGACCGGTGTAGTGTTAAAACGCATGGGTGCTAATACCAAATTAACGATTGATGGCATCAAATCTCGTCTGCCTTTAATACAGCAGGCACTTCCAGACGGTGTGACCATTGATACCGTGTATGACCAGTCTAATTTAGTTGAACAAGCTGTATCTACCGTCAGTAAAGCATTACTAGAAGCGTTTGTACTTATCATCGTTATATTATTGATTTTCTTAATGAATGTTCGTGCAACGTTATTGGTACTATTATCGGTACCGCTGTCCATTGGTCTGGCTTTAATGGTGATGGCCTATTGGGGGATTTCAGCTAATCTGATGTCATTAGGTGGCTTGGCGATAGCCATTGGCATGATGGTAGATGGTTCGGTGGTGATGATGGAACATATTTTCAGCCATCTTACCCATCCTGATCAACAGCATGAAAAGGGTGAAGATAACCGTGCTGCGGAACAAGATTTAATTCAAAATCCTGCCGCTATGCCCTTACGAATTATGGAAGCGGCGAAAGAAGTCGGCCGACCGGTATTTTTTGCCGTAATGATCATTACCATTGTATTTGCTCCCTTATTTGCTTTGGAAGGTGTCGAAGGTAAATTATTTCAACCCATGGCGGTTTCCATTGTCCTGGCGATGTTAGCATCGTTGTTTGTTGCATTAATGGTGGTGCCCGCAATGGCCACCTATTTGTTTCGACAAGGGGTTAAAGAAAAGCATAATCCCATTTTCTCTCCTATAGAAAAAGCTTATCGCCGCTTACTTAAATTTTCTTTAGCACATAAGTTCTCGATGATTCTGGCTGCTATAGCCTTATTTATAGGCTCTTTATATTTAATACCGCTGCTCGGAACAGAATTTGTGCCAGAACTTGAAGAAGGCACCATCAATATACGCGTTACTCTGGCACCATCCTCTAGTTTGGATACTTCATTGCAAGTAGCAAATAAAATGGAAGCGGTGTTAATGACGTTTCCTGAAGTCGATTATGCAACAAGCCGTGTTGGTCGAGCAGAAATAGGCGGCGATCCTGAACCGGTATCTAATGTAGAAATTTATGTAGGTTTAAAGCCAGTAAATGAATGGACTAGTGCTGATAACCGACAACAATTACAGTTATTAATGCAAGGAAAAATGTCGATAATGCCGGGGCTATTATTTTCTTTCTCTCAACCTATAGCAACCCGTGTTGATGAATTATTATCAGGTACTAAAGCACAACTTGCGATTAAATTGTTTGGACCGGACCTCAGTACATTGGCAGAAAAAGGCAGTGAAATAGAGCAACTAGTTAAAACAATTGAAGGAAGTGTGGGTATTGCACTGGAACCTATTGAAGGAGAAGCACAGTTAGTGATTCGTCCCGATCGCGATCGACTTGCTCGTCATGGTATTCCTATGTCGCAAGTCATGAGTCTAGTTGGTGAGGCGATTGGTGGCCAGAAGGCAGGTCAAGTAATTAATGGTAATGAACGTTACGATATTTATGTGCGTCTTGCTAAACAATACCGTAACGATATTCAGGCTATTAAAGAACTGGTACTTCACTCAGCTACAGGTGCATGGGTAAGATTGGGTGATGTTGCATCGGTTGCTATTGAATCAGGACCTCCACAAATAAGGCGTGACGATGTTCAGCGTCGCGTGGTAATTCAAGCCAATGTAACGGGGCGGGATATGGGGAGTTACGTCGCTGAAATAAATAAACGAATTGAGAGTGATATAGCATTACCCGCAGGATATTCAGTCGTCTATGGCGGTCAGTTTGAAAATCAGCAGCGCGCTCAAGCACGACTAATGATTGTTGTACCACTATCATTGGGTTTGATATTTCTATTACTTTATTTTGCGTTTAATTCAGTAGGACAAGCTTTATTAATTATGTTGAATGTACCGCTAGCCTTAATTGGCGGTATAGCAGCCTTATTTATATCTGACCAATACTTGTCGGTACCAAGCTCCATTGGTTTTATTGCCTTGTTTGGTGTGGCAGTGCTTAATGGGGTAGTAATGGTGAATGCTATCAACCAACGTTTTGAAGGAGGATTAGATATTAAACGAGCGGTATTCGAAGGTGCTTTATCACGTTTACGTCCGGTATTGATGACCGCTTCCATTGCAGCTTTAGGGCTTATTCCCATGTTGTTAGCAACGGGTATAGGTTCGGAAATTCAGCGACCATTAGCCACGGTTGTCGTTGGTGGTTTAGTCAGTGCCACCTTGTTAACGTTGTTTATTTTGCCTGTGTTGTATGAGTATTTTTCAAAACGAAAATACAAAAAGACTTAGAGTAAGAGTTGTTACTTTAAACTCCCCGTTTCTTACGAGACGGGGAAATAGTAAAATAAAAAGAGTAGGGGAGTTGTAATATAGACTCTAATTTCTAATTATTCGCCTTGCGATACTTTTTGACCCGCGCCTAGTGAGATTTGTAGCGTCGCCCACGCTTTAGCCATATCGTTAATAGCAGAAGCAGAGGATATGCGGGCAGCTGCCGTTGAGCGATCTGTATCCAACAGTTCTAACAGTGTAATAGCACCAGCACGATAGTTCTCTTGTGCTAGGGTGAATGCTTGTTTATAAAAATTAGCAGCATCGTTAAACGCTGCAGAACGTTGATGCTGTTGAGTTAGATTCGACTGAGCAATGCGCACGTCTTCAACCGCTGATATAATAGCCGTACGCCAATTAATTTCTGACTGTTTTGCTAAAGATTCTGCAGCATCTCGAGAGGCTGATAATGCACCTCTATTTAGAATAGGCAGCACAATGCTAGGACCAAACGACCATGTACTTGTACCTGCTGTTTCTGACAATGTTCCAGAAAGGCTAATTGAAGGATAAAGTTGAGATTCGGCTATACCCACATCTGCTACGGCAGCGGCTAGTAAGGCTTCAGCACTGCGAATATCAGGACGGTTGTGCAATAAATCAACGGGAATACCGATGTTAATATTCGCTGGCGTGCCAAGCTGAGTAACATTATTCTGCATTTGTTCAAAAATTGGTTGAGCCGACTCGTCTAACAAAGAGCTAATAGCAAAGATATTTGCATTATAGAGAGCTACATATTCTGGTAACACGGCTTTAGCGGTGGCTAATAATGCTTTTGTTAATGCTAAGTCATAACTGGTCGTCGCGCCAAAATCAAATTGCCGTTGCGTGATAGCAACGGTTTCTTCTCTGGCTTTAATGGTTTCATTAGTGAACTGTATGGCTTGTTGATAAAATCGTGCATCAGAATAGGTCGTGATAATCTGTGCAAGCCAAGCAAGACGTACTGTTTCGACATCTGCTTTGGCTGAAACAAGTGATGCAAGAGCACTCTCGCGACCTCTTTGAATACCACCAAAAAGATCGATAACAAAATTGGCATCCAACCCTACACTTAAGTCTGATGTCGTCGATATATCAGTACCGCCACGGCTCGTCAAACCCGTCGATACATTACCATCTAATGCTGAATTGAGACCCGTTTTACGTACATTAGCCTGCGCTTGTTCAATTCTTTCCATTGCAGCCTGAAGATCTAGGCTCTGGTTTAGACCGCGAGAAATAATATCCGTTAAAAACTGATCTTGATAAGTTCGCCACCATTTATGCTGCTGATTATCCGTGCCGACAGTGCCCATTACACCACCAACATATTGTGTTTCAAGTGATACTTCAGGTGTGCTGTAATTGGGTCCTACAGCGCAACCTGCAAGCAATAGACATAAACATATGCTTATCCGTTTCCGGTTCATTGTGAAACTTCCTTAGTCTGAACTTTTTTTCTATCTTTATTTCGTAAACCGAACACTTTTAAAACACCAATATAGAATACGGGCACCATTAAAATGCCAAATAGTGTCGAAAATACAATACCGCCGAGCATACCTGTGCCAATAGAGTGCTGTGCGTTAGCACCTGCACCATCGGCTAATACCAGAGGCAAAATACCAAAGCCAAAGGCAAACGTTGTCATAAGAATAGGGCGCAAGCGTTGTTGAGCGGCTTTAATAATCGCATCGATAGTGCTCATGCCTTGGCCGCGTAAAGTTTCAGCAAATTCAATGATAAGAATGGCATTTCGTGCCGCCAAGCCTATCGTAGTCAATAAACCCACTTTAAAGTAAATATCATTGGATTGATCAAAATACCATGTCGCCAATAATGCACCCAAGATACTGACAGGTACCGATAACAGCACAGCAATAGGAACGGTCCAACTTTCATATAATGCCGCAAGACATAAAAATACGATAAGAAGTGAAAGCGAATATAACAAGGGCTCTTGATCACCAGAAAGACGTTCTTGATAAGAGAGTCCAGTCCATGCCGTACCATAGTTGCCATTCATTTTAGAAGCTAACTCTTCCATCGCGTTCATCGCTGCACCAGAACTAACGCCGGTACCAGCAGTTCCTGAAAGCTCTATTGCTCGCGTACCACCATATCTTGCTAAAGTTGGTGATATTTGCTCCCATTTGTTAGTAACAAAAGCACCTAAAGGCACCATTTCTTCATTATCATTAACGGCATACCAAGCATCAATATCTTCTGGCTGCATACGCCACTTTGCATCACCTTGAACAATCACCCGCCGTAAATCACCACTTAATGTAAAGTCATTGACATAACGGCTAGCAAAAATCGTAGACAGCATTGAATTAATACTAGAAAGACTGAGTCCAAACGATTTAGCTTTTTGTTGATCGATATCCATCCTTAACGATGCGACGGTTTCATTATCATTTCCACGCAGATTAACGACTCGTTGATCTTTGCTTGCCACGGCCACTAATTCATTGGCTGCTTCATAAAGTGCATCAGTCCCATTACCTGATTGATCAACTAAATACATCGTAAAACCAGACGAACTACCTAAGCCTTGTATCGCAGGCGGTTGTAAAAAGAAGATTTGACCCAAACGTGTATTATAAAAATGTTTATTAGCCCTATTGGCCAATGCCTCCACGGACAATCCTTCGCGTTGAGCGTAGTCTTTCAGCTTTGTAAATAACATCGCTGTATTTTGCCCTCCACCACCGAAGCTAAATCCAACAGCAGCAAATACTGAACTAACAGATGCATTTTCATCGTTCAATAAATAGTGTTCAATTTGTTCGATTGCATCAATGGTCTGGGCGGTTGTTGCACCATCAGGAAGCGTGACGATGGTCATCATCATGCCCTGATCTTCGGCCGGAAGGAATGAAGAAGAAAGATGACTATATGTCCACCACACGGCAACGGCTATCAATGCAACAACAATAAACATACGAAAAGGACGACGTACGAATCGCGTTGTACTATTGGTATATGTTTGGTTCACATTACCTAATAACTGATTGAACCATCGAAGTGGAGCAATTCTAGTTTCAGAATGAGAAGGTTTAAGCAGCTGAACACACATAGTAGGTGTCAACACCAATGCCACAAACAACGATAGCACCATAGCGCTAATAATGGTGATAGAAAACTGTTGGAATATGATACCGGTAGAGCCACCTAAAAAAGCCATAGGCAAAAATACGACCGATAGCACGACAACGATTCCGACAAGTGCGCCGGATATTTCTCGCATACTCTTTTCTGTTGCTTCAAGAGGACTGAGTCCTTCTTCAGCCATGACCCGTTCAACGTTCTCGACTACCACAATGGCATCATCTACTAGTAAGCCAATTGCTAACACTAAGGCAAACATGGACAGCGTATTAATTGACATATCAAAAGCATAAAGTACCGCAAATGTACCCAACAGTACGACCGGTACAGCAATAGTCGGAATAATAGTCGCACGCCAGCTTTGTAAGAAGATAAAGATAATAATAAATACGAGACCTATCGCTTCTGCCAACGTGTGATAAACCTGAGTAATCGATTCCTCGACGAAGGGCGAAGTATCGTAAGGATAGGTTACGGTAACGCCCTTAGGCAGGGTACTAGATAAGTTGTCTATTGTTGTTTTGACTCGTTTTGCTGTTTCAACTGCATTGGCACCATTGGCTAAATTCACCCCAAAACCAGCCGCTGCTTTACCGTTATAACGACTGGATAACTTAGCATCTTGTGCTGCGAGTTCAATCCGAGCCACATCGGCTAAATATACTGTTGAACCATCGGTATTAGTTTTTAATAAAATGCGTTCAAAATCTTCAACAGATGAAAGTTGTGATTGTGCACTCAGTGAAAAGGTTAATTGCTGACCTTCAACCACTGGCTGATCACCTAGCGAACCCACCGTTACATTAGTATTTTGTTCTGAAACTGCATTTGTTACATCATCAGCTGATAATTGATACTGGAAAAGACTAGAAGGGTTGAGCCAAATACGCATCGCGTAACGCGTACCAAAACTATTAATTGATCCAACACCTTCTAAGCGCTGAATAGGATCTTCTAAGGTTGTTCCAAGAATGTCACCTAGCTGAATAGAATTGTAGTTACCATTTTCAGAAATTAATGCTCCCACCATCAAAATTGAGGAGGTTGAACGCGTGACACTTACACCTTGATTGGTCACTGATGTGGGCAGTTTTGATTGCACAAGTTGTAGCTTATTTTGAACCTGTACTTGTGCCATGTCCGGATCAACGCTGTCATCAAATACTAGCGAAATACTGGCTGAGCCTTGTGATGAACTTGATGTCATATACGTCAGGCCATCAAGCCCTGTCATCCCATCTTCAATGACCGTTGTAACAGCATTTTCAATCGTTTCAGCAGACGCGCCCGTATAAGTAGCTGAAATACGAACGGTAGTCGGTGCAATATCTGGATACTGAGAAATCGGCAAGCTGTATAAACTAAATAAACCTGCGAGCATAACCAATATCGCTAGTACCCAAGCGAATACGGGGCGATTAATAAAGAAAGAAGCCATTTTTTATTGCTCCTTTTGTTCTTGTATCGCTATATCTTTTACCAATCCACTTTTATCGATGGTTGCTTTAATAGCTTTAACTTTAGTACCAACGTGAACGGTTTTAAGGCCATCGATAATAATTTGTTGGTCTGCCTTTATTCCCTCTGTCACTATCCAATTATTTTGCCAAGTACCTGAATCCTTGAACAAGATCTGCTCAGCGATGCCATCATTGCCAACAATAAAGGCAGATAGTTGACCGGTATAGAGTCGTTTTGCTGCGCGTTGTGGGACTAGAAATGCCTGAATATCACCGATTTCAACATCGCCACGTAAAAACATGCCAGGTAAGATCCGTCTCTCTGAATTCTCAAATCTGAATCGCATGGGAACCGTTCCTGTGGTTGTCGAAACAATACTTCCCGGTACTAATAACGTACCCATCGTTTCATACACTTCAGCATTTTCGAGTGTTAAGGTGGCCTTTATCTTCTCATTTACAATAAGCGTACCGTCTTTTATTTGACTGCGTATTGATAAAATACTTGCACTAGGTACCAGCATATCCACATCAATGGGATCAAGTTGCGTTATGACTGTTAGTGCATCACTTTGGCCGCCAATGACTAAGTCGCCGACTGAAACAGCAGCTACATCTGCTACGCCATTGAGGGGGCTACGAATCGTTGTCCATGAAAGCTGTGTATTTGAATAATTGAGTGCTGCTTTTGCAGCACTGAGCGTCGCGCGAGCATTAGCTAAAGTGGCTTTAGCCTGTTCGACATCTGCCACTGTAAAACCTGAGCCCTTAAGACCTAAAGCACGATTATATGAAGTGTTGGAGACAGTAAGGTTAGCCTCTGCCGTTGCAACACCAGCTTCATCAGCGGCGACTTGAGCGAGGTAAATGGCTTCATCTAGCTGGAATAAGGGGTCACCCTTAGCAAGCTCTTTACCCGCTTGATATAAAATGTTCTGAATTACACCATCAACTCGTGGGCGGATATCGGCTTGCTGGTATGCCACGGCGCGGCCAGGAATAGTTGAAATCCGTGGCACAGTCTGTTTCTTCATCGATATTACGCCCACTTCCATGGGGGGGATTTGGGGTTGGGTAGCCGGAACTCTTTCAGCATAAAGTAGATTAGGTGATAATATCCCGCCAATTCCACCTAAAATCGCCATAACTAAAACAATGCGTTTTGATGAGCCTCTTTTATTAGTGAAGCGTGTTGGTATCGTTAACGTATTTGTCATAGAGAAACAGATAAAATTAAACATGAGGGTAAGTTCTCAGAAGTATTAGGAAAGGATATCAATTAACATTTTCAAAAATGATATTACTATCGTTTTGCTTATAAGGATGAGCATTGAACAATCTGATTTAAGTCAAATCATACAGAGTAATTAACACAACAATATTGATTGATTCGATTTTATGTTGTGAAACAGTGTAACGTTTCAATCAACAATGATTATTGTAGTTTTATAATAAACCATTATGGGTTAACTACAGGTTAAGAAAATAACGTCATTTCCTCATTCTTTTTTAAGAAACAAACCATTCTTACTGCTTACAATTATTTTCATTAATATTGCTATTATTCAATATCTTAAATTGTTATTTTAAGGTAGATAGTTAACTATGTTTTCAAGGTGGTCACAAAGAATAAATAAGTGTTTATTTGCTCAATATCAATATAAAAGGACTCTAAAATGCAAACCATTTTTATCGTTGGCAGCGCCGGAAAAGTAGGGCTTCGTTTAGTTAAAAAGCTCACATCCATGGGACATGTCGTAAAGGGTTTATACCGACATGATGAGCAATCTATTATCTTAAAAGATAATGGCGCTATTCCAATTAAAGGCAGTTTGACTGCTCTTTCTGTGGAACAACTAGCTGAAAAAATGGCCGGAAATGATGTGATTGTATTCACAGCTGGAGCAGGCGGGGCAGGAATAGAAGTCACCAATGCCATTGACGGCGCGGGCCTAGAATTAACTGTCAATGCCGCTAAACTTGCTGGCATCCGTCGCTTTGTATTGGTATCCGTATTCCCTGAGGCTGCGCGTAATAAAGGCTTATCTGAAGGATTTGAAAACTATATGTCTGTTAAAAAGACGGCTGATGCCTATCTAGTCTCTACCGATCTTGATTGGGTTATCCTAAGACCTGGCACCTTAACTGATGAACAAGGCTCAGGAAATATAGCCGCTGACCTCGCCATTAATTATGGTTCAGTGACAAGAGATGATGTAGCAGCCACACTGGCTGAATTAATTAATCAACCCAACGTAAATCATAAGATTATCGAGCTGACTCAGGGAGATACACCTATTGCAGAAGCCATAGAAAAACTGGCTACGAATAAATAAGTATTGTGTTGAGCTATGGCATAATTTACCACTTTTAAAATTTTGCTAGCTCAGGAAACGTTCATTGATGTCAGATAAAATTTCAGCAACACTTTGTTTATGGTTGGGTATAGAAAGTAATAAAACCAGCCACAGTGAAAAAATCATTTCGGCGACAGGCGCATTGATAGGCATTACACTTACCATCGCGCTCACTTCATTAACCCTGCAAACTAATCTGTTAAGCGCTGCTAGTGTATTGATTATTGCTTCATTGGGTGCATCGGCTGTTCTGTTATTTGCTGTACCTCATGGTGTTTTATCTCAACCATGGCCGGTCATTGGCGGGCATCTTTTGTCGGCCTTTATAGGGGTGAGTTGTCATAAGTTTCTACCAGAAACAGCGATCTCGGCAGGTGTGGCAGTAGGCCTTGCTGTTGGTGCGATGTATTATCTTCACTGTATTCATCCTCCCGGTGGCGCCACAGCGCTGACAGCCGTTGTTGGTGGTCCAGATATTTTCAACTTAGGTTATAGCTATTTACTCTTCCCCTTGCTTGTTAATGTCTTAGTACTTGTGGCTGCTGCAATTTTATTTAATTATTTATTTTCATGGCGACGATATCCTGCACATTTAAGTACAATACATTTTCAGTCATTGCCACAACCAGCACACTTGAACGATGACATCAGCCTAACCACAGAAGATTTCAATGCTGCTATACAAGGTCTTGATTCATTTGTAGATATTACAGAAGAAGGGCTGACTGAATTACTTGAATTAGCAAAACAACATGCTCAAACAAAGATCGAGCATCCTAATATTGTTAAGACGGGGCACTATTACAGCAATGGAAAAATCGGTAACTTATGGAGTGTTAGACAGGTTATTGATGGTGCTGTCAAAAATAAGGCTACAAATGATTTAATTATCTATAAAACAGTCGCGGGGAATGATGCTTACAACACAGGTGCCTGTGAACGTGAAGCATTTCGTTTATGGGCAAGGTTTGAAGTTATTGAAGAAAATAATCTGTGGGTTAAAACCAAAAAAATCACACCGATATAAAGATATCCGAACTAAAACCGATGTAGCATTTATTCATTATCCGAACGTAATCATAAGATTAACGCACTTAGAGAGCTTCACATGGCTCTTGCTCAAGTCATCAATAAATGAAAGGAACGCAGATGAAACTACTTTTAGTCGGAGCAACAGGATTAGTGGGCCACCATGTTTTAGCCTTAGCTTTAAATGATCCTCGCATCAATAAAGTCGTAGTGTTGACTAGAAGTACAATTGAATCTCATCCCAAACTTGAAATCATCCACGTTGATTTTGATGATTTACCGACATCAGCAGCATGGTGGAAAGTAGATTCAGTGATCTGCACCTTGGGCACCACCATGCTTAAAGCGAAGACTAAAACACAATTTAAACACGTCGACTATGACTATCCACTCGCTGTTGCTACGATTGCTCGTCAGCAAGGTACATCATCATTTGTATTGAACTCATCGAAGGGTGCCGATGTCTCATCCCGCTTTTTTTATAACCAAGTCAAAGGGGACATCGAAGCGGCTATAACTAAACTTGATTATCCATCACTTACTATCGTCAGGCCTGGCTTAATAGACGGCAATAGAAATGAAAAACGACTTGGCGAACAGATCATGGTAAATTTTTTAAAAGTATTCGCCGGCCTCTTACCTAAATCAATGCAAGTCAATCCAGCCCGAAACATTGCTCAACATATGATCGAAGCCGCTGTACAACAAAAGCAAGGCATCGAGATTATTCGTTCTAAGAAACTTATCTAAAACTAACTCATACAGCCAAATAAACTTGCATAAAACCCTTGTTAATAATGTTAAAGTAATATTTAAAGTAATTATTGTAAGCTACTATTTATTATAAGTATTATTTCAAACTAAAGATGATTCATAGGACTCTGTATTATAATCTGGTGACGTGTTAAGGCCTGCAAAACCTAAAAATAAAGAAGAAGAATTATTGCCACAATGAGTTGTTAATTACCGATTATCTCACCAATAATGATTTGTTAAATTATGCTTACACAACCAAATATAAGATCAGGGCAAATGTTTTAGTGATGAAACAGATCGCACAATATGCTCGTGCAAGCTATGTTAGGGGATTTTTTAAAAGCGATAGATGATGCCATTGTGGACAGTAGTGAGTGTTGCACATCAAAATGAAATGATGCAGTTGTTATTTGCTCCTACGCGATCAGCTAATTTTTCTCGAGCGCTGTTTGATTTGTTGGCGGCTAAATGACGATTGGTGAATTTTTCAATCCGAACATCAAAACATAGTGACTATTTTTCAATAAAAAGAACATTTCAGAATTTAAATTCTGAGCATTCCACGGGGGAATCTCTACACTAAATTAAAATTTCGGCTTATTTTGAAACCATGATTATCAACAAGTCATAATAAGGTATAAACCTTTAGTTTCGCTGTAATTTGTACTTCTTTGATTAATGTTAACTAATATTTTTTACACCTAAAAATACAAAGAGCTCCGAAGAGCCCTTTATATTTTGTTAGCGACTAAATAAGTCTTGTTAAATTATTTACCTACTGCTCCAGTGTATGAAGGGTTATTTTTCATAAAAGCTTTGTCTATCTTGATCGCGCCACATTTAGCTTCGCCGCATTTACCCTCAGCTTTTTTAGCTTCAGATTTTTTATTCGCACCGCACGTAGCTTCATGTTTTGCTTTCATTTCACTGCCACATTTAGCTTCATGTTTTGCTTTCATTTCACTACCGCATTTAGCTTCATGTTCTGCTTTCATTTCGCTGCCACATTTAGCTTCGTGTCCTGCTTTCATTTCGCTACCACATTTACCTTCAGCAACTTGCATGTAGCCACTTGATAATTCGGTAGTTGCAAAAGGATTTGTATCAGCATTAACAAGAGAGGGCGATAAGGCTAAACTTGCAGTTAATGCAGCGCTCGCAGCTAATGCGATGGTTGATTTTTTAGAGGGAATAGTCATGGTGAATTCCTATATTTAAAAAATGAAGAACTAGTCAAGAGTAACCAGCCTTATGAAGAAGATATGCTAAAAATTGATTTGTTACAACTGAGTTGAATAGATCCTAATAACCATTAGTGATGATTTAATACAGCAGAACAGTAATAATCGTATCTACAGAAACTTATATGTTCATTGTAGTGTTAAGTCTAGAGCATTATATAGATGAACAATTTAATCATCTATTTCATTATTATAGTGTCAGAATTTAAAATATTAGGGTAGGAAAGACGTTAAATTAAAATGAGTCTTAACTGTTATTTATATTAGCTTGATAGCTCAATATTTAAAGTTAGGTAGGCTTAAATAAATGTATGTGTTAACTTTAACTCAGCAGTTTATTCATGTTTTATTTTTTTCATGGTAATGACCGCTTCATATTTATCTTCACTATTAAGTTGTTTTAACCCCTCAATAAATGTTGAGTCATCCTCGAGGTTACGCCAAATAGTCTCAATCAATTCAAACTGGCTTAGATCTTTAGCCAGCTTTGATACTATTCGTATGAAGTCCACCATGGCGAGTTTTTCATTTTCTTTACCGCAGCATATCATTTGTGTAGAAACATTTAAGAGCTCGCTTAATTGTGCTACTTGACTGGCTTTTGGCTCTGTTATTCCATTCTCCCATTTACTGTATGTTTGAACGGTTACGTCCATCAGTAGAGCTGCATCGTCTTGCTTAATATTATTTCTAATTCGTGCATCTTTAATTACATCACTCAGTGCCATTGATTAATCCAAACTTAACTAATTATTTAATCAGAGTACTACTTTTAATGTTGAATGTTTATTTTTTATTTTAATGTGTACTAACTTAAATTAAAGTATGGGTTAAATACGAATGCTAGTCCAAGAAATACTGATAATATTAATTCATTGCAATATAACAGTGGTCGCTTATGTTTGCGAAGTATAATCAACTCACTCTAATGTTAAATTAAGGATCTTCTTGAAGAAAAATTGTACTGAGTTATTAGATTTTGGAGAGATTAGGTTTAAGTTACATATCTGCGGAGTAAAGCCAAGGTGAGGTCATCACTATCAGTAAACTTTTATGAATAATTAGTTTACTAGATTTTTGCGGGTATCTATATCACGCCAGATACCGCTGTCGGGACTATCAATAAAGGTAATTTTGTCTGGCGAGGAAGCAATGATTTCCTTCGCACCTTTATCACCGCTCAATGCTAGTAGTGGTGATCTGAAACGTGAAGCAAAGCCGACCGGATGACCTCGTTGATTATCAAAAACAGGTAGGGTGATATCTGCGCCAGTCCTAAGTGATTCCAAGGAGTTAGTGATTACCGAGCTTTGAATAAAGGGCATATCGGCGAGGCCAATTAACCAACCGTCTGCTTCTTTGTTTGCTTCGATACCGGCCACTAAAGAGGCGCTCATTCCCATCGCGGCGTTGGCGGCCATGATAAGAGTGAGCCGTGAAGCAAACTCACTATTCTCTAACATTTTGATTAAGGCATGATTATCAGCTCTAACCACAATATTAATTAGATCAAATACGTCTAGCCATGGTTTTAAACTATGCAATATCATCGGCTTATCAACGTCATGGTATTGCAAACTGTGCAGCAACTTATCACTACCAAAACGCTGTGATTGTCCAGCCGCCAGTATTATCGGGCTGATCATTTTTCCAGATATTTTCAACCGTTACTAACAATTCGGATATCAGCTTGATACCCTTGTTGTTGGCTAGAAGCATGTTTAAGCTCAATCAGTTCGGCTAGAATAGCAACGGCTATTTCAGCAGGTGTTTTGCTGCCAATATCCAGCCCAACCGGACCGTGAAGTCGAGCAATCTGATTTGGCGTTAGGTCAAACATCGCCAATCTTTCCCGTCGTTTAGCATTTGTTCGTTTTGAGCCTAGAGCACCGATATAAAAGGCTTCTGATTTCAATGCTTCAAGTAGGGCCATATCATCCAGTTTTGGATCATGGGTTAGCGTGATAATACTGGTATAACGATCCGGCTCGATTTTGATAACCGCATCATCTGGCATCATCGCCATCAATTCACCGTCTTCAGGAAGCCAAGTCAACTGCATATCCTCACGCGGTTCGGCAATCAATACTTGGTAATCTAGTGCGGATGCCATTTTTGCAAGGTAGCTTGAGGTTTCACCGGCGCCAATCAATAATAAACGGGCACGGGGTCCATAAACAAAAGCAATCTCCTGTGAATTTTCCACTACTGTCTTATCAATACCGCTTGCAGGTTCGACAATACTTTGTCGGTTGCCTAATTGCAGTCGACGTTTCACTTGCTGACGACGTTCGATTGAATCCAGTACGTTTGACAGCCAGTCTGATTCAGTGACTTTTTCGACTGCCAACCGCAAACTTCCGCCGCAAGGAAGACGAAAGCGATCACGATCATTGATCGAATCGCCATAGCTTAAAAAAACAATTTCATCATCTGCTAACAAACCTGCCAGCGCCTTGTCCTTGAGATCATCTTCAATACAGCCGCCGGATACTGAGCCCACTAAGGCACCATCATCACGAATGGCACACATAGCACCTGGCTGACGGGGACTGGAACCATAGGTTTTCAGCACCGTGGTCAGCCAGACCGAATATCCCTCAGCCAGCCATTGTTGTACTTGTTTGAGTACAGTAATGTCTGTGCTTAACATCTATGACTCCAATTGATAACGAACAGGTAATGAACGGATACGTTTGCCTGTTGCGGCAAAGATAGCATTACATAATGCAGGGGCAATAGGCGGCATGCCAGGTTCACCTACACCACCTAAGGGTGCATCATAATCTGTCGTAGGCATAATGTGGACATGAATTTCCATCGGACCATTATTCATTCTTGCAACTTCATAGCCATCAAAGTTATTTTGATCAACGACTCCATCTGTAAAGCTTATTTCACTAAACAAAGCGAGGCTGACACCCATTGTGCAGGCACCTTCAATTTGAGATCGAATACGCTCCGGATTAACTTGAGGACCACAATCAATGGCAATATCAATACGTGGCACAGTCACTTCTCCATCACCGACAATCGCCACTTCAACAACGGCAGCAACATAGCTCATGAAACTATAATGTGTTGCCAGACCTTGGCCACTATTGACCTCCATTTTTTTGCCCCAATTAGCTTTATTGGTGACATGTTCAATAACGCCATGCATTCGGCCTGTATCGAGCGGGTATTCTGCTGGCGACTCACCATAATTCCATTCATCAAGTAGTGTTTTAGGATCAATTTTTCTATCTTTACCAATTAATTCAATTAAAAATTCTTTGTGATCTCTGCCAACATGATTTGCCATTTCAGCGATAAATGACTGTACGCCGAAGGCATGTGGAATATTGGCTACTGATCGATACCAACCGATACGTGTGTGTGCTGCAGCGGCAGGATTCTCAAGTTGAATATTAGGTAAATCATAGGGAACATTGACGACACCCATTGCGAGTTCCATTGGCATTTCATGTATAGAACTTGCATCAAATGTTGAAGAAATTGACGGCGCAACAGTACGATGCAACCACGCTGTTGCACGTTTATTATCATCAAAAGCTCCTTCAAAATGTTCAACCGATACAGTATGAAAATATGAATGTTGAATATCGTCTTCACGTGTCCATGTTAATTTAACCGGTTTGCCATTTAGTGCTTTAGAGACTAGTGCCGCTTCAACCATATAATCAGGTTTTGATTTACGACCAAATCCACCACCCAATAAGGTTACATTAACTTTTACTTGCTCAGGTTTAAAACCTAGCCAATGCGCCACAGTATCTACAGCGCCTTGTGGATTTTGAGTAGGTGCCCATAACTCACAAAAGTCATTGTTGTACTGTGCGGTAGCAACAGGTGGTTCCATCGGCGCTTGAGCTAGATGAGGAATGTAATATGAAGCTTGTAGCTTATTTTCAGTTGCCGCTAATGTTTTGTATACATCGCCCACACTTCTCAATACTTTGCCACCTTGGCTACTGGCTGATTTTTCCATTTCTTTTCGAAATGTTTCTGTCACATAACCTGCATTAGGACCTGATTTCCATTTAATTTTAAGTTTTTCTCGACCTTTGATAGCTGCCCATGTATTCGTCGCAACCACCACAACACCACCCAAGGGATTAAAAACAGCTGGAGGAGGGGTGCTATCCAACGTTAAAGTCTTAATTACACCTGGTACTTTCAACGTCTCACTATCATCGTATGATGTTAGCGTATCGCCATAAGCAGGTGGATGAGCTACTACGGCGTAGACCATACCATCACGTCTGATATCAATCCCATATTCGGCTTTACCTTCAACGATGTTTGCACCATCAATCAACTTGTTACTTTGCTTGCCAATGTAGCGAAATGCATCGACATTTTTAAGTACCAATTCTGAACGATCAGGTACGGCTAATTTTGCCGCTGCTTGTGCAACTTCACCATAGGTCAAAACTCGTCCAGTTTCTTCATGGTGTACTTCATGAAACACTGCTTTAACTTCTGATACAGGCACATTCCAAATAGCGGCCGCGGCAGTTTCAAGCATCATTCGTGCTGCAGCCCCCACATTTCGCATTGGCATAAAGAAATGTCGCATACTGCGTGAGCCATCGGTATTTTGATTGCCGAATTCTTTCTCATCGCCATAGGCTTGTATGACTTTAACGCGACTCCAATCAGCTTCCATTTCATCAGCAACAACCATAGGCAAACTGGTGCGAACGCCTTGGCCCATTTCAGAACGATGGGCAACAATGGTCACCGTGCCATCTTCAGCTATAGAAACAAATACCAATGGATTATCCACCCAACCATTCGGCATGCCATCACGACCATATTTTGGTTTGTCATCAGCCCATAATGCACCAGGCATTCCAACGGCAAGTACTAGCCCCGTTAATGCAAAACCGCGAATGAAATCTCGGCGGCTAATATTACTTATTTGTTCAGCTAAACTAGCGTTAGTTTTAATCATGCTGTTGCCTCCAAGCTTTTCGCCGCTACTTTAATTGCTTCACGAATACGGGTGTAGGTGCCACAGCGACAGATATTGCCACTCATAAAATTATCGATATCTTTATCACTGGGTTTGGGGTTATCACGAAGTAATGCAGTTGCCGAGACAATCTGCCCTGATTGACAATAACCGCATTGTGGGACGGCGATATCAAGCCATGCTTTTTGGACCGCTTGACCTACCTTTTGCTCAGAGATAGCTTCGATAGTAGTGATCATTTTATTTTCAGCAAAACTGATCGGCGTACTACAAGAACGTATAGGAGTACCATCAAGCATCACGGTACAGGCACCACACAGTGCTTTACCACAACCAAACTTAGTGCCCGTCATCCCTAGTTCATCTCTCAATGTCCATAAGATCGGTGTATCTGTTGGTAAGTCTACGTTGTGAGTTTTTCCATTGATATTGAGTTTCATACTATTTCCTAATTACTATAGTTATATTTTACTGGTCAGCACAATCACTCGTATTCTGAGTATTACTCCTCAGAATACGAGTGATGAGCGTTCACCCCAAAGGTTAAATTTTGTTCTTAGCGACTCGCTATGTAGTTGTATGTTTCTATAATTAATGTCTTAAAACTCGCCGTGGCCACAAGGCAATTCAAAGCACAGATCACATATTTTACACTAGACTACCAGATAATCAGTTGAATGATTAGGGGGCTAATTAAATAAGGGTTTATGAAAAAAATTCATTAATCATAAATGCACGGATAACACTAAATTAACACGAGAGAACTTTGGCAGTACATTACCGTAAGTAATAAGAACTGGTAAGTATGTCTCATGAAATCAGCTCATTAACCTAGGTCCGATCTTGAGTTTCAAAAGTGAATGACACCCAGAAACTATATACCTTACCTAATCTCGAGTAATCATATAGGGCAGTGAAAGCGAATTAGAGTAGCCTCTATAATATAAAGGCTACTCAGCGTGTTAGTTACAACTCAGAAAGTTAGATATTAACAGTTGGAGTTCTTAGCGTTTAAGCCTTCTTTTACATCTTCACAAGCATCTTCGACTTTATTGCCTAAATCTGTTGTTGCATTATCTATTTTTGCCCCAGCTTTTTCCATTGCTCCATCATCAGAGTCACAGGCCGCGGCTGCAAAAATCATCACTGAAATCATGCCGAATATTTTTATCAATGTAGTTAGTTTTTTCATATTTTTCCTTTGGTTAGCTAATGAGTAGCGGTAATTTTATTTAGGAGTAGATGATATAGGGTTAGTTATATCCTGCGACCTTGTATAACTCTAATTGGTACAACGATGATTGCTAAAACAAGTAGAAGATGTATAAATCCACCAAGGGTCACGGAGGAAACCAAACCTAGTGCCCAAAGAGCAATTAATAAGATTGCGATAGTTTCTAACATTTTGGTACTCCTTTTTAATCTGGGCAAAGAGTAGGGCAAGTATTATGTATTGCTTTTATGCTAACGTTTTAAAATAGCTAAATCATTAGGTGAATTTATTACGGGAATCAGTCGGTATAAAAGTATGCTATCAGATCACATAGTTTTAAGTGAACGTGAAGAGCAGTTTAGAATTTGTCATATCAATTCTCCTTATGAGAGGATAGAAAATATGCCCAGAAAGAATGCAACAAGTGTAACGATGGTTATTTCAGTTAGAAAGGATATTGCTGAAAAACTGAAATAAATTAAATTCATCTAACCATTAGAAATGCTTTTTATTAGTGTGACTCTTTAGTGTTGATATAGAATATTATGCTTATTTATTAGTAATGTATATGACAATAATATTGATTAGAATAAATATCACTGTAGGAGGCCTTAAGTGTTCAGTTTTGATTGTGTCGTGATTAAACGGTTAGTACAAATACTCTTTCTTATGCTCTATATTAATCAATCGGCTAGGCAACAAAAAAGACCCCGTAAGGGGGCCTTTTTGTCAGCGTTTGCCTGATAAGTAATATCTACCGCTTAAAACAATGCATTTTTTTACTCTCTTCAACAAAATTTACAATGAACACTATTTCTATCAACGATAGTTTATTTTGCTATTGATTATGCCTACCGAACAATGAGATGCTTTTCATACCACGTTGTTTTTAACAATGTTTAATCGTTAACGTTTACGGGATTTTAAATACTGACCACAACTTTACCCATGGCTTTACCGCTGGATAAGTGAGCATGGGCTTGACCAATTTCTTCTAATGAAAATTGTTTTTCATCTAGGATAGGACGTAAAGCACCGGCTTCCACGATGTCTGTTAACGCGTTAAGAATTTGACCGTGGTCTTCACGACGATAGTTGTGAATCATAGGAATTAACATAAATACGACATGTAGAGATAAGCCTTTGTAGTGCGCCACTGACAAATCTAATTCAACCATAGAAACAGTGGATGCAACTTGACCATTCAAAGCAGCAGCTTCAAATGACTTGGTCATGTTTTCTCCACCAACTGAATCAAAGATAATGTCAAAACCAGCACCATTGGTGTATTTTTCAACGTAATCGGCGACTGACTCTGTTTTGTAGTTAATACCCTTAGCGCCCAGATCATTAATTAACGCTAATTGTTTAACGCCACCACCTGTCGAATACACATTAGCACCAAAATGACGGGCTAATTGCAAAGCGACATGACCTACACCACCAGAGCCGCCATGTACCAAAACCTGTTTACCACTCGTAATACCTGCCCGCATTAAACCCTCATAAGCGGTGATACCGACCAAAGGTAATGCTGCTGCTTCTCTCATTGATATATTATTAGGTTTACGAGCGATGAGGCGTGAATCAGCAAGCATATATTCTGTTAATGACCCTTGTAGGTCTACTAATCCACCTGCACAGCCATATACTTCATCACCCTCAAAAAAGCCTGTAACACCTTCACCAACAGCCTCAATTATCCCAGCAAAGTCCATCCCCAAAACTGCTGGTAGTGGGGGTGCAATAGGTAAGTCATCGCCAAATTCACGGATCATGATATCGACAGTATTTACACTCGATGCTTCAACACGAACCAAAACATGACCTGGTTTAATTTCTGGTTTTGGGATATCAGCCATCTCAAATTTTTCAGGACCGCCAAACTGTTTAATAATCATTGCTTTCATTTTGTATACCTTTTGTCTTTATTTAATAATGTAAACCAAGTATACCTTCTGTTGATTTTGTTGATAATATGCAAGTAAAATGAATTACTTTATATATTATATTGATAATAGCTATGAATATAGAACACCTCAAACTATTCATTAGAGTAGCGGCTACGAATAATATTAGCCTAGCTGGTAATGAGTTAAGTCTCTCACCCGCGGTCGCTAGTTCACACCTCAACAAATTAGAAGAAGGTTTAGGGGTTAGATTAATTCATCGCACAACAAGAAAAGTATCGCTGACAGAAGAAGGGCAAGCATTTCTTCCTTATGCAGAAGATGTACTAGCGAGTGTGGATGCTGCAAGTGCCTCTATAGGCGTAGGAGAGTCTTCACCAATAGGTACATTAAGAGTTGCAGCTCCGGCTTCGTTTGCACGCATGCACCTGATACCTGAGTTGAAAAACTTCATGTTGAAGTACCCTGACCTTATCGTTGATCTCCGGCTTTCTGACACCATAATTGATATGGTTGAAGGCGGGTTTGATATTGCCATTCGTAATGCCGAGCTTAAAGATTCGAGACTTATTGCCAGAAAGCTCGCATCAGATAACCGGATTGTATGTGCATCACCTGATTACCTTGCTCACTTTGGTGAACCAACATCACCTGATCAATTAATTTACCATCAATGCATCCACTTCATGAATCTAGATAGCTGGATGTTCGAAACAAAAAATGGTCCAGTAAGCATTAAGACAAAGGGGCATTTACGCACTGATAATGGCGAGGCACTTCGAGATGCGTGTGCTAATGGATTAGGCATATCAGTAAACTCTAGATGGTCAGCCTATAAATTATTGCAACAAGGGAAGTTAGTGCAGATCTTAGATCAATATCCTTTATCTTCTAATACTGCTATTTGGGCTGTGTATCCCAGTTCACGTCTACTTGCTCCCAAAGTAAGAGCTTTTATCGACCATTTTTCCCAATACTTTGGTGATACACCTTACTGGGAATAAGAAATACCTCTCCATAAAACAACTGATTATTGTTAATGAAAAGCCTTATTACCAACCACAATTCAAAAATACATTGACTTTTATACCGATCGGTATAAAATAAGCAGCATGAATATTGGAAGACCACGACAATTTAATACCGAGAAAGCTATAGAGCAAGCAATGCAACAATTTTGGCGTGGCGGCTATACGGCGACATCATTACAAAACTTACTTGATAGTATGAGGATCTCTAAAAGTAGCCTTTATCAAAGCTTTGGTAATAAAGAAAACTTGTTTATCCACTGCCTTGATAATTACCAAGCTACTTTCACCAAAGCGCTCTCAGAATTACTTAAATCTTCCACATCTGGACTAATGTTTATTGAACAGTTGCTCGAATCAGTGATTCAAGAAGCAAATAATAGCGAGCGTAAAGGTTGTCTCTTAGTCAATACGGCCAATGAATTAGGCGCTAAAGATCCAATTATTACTGCAACGATAGAGCGTGGTTTTAACACCGTTCGCATCACGATCAAGAAGGCGTTAGAAAAAGCCATCTTGGAAGGCGATTTGTCAGAAAAGTCTGATCTTGATGATTTAAGTGCTTATTTCGTAGTAGGTATTAGCGGCCTACGAACAATGGTTAAAGCCGGAGCTAACTACGAGCAGCTGCATCGAGTAACTCAAATATTGCTTAATGCATTGAAATAATTTTTTACCACAATATGGACCGATCAGTTCATTAGTAATTTTTTTTGTATATTTTTGGACTATTTATTAAGTCCTGTTTAAAAGAGGTAAAGTATGAAATCTGAATATAAAATGATATTAAATCCTGTGATTGATGATAGTCATGAAACTTTAGTAAAGGCTAAAAAGAACTTAGGGTTTATCCCCAATATGTATCGAAATATGGCTACAGCGCCGGGATTATTAGAATCTTATTTATATACATATGATCAGTTTCGTGAGAACGCTGACTTTACACCGGTCGAACAAGAAGTCGTTTTTCTGACTATTAGTAGAGAAAATGGTTGTTCATACTGTATGGCGGCTCATTCATTGATTGCAGATAAGATGTCGAATGTACCAACAGAAGTAACGGATGCAATTCGTGATGACCTAGCCATTCCAGATAGCAAGCTATCATCATTGCATACGTTTACTAAAGCCATGCATGACACCCGAGGATTACCTACTCAAGCTGATGTTAAAGCATTTTTGACTGCAGGCTATTCTGAACGAAACATGCTGGATATTGTCACAGCCATGGCTGTAAAAACAATGAGTAATTTCACTAATCACCTATTTCATACAGATGTAGATAAAGCTTTTGAATCAAGGAAGTGGGAAGATTAATTAAAGGAAAAAGCGTGCACGAATGAGTCTTTAATTAACTTGTTAGTGTACTCAAACTGTTTCCATATTTCAAAAAGGCTATAGCATCATGACAAGTATTATTAATCGTACCTTTTTATATACACAAAGGTTTGCGATCAATTTAGTCACTTACTCTGAAGGCCACTTTGTCTCTCGACATCTTGACATGGTGAGCAGCGGGCGACTTTATAAACTAAATTTCGTATTGGTCGAACCTAAACAAGGGGGTATTTTCGAGACAGAAGGGGTCATATTTTCTCTTTTCAATCGTATTATTCTATTTCGCCCAGATCTTTATGAACATAGTGTCACTAAAATTGTACGTGGCAAACGTGTGCTTTTAAGTTTTGCACTGCGTTTGAATTAATAATGGTTAGACAATCATCAATGATGTTTAACAAATAATAAGTGTTGTCATCTAGTAAAATGATGAAGCATTGCTATTAACTAATTGAAAAATTAAAGTATTAAACTAAAAATTACAAATATTTAAATCAGGAGAAAGTAATGAAAACAAACAAACTGGCTTTAAAAAGCATCGTGGCACTGGGCGTAATGGCAGCAAGTTCATCGGTGTTGGCAGATCGTGCCTCCGCTGAAAAAAATCTGCATAAATTAAATGTACCCGAGGGCTTCAAGGTTGAGGTATACGCCGAAGTGCCTAACGCCAGACAAATGACTCTGGGTCAATCGACAGGCACAGTGTATGTCGGTACCCGTGGTGAAAATGTCTACGCCGTTGTTGATAAAGATAAAGACCGTCATGCAGATGAGGTTGTTACCATCCTTGATGATCTAAAAGTTGGTAATGGTGTCGCCATGCATCAAGGTAATTTATACGTTGCAGAACAACATCGAATAACAATGTATTCAGCGCCAGGCTTTGATCTTAATCTGCCTTTTAAACAAATGCGTGAAGTAATTTATGACGATTTACCGGATAAAGGACATCATGGTTGGCGTTATATTGCTTTTGGTCCTGATAACAAACTATATATCACAGTAGGTTCGCCATGTAATATTTGCGATATCTCAGGATACGAAGGTTCAATTATGAGAATGAACCCTGATGGCAGTGATGCAGAAATTTATGCAAGCGGCATCCGAAACTCAGTGGGTATGGATTTTCAGCCAGAAACAGGCGCGCTTTTTTTCACCGATAACAACACTGACATGTTGGGCGATGACAATCCTGCAGGAGAATTTAACTTTGCTCCAAAACAAGGTCTTCATTTTGGCTTTCCATTTTATGCCGGTGGTCATTCTCAACACCCAGATTGGAAAGATAAAAAAGCACCTGCTAACGTTGAGTTTCCTGTTGTCGAGTTTCAGGCTCATACCGCTAACTTAGGTTTTAAATTTTATACAGGCTCAATGTTTCCAGAAAGTTATAAAGGCGATGCAATTATCGCTCAACACGGCTCATGGAACAGAACATCACCCGTTGGTTATCAATTAATGAGAGTGACATTTGATGAACAACATCATGCCACAGGAAAAGAAGTATTTATTGATGGTTGGTTAAATAATGGTGAAGCATGGGGTCGCCCAACAGATGTATTACAATTAACCGATGGCTCATTATTAGTTTCTGATGATTACAACGGCGTAATTTACCGTGTAAGTTATGGCACTAATGAAAGTACACCTATATTATCAACAGCACATTCATCAAAAACACTGTCATCTTTTGCATTACCTGAATCTGTAGTTTCGATGCCAGATGGGCGTGTTTTTGTCACTGAAATTGGTGAGTTCGGTAAAGATGGCGATGGACAAGTTACCATTATCAATACCGATGGTACACGTGAAGTTTTAGCTGCAGGCTTGAACGATCCAAAAGGAATGGACTATTGGAACGGTAATTTGTACATTGCTGATGTTAATAAAGTCGTAAAAGTAGACATGACAGGTAAGGTGACTACGGTAGCCGATACTAAAGACTTCCCAACAAAACCAGTATTTTTAAACGATATTGAGATTGATGGACAAGGTAATCTTTATGTGTCAGATAGTGGTGATGAAAAGGGCGTTGATGCTGGCATCTATAAAATCAATACGGCTAATAAAGTAACCGAAATGCTTGGTAGTCATACCTCGGTCACACGACCTAATGGACTGTTACTTGATGGGATAAATCAACTGCTAGTTGTTGATTATGGTAAAGGCGGTTTATACAGAGTGAATACTCAAACGTCCGATGTAATACAGTTAAATGAAGGTTTTGGCTTAGCTGATGGTATTGTTAGAGATACCTTCGGATTTCTATATATTAGTGATTGGAAAAACGGCAAAGTATGGCAATTAATGGAGCCTAAAGCGACACCGCAACTTATTGCAGAAGATATGAAATCATCTGCTGATATGACAGTATCATCAGATGGCAAATTCTTAATCGTGCCAGACATGATGTCGGGTGAACTTAAGTATATTGCTATTCACTAAGTTAAACGAATGCGTTAATGCCTAATAAGCATGACGATAGTAATTAATTAAAGCCTCGATATGAAAGTATCGGGGCTTTTTTTATGCAAGTTATATAAATGTCTTCAATCTAAGTGTCGAGAATATCACTGGTTAGTGCTTAAGATATTGATTAAACAATAAATTATTGTAATTATAGAGACTCAACAAAGAATCATAAACAGATCTCATTCTTGTTTTATTTATTCAATACTCCAATGGATACGTTAAATATACCATTAAGCCGGAAAATAATTTCATCAACGCTTCTGGGGAGGAAGTGATGTCAGAAGGTTTAAACAATGCGCTTATAGAGGCAATCAATGATGAGTATAAGGCGCGCGCTACATACCGTGCAGTAATTAGTAAATTTGGTGAAATACGGCCATTCATTAACATCGTTGAAACCGAAGGCCCTCATATTGATGCCTTGTTGCCTTTGTTTGCTAAATACGATGTTGCAATACTCAGTGATGATTGGGAGTCACGTATAGAAACTCCCGAGTCTATTCTTGATGCATGTCACTTAGGAGTGAAAGATGAAATTGAAAATGCGGATATGTATGACAGGTTACTTGATTTAACAATAGACTACCCTGATGTTCAGGATGTAATAAAAAAGCTACAAAGAGCATCAAAAGAAAATCATCTTCCCGCTTTTCAGCGTTGCGTTGAAAGAGACGGTGCTAAAGAAAGTGGAGGAAAAGGAAAGGGTAGAGGACAACGCTTTAAATAGGATTTTAAAATGGAAAATACATTTTGGACGGCTCTTGCTACTAGTTCTTTGGCAGCAATTGTTACTTCAATAGGCATATATACAATACATAAATATGTCAGTTAGGGTCAGCGCAACACTACATACTTTATGTGTTTCGCTGTAGGTGTTCTCATCTCGGCCTCTTTTCTTTATATAATTCCTAAATCATTATCAATGAACCCTAATGCTGCTATTTATTATGTTAGTTGGATATTTTGGGTTACATTTTCTTAATCGCTTTCTTACTGTATTGGTATGTCAAAAGAATCCTGAAAAAGAGAAATATGGTATTGGACTTGTTCCAATGATAGGTATTGGCTTTCACTCATTTATCGATGGATTCATCTACTCTATTGCTTTTACCGTGAGTATTTTTACAGGATTTCTTGCAACGGCAGGCATGGTTTTACATGAATTTCCCGAAGGTATTATTACCTATCTATTATTAATACAAGGAGGATTCAGTGAGAAAAAGGCTATGGTTCTTTCCTTTTTTGCAGCAGCACTAACCACGCCTATTGGAATGCTTGTTTCATACCCACTTATAAGCGAAATTGATAAACCAATGCTAGGTGCTTTATTATCCTTATCAGCTGGTGCGTTAATTTATGTTGGTGCAACGCATCTATTACCAAAAGCTGAACAAGAACACAAAAAATATAGTTTTGTTGCATTGGGTGGAGGAGTGCTTGTCGCAGTTATAATTGTCTTGTAAAAAACTTGATTCGGCATTTAAATCAATGGCCTAACAATGCATTCCACCATAATAGACGGTATGCCGCGCAACTGTTAACTTAAACGGTCTATGGCTGACTATTGATGTTATTTAGTTTCTTGAGCAAGGTATGTTTAAAAGAGGTATATGATGGAAATGCCAAACTAAATAACTATTTATCAAGCGGTGAGAATGACCCAAAGTAGCTTTGTGGGATACTTCGCAATCTACATTTTTGAAATATATGAAAGATGAAGATACTGACTGGGCTGAAATAATTGGTCGACTAGATGTCATGCTGCGATACATAGACATAATAAGGTCAAACAAAGTATCTAGGTTAGAGCAAGCGGACCTGAAGTAGGCAGTAGGGTATTTAACACCAGAGAGTGATAATGCATGTGTTGTTCTGCTTGCTATTGCCACTCGTAATTATGAAGTAGTTGAGAATGTATTAATCAGCTAGAACAATATCAGCAAGCCGATATTGCCATTCACGTTAATAAATACAGTAGGAACGAATGTGGAGTATAAAGATTATTATAAAGTCATGGGCGTAGCTAAAGATGCCTCACAAGATGATATCAAACGTACTTACCGTAAGTTAGCCCGCAAATATCATCCAGATGTCAGCAAGGAAAAGGATGCAGAGGAACGATTCAAGGAAGTTGGTGAAGCCTATGAAGTGCTAAAAAATCCTGAAAAGCGCGCAGCTTATGATCAATTAGGTACCGATTGGAAAGCAGGGAAAAGTGGATTTCAGCCCCCCCCTGATTGGGATGCTGGTTTTGAGTTTCATGGTGGTCCAACTGGAAATACAGCTGGTAGTGCAGATTTCAGTGAGTTTTTTGAAAATCTCTTTGGACAGTCGAGTCAGCAATATGGTGCTGGAGCTAGGGGACAAGGCACCTCATATCAAGGTAGGGGAGAGGATAGTCATGCCAAGGTCTTTATTGATCTGGAAGATGCTTATAATGGTGCCTCGCGTAGTCTGACATTAAGAACCACGATATTGAATAATGAAGGGCGACCCCAGCTAAAAGAGCGAACACTAAATGTAAAAATTCCCAAAGGTGTCAGACAAGGACAAAACATTCGTTTACAAGGACAAGGTAGTCCAGGAGTTGGTGGGGGGGAGCATGGTGATTTATATCTGGAAATTGAATTCAATCCACATTCACATTACCAAGTGAAGGGGTATGACGTGTCTCTTGAATTACCTATCACACCATGGGAAGCCATGCTGGGTTGTAAGGTGACCGTACCTACACCTGCGGGCAATGTCGATCTCAAAATTCCTGAAAAATCATCTAGTGGTAAGCGGATGCGTTTGAAAGGCCGAGGTGTTCCTAGTAAAACACCAGGTGATTTTTATGTGATTCTAGAAATTGTATTACCTGATGATATTAGTGATAAGGAAAAATCTTTGTACGAAGCTTTGCAGCAAGAATCCTCAAATTTTAATCCACGAAGCAAACTGGGGGTATAGAAAATGAGTGAAGATATAATAGCGTTAGTGACCGGTGTGGTTGTAAGTGACGATCAAGTTGTATCCTTGGTTGAGTTGTGTAAATATTGTGATTTAGCAGCCGAACACGTTTTAACAATGGTTGAGCAGGGTATTATTGAGCCACTGGAATTTCAATCAAGTCATATTCATTGGCAATTTACCGGAAATAGTGTGTTGAGGGTGAAAACCGCTATTCGGCTGCAACGTGATCTAGATGTTAATCTGGCTGGTGCAGCATTGGCTCTTGATCTTCTCGATGAAATAAAACTATTGCGACGTTTTAACAATTTGGTTGAATAATCATATTTATTTCATGAATATCAGTTAGGAGACAGATTTGAAAAGTATTTGAAACTTCAAAGCTCAGGAGACGCTAAACCAATTGCTAGTACGATTAGCAAACCAGACTAAACTTAGCATGACGGGTACTTCTACTAGTACGCCGACAACCGTTGCTAAAGCGGCACCAGAATAATGAACACCGTGTTCACTTTCTTGTGCAGTGAGTAATAAACGGCGTCTTTAGTGTTAAGAAATAAGAATTGCCTTAATCTTATACATGCGAATAATTGCATATATGAAATAACATATATGCAATAGTGTGTCAGATACATTCAATCTAAGTTGCACACAGAGGTTAGACGAATGACCGCTTCTAGCATCTAAAGATAATCAGTGGCTTCCCATTAACTGTAGTTTGATGTGACACACAATAAAGCTCAGAAACTTTTTATAATGAGCAGTAGGTTATTTAGCCTGAGTAGGCTTGATTATATCCTCGATGTTTTAGCATTACGCCCAGGCCCTTTACTGGTAAAATATAATTAACATACACTGATTCAAATAGCTCTAAACCCTTGATTGAATTACAATGAACATCTGCGTAATTTAACTACACAAAAACTTAATCAATCCAAGGAATGTTTGTCTATGTCATTTGGCTCTTTAGGCTTGTGTGACGAGTTGTTGAAAACCGTTTCAGAACAAGGTTATACAACGCCATCATCGATACAAGTTGAAGCTATTCCTGCGGTGCTTAGTCAGCGTGATGTTATGGCGATGGCACACACTGGCACGGGCAAAACGGCTGGTTTTACACTGCCTATGGTACAGCTCTTGTCTGGAGGTTCTAGTCCGCAGGCTCAATGTGTACGCGCGTTAGTTATTACGCCTACTCGTGAGCTTGCCGCTCAGGTCGCTGCGAGTGTCCAAAACTACAGCCGCCATATGAATATTTGCTCTGCGGCCGTGTTTGGTGGTGTCAGGATTGAGCCTCAGATAGCCCAGCTGCAAGATGGATTGGATGTGCTTGTTGCGACCCCTGGTCGTTTGATTGATCTTTATAATCAACAGGCGATTAGCTTTTCTCAGCTTGAGATAGTGGTCTTGGATGAGGCTGATCGGATGTTGGATTTGGGATTTATCGACGATATTCTAAGCATCCAAATGCTACTGCCTATCAAACGTCAAACCTTGATGTTTTCAGCTACGTTTTCAAAAGCAATTAAATCGCTTGCTAAAGGAATGCTAAATAATCCAGTTTTGATTGAAGTGGCTGCCCCGAACAGCACTGTCGATACGGTTAAGCAGAAAATTCATCCTGTAGACAAAATGCGTAAGAGTGAGTTGTTGATTCACTTGATTAAAAGGAATAAGTGGCATCAAGTATTGGTCTTTAGTCGTACCAAGCAGGGTGCGGATAATTTGGTATCGCAGCTAGAAAACGCCGGTATTAGTGCCGAATCAATCCATGCGAGTAGAACCCAACATGCACGCACACATGCCTTAGAAGGTTTTAGAAATGGGAATGTGATCGTATTGGTCGCCACTGATATTGCTGCTCGGGGCATTGATGTCAATCAACTACCTTGCGTAGTTAACTTTGATCTTCCCTATGTACCAGAAGACTATGTGCATCGCATTGGTCGTACCGGTCGTGCTGGCACCTTTGGTTTAGCGATTTCATTGTTCAGTGAGGATGAATCTAAGCAGTTACAGTCTATTGAACGTTTCATCGGCCGTAAGTTTGATCGTGATATTATCCCGGGATTTGTGCCTACTAAGAAAGCACCTGCACACTCATCAGATGATGATGAGTATGGCAATTTTGAAGCAGATCCTAAGCCCCGTCGTCGAGGCCAACCTAAGGGGCGTGGAAGCTATCGCGGTCACTAATCTAATCAAAAATATAATAATTGCAAAGAATTTTTCTAAGTTAAAGCTGTCACTTTTCTAGAAGAACCAGTACATCCATGCTGCTGTTTGAAGCATTAAGCGCAAATATGTGAAACTATCATCTGACTTGAAAATAAAATATATATTATTAAAAATCAGTAATTTAAATTAATGAGGACGCGATGAGTAATCAATACATTCCACCAAAAATTTGGGTTAACGAAACAAAAGGTGATAATCAGTGGGCTAATATCAATCGTCCTGAATCTGGTGCAAGATTCGAAAAAGAGTTACCAGTAGGAGAGCATTCTCTTCAACTTTACTCTCTTGGCACACCCAACGGCCAGAAAGTAACTATTCTTCTGGAAGAGCTACTTGCATTAGGGATTAAAGAAGCCGAGTACGATGCTTTTCTAATCAACATCGGTGAATCAGAGCAATTTTCGTCAGGATTTGTAGGGGTTAACCCAAACTCAAAAATCCCAGCTTTACTTGATAAGTCTGGTGATGAAGACGTTAACGTATTTGAATCAGCATCAATCCTTGTTCATCTCGCAGAGAAATTTGGTCAGTTTCTTCCTAAAGATGGAGCTGCACGTACACAGACATTTAATTGGCTATTTTGGGCACAAGGAGCAGCACCATTTTTAGGCGGTGGTTTTGGCCATTTTTATGCTTATGCAGATGAAAAACAAGAATACCCAATTAATCGTTTTGCGATGGAAGTCAAACGTCAGTTAGACGTATTGGACAAACAACTAGCAACAAATACTTTTGTTTCTGGCGAAGAATACACAATAGCAGATATGGCAGTTTGGACTTGGTATGGCAATTTAGTGTTAGGTAAGTTGTATGATGCAGCGGAGTTTCTACAAGTAGAAACATATACTAACGTTGTGCGTTGGGCAAAAATGATTGGACTTCGTGAAGGTGTGCAACGTGGGCGTATCGTTAACCGTTCATTTGGTGAAAAGTGGGAGCAACTCCGAGAGCGTCATTCTGCGGAAGATATTGATAAGGTTCTAAATCAATAGAAATTAATAGAGTTTGATCCTATTGAATATTCATAAAAAAACATCCCAAATAATTGGATATCTTCTTCTAAGGCGAAGATCAGAAGCTAATTAACATAAACTGATTATACTGTTTCATTCCAGTATATATGAGATTTCTAATGAGCCCAGGAGAATTCATAACTTCACAAAATAACCATAAACCACGCGATTGCCAGTTATTTTTACTGTAAGTTAATACCTCTTAAATCACCGTAATAACATTACTTTTTCTATGTTAATATCCATCTGACCAAATTGATGAAATATTACTCATAAATCTTATTTCTTATACTAATATTACGATACCTTAAAACTGACATATGCATGATTAATACTCAATTCCAGAACTTACTCACTAAAGCAATTTATGATACATCTCCGGATGGAATTCTTGTTGTCGATAATGAAGGAATTATTGTTTCTCACAATCAACAATTTGTCGATATGTGGCAGATTCCTAATGAATTTCTGGATGGCAGTGAACCCAGTACGGCAATTGGGAGAGAAAATGTCTCTATTTTGTATTTTATTCTCACATTAGTGAAAAACAAACAGGCTTTTATTACACGGATTAAGGAGCTATATAGTAACTCAGATATAAACGACCTGTGTGAGATTGAGTTACTGGACGGCAGAACATTCGAGCGTCATTCCTTGATGTTGCATGATATACATGACAGACCGTTAGGATGTGCGTGGTTTTTTCGTGATATTTCTGAGCGGAAAGAAATCGCACATGGGTTAAAGTTGAATCAATACTGCTTGATGCATGCTCAGGATGCCATTTTTCGAATAGATAAAAACGCATGCATTGAATACATCAACGAAGCTGCTTGTCATCACCTAGGTTATACGAAAGAAGAACTACTTACCTTAACCATTATGGATATCGCCCCTACATTTACCTTAGGTAAATGGAGAATTTATTGGGAAGAAATGAAAGATAAGGGCTGGCAGCGATTTGAAGCTACTCACAAAAGAAAAGATGGCACTATTGTACCAGTAGAAATTGTGTCAAATTTCATGGAGTTCGAAGATAAATCATACCGTTTTTCATCAGTTCGAGATATTAGTGAACGCAAACGTAATGAAGATGTATTACGAACTCTAGCTGAAACTGGCTCACAAGAAAGTGATGATGTTTTCAAGACTATTATACGTCAATTGGCACTGACTCATAATGTGCGTTACGTGTTTATTGGCCGAATTAATCCTTTAACTAGAGACTGTGTGGATACGTTAGCAGTTTGGGCGGATGGTGACTACTTGGCAAATATCTCATACCGATTAGAAGGTACTCCTTGTCACCATTTGCTCCAAGAAGATGTCTTTTTTTATCCTGATAATATTCAAGCCCAATTTCCTGACAGTCACTTATTATCTAATCTGGAAGTAAAAAGTTATTTAGGCACTGCACTTAAAAACAAGCAAGGCAAAGTCGTGGGAAATCTTGCAATGATGGATGATAAACCCATGACCGAGATGTCTCAAACAATCAGCCTCCTTAATAGTTTGGCAGTAAGAGCAGGGATTGAATTAGAGCGTAGAGAAGCAGAAGTAAAACATAATCTTGCCTCTCGTATTTTCAATGAGGCTCACGAAGGCATTATGATTACCAGTTCTGACGGTACTATTATTGATGTTAATCCTACATTTACGACTATCACCGGTTATAGTCGTGAAGAAGCGCTTGGCAATAATCCTCGTATGCTTAATTCAGGTAAGCAAAGCTCCGAATTTTATGCCGATATGTGGCAATCAATTTCTGAGCTAGGCTATTGGCAAGGTGAGTTATGGAATAGCAAGAAAGACGGCACCAATTTTGCCGAAATGCTCACTATTTCTAGCTTAAAAGATGCAGATAGTTATGCGACTAATTATATTTGTTTATTTTCTGATATCACTAAAAGCAAACAACAACAGGAAAAAATGGAATTGATGGCGCATTATGATGTGCTGACTAAATTGCCTAACCGCCTTTTGTTCGCTGACCGCTTTCAACAAGCTGTTGCTCACAGCAAACGCACTGATACCTTAGTAGCAATCTGTTTTCTTGACCTAGATAATTTCAAACCAGTGAATGATAACTACGGTCATGAAATGGGCGATCATTTACTGATTGAAGTTGCGAAACGTATTAAAAGTCAAACTAGAGGAGAAGATACGGTATCACGCCAAGGTGGCGATGAATTTACGATGTTATTAACTGATGTTGCATCATTTTCAGAATGTGAGCAGACGTTAAAACGGATTTGCAATGTAGTTGCTCAACCTTTCGTGATTAATGAGCAATCTTTTGAAATCAGTGCATCGATTGGTGTGACACTGTATCCAAATGATGAGGCTGATCTAGATACTTTGTTACGCCATGCTGATCAAGCCATGTATCAAGCTAAATTAGCCGGGAAAAACCGTGTTACTTTATTTAATGCTGAGGAAGATCTGAAACTGATAGAAAAAAACCATCGGTTAGATGAAATACAGAATGCTCTAGTAAACAATGAGTTTCGTTTGTACTACCAACCCAAGGTAAATATGCGAACGGGAGAAGTATTTGGAGTTGAAGCACTTATTCGTTGGCTGCATCCCGAAGAGGGTCTTATTTCACCACTGGATTTCTTGCCCGTAATTGATGGCACAAATTTAGAAATTCAAGTAGGTAACTGGGTACTTAATCAGGCATTACAACAACTGTCTGAATGGAATAAGCATGGTATTAAACTTGAAATTAGTATAAATATAGCTTCACACCAA
>TARA_R110001606_G_scaffold12306_2_pt1 | contig 174735 bp, 163 predicted proteins | sample TARA_R110001606 | Tara Oceans TARA_R110001606 (sample SAMEA4398315) | marine metagenome | biome: Polar Biome; feature: [SRF] surface water layer (ENVO:00010504); material: water (ENVO:00002006), including particulate matter (ENVO:01000060) such as... | depth 5 m | reverse complement strand
TTATCCGGACCGCCGCCTGTGCCCGCACCGGACACCGGCCGTTGGCCGGTGGTCGGCGCGTGCTGGATAGTCGGGCTGTCGAGAAGAAGGTCGGAGATGAGTACCGCTACCGCAACCGCCACCACTTCGCCTGATCGGTCCGGACGCCGTCGGATGGGTCTGGGTCGGCGACTGCTTGCCGCCGCGGGAGTCGGTGTGGCGGTGCTTATCTGTGCGTTCGGCAGTCTGGCTTCCGCCCAGACTCCGTCGGCTGTGTCCGGTCCTCCGCCAGCTCTGGAAGTCTCGCCCACCGGCGACCGGCTGGTGCTGGGTCTGCCGCTGGAGCCGCCCAATCTCGACCCGACGGTCGGGGCGGCGGCGGCCGTGGACGAGGTTGTTTACGGGAATATCTTTGAGGGGCTGACGCGGATCACCGCCAGCGGCCTGCCGGCACCCGCACTGGCGCTGTCATGGGAAGTGTCGCCGGACGGTCTGGCGTGGGTGTTTCACCTTCGCCCCGGCGTCCGGTTCCAGGACGGGACTCCCTTCGACGCCAGCGTGGCCAAATTCTCGCTAGACCGGATCACGGCACCCGGGTCGACCAATGCCCAAAAGGCGCTGTTCGAACCGATACGGGCAGTGACGGTGATCGATCCGCTGACCCTGCGCATCAGTCTGAACCGTCCGGTGGCGGCTCTGCCGTCCCTGCTGGGATGGGGCGACGCGGTGATGGTGGCCCCCGGATCAGCGGCGACCAATGCGACCAATCCGGTCGGTACAGGTCCCTATCGTCTGTCGAGCTGGCAGAAGGGCGCGGCGCTGACCCTGACGCGCAATGACGACTATTGGGGCAGCGTTCCGCGTATCGGCGCGGTGGTGTTCCGCTTCATCAGCGATCCCAGTGCCGCCTTCGCCGCGATGAGCGCGGGCGACATCGACGCCTTTCCCAACTATCCAGCACCGGAAAACGTGGCCCAGTTTCGCCGTGACCCGCGCTTCAAGGTCATGGTCGGGGCCTCGGAGGGCAAGGTGATTCTGGGCATCAACAACCGGATCGCGCCGTTCAACGACGTCCGGGTGCGGCGCGCGATTGCCCATGCCGTCGACCGGCAGGCGCTGATCGACGGGGCCATGTTCAGCTTCGGCGAGCCTATCGGCAGCCATTTCGCCCGGCAGGACGCCGGCTATGTCGACCTGACCAATCTGTATCCGCATGATCCGGCGCGGGCCCGCGCTCTGCTGGCCGAGGCCGGCTATCCGAACGGCATCGATGTGACGCTGAGGTTGCCGCCGCGGCCCTATGCCCGACGCAGCGGCGAGGTGCTGGCGTCGCAATTGGCCGAGGCCGGAATCCGGGTGAAGATCGAGAATCTGGAATGGGCCCAGTGGCTGGACCAGGTGTTCAAACGCCACCAGTTCGACCTGACGATCGTCGAGCATGTTGAGCCGATGGATTACGACATCTATGGCCGCAAGGACTACTATTTCGGGTACGACAATGCTGCCTTCGACGCCCTTCTGGCGCGGCTGAACGCGGCCCCGGATGAGGCGACTCGGCTGGCGCTGCTGGGCGATATCCAGCGCAAGATCGCCGATGACTCGGTCAATGCCTTCCTGTTCCAGTCGTCGCGCATCGGCATCTGGAAAGCCGATCTGAATGGCCTGTGGGTCAATGCGCCCATTGCCGCCAATGTGGTCGCCGGGGCCTGGTTCGAGGGCGCTTCGGGGACGGCGGCGAAAGGCCCGACCGCGCCGCGGGACGGGCTGCCGTGGGGCTGGTTGTCGCTGGCCGCTGCCGTGGCCCTGCTGGCCTATGCGACGCTTCGGTTCGGGGCGGCCTATGTGGCGAGCAAGCTGGCGGGTCATGCCCTGACGCTGGCGGCGGCGACCGTGGTCATCTTTCTGCTGCTGCAGGTCGTTCCGGGCGATCCGGCGGCCTATATGATGGGGCTGAACGCGAGCCCGGAGGCGGTCGACGCCCTGCGTCAGCAGATGGGTCTGGATGGCTCGATGCTGGATCGCTACCTCGGCTGGGTCGGCGGCATGTTCAGCGGGAATTTCGGTGTCAGCTACACCTACCAGTCGCCGGTCGCCTCGCTCATCGTCGAGCGGTTCCAGGTCTCGGGGCCGCTGGCCCTGCTGGCCACGATCATGTCGCTGGTGGTCGCGATTCCGATCGGTCTGATCGCCGCGAGCCGTCGCGGCTCGGCCGTGGACATGGGTCTGATCGGGGTGACACAGGTCGGGGTGGCCCTGCCCAATTTCTGGATCGCCATGCTGCTGATCCTGGCCTTCTCGGTCAATCTGGGCTGGTTCTCGGCGGGCGGCTTTCCCGGCTGGGAGGCCGGGTTCTGGCCGGCACTGAAGGCGCTGATCCTGCCAGCCGTAGCCCTGGCCGCTCCCCAGGCGGCGATCCTGGCGCGGGTGCTGCGGACCGCTCTGCTGGATACGATGAACGAGGACTATGTGCGCACAGCCCGGGCGAAGGGACTGAGCCAGTCGCAGGCCCTGTGGCGGCATGCGCTCCGGAACGCGACCATTCCGCTCCTGACCATTCTGGGACTGCAGTTTCCGTTCCTTTTGGCGGGCGGCATCATCATCGAGAACGTCTTCTCCTTGCCGGGTCTTGGGCGGCTGGTGTTCCAGGCCATCACCCAGCGTGACCTGATCGTGGTGCAGGGCGTGGTGGTGGTTCTGGTGTTCGCCGTGGTGGCCGTCGGCTTCCTGATTGACCTGGCCTATGTCGCCGTCGATCCGCGTTTGAGGGGCCGCCGCTGATGACCGTACCTGTTGTCGAGACGCCCGAGACTGCCGCACCCGTCGGAAAGGCACCGCTGCGTGTGCCGCCCGCCCTGATCGTGGGCGGCGCGATGACGTTGTTTACGGTCGCCGTCGCCTTGATTTCGCTGGTCTGGACGCCGTTTGACGTCGAGGCGATCCGCATCGGCGACAAGCTGCTGGCACCGTCGGCTGCGCACTGGATGGGCACCGACCATTTCGGGCGCGATGTGCTGTCGATGGTCATGGTCGGATCGCAGACCTCGCTCGTCGTGGCCCTGGTCGCGGTCGGTATCGGGGTCGGGGTCGGCGTGCCGCTGGGCCTGGCGGCAGCGGCGCGCGGTGGGCTGGTTGATGACGCGGTGATGCGGACCAACGATTTGATCTTCGCCTTCCCCGCCCTGTTGCTGGCCGTGATGATCACAGCCGTGTTCGGAGCCGGGGCCATCAATGCCGTGATCGCCATCGGTATATTCAACATCCCGGTCTTCGCCCGCGTCAGCCGGGGCGCGGCGCTGAGCCTGTGGACGCGCGACTATGTTCTGGCGGCGCGCACAGCGGGCAAGACCTCGGGGCAGATTTCGCGGCAACACATCCTGCCCAATCTGACCAGTCTTCTGGTCGTGCAGGCGGCGATCCAGTTCGCCCTGGGCATCGTCGCTGAGGCCGGGCTGTCCTATGTCGGTCTGGGGGCCCAGCCGCCGATACCGAGTTGGGGCCGGATGCTGGCCGAGGCCCAGACCATGATCGGTTTCGCGCCCTGGCTGGCGATCTTCCCCGGCGTGGCCATCGTGTTTGTGGTGCTGGGCCTGAGCCTGACCGGCGACGGTTTGCGTGATGCCCTGGATCCGCGCGTGCGGCGGGAGCGTGGCGCATGAGCCCGACCCTGACCCCAACCCTTGCGATCCGCGACCTGAACGTCTCCATCGGTGACATCCCGATCTTGAAGGGGGTGTCGTTCGATGTCCCGCCGGGACAGGTGATGGGGCTGGTCGGCGAATCCGGATCCGGCAAGTCGATGACGGCGCTGGCGGTCATGGGCCTGTTGCCACCGCGATCCGAAGCCTCGGGCGATATCCGCCTGCAGGACGTGGCCGTGCCCTATGCCGACGATGCGGCGATGCGGTCGGTCCGCGGGCGCGAGGTCGGGATGATCTTTCAGGAGCCGATGACGGCCCTGAATCCGCTGATGTTGATCGGCGATCAGGTCGCGGAGACGATCCGCATTCACACGAAGGCGACGCACAAGGCGGCGCTGGCGACCGCGGCGCGGATGCTGGAGCGGGTCGGTCTGCCCAACGACCTGTTCCCGCTGAGTCGCTATCCGCATGAGTTGTCGGGCGGTCAGCGGCAGCGTGTGGCGATCGCTATCGCCATCGCCCTGACGCCGAAATTGCTGATCGCCGACGAACCGACGACGGCACTGGACGTGACCACCCAGGCCCAGATCCTTGAGTTGCTGAAGACCCTGGTTCGCGAAGACGGCATGGGCATGATTCTGATCACCCACGACCTCGCCGTCGTCGCCGAGACCGCCGACCGGGTGGCGGTGATGAAGTCGGGCGAGATCGTCGAACAGGGCGAGGTCGGTCGAATTCTGGCCAACCCGGCATCGGGTGGCATGGCCCACCCCTATTCCCGGCGGCTTCTGGCCGACGCCACCCATGCGCCCGTGCGACGCTCGAAGCCCCGTGAGGGGGCACCAGTTCTGGTCGTGGACGGCATCGTGCGTGAATATCCCGGGGCCAGTCGCCTGTTCGGCCGAAGTGCACCCAAGCGGGCCGTGGACGGGGTCAGCTTCTCGATCCAGCCGGGCGAGAGCGTTGGCCTGGTCGGGGAGTCCGGTTGCGGCAAGTCGACCCTGTTGCGCACGGTCCTGGCGCTCGACACGCCGCAGGCGGGGTCCGTGCGGGTCATGGGCGAGGATTTCACGAACGCACGTGGGGCCGCCCTGAAACGTCTGCGCCGTCATGTGCAGGTGGTGTTCCAGGACCCCTATGGCAGTTTCGATCCGCGTTGGCGGGTCGAGCAGCTGGTGGCCGAGAATTTCCACCTGCTGGACGAACGGCCCGACCGGATCGAGGGGCGACGGCGGGTCGAGGCCATGCTGGATCAGGTGGGTCTAAGCCCAGCGGATGCTGACCGGTTTCCGCATGAGTTCTCGGGCGGGCAGCGGCAGCGCATCGCCATCGCCCGGGCCTTGATCACCAATCCGTCGATTATCGCGCTGGATGAGGCGGTGTCGGCGCTGGACGTGTCGATCCGCGCCCAGGTGCTGGACCTGTTGGCTGATCTGTCCGACCGTCTGGGCCTATCCTATCTGTTCGTGACCCATGACCTGACGGTGGTGCGGGCGATCACCGATCGGCTGATGGTGATGCAGGGCGGCCGGATCGTCGAGACCGGGACGACCGAGACCGTCTTCACCGCGCCGGCGCACGACTATACCCGCAGCCTGCTGGCGGCGACGCCGGACCTGGCGCGCAATATTCTGGCCCTCGACGACTCGCGGGCACCAATTTCGACATCACAGGAGACTGAGCGATGAACCGTAGAACCATGCTGGGATCGATGGCGCTGATCGGGGCCGCTGGCTCCCTGGCCGGCCGTGCCGCCGCAGCCGCACCGGACGTTGTCGGACCGAACGCCCCCGCCGTGACGATCGGCGGGACCGGTCGCCTGAACCTGATCACCGACGTGCCCGGTCTCAAGGTCGGTCAGGCTCAGGACGCCGGGGCGCGAACCGGCGTGACCGTCATCCTGGCCGACACACCGGCGACGGCGGCGGTTGATGTGCGCGGTGGCGGACCGGCCAGCCGCGAAACTGACGTGCTGCGGCCCGAAAATCTGGTGCAGCAGGTCGACGCAATCGTGCTGTCGGGTGGCTCGGTCTATGGTCTGGGCTCGGGCGACGGCATCACCGCCTGGCTGGGCGCGCAGGGCAAGGGATTCGGCTTCGGCCCCAAGGTCGCGGGCATTCCGTTCTCGCCCATCGTGCCGACGGTCAGCCTCTATGACCTGGCTAATGGCGGCAACAAGGAGTGGGGCACCGAGCCGCCCTACCGGACGCTGGCCGTACAGGCGGCGGAATCCGCTTCATCCCAGTTCGATCTGGGCACGGCGGGCTGTGGCTACGGGGCCAAGGCCGGATCGCTCAAGGGCGGCGTCGGCTCGGCCTCGGCGGTGCTGAGCACCGGCTATACGGTCGGGGCCATCGTCGGCGTCAACAGTGCCGGCTCTGTGGTCGCGCCCGGTGGCAACACCTTCTGGTCGGCTCCCTACGAGATCGACGGCGAGTTCGGCGGACTGGGATCCAGTGGCCTGTCAGCGGCGGGCGACGAATGGGGCGCAGCCAAGCCCAATCCGCGTGCCGGCGAGAACACCACCATTGCCCTGGTCGCCACCGATGTGGCCCTGACCCGGGTCGAGTGCCAGCGCGTCGCCATCATGGCCCAGGACGGCATGGCGCGCGCCATCCGCCCGTCGCACGCCCCGTTCGATGGCGACATCGTCTTCTGCATCTCGACCGAGAAGCAACAGATCCCCGAAGGCGCGATGCGTCAGTTTGTGGTGGCCCAGATCGGCGCGGCCGCGGCGGACGTGCTGGCCCGTGCCATCGCCCGCGGCGTCTATCATGCCACGAACTGGGACGGCGTGACCGGTGAGGCCTGGAGCGACCTGTAGACAAAGACCCAGCCGCGCCGCCCGGTCAGAAACTGGGCGGCGTGCAGGCGCTGACGACGCGGCAGGGTTCGGTCCCGACGCAGCGGAAGCGATGCGGTTTCTGGCTCTCGAAATAGTAGGCGTCGCCGGGTCCCAGGACCCGGCGTTCGCCGTCCACGGTAACCTCCAGCCGCCCGCTGATGACTACCGCCCCTTCCTCGCCGTCGTGCATCAGGGGGACCCGACCGGTGTCGGCACCCGGCTCATAGGTTTCGCTGAGAATCTGCAGGCTGCGGCCGAACATGGTCTCGCCGACCTGACGGTAGGAGATCGGACCCTTGCCGATCTCGGTCAGTTCATCGACGCCGTAGAAAAAGCGCGACGGGGCGTCGGGTTCTATGGCGAAAAACTCAGCCAGACCGATGGGGATACCATCCAGGATTCGTTTCAACGCCCCGATCGAGGGGTTCATGCGGTTGGCCTCGATCAGGGATATGGTCGAGTTGGTGACCCCCGACAGGCGGGCCAGTTCACGCTGTGACAGGTCCTGCCGCTCGCGGACGAAGCGCAACCGGGTTCCGACATCGACACTCATGGGGTGGCTTCCTGTTGCGGGTGTTGCGGATCGGACAAATGATGACGGTTCGATCGCATGAATTCAATGGCTTGAGGAAGTTCAGAAAAGGACTTGTTGTGTCTGACGCAATGGAGCCCAATCGCGGTCCAATGACTTTTCGTATTCCAGCACCCCAAATTCTGATCGACGGCCAGTGGCGTGATGCTGACGCCGGGCAGACGCTGCCGGTCGAGGATCCCTCGAGCGGCGAGACCTTCGCCCACATCGCCGCCGGAACCGCGCGCGATGTCGATGCTGCGGTGGCCGCAGCGCGCGCGGCGCTGGCGGGTGAGTGGGGGGCGATGCCGGCGTTCGAGCGCGGCCGGGTCCTGGCGCGCATCGGCCATGCCGTGCTGGAGCAGATTGACGATCTGGCCCACCTCGAGGCCCGCGACGTCGGCAAGCCGCTGAAACAGGCACGGGCTGACGTTGTGGCCTTGGCCCGGTACCTGGAATTCTACGCCGGTGCCGCCGACAAGATCCACGGCGAGACCATACCGTTCCAGGCCGGGTACACAGTCTACACCCTGCGCGAGCCGCACGGGGTGACGGGCCACATCATCCCATGGAACTATCCTATGCAGATCATCGGCCGGTCGGTGACGGCGGCGCTGGTCATGGGCAATGCGGCGGTGCTGAAGCCGGCCGAGCAGGCGTCGCTGACATCAATGGCCTTCGCCCGGATCGCGACCGAGGCGGGCCTGCCGGCCGGGGCGCTGAACGTGGTGACGGGGCTGGGGGCGGTCGTCGGCGCGGCCCTGGCCGGGCACCGCGACGTCAACCATGTGTCCTTTACCGGCTCGACCGGGGTCGGGGTGGAAATTCAGAAGGCGGCGGCAGACAATGCTGTGCCGGTCACGCTGGAGCTGGGCGGCAAGTCGCCGCAGATCGTGTTCGACGATGCCGATCTGGACAAGGCGCTGCCCTTCCTCGTCAACGCGGGAATCCAGAATGCCGGCCAGACCTGTTCGGCGGGTTCGCGCATTCTGATCCAGCGCGGGGTCCATGACCGGCTGCTGGCAAAATTGGTCGAACGCTATCAGACGCTGACGGCCGGACCGGCCCTGGCCGATCACGATCTCGGCCCGCTGATTTCCGCCAAACAGAAGGCCATGGTCTCGGCCTATCTGGAGCTTGGGCGGCAGGAGGGTCTGATCGTCGCCGAGGGGCGGGTGTCACCGGACGCGCCCGCCGACGGTCACTACGTACCGCCGACCCTGTTCGCCAATGTGACACCGGATCATCGTCTGGCGCAGGAAGAGATCTTCGGACCCGCCGTCGTCGTCATTCCGTTTGACACGGAAGACGAGGCCGTGGCCATCGCCAACGGCACGGCCTTCGGGCTGGTGGCCGGGGTCTGGACCGCCGATGGCGGACGCCAGATGCGGATGGCCAAACGCCTGCATGCCGGACAGGTCTTCCTCAACAACTACGGCGCGGCCGGCGGTGTGGAACTGCCGTTCGGCGGTGTCGGCAAATCGGGCCACGGACGCGAGAAGGGGTTCGAGGCGCTGTACGGCTTCTCCACCCTCAAGACCGTCGCGGCCCATCACGGTTAGGATGACCATGAAACTGCAAGGCAAGACCGCGATCGTGACCGGAGGGGCTTCCGGCTTTGGGGAGGGCATTGTGCGCCGTTTCGCGGAGGAGGGCGCGCGCGTCGTCGTCGCCGATCGCAATGGAGAGGCGGCCCGGGCGCTGGCGGAAGAGCTGGGTGATGCGTCGCTGGGTCTTCGCGTCGACGTGGCCAATGCCGCCGATGTCGTAGGCCTGGTCGAGCAGACCCTGGAGCTGACCGGGCGGCTCGACATCCTGGTCAATAATGCCGGGGTGGGACACACGCCCCAGCCGATGGAAACCCTGTCGGAAGAAGAATTCGACCGCATCTTTTCGGTCAATGCCAAGGCCATCTATCTGCTGGCGCGTGAGGTCGTGCCGGTGATGAAGTCGGCGGGCGGCGGCGCGATCCTGAATATCGCCTCGACCGGCGGGGTCAGTCCGCGACCGAACCTGACCTGGTACAATGCCTCCAAGGGCTGGGTGATCACCGCGACCCGGGCCATGGCGGTCGAACTGGCCGCGTCGCAGATCCGGGTCAATGCGCTGAACCCGGTGGCCGGCGAAACGCCGCTGCTGAAGACCTTTATGGGCGAGGACACACCCGAGGTCCGGGCCAAATTCCTGTCGTCGATCCCGCTGGGCCGGTTCTCGACCCCGGCCGACATGGGCGCGGCGGCGGCCTTCCTGTGTTCGGACGACGCCTCGATGATCACCGGCGTGGCGCTGGAGGTGGACGGTGGCCGCTGCATCTGACGCCAAAACGTTTCGCGTTCTGGTCCTGCCCGGCGACGGCATAGGGCCCGAGATCGTCAGCCAGACCCTGAGGGTGATGCGCTGGTTCGAGGCGACACAGGGTTTCCGCTTCGAGGTCGTCGAGGGTCTGGCCGGGGGCGCGTCGATCGATGCGACCGGCGAGCCGATCACCCAGGCGGTGGTCGATCAGGCCGTGGCCTCGGACGCCGTGCTGTTCGGGGCGGTCGGGGGACCGAAATGGGACGCCCTGCCGCGCGCCCGGCGGCCCGAGATGGGCATACTGAGGCTGCGTCAGACGATGGACCTCTACGCCAATCTTCGCCCCGCAGTGTGTTTCGACGAACTGCTCGACGCCTCGGCGGTAAAGCCTGAGCTGATCGCCGGTCTGGATATCATGATCGTGCGTGAGGCGACGGCGGGGGTCTATTTCAGCCTGCCGCGCGCCACCGAGACCGGTCCCGACGGCCAGCGCCGCGCTTATGACACTCAGGCCTATACCGAGGCGGAGATCGCCCGGGTCTGCCGGACGGCCTTTGAGCTCGCCCGCGGTCGCAGCGGCCGGGTCTGTTCGGTCGACAAGGCCAATGTGATGGAGACCGGGGCGCTGTGGCGGACGGTGGCGACCGAGGTCGGGGCCCAATATCCCGACGTCGCGCTGAGCCACATGTACGCCGACAATTGCGCCATGCAGCTGGTACGACGGCCCAAACAGTTTGATGTCATCGTCACCGACAATCTGTTCGGCGATATTCTGTCCGACGCCGCCGCCGCCCTGACCGGGTCGCTGGGGCTGTTGCCGTCGGCCTCGCTGGCCGGGCTGGACAATCCGGGCCGCAGCCGGGCGCTGTATGAGCCGATCCACGGCTCCGCACCCGACATTGCCGGAACCGGCAAGGCCAATCCGATCGGCACCATCCTGTCGTTCGGCATGGCCCTGCGGCATTCGTTCAATGCGCCCGAGGCGGCCGACCTGCTCGAGCTGGCGGTGCGCCGGGTCGTGGCGTCGGGCGTGCGCACGCCGGATATCGCCGCGCCCGGCGTCGACGCGGTCTCGACCATTGAGATGACCGATGCGGTGCTGACCGCCCTCGATACCCTTTCGCCTGACACCAAAAAATGAGGTTCGACCGATGAGCACCCGCGATTTGACCGAGCTGATGGACAGCATCGCAGGACGGACCGAGGAATTGGTCGCCCTGACCCAGGATTTGATCCGGTTTCCGACTGTCAACCCGCCGGGCGAGGCCTATCGCCCCTGCGCCGAATACATCGGCGACCGGCTGAGGAAGCGCGGCTTCCAGGTGGAATATGTGCGCGCGCTCGGTGCACCCGGGGACTCCGACCAGTATCCGCGCATCAACGTTGTTGCGCGTCGCGAGGGATCGCGCCCCGGGCCCTGCGTGCATTTCAACAGCCATATCGATGTGGTCGAAACCGGCGCGGGCTGGACGGTTGATCCGTTCGGCGGCGAGGTGAAGGACGGCAAGGTCTATGGCCGTGGGGCCTGCGACATGAAGGGCGGGCTGGCGTCCTCAATTATCGCGGTCGAGGCCCTGGTCGATTCCGGTCTCGACCTGCCCGGTGCGCTGGAGATTTCCGGCACGGTCGACGAGGAGTCGGGCGGTTATGGCGGCGTGGCCTATCTGGCCGAGCGCGGCTGGTTCTCGAAGCCGCGCGTCGATCATGTGATCATTCCCGAACCGCTGAATGTCGACCGCGTGTGCATCGGCCACCGGGGCGTGTGGTGGGCCGAGATCGAGACCAAGGGGCGGATCGCCCACGGCTCCATGCCCTTCCTCGGCGACTCCGCCATCCGCCACATGAATGCGGTGATGCAGTCGTTCGAAGACAAGCTCTATCCGGCCATGGCCCTGCGCCATTCGGACATGCCGGTGGTGCCCGAAGGGGCCCGGCAGTCGACGATGAACATCAACTCGATCCACGGTGGCCAGGGCGAGGCGTTCGAGGGACTGCCCGCGCCGTGCGTCGCCGACTCCTCACGGATGATCATCGATCGTCGCTTCCTGATTGAGGAAAGCCTTGAGGACGTCCGGGGCGAGGTCGTGGCTCTGCTGGACGAACTGGCGGCAACCCGGCCGGAGTTCAAATACCATATCAAGGACCTGTTCCAGGTCGCGCCCAGCATGGCGGACCGCGACGGTCCTGTGGCCAGCATCACGGCACGCGCCATCGAGACGGTGCTGGGGCGCAAGGCCCAGTTCGTCTGCTCGCCGGGCACCTATGACCAGAAGCACGTCGACCGGATCGGCAAGCTTAAGGACTGCATCGCTTACGGGCCGGGCGTCCTCGATCTGGCGCACCAGCCCGACGAATGGGTCGGCATCGACGACATGGTCGCGGCAGCCCAGGTGATGGCGCGTGCCGCCTACGGCCTGTTGCACGGGGAGCGCTGAGGCGGGACACAGTGGAGCACGTAGACAATATCGTCGGCCCCAAGCTGCAGCTATTGAGGGCCAAGCTGGGACTGAGTCAGCGCGCCCTGGCCAGAAAGGCGGGGGTGCCGTCCAGCACCGTTTCCCTGATCGAAAGCGGCAAATCGAGCCCGTCGGTCGGCTCGCTGAAACGTCTGCTCGACGCCGCCGGCCTGTCGCTGGGAGAATTCTTCAGCCAGGAGTCAGATCTGCGGCCGAAGGTGTTCTTCCGCAACGAAGAGCTGATGGAAATATCCAAGGGCGATGTCTGTTACCGGCAGCTGGGACACGGCCAGCCGACCAGCCTGCAAATTCTCCACGAGACCTATCAGCCGGGTGCGGACAGTGGGCGGGTACCGCTGTCGCATGAGGGCGAGGAAGGCGGGCTGATCATCGCCGGTCGGCTGGAAGTGACAGTCGACGATCAGATCCGGGTGCTGAAAGCGGGGGACGGTTATCTGTTTTCCAGCCAGTTGCCCCACCGGTTCCGCAATCCCGGCCGTGAGCCTTGCGTGGTCGTCAGCGCCTGCACCCCACCGTCCTTCTGACCTCGTCGCGATGATCGCTGACCGGTACCCCGGCGCGAAAGACTCATCGGCGCTGATCGATCATGGTCCGTCGACACCGCCTTCAGGATGTTGGAGATGAGTCTGTCCTGCGGGACCCGGGCGAAGTACCAACGACTGCGACGGCTCAAAGAGGACAGGCGGCATGAAGGATTGGGTGATCGGCGTCATCGGTGGATCGGGGCTGTACGACCTTGACGGCCTGACCGACCGCAAGACGCTTCGGTTGGAGTCCCCGTGGGGCGCGCCGTCTGATGATCTGGTGACCGGTACGCTGGATGGAGTCCGTCTCGTCTTCCTGCCCCGCCATGGACAGGGGCACCGCCTGCCGCCCGGGGATATCAACGCCCGCGCCAATATCGATGTGCTGAAGCGGGCCGGCTGCACCGACCTGATCTCGATCTCGGCAGTGGGATCGCTGCGTGAGGAGCTGCCGCCCGGGACCTTCGTCGTGGTCGATCAGTTCATCGACCGGACCGTGGCGCGACCGTCATCCTTCTTCGGCCCCGGCCTCGTCGCCCATGTATCGTTGGCCGATCCGGTCTGTCCGGTGTTGTCGTCCGCTGCCGTGACCGCAGCGCGGGCGGCGGGAGCGACGACGGTCGAGGGCGGCACCTATCTCGCGATCGAGGGGCCGCAGTTCTCGACCCGGGCCGAGAGCGAGCTGTTCCGCAGTTGGGGTTGTTCGGTGATCGGGATGACGGCGATGCCCGAGGCGCGTCTGGCGCGTGAGGCGGAGCTGCCCTACGCCAGCGTCTGCATGGTCACCGACTATGATTGCTGGCGTGAAGAGACGGCCCATGTCGAGGTGGCCGAAATTCTGGCCACGATGCGGGGCAATGCCGAGACGGCGCGGCGCATGCTGGGCGAACTTGTGCGTGCCCTGCCCCAGACCCGGCCTGTCTCGCCGATCGACAGCGGGCTGGACCGGGCGGTGGTCACCGACCCTGCGGTTCGGGACCCGGCGCTGGCGGCGAAGCTGGCGGGTATTTGTCCGCGGCTGTTCAGCCCCGCCGCGAACCGCTGAGATAGCGCCGCAGCGAGGGGCCGTCGTCGATGTCTTCCTGCACCCGCAGCAGGGCCGTCGCGCGCGCACCCATCGCCGCCATGGTGTCGGTCAAGGCATGCTCAGTCGACCAGCGAACCCTGGCAAACGGCAGATGCTGGCGCGGCCGACGGCGCAGGCCGATCAACCAGTAGCCGCCGTCGCGCGCCGGACCGAACACGGCGTCGTGGGCCCCCAGTGCGGCGAAGGCGTCGGCCACATCCTGACGCGTCACGGTCGGGGTGTCGGCCCCGAGGATGACCACCGGCCCCGGCGGCAGGGTGCGGACCACGCGGTCCAGCCTGTCGCCGAGATTGCCTGGCCCCTGGGCGATCACCCGGGCCGGCGCGGCCCAGCCGGTCGGTCGATCCGGCGAGACGGCGAGCCACAGGGTCCAGCGCGGATCGGTGCCGAGTGTGCGACGGAGGCGGTCCAGCGAGGCTCGCGCGAACCTCAGTGCCTCCAGATCGCCGACGTCGGCGGCGAGGCGGCGCTTGCCCACGCCGTAGCGGGGTTGGCGCGCGAACAACACCAGATGCTGCCCGGTCGGATCAGCGGCCATAGAGGGTCGCGATCCGGGTCGGGGGCACGCCCAGGAAATAGAGGGCGAGGCAGCGCAGATTGCGGGCGGTCTGGCGGATCCAGCCGCGCCGCCGCCAGCGCTCGGCCGAGGTCTCGGCGGTGCCGTCGAGCAGACAGAGGCGTCGCCGGCCCAGTCGGCGCACCAGATCGACATCCTCCATCAATGGCAGGGTGGCGAACCCGCCGATCGCCGCGTAGAGGTCGCGATGGATAAGCAGGCCCTGGTCGCCGTAGGGCAGGGACAGCAGGGCGACACGGAGCCGGACTGCCCGCTCCAGCACCCGCGCCTGCCAGGCCGGATCATCGAGCTTGAGGCGGAAGACGGCGGCGCGGGCTCCGGCATCCGGTCGCGTGACATAGGCAGCCACGGCCGCCCATGCGGCATTATCCAGCCGGGTGTCGGCGTGCAGGAACAGCAGCCACGGCGCAGTGGAGGCCTCGGCCCCCAGGGCCAACTGCCCCCCCCGTGCGGGTGCTGAAGACAGGATGCTGGCACCGTGGGCGGCAGCGAGGACTTCGGAGCCATCGGTCGAACCGCCGTCGACGACGATGACCTGATGCACAGGAGGAAGCGCTTTCAGGGTTTCGGCCAGACGCGGGCCGCCGTTGAGTACGGGGATGATCACGTCCAGCGCTTCCAGTGGGGGGCGGGACGTCGTCATGCGGCGCTGCAACTGGCACCCCCCAGAACGCAGAACTGGGCACAGAAGGGATGGTTGAGCTGGACCGCCCCGGAGGCGTCCTCGAGCGTCCGCCCCAGTTCGAACTGCGGGTCATGGGGCGTCAGGGTGCAGGCGACGACGGCGGCCTCGACCGCGCCCTTGCGGCGCACGATCATCCGGCTGGTGGCGCACATCATCTGCTTGGGTGCCCGGTCGAGAATGGCCCAGCAAGCCTCGGTGATTTCCGGCACGGCGCGGTCCGCCTCCATCTCGGGAAACAGCACCAACGCCGCCGGGTCGCCGGCATCCACGGGTAGGCCGCGCGACTGGAACAGATCAGCATAGGCCGCCCGCGCCGCCGCCTCGGTTTCGTCGGCCAGTCGGCGACCGGCGATGGCGATGCGCAGATCGCGCGCGGCCAGCCAGTCCAGACCCTTCCAGGCGGTGTCCCACGATCCGGCCCCGCGCTCGGCGTCGTGGACGGTCCCGCTGTGGTGATCGAGGCTGACGCGAAAGGTCAGCCGCTCGCGGTGGGCGGCGGCCAGATCGGCCAGCCGGTCACCCCAGCGCACCATCGGTCGCATGGCGTTGGTCAGGACCAGCGCCTCGTGTCCCGCCCCCAGGGCCAGCTCGAGCATCGTCAGGATGCCGGGGTTCATGAACGGCTCGCCGCCGGTGAAGCCGATCTCCCGGGTCGGCAGGCACGTATCGGCGATCTCGGCCAGATAGGGGGTCACGTCCTCGACCGTCAGATACGTCAGGGCGTCATTGGTCGGCGAGCTCTCGATATAGCAATTGGCGCAGGCGATATTGCAGAGCGTGCCGGTGTTGAACCACAGGGTCTCGAGCTGCGTCTGCGCCACCGACGCCCGGCGCGATCCGTCAGCTGTGACGAAGGGGTCCTCGAAACGGCCGGGGCCGGCGATGTCGCGCCGGGTGGCGAAGGGCGATGCGGTCAGTGTCGTCATGATGTCCCTTGTGACAGTCGCGGTGCACGCCTCCCAGCGTCTCGTGTCTAATATTCGTCAGAGGGGCTCGGAAGGTTTCAGGTCCTCGTTAAAAGGCAGATGCTGGCGCGCCGGCGGATAACGTGGAACGCTGCGGGGGCACAGGGGAACTGACCATGTCCGGACGATCGAAATTCGCGGGCCTCGCCCTGACCGTGTCGCTGCTGGTGCCGGTCTGGTTCATGGTCGCGGCCCTGGGGGTGAAGTTCGGACTGTGGCCATGGCGGCTCGGCCTCGGCGTGTTGATCGTACAGTGGGGGCCGCGCCTGCTGATCGCCTCTGCGGTGATCGCGGTGGTGGCGTTGATCGCCGTGCTGATCCGCAGGCCGCGCCGCGGATGGCAGGCGGCCGTGATCGCCGTGCTCATTCCACTCGTGGGTTTTGCCTATATGGGCTGGGTCCGGTCCCAGTCGGCTGATATCCCGCCGATCCACGACGTCGCCACCGATATCGTCGACCCTCCGGCACCGAGTGCGCGCCTGTTGGCCCTGCGGACGGCAGAGGAGGCCAATCCCGTGCTGGACATGACCGTGCCCCTGACCACCGCGGACGCCTATCAGGGACCCCGCTTCGCCCGTTTCGGCGAACGGAGCCTGGGTCAGGTCGGGCAGGAGGCCTATCCGGCGGTGCGGACGGTCGAGGCCAGGGTCACGCCCGCCGCGGCCTTTGCGGCGGCCCGCAAGGCGGCTCAGGACACGGGTTGGACACTTGTCACTGAAGAAGAAGCCGGCGGTGTGATCGAGGCGACCGCCGAGACCTTCTGGTTCGGCTTCAAGGATGACGTCATCATCCGGGTGCGTCCGACACCCGACGGTGCGGGTTCCCGGATCGACGTGCGTTCAATTTCCCGTGTCGGACTGAGTGATCTGGGTGCCAACGGTAAACGGATCGAGGCCTATCTCGCGCGGGTCTCGGCCGAATTGGCAGCCTGAGGTACCGACGTGCTCGCTGCGATGTAACCTTTGATCCCTGTCCGACGAATAGGCCCCGTGGCCGTTCCCGGCCGATGATGGAGACCTCATGAGCCCGACCGTTCGTCATCTTGATCTGTCCCTTTTGCTGCTGAGGCTGGGCGTTGGCCTGGTCATGGCCATGTGGACCGCCGACAAATTCATCAATCCGGCGCACAGCGGCGCGGTTCTGCAGAACTTTTACGGCCTGCCCGCATTAGGGTCAGAGGTGTTCGTCGTCTTCGGCGTTATCCAGGCGGTGATCGTTCTGCTGTTTGTCACGGGAACGTTTCGCACCCTGTCCTACGGTGCCGTGCTGCTGATGCACGCCGGATCGACCTTTTCGTCGTGGAGACAATATCTCGACGGCTTCGACAACCTGCTCTTCTTCGCCGCATGGCCAATGCTGGCGGCCTGTATCGCCCTGTTTTTGCTTCGCGCCCATGACCGGCTCCTGTCTGTCGATGCGCTGCGCCAGAGTCGAATGTTGACCGCATGACCACCGCCTCCGTCCGCCTGCCCGCCGCAAGTCCTTTTCCCGCCCTGACCTGGTCCAGGACCGACGGAGGGTCTCTGAACCCCGCCGCCATGGAAGGCTGGCGGCTGCTGGTGATCTATCGCGGTGCTCACTGCCCGCTGTGCCGCAGCTATCTGAAGACCCTCGAGCGGCTGCAGGCCGGTTTTGCCGAGGCGGGGATCGCCGTCGCAGCCCTGTCCTCGGACCCGGGAGAACGCGCGAGCAAGGAGGCGTCCGAGGAGGGTTGGACCTTCCCCGTGGGTTACGATCTGAGCCAGGCGGAGATGCGGCAACTCGGCCTCTATGTCTCGTCGCCGCGCTCACCCGAGGAGACCGACCGCAATTTTGCTGAGCCGGGACTGTTCGTCATCAATCCTGAAGGGGCGATCCAGATCGTTGATGTTTCCAACGCGCCTTTTGCCCGACCGGACCTTGAAGGGCTGTTGAACGGATTGAAATTCATCATCGCCAAGGACTATCCGATCCGCGGAACGGCCTGAATGCGCACCCGCCGACTGGTCCTGGTCGGTGCCGGCCACGCCCATCTGCATCTGGTTCGGCAAGCCGCTCAGCTCTGCGAGGTGGGACTGGAGGTGACGTTGATCGCGCCACGCCGGTTCCAGTATTCCGGCCTTGCCAGCGGCGTCCTGTCGGGCGCGCTGGCGGTCGAGGCGGCCGAGATCGATGTGGTGGCGCTGGCGTCGGCGTTCAGGGTTCGTCATCTGTCGCAGCCGGTCACGGCGATCGACCGGACGGCCCGGGTACTGACGCTGGCGGGAGGGGCCACCGAGCCCTTTGATCTGTTGTCCCTGAACATTGGCAGCGTGGCGGCGGACCCGTACCAGCTGGCCACCCAGGCCGGGGTCTGGCCGGTCAAGCCACTGGCGAACCTGTTTGCCCTGCGCACCCGCATCGAGGCGGACAGCGCCCGCGACGGAGCCTCACCCCGGATCGTCGTCGCCGGCGGGGGTCAGAGCGCTCTCGAGATCACCGCCAGTCTGTGCGGCCTGCAGGAGCGGCAGGGCGTTCGTCCGGACGTGACCCTGGTCGCACCCGCCTTCGGTGCGACCCTGCCGCCGGCCGCGCTGGCCCGGCTGACGAAGAGTCTGGCGGCGCGCGGCGTTGCTTTTCGGTCCGACACGGTAGTCGGGCGGGAGCCGCAAGCCTGTTGTCTGGCAGACGGTGGGGCCTTGCCCTGTGATGTTCTGGTACTGGCGGCCGGTCTCGCCGCTCCGCCATTGATCGCTGACCTGGCCCTGCCGGTGGATGAGAGCGGACGGTTGCTGGTGGCTCCGACCCTTCAGTCCGTGGACGATCCGACGATCTTCGCGGCCGGAGACTGCGCCGTGATCCGTGACCATCCCCGACCGGCTGCAGGCGTGTTCGGTGTCCGCGCCGCGCCGGTGCTGCTCGACAACCTCACCGCCTTGAGTATGGAGCGCCCCCTGCGATCCTGGCGGCCGCAGCGGCGATGGCTGTCGATCATGGACCTCGGCGATGGGCGGGGTCTGGCTATCCGGGGCGGGTTTTGGTCGTTGGGCAGGACATCACTTCGGCTAAAGCGTTATCTTGATCTCGGTTTTGTCCGACGCATGCGCGCCGATCCGGTTCCGCGACAGGAAACATGACCGTGCCCGACTGTTTTGACCCCGCAGCCTTGATCAAGGCCTGCACTGATGTTGACCAACCCGGAGACCACCGATGAGTTTCTTCCCCTCGCTGGGCCCCGATGCGGCCGTGCGCAATGCCATGACCCTGAACCCGGAGGCGTCGCGACTGTTGATCGCCTTTCACACTGCCGTGCTGCGCGGACCGTCGCCGCTGAGCGAAGGCGAACGGGAGCTGATTGCGGCCTTCGTCTCGGGCCTCAACGCCTGCAACTATTGCCACGGCGTCCACGCCGCCACGGCGCGGGCCTTTGGCGTTGATGAGACCCTGCTGACCGAACTGGTCAACGACCCCGACTGCGCCGCCGCCGACGCGCGGATGCAGCCGCTGTTCCGTTTCCTGCGCAAGCTGACCCTGACGCCGTCGAAGATGGTCCGGGGCGATGCCGAGGCGGTATTCGCCGCCGGCTGGGACGAACGCGCCCTGCATGACGCCATCACCACCGCCGCCCTGTTCAACTTCATGAACCGCTACGTCGAGGGCCACGGGCTGGTGCTTGACGACTCGGATCTGGCTGCCCGTGGCGAAGGGCTGGCACGGGACGGCTACGCGCCGCTGGAGGCCTGGCTGCCCAAGCCCTGATCAGGCGAACCGTTTCAGGACCGACACCAGTTTGCGCGTTCGATCGGAGAACAGGGCCGGCGTATACCACTGGCCGGCGAGGCGTTTGCCGATCTCGCCGCGGGTCGGATAGGGGGCGATCATGCTGGTCAGCTGGCTCAGCTTCAGGCCCGCCGACAGAACCAGCGACCAGAGCTGGATATGGTCACCGGCGTGACGCCCGACCAGGGTGACGCCGAGGACCTTGCCCTTTTTGGTGGTGATCAGCTTGCCGAAACCGCGGGTGTCGCCCTCGGCGATGGCCCGGTCGTTCTCGGCGAAGTCGAAGGTCTCGACGCGGATGTCGTCGCCGTGAACCTTGCGGGCTTCGACCTCGCCGAGACCGATGGAGGCCAGTTCCGGATCACAATAGGTGACGCGCGGGACCTGCAGGGCGTCGGCGTCGACGGGCAGGGCGAACACGGCGCGCCTGACCAGCAGCGAGGCGTGGGCTCCGGCCAGATGGGTGAACTGCCCTCGACCGGCGGCGTCGCCCACGGCGTAGACGCGCTTGTTGCTGCTGCGCAGGGATTTGTCGGTGACGATGCCGTTGCGGTCGGTGGTGACCCCGGCCTTGTCGAGGTCCAGGCCGTCCAGCGAGGGCTTGCGACCGACGGCGACGAGCAGATGGGAGCCTGAGACTGTGCGGGTCTGACCATCGCACTCGATCGTCAGTGTCGGCCCGGCCTCGACCCGGGTCGCCTTGCAGCCGGCCATCACCTCGACCCCGTCCGCGCGCAGCTGGGCCAGCACCACGGCGGCGGCGTCGGGATCCTCGCGGCCCAGCAGGGCGTCGGCCTCGATGATCACCACCTCGGAGCCCAGCCGCCGGAACGCCTGACCCAGCTCGACGCCGATCGGGCCGCCGCCGAGCACGATCAGGCGCTCAGGCAATTTCTTCAGGTCAAACAGGCTCTCGTTGGTCAGATAGGGGACGGTGTTGAGGCCGGGAATCGGCGGCACGGCGGCGCGTGATCCGGTGGCGACGACGATCTTGCGGGCCCTGACGCGGACACTGTCGCTGACGAGCGTGCGATCATCGGCGAAACGGGCGGCCTCGCGCACGACATGGACACCGAACCCCTCGAAGCGGGACTGGCTGTCATTGGGGGCGATGGCGGCGATGGCGGCGTGGACGTGGGCCATGACCTTTGGGAAGTCGACCGAAACGGCTCCAGTCGAGACGCCGAGGGCACCGGCCGTGCGGGCCTCATGTGCGGCGCTGGCGGCGGCGATCAGGGCCTTGGACGGGACGCAGCCGTAGTTGAGGCAGTCGCCACCCATCTCGCCCTTTTCGAACAGCACGACCTTGAGGTCCAGCTGGGCCGCGCCCGCCGCGACCGACAGGCCGCCCGAACCGGCCCCGATAACGGCCATGTCGACCTTGAGGGTTTTCGGGTTCACAGGGCGTCTCCGGTTTTGGCGCGGCGGCGCTGGTACAGGGTGACCCCGAGCGACAGCAGGCCGAGACCCACCAGCGGCAGGAGGATCATCGGTTCGAAGATGACCCCGGCGTCCGGCGTCTCGCCGCGCGCGATCAGTTCGCCGATCCCGGCACCGATGCCGCTGTAGATGAAGGTCGCCGGCATGATGCCGAGAAAGGTCGCCAGCGCATAGGCACGTAGCGGCGCATGGGCCAGGGCGGCAGCGATATTGACCAGCCAGAACGGGGCCAGCGGCACCAGACGCAAGGTCAGGATATAGCCGAAGGCCCCGGCCTCAACGCCGTCGATGACCGCCTTCAGCTTGCCGCCGGAAGCCTCGGCCCGGCGGCGCAACACCTCACCCAGCGACGTACGGACAGCATAGAACACCGCCACGGCCCCGAGGGTGGCTCCGACCACGGTGGCCGAGCCGCCGATCCACGGTCCGAACAGAAAGCCGCCAGTCAGGGTCAGGATCAGGGCTCCGGGCAAACTGACCGCCGTGGCCACGGCGTAGACCGCCATAAAGGTGATCAGGGCCAGGATCAGATTATCGCTGACGAAGGCGCGCAGGGCCGCCTCGTGGGTCTGCAAGGCCTCGATATTGAGGTAGCGGGTCACACCGCTGGCGAACACGGCCACCACGACGATGATGAGGACCAGCAAGGGTAGATAGCGTTTGAGCTGGCGCATCAGTTTCCTGTCGTGGCGTTGATCGCCCAGTTGTAGTCGTCACCGGCGATGCGGCTGGTCTGTCCGAGCCGGGCCGCCAGCGGCGCAGCGGCATATTGCGTGAGGTGGGCGATGACGCGGGCGTCCGTGCCACCGAAGTCCGCTGCATACCATTTGTAGATCGAGGACACAGTCAGCGACGACCCGTTGAAGGTGGCACCGCGTGAATGGTTGACATAGGCGCGCGCAGCGGCGTCCAGCGCTGGTCCGAGGCCTGCGCCGCGCCAGGCGCGAAGCGGCAGGTTGGGACAGCTGAACGAGGCGCAGTTGACCGCATAATGGACGCGCGCATCGGACCAGCCCTTGCGCAGGATCTCATGCTCGATGTCGTCCAGCGACAGGTCGACGCCACCGACCCGGGTGACCGTCTTCTTCCAAGGTCCGGAGACCAGCAGGGAGGACCGGATGTCGCGGATCGACCGTACCGGCCAGGCGTCCAGCACCACCCGGATGGTCGCAGCATTGTAGAGGTTGGCCCAGTAGGCGAACTGCTCGGGCCGGGTCAGGCTCAGCGGATCAAGTGCCGACAGGGCGTCGATGTAGCGGGTCAGGGCAGCGCGGTCGGCGGCCGAGCCGCGCCAGCCGGCGTAATCGACCCGCACGACGTCGTCGCGGGAGTTGCGCGCCCGGCGGCCCAGCAGGGCGTCGAACGCCCCATGATCGGCCACAGCCTGACCCGCCTGTCGGCCGGTGAAGCGCGACGTGGTCTGGGCCAGGACGGGGCTCGCGCCGAGGCCGGCGATCAGGCCGACACCGGCCACGATCAGGCCGCGTCTGTTGAAGGGAGTCATGCTCAGAACCTCGCTGTCAGTCGGGTGTAAAGGAATCGGCCATTGATTCCGACCGGCGACAGGACGTCCCAGGGCAGATTGCCGAAATAGTTGATCGCCGGGTCGGACCGGTCGGGATAGTTGTCCAGCAGATCGGTAACGCCCGCCGCCCAGGTCAGGTTTTCAGTGACGTCGAACGCCCCCTCCAGATCCACGCTGGTCTCGGAACCGTATTCCTGGCGGGGTTCGAAGCCGCCGCCGAAATTGAACACCCGCACCGTCGAGCCATAGCCGTTCAGCCGACCGAGCAGGCGGTAGCGGTCGGCGGTCCATTCAGCTGAGAGCAATGCCTTCCAGCGCGGTGCGGCCTCCTCCAGCGTGTTGATCTCCTCGACCCCGATCAGGGCGAAGGTGGGGTCGAGCGCCAGCAGGGCCGCCGGCGTGGCGCGGCGGCCGGTGATTTCCGTTTCGGCATAGCTGTACCCCGCACCCAGGGTCAGCTGTCCGGCGCTGAACGGGATGCGCCAGCTGGCCACGGCGTCGACGCCGGTGGTCTCGGTGTCCACGGCATTGGTGAAGAAGCGTACCGACTGGAGGCCCGTGCCGCCCGGTTGGGCCTGGACGAAGGCTTCGAGCGTCTGGCCGAAGAAACGATCCGACAGGGTGATGCGGTCGTCGACCTGAATCCGGAACGCATCCAGCGACAGGGTCAGTCCGACGACCGGCGCGGCCGTCACCCCGGCCGACAGGTTGAAGGCCCGCTCCTCGCGCAGATCCTCGGCCCCGAGCGAGCGGGCGATGGGATCGGAGACCGGCAGGGTTCGGGTGCTGGCCAGGGTGCCCCCCACGCCGAAATTGACGGTCCGGTCGGTGAAGGCCGTCTGGCCGAGGAAGGGCGCGCGAACGCTGTTGGAGACCGCGCCGCGCAGATGGACGGTGGGGCTCAAGGCATAGGACCCGGCCAGCTTGCCGGTCAGGGTCTCGCCGAAGTCACTGTAGGTCTCGGCCCGCACCGCGCCTTCGATCAGGAGCCGCTCGGTGGGGCGCAGGCCGACTTCCAGATAAGCGCCGCCCACGTCGCGCGACACCGAGCGTTCATCGGTCGGATCGAGGCCGGGAGCCCCCTGCGCGCCGATGGCCAGGGCCAGCGGCCCGGCCGCATAGGAGGCGAGATCCCCCGCCCGGGTCTCATAGGTCTCGTGACGGTATTCCAGGCCGGTGGCGACATCGGCTTCGATCGACCCGATCGGGACCGTGCGTGTCAGGTCCAGATTGGTGCTGGTCTGATCGAACAGATAGGTGCCCGACCGGAACGCGCGCGGCGTGGCCGTGCCCAGCGACGCATTGAGGCTGTTGCGGACGCCGTAGGTGAATTCGTTGCGGCCATAAGTCAGGCTGATATCGCTGCGCCAGGCTCCGAGCGGCGCGCGCCAGCCCGCCGTCAGCGCAAGATCGTCGTCCTCACCCGTCGTGATCGGCAGGAAACCCTGCGGATAGATCGCCGTCAGATTGTCGGTGCCGTCCGGATAGCGGAAGAAGGTCGCGCCCTCGGTGTCGCTGTGTCCCGCCGTGCCGAAGCCATAGAGCTCACCGCCGGCGACGGGGACCGCCGCGTTGAACCACAGGCCGAGGGCCTCAACGGCGGGATCGCCTTCCGCATAGTTGCGCTGTCCCGCCAGCGCCAGATTGGCCGGGGTGGCGGCGATGAAGAACGGAATCTGGTCGAAGCCGGCGCGATTGGTGGCCTTGCGGTCGCGGTAGCCGACACCGGCCCTCAGGAAGCCGCCATCCCCCAGCGCCATGCCGCCCGACGCTGACAGGGTGAAGGTCTCACCGTCGGTCAGGGTCTGGCCGATCGCCCCGACATCCGTGCGGTGAAAGCCGTAGCTGGTCGAAATCTCGAATCCCGACGGACGCTCGTCGAGGATCACATTGATGACCCCGGCGATGGCGTCTGAGCCATAGACGGCTCCGGCCCCGTCGCGCAGCACCTCGACCCGACCGACAGCGCCGAGGGGGATGGTGTTCAGATCGACCGCCGCCGTGCCGCGACCGATCTTGGTCTCCGTATTGACGATCGCTGACGGATGCCGCCGACGGCCGTTGACCAGAACCAGGGTCTGGTCCGGACTGAGGCCGCGAAGCTGGCCCGCGCGGATATGGTCCGATGTGCCCGAATTCGACTGACGGGGGAAGTTGAACGACGGGGCCAGGACGCTGATCGCCTGCCCCAGTTCGCCGCCCACCGCGCCGGTCGAAATCAGGTCCTGACGGCTCAGAACGTCGATGGGAACGGGTGACTCGGTTGCGGTTCGGGACGGCAGCCGGGTCCCCGTCACCACCACCTCCGGCAGCACGGCGTCCGGAACCTGCGGCTGCTGGAGTTCGACAAGGGCGACGAGGGCGAGTGACAACATGGGGGTTCCGGGTCTAGATCAGGGTCGCCGAGGCGTGGGTCAGACCTATTCGCCCGGCTGCCTCATTGGTTACAGCCGGGGCGATCCATGCGGGGGCGCAGGCTGTAACGAATTGGCCAGACGTCCGAATAGGGGGCTGTGTGAAGGCGCTGGAAGCACGGCTGAAGCCGCTCATGATCGCCGGACTCGACGGAGAGTCCCGGGCGTGGCGCGAGTTTCTGATGCTGTTGCGCCCGGCGCTGCACGCCTATTTCAACCGCCGTCAGTTTCATGGCGACGCCGATGTCGAGGATCTGGTGCAAGACGCGCTTCTGGCCATTCACACGAAGAGAGAAACCTGGCGGCGCGCCGATCCGGTGACGCCCTGGTGTTTCACGATCGCGCGCTACAAGCTGATCGACCACCTGCGCAAGTCCGGGCGCGCCAAGCTGGTGCCGCTCGTCGATGACCTCGTGATGGCGAGCGATGGCGTCGAGGACGGCGCGGTGCGCCATGACCTTGACCGACTGCTTGATACGGCCCCGGCGCGCCAGCGTGCCCTGATCGAGGACGTCCGGTTGTCTGGTTTCAGCCTCGCCGAGGCCGGCAAGCGCGCCGGGATGACGGAGGGGGCCGCCAAGGTCAGTCTGCATCGCGCCATGAAAGCCTTGATGAAACGGGTGGGTGATCGTGAACACTGACGATCTTATAGAGGCCCTGGCCTGCGACGCCCGGCGCGTTCCGCCCGGGCGCGCGGGATTGCGCGTCGCCTGCTGCACCGGCATGGCGCTGTCCGCCGCCGCCGTCGTGGTCTGGCTGACGCTCGGATTCAGGTCTGATCTGGTCACCCTGGTTGACGACGCCAGCTTCCTGATGCGTCAGGCCTATACTCTGTCGATTGCCGGCTTCGGTGCCCTGCTTCTGCTCAGGCTGGGTCAACCGGGAGCTCCGTTGCGTCTGCCGCTCGTCGGACTGGCCGTCACCGTAGCGGTGATCCTGATTGCGGTCGTCGCCGAGCAGTCCGCGCTAACGGGTCCTGCCCGGATGGATGCCTGGCTGGGACAGTCATGGCGGTCGTGCACCCTTCGGGTTGCCGCCATCAGTCTGGTGGCGACACCCTTCATCTTCATCGCCGCGCGACGGCTGGCTCCGCTACGGCCGACGATGGCGGGATTCGTGGCCGGCCTGGTCGCCGGCGCAGTGGCGGGCAGCGCCTACGGCCTGTTCTGTCCGGAAGCCTCAGTGTCCTTTCTGGCCAGCTGGTACAGCCTGGGTATTCTCGCAGCCGGAGCGATCGGTGCCGGCGTCGGACGCTTCCTGCTGCGCTGGTAAGATCGGCCAGGACGGCGAGCGTCCGGAACGCGGGAGTTTCGTCGTGCGAGTCCCGCGGATACTGCAGCAATCAGTAGCGGACGTCGTCGCTGAACACCGCGGACCGGATCAGCGGAATCTGTTCGCCGGATAGCGCCCGGCCCTGAATCCGGCCGCCTGCCAGCGAACCCGCTGTACGCATCATCAACCATAGATGCAGCGAAGCGTCATCGGCGTTTGACCTCCGGCGCGAGCGCGGCAATGATGGTTCGTCCGGGTTCGCGAAGGGGGTCGGACAGACCATCCAATCCTTTCAAACCTGCCCTGCGGATTCCGCAGATGGAGGCGAGCGTGCACAGACGAAACTTCCTGTCTCTCGGCGCAATGGGTGTGGGGGGGCTTGTTATCCCGTCCATGTTCGCCGGCAAGGTGATCGCGGCCGAGGATCTCGTTTCCTCGCTGGACGTCCGGATCAAGAAGGCGCTCGCCGATGCGGCGATGACCGCGGCGACCCAGGTTGGTGCCAGCTATTGCGACGTCCGGGTCGGCCGTTATCTGCGGCAGTTCGTCATCACGCGCGAAGCCAGTGTCCAGAACATCGTCAATACGGAGTCGACCGGCGTCGGCGTCCGTGTGATCGCGGACGGGGCCTGGGGCTTTGCCGCAACGAATGTGATGACCAACGACGCCGTGGCCGAGGCGGCGCGCCAGGCCGTCATTATTGCCAAGGCCAATGCCAAGGCGTTGACCGCACCCGTCCAGCTGGCCCCGGTGACCGGCGTGGGCGAGGTGACCTGGCGCACGCCGATCGTGAAGAACGCGATGGAAGTGCCGATCGGGGAGAAGGTCGAGCTCCTGATGGGCGTCAACGCCGCCGCGACCGGCGCGGGAGCCAGCTTCGTCCAGTCGATGCTGTTCCTCGTCAACGAGCAGAAATATTTCGCCAGTACCGACGGGTCCTACATTGACCAGGACGTGCATCGCATCTGGCCCTCCCTGAACGTGACCGTGGTGGACCAGGCGACCGGCAAGTTCCGCAATCGCGAGGGTCTCTCCTCGCCGATGGGTCTTGGGTTCGAATATCTGGACGGGGCGGCTTCCGGCAAGACCACGCTGCCGAACGGCGTCGTCGTGTACGGCAACTCCTACGATATGAAGGAGGATGCGATGGCTGCCGCCCATCAGGCGCGGGCCAAGCTGTCGGCCCCCTCGGTCCAGCCGAACAAATACGATCTTGTCCTGGACCCGTCACACACCTGGCTGACCATCCATGAATCGGTCGGCCACCCCCTCGAGCTCGACCGCGTGCTGGGCTACGAGGCCAACTATGCGGGCACCAGTTTCGCGACCATGGACAAGCTGAGGGACGGCTTCCAGTACGGCAGTGATCAGGTCAACCTGATCGCCGACAAGGTGCAGCCGGGCAGCCTCGGCGCGGTCGCCTATGATGACGAGGGCGTGGGCACCAAGAAGTGGGACCTGGTGCGCGACGGCAAGCTGGTCGGCTATCAGGCGATCCGTGATCAGGCGCACATCGAGGGCAAGGCGGCGTCGGATGGATGCTGCTATGCGGACAGTTGGTCCAGCGTCCAGTTCCAGCGCATGGCCAATGTTTCACTCGAGGCCGGCAAGGCACCGCTCAGCGTCGCCGATATGATCGCTGACGTCGAAGACGGCATCTACATCGTGGGCGACGGCTCGTTCTCGATTGACCAGCAGCGCTACAACGCCCAGTTCGGCGGCCAGCTATTCTACGAGATCAAGAACGGGGCGATCACTCACCAGATTGAGGATGTGGCCTACCAGATTCGCACCCCGGAGTTCTGGAATGCCTGCTCTGCGATCTGCGACGAACGCGACTACCGGCTGGGTGGATCGTTCTTCGACGGCAAGGGGCAGCCGTCCCAGGTATCCGCTGTGTCGCACGGGTCCAGCACCGCGCGCTTCGACGGCATCAACGTCATCAACACCGCTCGTTCGCTCGGCTGATCGTGCAAGGAGACTGAACCATGAGCATCCTTCCTGAAGCGCAGGCCCGAGCCATTCTCACCAAGGTGGTGGCCTTCTCGACCGCCGATGAGTGCACCGCCCAACTAAACGGATCGACACAGGGCAATATCCGCTTCGCCCTGAACAATGTGTCCACCAGCGGAATCGTCGACGATATCGGCCTTTCCGTGCAGGTGGCGTTCGGCAAGCGTATGGGCACCGCGACGATCAACCAGTTCGACGACGCCTCGCTGGAGCGGGTGGTGCGCCGGGCTGAGGAACTGGCCCGGCTGGCTCCCGAGAACCCGGAGTTCATGCCGGCTGTCGAGGCCCAGACCTATACGCCGACCGCGACGTACAGCGCCGCAACGGCCGCGATCACGCCGGAGGATCGCGCGGCGGTGGCGACCAATTCGATCGACCCCTGCAAGGCGGCCAATCTGATCGCCGCCGGCTATCTGGAGGACGTGACCGGCTTTGTCGCCTTCATGAACAGCAAGGGCAATTTCGGTTATCAGACCTCGACCAGCGCGGATTACACCTGCACGGTCCGAACCGAAGACGGTCGCGGATCGGGTTGGGTGGGACACAATGTTCAGGACGTCTCCACCTTCGACGCCGACGCCGACGTGCGTATCGCCATGCGCAAGGCCAGCGCCTCCGCCGAGGCCCTGGCGCTGGAGCCCGGCAAATACACGGTGATCCTCGAGCCCGCGGCGGTCGCCGGACTGGTCGGCTTCATGATGAATTTCTTTGACGCCCGGTCCGCCGACGAGGGCCGGAGCTTCCTGTCGAAGCCGGGCGGCGGCAACAGGATCGGCGAACAGATGTTCGGGCCGGAGGTCAACATCCATACGGACCCCGGTCATCCCGACGCCGCAGTCTATCCGTGGGATGGCGACGGCCTGCCGCGCACGGCAAGGCCGATTGTCGAGAACGGTCGGATCTCGAGCCTCGAATATTCGCGCTACTGGGCTCAAAAGCAGGGCAAGCCCGCGCTGGCGGGTTCGGGCAACCTGATCATGACCGGCGGCGACAAGTCGACGGCCGATCTGATCCGGTCCACCGAGCGCGGAATCCTTGTCACCCGGACCTGGTACATTCGCATGGTGGACCCGCAAACGGTGCTGCTGACCGGCCTGACCCGCGACGGGACCTTCTATATCGAGAACGGCCAGATCAAACATCCGGTCAAGAATTTCCGCTTCAATGAGTCGCCGGTGATCATGCTCAACAACGTCGAGGATCTGGGTCGGGCCGTACGCGTGCAGAGCGATGAGGGGGGGTATGTCATGGTGCTCCCGGCCATGAAGATCCGCGATTTCACCTTCACCTCGCTGTCGGACGCCGTCTGACGGTGACTGGCCGGCCGGATATATGAACCGCTCGCAGTTCCTTCGGCTGGGTGCCGGCGGGCTGGCCAGTCTGGTGCTGGCGGGACCGTCCCGGGTTTTGGCGTCCGCCGGCTACGATTTCTGGCTCACCCGGCTGCGCTATGACTCGGGCGACTGGGATGTCGACCAGCGCATGCCGTCGAACCTGATCACGTCGCTGATCGACTATACGACGCTGCGCGTCGATCCGGCCGAGCGGGTGATTGCCCTGTCGGACCCCCGGATGCTGACCGCACCATTTTGCTATCTGGCGGGGCATAAGCTGGTCGAGTTCTCGGCGGCGGAGCGGCGCAATTTCGAACGCTATGTCCGCAACGGCGGGTTCGTGTTCGTCGACGACTGCAATCACGACATCGACGGATTGTTCGCCCGATCATTCGAGGCTCAGATGCGGGCCATTTTCGGGCCGTCTGCACTCAAGACCCTGCCGGACTCACACCCACTCTACCGCAGCTTTTTCCGTTTCGACGGACCGCCCAATACCGGGATGGAGCTCAATGGCTGGGGCGATGATCTGGTGCACGACTATTTGAAGGGCATCGAGATCAACGGTCGGCTGGGCGTGCTCTACAGCAATAAAGACTATGGCTGCGAGTGGGATTATGACTGGCGAAACAAGCGCTTCCTGGCTGTGGACAACACCCGGTTCGGGGTCAATATCGTGATGTACGCCCTGTCGTCGTAGACCTGCCGCCCGCCATCTCTGTTCTTACCCCGCCCCGGGACATTCCATGACCAAAGTTGTTTCCGAAGCCGATATCCAGGCGCAGATCGCGCGACTGGGCGACCTGCGTGCCGCCATCGGTCAGGCGATCGTCGGGCAGGAGGAGGTGGTCGAGCAACTGCTGATCGGCCTGCTGGCGGGCGGGCACTGCCTGCTGGAAGGCGTTCCGGGGCTGGGCAAGACGCTGCTGGTGCGCTCGCTCGGCGAGGCCCTGAAGCTGGAGTTTCGTCGCGTCCAGTTCACGCCGGACCTGATGCCCAGCGATATCCTGGGCACGGAACTGCTTGAGGAAGATCATGGCACCGGCCATCGGCATTTCCGCTTTCAGCCGGGACCCGTGTTCACCAACCTGCTGTTGGCCGACGAGCTGAACCGAACCCCGCCCAAGACCCAGGCGGCGCTGCTGGAAGCGATGCAGGAACGCACCGTCAGCTATGGTGGCGTGACCCATGTGCTGCCGTCGCCCTTCTTCGTGCTGGCGACGCAGAACCCGCTGGAGCAGGCGGGTACCTATCCGCTGCCGGAGGCCCAGTTGGACCGGTTCCTGCTGCATATTCGCGTCGACTATCCGACCGCCCAGGAAGAGCACGACATCATCGCTCAGACCACCGGGGCCAAATCCGGTGTCGTGCCCCAGGTCATGCAGGGCAAGGAAGTCCTGGCGCTTCAGGCCCGGGTGCGTGAAGTCCATTTCAGCGAGGCCCTGCTGCGCTGGGTGACCACACTGGTGCGCGCCAGCCGTCCGGGCGACGGCGCGATTGAGGACATCCGGAAATATGTGAAATGGGGCGCGGGTCCGCGCGCCGGGCAGTCGCTGGTTCTGGCAGCCAAGGCGCGGGCGCTGTTGCAGGGTCGCCTGGCGGCCACGCGCGAGGACATCATGGCGCTGGCCGGGCCAGTCATGCGCCACCGGCTGCTGCTGTCGTTCGCCGCCGAGGCCGAGGGGCGCAGCGCCGATGACATCATCGCGGCCCTGGTGCGCGCCACGCCCATGCCCGACGCCTGAGCCGGTGTGTCTGGCCCATGATCGACTTCCTGCCCCCTGACGTACGAAGCCGGCTGAAAGGCCTGCGCCTCGTCACGCGTCGGGCGGTCGGTGGACAGGGCATCGGCCTGCACCAGAGCCACAGTCGCGGTGCCGGGCTCGAATTCGCCCAGTATCGCGCCTACGAACGCGGCGACGAACCGCGTCAGATCGACTGGAAGCTCTACGCCCGATCGGACAAATTCTTCGTGCGTGAGGCCGAACGGGAGAGCCCGGTTTCAGTGTGGATCCTGATGGATACCAGCGCCTCGATGGGTCAGGCGGACGGCGGTCGGCCGGACTGGTCGCGACTGGATGCGGCCAAGGCCCTGACCCAGGGCTTGGCCGAGCTGGCCCTGGGTCAGGGTGACCGCTTCGGCTGGGCTGCACTCAACGATCAGGGTTTGCGGTTGTTGGCACCGACCACAGGCACTCGCCAGCGCGACCGGCTGCTGCTCGAGCTGCTGCCGCTGCGTGCGGGTGGCGGTTTCGCCCGGGAGGACCAGTTGTCCCCGATCTGGGAACGGATCGGTGCCCGCGATCTGATCGTCGTGCTCAGCGACTGTTTCGATCCCGGCGTCGTGGAATTCGTGGAAAAACTGGCTGCCGCCGGTCGCGAGGTGCTCGTGATCGAGATGCTGACCCTGGGTGAACGGGATTTTACATTCAGTGGCGGCCATCGCTTCCGCGATCCGGAGACCGGTGAAGAACTGATCGGTGACGGTCCCGCGCTCCGCCCGGAATTCCTGCGCCGGTTCGGTGAGGCGCGGGCGGCGCTACACGCCCGGCTGGACCGGGCGGGGGTACGCCACACCGAGCATGTCCTCGACCAGCCGATCGACCAGCCGCTGAGACGGCTGTTCGGGGCTCATGACGCGGCGGAATACGCATGATGCCCGGCCTGCTGCTGCCTGGGGCACTGGTGGCGCTCGCGGCGATCCTGATACCGCTGGTGATCCATATCGCGCGGCGGACTGAGGAAAAACCGATCGAATTCGCCGCGTTGCGCTGGCTGCGACAGAAGCCACGTCCGAAGTCGCGCCTGCAGTTCGACGAGCGGCTGTTGCTGGCGTCCCGACTGTTGCTGCTGATTCTGCTGGCGCTGTGGCTGGCGGCACCCGTGCTGTTCGGGGCGGCGGGGACAGCGCCCTATGTCGCCGTCGCACCGGGCGTCGACCTGTCCCGGGCCGGCACGATCGAAGACGAGGCGGTCGCCGACTACCGCCGAACGCACTGGCTGGCCCCCGGCTTTCCGGCATTAAGCGAGACGGGACCTGTGGGTGCGGTGCCGCTCGCCAGCCTGCTGCGCCAGCTCGATGCCGATCTTCCGGCCGACACGCCGCTTGTCGTCGTCGTGGCCGAGGTAATCGACGGGGCGGATGCCGAGCGGCCCCGACTCTCGCGCCGGGTGGAGTGGCGCGTCGTTCCCGGGGCTGCACCTGTCGTGGGGGCAGGGCCGGTTCCGGTTCCGGCCCTGTCGATCCGGTATGACAGTGATCAGGCGGCCGGGCTGCGTTACCTGCGCGCCGCGGCGCTGGCCTGGCAGCCGGCCGGCGGCAATGCGGATCTGGAAGTTGGCGGCATCGACGCGGCCCTGCCGCCGGTGACGCGCCGGCTGATCTGGCTCGGCACCGGCACGCTGCCACCGGCGCTGCTGCGCTGGGTCGGGAGCGGCGGGACAGCCCTGATCGGGTCCAAGGCGTTGTTTCCGGAGGATGTCGACCGGGTCGTGGTCTGGCGCGATGAGCTGGGCCGTCCGCTGGTCGAAGCCGCGCCGATGGGTACAGGGCGTCTGATGCAGTTCAGCCGGCGGTTGGTGCCGGCCGAGATGCCGGCGCTGCTCGAAGCCGACTTTCCGGTTCACCTGCGGGCGGTGTTGGCACCGTCAGCGACAGCGCCGACGCGCGTGAGCGCGGTGGACTATACGCCCACGACCGGCGCACGGCACGTCGAGCCGGCCCCCCGGGATCTTCGCCCGTGGCTGGCGGTGCTGATCGGCCTGGTGCTGTTGGGTGAGCGCTGGCTGGCGACGCGTCGCCGGCGCGGGGTGAGCCCATGACGGCCGGGACCCTGCTGGCGACGTGGACCGGACCGGCGCGGCGGCGTGGGCTGCTGAACGACGCCCTGCTGTTCGTGCCGGCCCTGCTGGCGCTGACGGCGCTGGCGTGGCGGGGCGGGGGACCGGCTATCGGGACCGGCGTGCTGGTGGTCGGGGCCGGTCTTGGCCTGTTCGTGGCGTATAGGCGGGCGGCGCGGCTCGACCGGGATTGGCTCGTCAGCAAGCTCGACGGCTCCCGTGCGGACATGGAGGACAGCGCCGAGCTGCTGTTCGCGGACCCCCAAACCCTGGGCGATCTGCAGCAGCTCCAGCAGGCGCGGCTGTTCAACCGGCTGGACACCGGCAAGCCCGAGACCCTGAGAGCGGACTGGTCGCGCCGTCCGATCATGGCGGCGTGGCTCGTCGCAAGTATCGTCATCGCCGGTGCCGTCGTCTGGCCGTCCGCGGCAGATCGACCCGTCGTCCTGGCCCCCAGCGTCGAGCAGACGCCGGTGGTCGCCGGTGTGCCGCGTCTGGTCGGGCAGAACCTGCGCATCTTCCCGCCCGCCTATACCGGCCTGCCGATGCGGGACGAGCCGCGACTGGATGCGCGGGCACCTTTGGGCTCGCGGCTGGAGTGGACCCTGCGTTTCGATCCACAGGCCGAGGCCCCGGCCGTGGTGACGCTGGCGGGGGTGAAGCTGGCCTTGCGGCGGTCGGGCGACGACTGGATCGCCAGCCGGGTGCTGGACAGCTCATTCCTGTATCGCGTCGATCCGGCGTCGGGGCGGGGGCCGGTCTCGCCGTTGCATCGCATCGACGCCATTGCCGATACGCCGCCCGTTGTCCGGGTCGTGTCGCCGACCGAAAGCCTGACCACGGTGACCGCGGGCCAACGCAGCTGGACGCCGGGGTTTGCCGTCAGCGACGACTATGGCGTCGCCGCTAATGCCCGGCTGCGCATCACCCTGGCGATGGGGGAGGGCGAGAACATCACCTTCACCGAACGCGAGATCGGCGTGACGGGACGCGGGTCCGCACGCGACCGGCGGTTCGCGCAGCGGCTGGATTTCGCGGCCCTGGGCTTTGCCGCGGGGGGCGATCTGGTCGTTCAGCTGATCGTGCGGGACAACCGCGCCCCCGGCCCACAGGAGGTCCGCGGTCCCAGTCTGATCCTGCGTTGGCCGTCAGCCAGCCGCACCCAGGGGGCGGGACTGGAGGGGATGGTCAACACCACCCTGCCGGCCTATTTCCGCAGCCAGCGCCAGATCATCATCGACGCCGAGGCCCTGATCGTTCAGCGCCAACGTTTGACGTCAGACCGTTATATGTCGCGTTCCACCGGCATCGGCGGTGACCAGGAGATACTGCGCCGCCGATACAGCGAATTCCTGGGTGGCGAGAACTCGGCTCCACCCCAGCTGCCGACCAGTGATGCGGTGGAGGTGCATACGGACGACGACGGTCATGGCCACGCCCCGCGCACGACCTCGCCGGGGTTCGGCTCACCGGAAGATGTGCTGGCCCAGTTCGGCCATCCGCATGATGATTCTCCTGCCGCCAGCCTCGATCCCGAGACGCGCGAACTGCTGAGGCAGGCGGTCGACGCGATGTGGCAGGCCGAACTCCAGCTCAAACAGGGCCGACCGGACCTGGCCCTGCCCCATGCCAATCGCGCCCTGAACTTTATCAAGGAGGTGCAGCAGGCGACGCGCATCTTCCTGGCGCGGGTGGGATCGAATCTGCCACCGGTCGATCCGTCCCGACGCATGACCGGCGAACGCGAGGGCATTGCCAGTCGCACCCTGCCGATCGCACCGGTCGAGGCCGCCGATGGCCCCGCTGCGGCGGCGTGGCGCGCGCTGGGTCAGGGACCGGAGGCGGTGCGCGGCCCGGTGGTATTCGACGCGCTTGAGCGGTGGATACGATCCAACGCCGACCGCCTGCCGGACTCGCTGGCGCTGTCGGGGGCGCTGGACGCCGTGCGGCGCGATCCGGACTGCGACACCTGCCGTCAAAAACTGCGCGCCCTGTTGTGGACCGCAATGGAAAGACCGCCCGCCAGCCTTGACCGGCGTCGACCCGCCGACCCGGTCGGCGCGCGCTATCTCGGCGCGCTGGAAGGGGGCGCGCCATGACGCCCAAGCTGATCCTGGCCGTTGTTCTGGTCTGTGCTGTCGTCGCGGCATGGGTGCGGTTGTTCCTGTGGCATCGGTCGGCCCCGCGCGAGGCGACCGGAGCCCTGTGGCGCGTGATCGTGCTGGCGGGGTTGCAGCCGGTCTGGGCGGCCTTGCTGTTCTTCTGCCTGTTTCCACCCGGCGTGCGAACGGCCTCGGTGGATTTGGTGGTCGCGACCGCGGGTACGCCCCGCACGGCGACCCGGACACCCGGCACCACGCTGATCGCCCTGCCCGAGGCCCCGGCCCTGGCCGGAGCGGAACCCGCACCGGACCTGGGCACCGCCTTGCGGCGCTATCCGGGCGCGCGGCAGATCACCATTCTCGGCGGGGGTTTGACGGCCCGCGACCGGGACGCGGCGCAGGGGATCGCCATAGCGTTCGACCCGCCGTCGCTGCCGCAGGGTCTGGTTTCACTGACTGCACCACGGCGGGCCGCGCCATCCGCCGGTTTCAAGGTCGGCGGACAGCTGTTGGGCCTGCCCGGCGCGACGGTCGACCTGATCGATCCCGCCGGACGGGTAACGGACACACAGAAGGTCGCCGATGACGGCCGGTTCACCGTCTCCGGCACAGCGCGCTCGGCAGGGTTGGTGACCTTCGTCGTCCGGGTGCGTGATGCCCGTCGGCAGGTAGTCGAGCAGGCGGATGTGCCGGTGCAGATCGAGAGCCAGGCCTCGCCCAAGCTTCTGATCATGGCCGGTGCACCGGGGCCAGAGGTCAAATACCTGCGGCGATGGGCCACCGACGCCGGGTTCGATGTGACGGTTCGCGCCAGCGCCGGTGGCGGTGTCCAGATTGGCGACGCACCGGTCGCGATTAATGTCGCAACACTGCGATCCTTCGACGCCGCGATCATCGACGATCGCAGCTGGGCAGGACTGGGCGGCCAGCGGGCCGATGTCCTCCGGGCCGTGCGGGGCGGTCTGGGCCTGGTGCTGCGATCCGGCGGATCACCGCAAGACGGGGCGCTGGCTCAGTGGCGGGCGCTGGGCTTCACCGTCAGCGGTCGCGACGGGGTGGCACCGATCGCCCTGTCCGCCACGACGGACGCCGACCTCGCCCGGACGCGTCGAGGCATTCCCCAACCGGACGCCATCGCCGATCTGGACGCCGGTGATGACTTCCTGCCCGCGATCAATCGCCTGACCGTCACGCCGGGCGGCGAGGGAACGGTGCCGGTGCTGCACGACGCCGGCGGTGCGACCCTGTCCGCATGGCGGGCCATCGGGCGCGGGCGGGTCGCCGTGTTCACGGGGATCGACAGCTTTGGCCTGACCCTGACCGGCAAGACCGATCTCTATGGCGATTGGTGGAGTACAATGTTGTCCGCCGTATCGCGTCCTGTTGCGGGGGTAGCGCCCGCCTTTTCCGGCCCGGCCTGGGTCGGCGACCGGGTCGCCCTGTGCGGCCTGACCAGCGACGCCCGGGTCGAGCGGCCAGACGGCACGCTGGCGACGGTGCGGGTCGTAGCCGGGGGCTGCGCCGGCTACTGGCCGGTGGCGTCCGGCTGGCATCTGTTGCGCAAGACCGGACTCGGGATTGATGAACAGGTGTGGCCTTTCTTCGTCCATCCGGTGGATCGCCTTGCCGGGGTGCGGGCCGCGCGCGACCGTGATGCAACACTGATGTTGGGCAAGGCCGGGCCCGGCCCGGCGGAGACGATCCATGAGGCCCGGGAGATCCCCGGGTCGCCGTGGCCGTGGTTCATCGCCTGGCTTGTCGCCAGCGCCGGGCTGTGGGGACTGGAGCGCTCGCGCCTCGGACGCGCGCCGACGCAGGCCTGATCAGCCCAACGACCGCGCCGTGTTGATGACGTTGATCCCGTCGAACCGGGTGGTTGATGAGCCGTGGCTGACGGCCGAGACCTGACTGGGCTGGCCCTTGCCGTCGAAGAATGAGCCGAACATCCGGTAGTCGCTCTCGTCGCACGTCGCGCTGCAGGCGTTCCAGAACTCCGGGGTCCGGATCTGATAGGCGACATCGCCCAGCGGCCGGGTGATCGCCCCGTCCTTGATTTCGTAGAACAGCTGCCCGCCGAACTGGGCATTGTAGCGCTGCTGGTCGATTGAATAGGAGCCGCGACCCAGGATGTAGATGCCGTTCTCGACATTGGCGATCATGTCGGCGGCCGTCATCGGCGTCTTGCCGGGCTGAAGTGAGACATTGGGCATGCGCTGGAACTGGATGGTCGACCACGAGTCCGCGTACGAACATCCGGCTGACTGCGTATCGCCGAGGATGTGGGCCTGGTCGCGCGTCGCCTGATAGTCGACCAGTACGCCGTCGCGGATCAGGGGCCAGCTCTTGGTAGCCACGCCCTCGTCGTCATAGGCGACGGCACCGAGGCTGCCCGGCTGGGTACGGTCTGCCATGATGTTGACGATGTCGCTGCCGTATTTGAACCCGGTCTCACGTTTGTCCAGCGTGGCGAAACTGGTGCCGGCATAGTTGGCCTCATAGCCCAGCACCCGATCCAGCTCGAGCGGGTGGCCGACGGACTCGTGGATGGTGAGGCCGAGGTGGCTGGGGTCGAGGACGAGATCGTATTTGCCGGGCTCGACCGACGCGGCGGATATTTTTTCGCGAGCCTGGGCGGTCGCGGCGATCGCGTCCTCGCGCATGTCGTAGGAGGCACCGTAGACGACCACGCCGTTCGGCATGACGGTCTTGTCGCTCGAATGGCCATCCAGATATTCGTAGCCCATCCCCATCGGCGACGAGAGGCCGTCGCGGGTCCGGAACTTGCCCGAGCCCTGATCGACCGCTGTGACCGTGAACGGGGCCCAGATGCGGTGCACGTCCTGATCGACGTAGGATCCGTCGGTGCTGGCGAAATATTTCTGCTCATTGACCAGGAACATGCGCGAGGCGACGAAACTGGCCCCCGCGCCGGTCGCCGCGGAGTTGACCCCCATCAACAGACTGATCTTCTCCTCGATCGGGACCGCCATCGCATTGCGCTGGATCGGCGTTTGCCAGCGCCGCTCGCCGAGGGCGGGGGCGGGAGCCAGTTGCACGGGGCTGGTCTGGCTCTTCGCATTGGCCCTGGCGATGGCCGTGGCCAGCCGGGCCGTATCGGCGACGGCCTCGGCTGTCAGGATGTTGGTCGCGGCGAAACCCCAGGCCCCGTCGGCGATGACCCGGACACCGGTCCCGCTCGACTCGGTGTTGACGACATTCTCGACGTTCGCCTCACGGGTCATGATGAACTGCCGCATGTAGCGGCCGACCCTGACATCGCAGTAGCTGGCCCCGGCCTGGGTCGCGGCGCTCAGCCCCGCGTCGGCGAGCCGCTTCTTCGTCGCGACATCCATGATCTCCACGAGTTGTTCGGCGGCGATGGCCCGGCCGGCGAAGCCCGGGATAAGCAGCCCACCGGCTCCGATTCCGCATGCGGTGAGGAAGTGACGTCTATCCAAGGTCTTCTCCCGGCAAAGGTTCATCCCGACCAGGACCGGGACTGCAGCGTCCGTCGTTTCGTGGCTCTACAGGCGTGATGCGCACCTTCACCGGTGTTGTCACCGGGGTCAAACAGTCAGCCCCGAATTCCGACGTGATGGAATCCACCTGTGCGGTCAGTCCAACGCCGGGTTTCTCCATTGGACGTATCCATCCAGCTCCAGAAAGTTGGCATGGGTTTCCATTGGAACGAGGGCGGATTGCCCACCTGCATGTTCCACTCTGGTCGACTTAACGTGTCGGTATCGCTAGAGCTTATCTAACGATGGTGGGTGAGCATTGATGTCTGAGGTTTTCGTCTCCTATGCCCGACCGACGGAACCGCAGGCCAAGGTCATCGCTGAGGCGTTGCGGTCGCGTGGGTACGCCGTCTGGCGGGATGACGAGCTGCCGGCCCATCGGGCTTATGGCGAGGTGATCGAGGAACGGTTGCGCTCGGCCAAGGCGGTGGTCGTGATCTGGTCGGTGGACGCCATCCGGTCGCAATGGGTCCGGGCCGAGGCCGACGTGGCCCGGGAGGCCGGCACCCTGATCCAGCTCAGCATCGACGGCGTGCCGCCGCCCATGCCATTCAACCAGATCCAGTGCGCGGACCTGTACGGCTGGACCGGCGACCTGACCGTACCCGGCTGGCTCAAGGTCGAAAGCAGCGTTGCCTCCCTGGTCGGCACCCGGTCTCCTGAAACCGGTGCCGGCAAGGCTTCAGCCTCGCCGCGCAAGGCCGCCGTCTGCGTCCTGCCCTTCATCAACATGAGCGGTGATGCCGAGCAGGAGTATTTCTCGGACGGCATCAGCGAGGACATCATCACCGACCTGTCCAAGGTTTCGGCCCTGTCGGTAGTGGCGCGCAACACCGCCTTCAACTTCAAGGGCAAGACCCTTGAGGTCAAGGATTTGGCCCGCCAGCTGAACGTCACCCACGTACTGGAGGGCAGCGTACGCAAGGCCGGCGGGAGGGTGCGGATCACCGCCCAGCTCGTCGACGGCGAGGCCGGCGATCCAGTCTGGGCCGACCGGTACGATCGTGACCTGACCGATATTTTCGCCATTCAGGACGAGATTTCCAAGGCCATCGTCAGCGCGCTGAAGCTGAAACTCCTGCCGAAGGAGAAGAAGGCGATTGAACAGCGGGGCACGACCAGTCCGGAAGCCTACAACCTGTATCTGCTGGCGCGCCGCACATGGGTCGACGGCACCAACGACGATCATCGTCGTTCTGAGGTGGTGATCCGCGTCTGCCATCAGGCAATCGCCATCGACCCCGACTACGCCCAGGCTTGGGCGCTTATCGCCCTGGCCCAGACCGACCTTCGGTTCTGGCACGGGCGAACGGAGGACGGGCGCGAGGCGGCCGAGCGCGCGCTGGCAATCGATCCCAATCTGGCCGCGGCTCACTGCGTCAAGGCCCGCTATCTTCAGCATGAAGGTCTGTTTGAAGACGCCAACCGTCAGATCGAGACCGCCCTGAAGCTCGACCCCGAGTCCTGGGAGGTCAACAAGGAGTCGGCCTTCCTCTTCTTCCGCCAGGGACGGATCGCCGACGCCGCGCGCTATTTCACCAGGGCTGTCGACCTGTTGGATGACGACTATCATTCAGCGGGAATGCTGATCACCTGCTACGGTGCCCTGGACGAGCCGGAGTCGAAGTTGAGCGCCGCCCGAACGACCTTTGCCCGGGTCGAGCGCGCCTTGACCCGCGACCCGACCAACTCCAAGGCGCTGGGGCTCGGGGCAGGGGCCCTTGCCGTGATGGGGGAGGCCGAGCGGACCCGGGAATGGATCGCGCGGGCGATGCTGATCGACCCCAACAACATCCTCCAGCGATACAATCTGGCCTGCACACTGACCGCCTTCCTGCAGGACGACGATGCGGCCATGGACCTGTTGGGTCCCTTTTTCGACCAGGTGACCCACATCCAGTTCCAGCACGCCGAGGTCGATCCTGACATGAACCGGCTGAGGGGAATCCCGAGGTACGAAACCATGGTGGCCGCCGCCCGGGGGCGGCTGGCCGCTGCGGACGAACATGAAGCCAAGCCGGCGAAGGGTGCCTAGATGTCGGACATCTTCATCTCCTACGCCCGACCTAACGAGGCGCTGGCGAAACAGGCGAGCGAAGCCCTGCGCGCGGCAGGCTACAACGTCTGGCGCGACGACGAGCTGCCGGCTCACCGTGCCTACAGCGATGTGATCGAGGAGCGGATCAAGGGAGCCAAGGCGGTTCTGGTGCTGTGGTCCAATGACGCCGTCCGGTCGCAATGGGTAAGAGCCGAAGCCGACGCCGCGCGCGAGCTGGGCACCCTGGTCCAGGTCAGTGTCGACGGTTCCCTGCCGCCCATGCCGTTCAACCAGATCCAGTGTGCCGACCTGTTCGGCTGGGCCGGTGACACCGACTGGCCGGGTTGGGCCAAGGTGGAAAGCAGCATCGCCTCGCTGGCCGGGGTCGCGAGAGCCGCCAGCGTGACAGCCGATTCCGACTCCGGGCGGGAGGCAGAGCGGCGCGCCGTGGTCTGCGTGCTGCCGTTCGTCAACATGAGCGGTGACGCCGAGCAGGAGTATTTCAGCGACGGCATCAGCGAAGACATCATCACCGACCTGTCCAAGGTCTCCGCCCTGACGATCATCGGCCGCAATACCGCCTTCGCGCTCAAGGGAAAGCCGGTCAATCTGGCGGAACTGTCGCGGGATCCCGGGGCCACCCACGTTCTGGAGGGCAGTGTGCGTAAGGCCGGCACGCGGGTGCGGATCAACGCGCAGCTGACCGACTGCGCCAGCGGCCACCAGGTCTGGGCCGATCGCTACGACCGGGACCTGAACGACATCTTCGCCATTCAGGACGAGATTTCGAAAGCGATTGTCGGCGCGCTTAAGCTGAAACTTCTGCCTCAGGAGAAGAAGGCGATCGAGCGTCGCGGCACGACCAGTTCCGACGCCTACAACCTATATCTTCTGGCGCGCCGGCACTGGATCGACGGGAACAACATCGATGAACGCAGGGCGGCGGTGGTCGTCCGCGTCTGCCGCCAGGCCATCGCCATCGATCCCGACTATGCCCAAGCCTGGGCCCTTATGGCGTTGGCGCAGACCGACCTGCGCTTCTGGCACGCCAAGCCCGAGGACGGACGCGAGGCCGCCGAGCGTGCGCTCGCAATCGATCCTCACGTCGCCGAGGCGCACTGCGTCAAGGCCCGGTACCTTCATCACGACGGCCTGATCGACGAAGCCAATCGTCAGCTCGACATCGCCTTAAATCTCGACCCCGAGTCCTGGGAGGTCAACAAGGAGGGCGCGTTCCTGTATTTCCGACAGGGACGGATTGCCGACGCCATCCCCTATTTCGAGAAGGCGGTTGCCCTGGTCGACGGCGACTACCACTCGGCTGGCATGCTGATCACCTGCTACAGCGCCCTGAATGACCAGGGGCCGCGACTCCGCGCCGCCAAGACGACCTTCGGCCGGGTGGAACGCGCCCTGGCGCAGGACCCCACAAACGCCAAGGCGCTGGGTATCGGCGCTGTGGCCCTGGCCGTCATGGGTGAGGCGACGCGCACCAAGGAATGGGTCGAACGCGCGATGTTGATTGATCCGGATAACATTCTGCAAAGATACAATCTGGCCTGTTGCCTCACGGCATATCTAAATGATGACGAGGGGGCGATCGACCTGCTTGTTCCCTATTTCGAGCAAGCCCCCAAAACGCAGATCGAGCATGCGGAAGCCGATCCGGACATGAACCGTATCCGGGATAATCCCCGCTTCCAGGCCATGGTCGCGGCCGCAATGGCGCGGCTCGACGGTCAGGCGTCCGACGACGCCGCGAAATGACGGGCAGCGACGCGCCGCGCCCGACCACGGGCCTGACCGCCGCCATCGTCGGGCACCGCCTGAACCGGATCTCCGATCCGCCCGCCGTGCAGGCCCGTCTGGAAGCGATCCTGCGCACGATCGACGCCACGCTGCGTGACACAGCCGGTGTTTCGACATCGCCGCGGCTGAGGCTCATATCGGCGCTGGCGGAGGGGGCGGATCAGCTGGCGGTATCGGCGGCCACGGCGGTGGGGTTGGGCTGGGACGCCGTCCTGCCCTTTCCCGTCGAGACCTATGAGCAGGACTTCAGCCCCGACGCGGTGGTCGGCTTCCGTGAGTTGCTGGCCCAGGCCGGTTCGGTTCTGGTGCTGGACGGCCAGGGCGACGGTGCAGAGCGGGACCGGGCCTATGACGCCGCCGGCAAGGCGTTGCTGGATAATTGCGATGTCCTGATCGCGGTATGGGATGGTCTGCCCGGGCGTGGCCGGGGCGGCACCCATGACGTGGTTCAGGAGGCCGTCCGGCGTCAGATCCCGATCATCACCCTGGCCCCCGACGGCGGCTCGGCTGTTCTCCGCCTCAACCCGGCGGGCACCGGCGGCACCCTGAGGCTGGAGGACCTGATCGCGGCACCGCTGGATGGCCTGGCGGCATTGATCCGGCAGATCGTGGGAGAGTCGGTCGAGCCCCCGTGGCCCCCGCTTTTGCGCGCGCCGCACCGGTCGTGGAACTATTCCGCCTATCCATTGCTGCTCAGCCTGGTGGGCCTCGGCAAGAAACGGACGCCCGGAACGGACGCCTCTGATCCGGCACCGGCGGTTACGCCCGGCGCGCTGGAGCAGGCCTTCGCCTGGTGGGACGATACGGCGGTCGTCGCCGCCCAGGCCTTCCGGTCGGCCGTGATCGTCAATTTTGCGCTGGCTGCGGTGGCGGTCAGTCTGGCTGCGCTGTCGTTGTTCGCGGGTGGTGCCAAATGGATTTTCGTCCTGGCCGAGGTGGTCACGATCATGCTGCTGCTCGGCAATACGACGCTGGCCGGGCGCCGGCGCTGGCAGGAACGCTGGCTGGAATCGCGGGAGGTGGCCGAGCTGTTGCGGGTCTGTCTGATGCTCCGCAAGGTCGGGGTCGGTCGCGGGATGGCGGCGACGGATGAGCCGGGCTGGAAAGCCTGGTACGTTCAGGCGCTGGCGCGGTCCCAGGGACTGGAGGCCGCCGATCTGTCTGACGCGGACCTGGCGTCTCGCGATCTTGTCGCCCGGATCTCCGATCAGGCGGCGTGGAACGAGGCGACTGCGCACCGTATGCATCTGGCCGGCCACCGGATCGAACGCTTCGGCGAAACCCTGTTCGTGCTTGTGCTCGCGGCAGCAATCAGCTGGTTGATCCTTCGCCTCGCCGATCCCCATGCGGCCCACACGCTCACCTATGCTCTCACGGCCGTCACTGCGGGCCTGCCTGCGGTGGCCACGGCCAGCTACGGTATCGGCGTCATCCTGGACTTCGAAGGGATTGCGGACCGGTCGGGGCGCATGGCTGCGGCGCTGCGGAGTTCACTCGCCGGCTGGGATCCGTCGCGCGCCAATGTCGCCGAACTGCAGGGGGCCGCGCGCGTGACCGCCGATATCATGCTGGGCGATGTGGCCGCCTGGCGTCTGCTGGCCCAGGGGCGACGGCTCAAGATTCCCGGGTAGTTCGACGGAGCCGTCAGTCCGCCTACAGATCGCGAGCGACCACGAAATGGGTCCGGCGCGGTCTCGGGGGTTGGCTGGAAATGTGCGCCGACAACGCCCCCTTCACTCAGGAAACTCGCCTGGTTGGGACTCATTTCCTCTCTCAGGCGTGGCGTCCCAAGATTGGGACGCTGCGTCGTTTTTGCTGTCAACAATAGCTGCTAGTTACCCGAAGATTAACGACTAATTGCATTGGGCCCTGGGGGCGCTCGCTGTTGGTCGTCTGTCTGATCAGGGCACAGCCCTGTGATTCCTCTGGGTAGGCTCTCCGACATGACCTCGATCAAATCCCGCGCTGTCACCGGCTCGCGTTCGTCCCCGCGTGCGGCCAAATCGGCGGCCAGCGGCCTGATCCGCGCCGGCCTGCTGGGCAGCACGGCGCTGGTGGCGGTGGGTCTGGCGGCGACGGGGGCCATGGCCCAGACCTACACCCCGACCGGCGGCGGCACGATCGTGGTCACCGGCGGCGGGACGACGACCGACAACACAGGGGCCAGTGGCGGTTTCCAGAACGTCGGCGGCGTCGGCATGACGATCAGCGGTGTCGACATCACCAACACGAGCGGGGCACCGACCACCAGTGCGATCAGTTTCACCCGCTCGGCCTCTTCGGGAAGCGGCGACGGGTTCACGTTCAACGGCACCAACACCCTGGTGGCGGCAGCCGGCGGTAACGGGTTCAACTTCAGTTCGACGGGGGGCAACAACACCGGCTTCAGTATCAACGGGCCCCTGATCGTCACAGGGCTGAATGGCGTGGTCGTCTCGACGCTCGGCGACATCTACCACAGCGGTGCCGGCACGCTGAACTTGATCGCCCAGACGCCCGGCTCGGGCTCGGGCCTGCTGTGGACCGCGGGTCGCAGTCTCGGCGACAGCAGCCTCAGCGGGGCCTTCAGTGCTACCAATTTCCAGTACGGTGCCAATCTGACGGCGAGCAATGGCTACGTCTATTTTACCACGGGCACCGGCGGCGCGATCACCGGGGTCAATACCGGGATCCGGACCACCGCAACGGCCGGGTCCGACGTCGCCATCCGCTCGACCATCAACGCCAGCGCTTTCGGCATCCAGACCAGTTCCGGCATCGGCGGCAATGTGATCACCAGCAACGGTGCCATCGTTTCCGGCGGCATCGGCATTGATGCGACCAGTGGTTCGGCGACCGGCAATACGGTCACCGCCAACGCCAATATTACCGCCAATGGCGGACCCGCCATCCGCACAGACGGTGTGTTTGCGACCGGCGTCGCCAGTGGCGTCACCGTCAGCGGCACAACTATGGGCGTGCAGGCCCTGACGGCCGGCAGTTCGGTCACCAACTTCGGCACGATCACCGCTGTCAGCGCCGGCGGTGACGCGATCAATTTCTCTGACGGCGGCACCATCAACAACGTCGGCGGATCGATCGCCGGTGCCGACCAGGGCATTCTCAGCAGTGCCGGGACCCTGATCGTCACCAACGCCGGTTCGATCACCGGCGGGACCAATGATGGCATCACCTCGCTGGGTGCCTTGGCCCTGACCAACACCGGCACGCTCAGTTCCACCTCATTCTCGGGCGTAGCCCTCGTCGGCGGCGGCTCGGTGACCAACTCGGGCACGATTACCGGGGGCAATAATGCGACCTATGGCTATGGCGTCCAGAACGCCAGCGCCTCGGGCACCACCCTGATCACCAACCAGTCGGGCGGTTTGATCAACGGCGGTACGGGCTCGATCCTGCTGAACGGCGCGGGCAACACTACGATCGACCTGCAGGCCGGGTCGACCACGACCGGCCAGATCCTGGCGCAGGGCGGCGGGACCCGTAACATCACCGTCGCGGGCACTCTGAACGGCAACTATGCCGGCACGGCGGGCACCGGCACCACTACCTTCACGCTGGCGACCGGCGGCGCGATGCAAAGCGCGAATTTTGGAACAGGCACCACCACGTTCAACTGGACCGGCGGGACCATCGCCGGAGGCGTGACGACGACGGACGGCAGCTACCAGAATCTCAACGTCAATCTCGGTGCCGGCGGTACCGGTACGATCGGTGGCGTTTCGCGCTTCTTCCTGAACGCCAACAGCGGCACGGTTACCTTGACCGGCAGCAATGTGACGTCGCTCAAGCTGCTGGGCGGCAATATCGTTCTTGATACGGACCTGGATACCGGGGGCAGCACCACCGCCTCGTTCCAGACAACTGCGGGGTCGACGCTCACGGTCAACGCCGGGCGTTCGCTGATCTCCAGCACCACAGGCGTCAATCTCTCGGTTGCCGGTACGGTCACCAATGCCGGCACGATCACCGGCGGTCAGACGAACGGGGTCAACAGCAATTTCTATTTCTACGGCGTCAACAACCAGGCGGCCGGCACGGTCATCAACAACAGCGGCACGATCGCCGTCGGCGAATATAATCTGGTCGCCGCGATCCAGAACTCAAACAATCTGCAGGTCAACAACACCGGGCTGATCCGCGCCGGTGCGGTCAGCTCCACGCTGACCACAGACGGTATCCGGTCCTATAGCGGCACCCTGACCGTCGCCAACTCGACAGCCGGCAGCATCATCGCCGGCGGCGAGGCGGGGATCCTCACCACCGCCGGCACGCTGGCGCTGACCAACGCCGGCTATGTGGTCGGCACGACCCGCGCCATTAACGCGGCGGGCACGGTAAGCATCACCAACTCCGGCACCATTGGCACCGGTCAGGTCAACGATATGGGCGTCTATACGGCCGGTGGCACCGGCTATGCGATCAGCACCAACGGCGGCACCATCACCAACTCGGGTACGATCCGCGGTGCGTCGGCCGGTATCTATTCGAGCAACGGTCTGACCCTGACCAACACCGGGACGATTACGGGGGACGCCATCCCTCAGTCCGGTCTGGCCCGAGACGGCGTTACGGTGCTCAATGCCCCGTCCACCATCCTCAACGCCGGCACGATCAGCGTGCCGGTCTATTCGGCGCTGCTGATCCAGGGCGGGACTATAACCAATGCGGCGGCAGGATCGCTGACCGGCGGTAGCGATTCGACCTACGGCGTGGCGGTCCAGTTCTCGGCCACGGGCGGCACCTTCACCAACTACGGCAGCGCCACCGGTGCCGGGGCCGGGGCCGTTCGGGTCAACACCCCGGGCGCTGCAACCACGATCAACCTGCATGCCGGTTCGACCACCGGGGCGCTCCTGCTCAACAGCGGCAACGACACCGTCGCCATCTATAACGGTCGCGGTTCCGCCAGCGGGGCGACCATCGACGGGGCCAGCGGCATCACCCTGCAGGCGGCCGGAACCCTGGCGGCGGCGTCGTTCGGCGCGATCAACATGGGCGCGGGCACCAACACCCTGGTGCTGGCCGGCATCGGCGACGGCACGGCCGCCAACGGCACGGCGGGCACGATGGCCAACGGAACGGTCGGCGGCGTCAGCAACCTGTCCAAGATCGATAGTGGTTTGTGGACCCTGACCGGGGCCGGCAGCTACGCCGGTACGACAACGGTGTCGGGCGGCACGCTGCGAGTCCTCAACATCGGCAACGGGCTCGGCAACGGTGCTGTGTCGATCGCCTCGGGCGCGACGCTCAATTTCGACAACCAGACCGGCGGACTGATGTCCGTCAAGGGAGATGCCTTCACGGGTGCCGGCCGAATTCTGTTTACCGGCAACGCCGGCAGCATCACGGCCTTGGGCAACGGTGGCAATGGCAATGTCCAGATCAGCCTGGCGCAGGGCGGCCTGATCGATGTGCAGAGCGGAACCGTCAACGGCAGCAGTTCCGGCCAGGGCTTCTGGACCAGCAATATGGGCAGCCTGAACATCGCGTCGGGCGCGCGGCTTGATGCGGTCGAGGGTCTGGTCCGGGTCGATGCCCTGACCGGTGCCGGTACCCTGTCGGGGGGCTTCGGCGGCACTGTGCCGGTCACCATCGGCGTCGCCGGTGGTTCGGGCACCTTCAGCGGCGTCATCCGGGACAGTACAGAATTTGCGGGTCGCTACCTGGCCCTGACCAAGGTCGGGGCCGGCACGCAGACCCTGAGCGGAACCAACACCTATACCGGTCAGACCTCGATCCAGGCCGGCACGCTGGAGGTCCGCGGCGGATCGGCCATCCTCGACACCGGTGTGGTGTCTGTGTCGTCGGGCGCGACCTTCCTGGTCTCCAATGCCGAGACCATCGGCCGGCTGACCGGCGCGGGCGCGGTCAACCTGGCCAACGGGGCCCTGACCCTGTCCAACAGCTCGGGCACCTATAGCGGTGCCATGTCGGGCACGGGCGGCCTGGTCCTTTCGGCCGGGTCCCTGACCCTGGGCGGGGCGCTGACCAACGGCGGCGGTCTGGTGCTGAACGGCACCACCACGGCCAATCTGCTGTCCGCCGGCTCGATCACCGTCGCCGGCAATGCCGTGACGATGAACGGAATGTCGAACAGCTTCACGAACTCCGGATCGGTCTCCAGCTCGGGCGGCATCGGCGTGACCGCCTCGGGATCTCTGACCCTGACCAATGCCGGCAGTATAGATGCGGCGAGCGGAACCGGCCTGGACCTTTCGGGCGCGACCAACGTGGTCTCCAATCAGTCCGGTGCCACCATCAACGGCACACACGGCATCAATCTCGGGGCCGGAGCGACCGGCACACTGGTGACCAATAACGGAACCATCACCGGGGCTACCCAGGCCATTCTGGCGGGAGCATCGACCGGGATCGCCGTGGTCAACTCCGGGGTCACCCACGGCGAGGACAACGCCCTGGTGGCCTTCGGTGGCCCGGTGTCCGTCATGAACCTGGCCGGCGGCCAGATGACCAGCGCGCGCTTCAGCGCCATCTTTTCCAGCGGCGCGGCAACCTCTGTCACCAATGCCGGACTCATCAGCAGCAGCTTCGGCGTCTTTCTGACGGGCGGCGGCGGCTCGATCACCAACCAGTCGGGCGGCGTCATCTCCGGCACTGGTCCGGCGATCATCTTGCAGGGGGCCGGCTACAGTCTGGACCTGCAGGCGGGCTCGACCGTTAACGGCGTGGTCGACGCCTCGGGTTCGACCGGCCTCAACACGGTGACCCTGGCCGGCGACCTGAACGGCGGCTACACCGGCGGTTCGGGTGCGGACAACGTCACCCTGTTCGGCGGCATGACCGTCTCCGGGCAGATCACCGGCGGCAGCGGTGTCGACGCCCTGATCCTGGGCGGCATGTCCGACGGCAGTCTCGACATCGGCCAGACGCTCGGCTTCGAGAGCCGGACGCTGACCGGCGGCGGCATCTGGACCCTGAGCGGTGCGGATTCCGATGCCGCCGACTGGACCCTGGACAGCGGCACCCTGCGGCTGACCGGAATTCAGTCGATCAACCGCGGAGCCGGCGTTCTGGTCAATGCGGGCGCGACCCTGTCTGTCGGCGACACCAACGCCATGGGCGCCCTGAACGGGACCGGAGCCGTCACCATCGACAGCGGCCAGATCCTCATCGCCGGCTTCAACGACGCCGACAGCGTATTCAGCGGCGTCATCTCCGGTGCCGGCAGCCTGTCCCAGAGCGGTGCCGGCGTCATGACCCTGTCGGGTACCAACACCTTTACAGGCGATGCCCGCGTCGATGCCGGCACGCTGCGGCTGGGGGCGTCCAATGTGATCGCCGACACTGCGCGTCTGTTTGTGTATTCGGGTGCGACCCTGGATATTCAGGGCTTCAACGAGACCGTCGGACTGGTCTCGCTGGAGGGCACCCTGAACGGAACGGGCACCCTGTCGGCCGCCGACTACTATCTGTACGGCGCGACGGCCAACGCCAATCTGGGTGCAGGATCCCTGTTCAACGTCGGTGGGGTCTCGATCCTGAACGGCACCTCGGCGGCCGGGACGGTCGCGGTTCAGGCCGGCACCCTGCGTCTGGGCGAGTCCGGGCGGCTGGCCGATAGCGCAAGCCTGTCGGTGTTCTCGAACACGACGCTCGATCTGCAGGGCTTCGACGAGACGGTGGCGACAGTCTTTCTGAACGGTACGTTGACGGGCGCTGGCACGCCGTTCTCGCCGCTGGTCAACGGCGACAGCAAGTCGCCCGAACTGGTGGCCTGGAACCCGCCTCCTGTCGGCACCGGCACGCTGACGGCGGCCGAATACTATCTCGACGGGGCCACTGTCCTTGCCAACCTCGGCACCGGCAAACTGTTTAACACCGGCGGGATCTCGACCCTGTACGGAACGGTCGCGGCCGGGCAGGTCTCGGTCCAGGCCGGAACCCTGCGACTCGGCCAGTCAGATCGTCTTGCCGATACCGCGACTGTCTCGGTTCTGAGCGGAGCGACGCTGGACCTGACCGGTAATGACGAGACGGTCGCCTTGGCCTTGCTGAACGGAACGCTGAACAGCACGACGAACATCCTGATGCCTCGCGCCGACGATGCCCAGGTCATTCTGGCCCTCACCGTCAGCACCAAGGGCACCGACGGTCCGCTGACGCTCCCGGCCCCGACCGGCACCGGGACCCTGACGGCGGCCGAGTACTACCTGAACGGCGCGACCATCAACGCCAACCTCGGCGCGGGCACCCTGTTCAATCTGGGCGGCACCTCGGTGCTGACCGGCACGTCCGCAGCCTCGCAGGTCAATGTGAACGCCGGGACCCTGCGTCTCGGCGCTTCGAATCGTCTGGCCGACACGGCCACGGTCTCGGTCTCGAGCGGGGCGACCTTCGACGTCAACAGCCGGACCGACACGATCGGGTCCCTTTACGGTGCCGGTGCGGTCGCGATCAGCTCGGGTCGCCTGACCTTCGGCGGGGCGGATTCAGCCTTCGGCGGCACCCTGTCGGGGGCCGGTTCGCTGGTCCACACCGGCGGGCTGTTCACCCTGGGGGGCAGCCACACCCTGCAGACGATCAGCAACACCGGGGGCGAGCTGCGCTTCCTCGCGACGACCACCGGCAACGTCGCCGTCAGCGGCGGCAGCCTGACCGGGGCGGGCACCATCGGCGGGGCCCTGACGGTCTCCGGCGGCGCGACCCTGTCGCCCGGTCTGGTCGGACAGGCCAATGGCATCGGCACCTTCTCGGGCGGCAGCCTGACCCTGAATGGTGGCACTCTGGCGGCCGACTTCCAGGGCCTGTCGGGCGGCAATCTGTCCGACCGGCTGGTGGTTTCCGGCACCGCCAATCTGACCGGCGGCACTCTGGCTCCGAGCTTCGGCAGCCCGGCCAGTGGCTATGACCTGCTGACCCGCTACCAGTTCCTGACGGCCGGCCAACTGGTCGGTACCTTCAGCAACGGTTCGGCCTTCACTGCGACCTCCACCCAGTCGAACCTGTTCTGGCGGGTGCGCTACGACCTGACGCCCAATGCGGCGGTGCTGGAGCTGCGCAAGCTGGCCAGCTTCGATCTGGGCACCGGCGGCAGCGGCAACCAGAATGCGGTCGGCCGGGCCCTGACGATTGGCCAGCTACAGGCCTCGGATGACTGGACCAGCGTGCTGAACATGCTGTCCGGTCTGAGCGGCCCACAGCGCCAGGCGGCATTCGACAGTCTGGGCGGCGAGGCCCTGGCCGATATGTCCAGTTCGCTGTTCTCGGCCAATGACACCTTCATGGAGGCTGTCCGCAACGCGGGGGCGACCCGCGCTCCGGGTTCGGCTCCGCTCAGCTTCGCCAGCGCCTTCAGTTTCGTCGGCGGTCGCGACGGGGCGGCGGCCATGGTCACCGGCGTGCTTGATGCCTTCGACCCGTCGGCGGAAGCCGGCACGGGTCGTGGCGGCTGGATCTCGGTCCATGCCAGCGACGTTGATCTTGAGGGCAAGGCCGGCCAGGCCGATCTGCAGACACGACTGAACGGTTTTGTCGGCGGCTATGCCGTCGGCACCGGTGCCTATGTGTTTGGCGCGGCGGCCGGAGCAACCCGGGTCGAGGGCGACGTCAGCGGACGCCAGTCCTCGTTCGAGAGCGATCTGGTCCATGCGGCCGGCTATATGCGTTTCGACGACGGTCGCTGGGCTTCCGACGTGACCGCCTCGGTCTATAGCGGCGAGATCGACAGCCAGCGCACGGTGACGGCCGGGGCCTTTTCCGGCCAGGCCCTGGGCCGGACCCACGGCGGTGGCCAGTCGCTGTCGGTCAGCATCGCCCGTCGCTTCGCCAATGACAGCGGCGGCACGGTCTCGATCGGTCTGATGGAGACGATGTCGCGCAGCACGGTCGACGCTTTCACCGAGCGGGCCGCTGGCGGCCTGTCGCTGGAGGTCGCGGAGCAGGAGCGCAACTGGGAGACAACGCAGCTGAACCTGCGCGGCACCCAGGACTACCAGCTGAGCGGCCAGCCGCTGCGGCTGTACGGCGGCGTCGGCGTGCTGATCACCACGGGCGATCGTGAGGCGCGTTCCGACATGCGCTTCAGCGGGGCCGCGACCGGCTTCGGCGGCTTCACCGTCGAGGGGGCCCAGGCCGCCCCGCTGGCCGGGGTCACCGAGTTCGGTCTGGAGTACCAGCCGCGCGAGGGCCTGACCCTGTCGACCGGCTATCGCGCCGTGTTCAGTGAACGCCTGAACGACAACCAGGTCGGTGCCCGCATGAGCATCGAATGGTAGGGTAGGCGGAAGCCTGCGGAGCCCCCTGCTCCCGGAGGGGGTGGGGGGATAGGCCAACGACGACACGTCTCCGGCTTGAGGTTGTAGAACGCGGCTAGCGGAGTAGGCTGCGGCGACGTCGGCGTGTCGCTGAGTGGCGGCTGGCAGTGGCTGGAGACACAGCGTCAGTTGAACGTGTTCCAGCCCGGCGTCGGCCAGTCCAGCCCCGAGACCGGCTACGTCCAGCTCGAGGCCCATGCGGCCCGGATGTTCACCCACGGCGCGATGTTCCTGCGTCCGGCCCTGAACGCCACCTATACGGCCCTGCACCACGCCGGCCTGACCGAGACCGGTCTGGACGGGCTCGGCGTCGAGGTGCTGCAGGAGACCCAGTACATCGGGTCGGTCACGCCGGAGCTGGCCGTGGGGGTGACGATGCAGGACGACGCGCGCGGCTATGCGGCGGCGACCTTCACCGTCGGCCAGGGGTTCCGCTCGGACGACCAGCTGGTGCTGCCGATGCGGCTGCTGGGGGCCAATCCGGCCGCCGATCCAGCCCTGATCGCCACCGCCCTGGATCGTCAGGCGCTGCACCTCGGGGCCGGACTGCGTGTGGCCCGGGCCAGTGGTCTGGAAGTGCGCGTCGGCTACACCGCCGAGCTCAGAGACGGCGTCCACAACCACACCGCCGGCATCAACCTGAAGATGCCGTTCTAGGACCATGCCCGGCCGCCCCGGGAGCCGGGGAGACCGGGCGGTTCGGCGGTGGGGGCGATCGATCGCCGACGGTCTCCCGAATTGAGGGTTGCTCCGGATAACGCCTAGCGAACGGTTGCAGCGCCGGTGGAACCCAGAAACCGGATGATTTCGCCGACAGAGCTCACGGCGGTGTCGCCGGGCGTGGTCATGGCCAGTGCCCCGTGGGCCATGCCCCAGTCGACCGCGGCCTGCGCACCGAAGTCTGAAAGCAGGGCGTGGATGACCCCGGCGGCGAAGGCGTCTCCACCCCCGACGCGGTCGAGGATTTCGAGATCCTCGATGTAGCGGGAGGCATGGCGGACGTCGCCGTCCCGGATCAGGCCGCCCCATCCGTTGCGCGACGCCGTCACCGGGTCGCGAAGCGTGGCCGCCACCACAGACAGCTGTGGGTAGCGGGCCAGCAGTTGATCGACACTGTGATCAAACGGCCGCCGGTCCGTCGGCGTCTCCCGGGCGGCCGGGGCGTTGGCCTCGCCCAGACAACCGGCAATGGCCAGTTCGTCCCCGAACAGCACGTCGCAGTTCGACACGATCTCGCGGTTCACCTCGCGTAGCGCCTCCGGGTCTCCGTGGCTGACCCACAGGCTGGGGCGGTAGTTCAGATCGAAGGACACCACGGTGCCATGCCGTCGGGCCGCCGTCACGGCTTCCAGCGTGATCGCGGCTGCCGAGGACGACAGCGCCGTGAAGACCCCGCCGGTGTGCAGCCAGCGCACGCCGTCGCGGCCAAACAGGGCGTCCCAGTCAATCTCGCCGGGGGCCAGCTGCGATGCGGCGGAGTTGGCGCGATCGGAACAGCCCAGGGCACTGCGAACGCCAAAGCCGCGCTCGGTAAAGTTCAGGCCCATGCGGGTGTCACGACCGATTGTATCGGCCTCGCGCCAGACGACCGGACTCATGTCGACGCCCCCCTGAAGGATCAGGTCCTCGGCCAGCGCGCCGAGCTCAGTGCGCGGCAAGGCGGTCGCGATCGCAGTGCGCCAGCCGAAGGTCCGGCGCAGACTGCGGGCGACATTGTACTCGCCGCCGCCTTCCCAGACGCGAAAGGACCGGGCTGTGCGCACCCGGTCCTCGCCCGGGTCGAACCGGAGCATGACCTCGCCCAAGGCGAGGCAATCCCACCGGCATTCGCCGGGCATTTTCGGCGAGAGTTTCGGCGACAAGGGTGCGGCTACGGACATGACGGGCTCATCAGGAAAAATAGAGACCGCCATTGATATCGATATTGGCCCCGGTGATGAAAGCTGCCGCCTCCGAGGCGAGGAAGGCTGTGGCCGCGGCGACCTCACTGGCCTTGCCCTCGCGCCGCAGGGCCGTAGATCCGGCCACCGCCTTGCGCACCTCATCCTTGGAGAAGATGTCGTGGAAGCTGGTGCTGATCATGCCGGGGCACAGGGCGTTGACGCGAATGCCCTTGGGCCCCAGCTCCTTGGCCATCGACCGGGTGAAGGTGGTGACGGCCCCTTTTGACATGGCATAGGCGGCGGCCCCGGGCCCACCGCCATCACGGGCGGCCAGCGACGAGAAATTGATGATCGAGCCACCGGCCGACATCAACGGCACCACGGCCCGAGTCATCAAGAAGGCCGACTTCACATTCAGGTTCATCACCTGGTCGAAGAAGGCTTCGTCCATCTCGAGCAGGGGTTTGCGGGCCACCATGCCTCCGGCCAGATTGACCAGGATGTCGACGCCCTCCCCGAACGCCGCGCGGCAGGCGGAGACCAGCCCGTCGACCTCGGCCGCGCGTGTCACGTCGGCCCGATGCAGGATCGCCTGTCCGCCCGCGGCCTTGACCAGCCGCAGGGTTTCGGCGGCACTGTCGGCGTCATTGGCGAAATTGATGCAGACGCGGGCCCCCTCGGCGGCGAGTTTAAGCGACACTTCGCGGCCGATGTCGCGGCCACCGCCGGTGACGATGGCGACTTTGTTCTGGAGGGTCATTCAGTGATCCTTGGGAGAAAGGGAGGAGGATTCAGTTGCCGGCTGTACGGGCTCGAAGCGGCCGCTGACGAACCAGACGAACAGAAGCGACAGCGGCACCAGGGCCGCGACCAGCAGGAAGATCGGTCCGTAGGAGACCCGGGTCATAACCGGGACCAGCCAGGTGATGATCAACGTGCCCGCCACAGCGGCCATGCCGCCGGCACCGGCCAGCGATCCCACCGACCGGCGATCAAACACGTCAGCGGGCAGGGTCTGGATATTGCCGATGGCAATCTGGAAGCCGAACAACACCGCCGCAATGATCAACACGGCCGAGGTCGGGTCCGCCGCCTGCGGCGCGGCGATCAGGGCCGGGGCCATGATGGCCCCACCCACCGTAACGACGATCTTGCGGGCCCGGTTCACCGTCCAGCCTGACCGGATCAACACCCCGGAGAGCCAGCCACCAAGCAGGCTGCCGATCATGGCGCCGACGAAGGGCACCCAGGCGAACAGACCAATCTGTTTGACGTCGAAACCGAAGGTCTCGGCCAGATAGATCGGCAGCCAGGAGACAAACAGCCACCAGATCGGGTCGAGGAAGAAGCGGGCCCCGATGATGGCCCAGCTCTGACGATGCGACAGCAGCTGACGCAGGTTGGGCACATAGGCGGGTCTGGATTCGGCGACGGCGGCGGCGTCGACGGGCGCGTCCAGGATCAACGCCCGTTCGGCGGCGCTGACCCAGGGATGGGTCGCCGGGCCGGACTTGTAGATGATCAGCCACGGCAGCAGCCAGACGAAACCGAGCAGGCCAACCAGGAGAAAGGTCCCTTTCCAGCCGAAGCTCAGGAACAGCAGGGCGATCAAGGGGGCCGAGACAATCGCCCCGATCGACGCACCGGCATTGAAAACGCCCTGGGCCAGGGCCCGCTCACGCGGCGGGAACCATTCGGCATTGGCCTTGACCGCGCCAGGCCAGGCACCAGCCTCGGACAGGCCCAACATGGCCCGGAAGATGCTGAACGACAGGATCGAGTTGGCGGTCGCGTGCAGCATGATCGAGATCGACCAGGTCACGATCGACAGGGCAAAGCCCATCCGGACCCCGATCTTGTCGAATATCCGGCCAAAGGCGAACTGGCCGGCAGCGTAGAACAGCATGAACACTGTGACGAGCAGCGCGTACTGCTCCTTGGTCGCGCCGATGTCGGCCGAAATCTCCGGCCACATCACGGCCATGGCGTTGCGGTCGATGTAGTTGATGACGGTGCCGATCGCGATCAACGCGACGATCACCCACCTCAGCCTCGTGGTCTTCATGGCCGTGTCTTCCCTGTTTCGGGTCGGTCGTCGCGGTTGCCCGCGCGCCGGCCTCTATCGATCGAAGCGCGCATGGGTGCCCGACCATTGGTAGGTTTGTCCGTCGACCGTGACCCGATGGGTGGCGGTTGAACTGCTGTCGCCGGCCAGGCCGATGGCCAGCACCGCGCCGGACGTCAGGGTCAGCACCACGACGTCGGCGTCGTTGCTCGCGCCCTGTTCGATCGAGGCGATCCGGCTGTGCGATCCGGTCACCGTCTCGACCGTGCCGTCGTAACGACCGTGCGGCTCCAGAACGCTGAAGAATCTGACGTTGGCCTGCCCTTCGGTTCTCTGGATCAGGGCCGGTTCGCGGCGCAGGTTGAAGTCGGGGTCATTGGCGCCGCTCTCGACCAGCAGGGCCTGGCTCGGGGCGCTGGCCCCGAAGCGATAGCTGTAGAACCGCCCGTCCAGCAGCCAGGTCAGACTGCGCTGGGTCTCGGCCACCGGCGAGATGCCATCGACCCAGAGATGCTGGTAACCCGCTGCCTCGCCCAGCACTGGACGCGCCTCGAGATTGCGTCGGGCTTCAAATCCGACGGTCATGATGTGGCCGTTGAAATGCAGCGGCAGATCGTAGCGGACCGGGCTGTCCGAGCGCGCGCGCAAAAGGTCGATGGCGACCGGCAGGGGCAGATCAGGATGCCGGACCAGCATCAGCGAACGGTCGAATACGACACCCTCATAGGCACCCACCATCCGCGACGAGGCAATCTGCAGGCCGTCGTCCGTGACAAACAGGCCGGTGTTGGGCCAGTGCGCCTCAGCGGTTTCGAGGTCGCCGTCGAACTGGCTGCGCCCATCCACCACGAGGGTGTTGTGAGCGATCGTCTGGCTGGCCCAGGAGTCGTTTTCGGGCAGATAGACACCCCCGGCCTTGGCCTCGATGTTCAGGAAACGGGCCGCGCCATAGTCGGTCACCACCTCATGGCCGTTGTCGTAAAACAGCCAGTTGAGACGGTCGTAGTGGCCGTGCCCCATACCCTGGGCGGTATTCTTCATCACCAGGGTCTGGCCGGTCCGGTCGTCGCCTTCGCGCAGGATATCCAGGGCCCCGTGGTCGCCGTCGGGGCCGTCGCGCAGCCGGGTCGAGCGGAAGGCAAAGGCCTGATCGCGGCTGGCCGCCAGACCTTCGGCCACGGCCAGACCGTCGGGCGACAGCAGGGTGCGACCCTGACGTCGGGCGATCGACAGCAGGGTCGGATCACCGGTGCGGCCGTAGGCGACGGCGACGCCGGACACCAATTCCTCGGTGTCGATCCCCTTGTCTTTGATGGCGTCGTTGATCGGCAGGAAATAGCCGCCGTAGCTGCTCTGGATCGTGGTGGTGACGGCCTTCAGCAGGACGCCGTCGCGACGCTGGAAGATCTGCCGTTCGGGTTCGTTCTGGTCGATGGCACGGGCGAAGATGACGAAGGGCGCGAGGGCGTAGCGTTGATAGTACGGCCCCTCTTCGTAGTAGCCGTCCGGCGAGAACAGCCGGTCGATCTGGCGCAGGAATCCGCCCTGCCCGTCCTTGGCCAGACCCAGCAGGGCCTTGTCGACCAGATCCTGATCGCGCAGCACATAGCCGGTCATGCCCACGCCGGCGACGGCCCAGGTGGCGTGATTGTGAATCAGGTTGAAGACGTGCGGGCTGCCGTCCGACAGAAATCGCGCCATCGGCCGGAACACGCCGGTGTCGATGGTCTCGCGCTCGGCCGGAGTCAGGCTGTCGCGCACGGCGTCATAGCCCTGGACAGAATAGACCAGCCAGACGGAGTCGTTGAGGGACTGCCAGAACAGCCGGCCGCGCCGGCTGCTGCGGGTCACCGGGTGGGGCCCAAGAGTCGGGTAGAGCTCGGCATAGGCCAGCAGCATGTCGCGCACGAAATGGGCGTAGCGGACATCGCCGGTCAGCCGGTACAGGGTCCCGGCCTCGTAGATGGCGCGCTGATTGCGCTTGTGCTGCTCATGGGTGAAGCCGCCGCCCGGATCGACAGGAACCGGTACATTGATGCCGGCCGCCATGGCCGCGGCCACCGAGGTCTCGAACCGGATCCGTTCCCGCGCGAACATCGGATAACGATCCCCGGCTTCGGCCATCCGCCGCCAGTCGGCGGGGGATACGAGAACCGGACCGGTCGCATCGGAGCGGGACGCCGATGGGGGCGAAGCTGCCTGTGCGTGCGCAACGGGGGGCACCGCCAGCGGCAGCAGGGCGGCACCGGCCAGCAAGGTCAGGACCAGACGGTTCATTGGGCCGGTCCCGGGCTAAGGTTGGTCCAGGTCGCGGGCGCGCGATCCACGGTCGTGCCGGTCTCGCTGAGGCTGGGAGCACCCACAGTGCGGTAGAAGCGCACGCCGCCGCCGTCGACGAAGCGATTGTCCGAAAGCCGCGCGTTCTGGACGCCGTGAAGAGCCAGCGCGACCGGCGGAGTCTGCCGTGCGCCGACGCGCTCGAAGGTCGAACCGGACACGACGATGCGCGGTCCGAAGGTGCTTTCGTCCGTGCCCCCGCGATAGAGGTCGACCGCCGGCCCGGCGATGTCGGAAAAGCTGGAATCGACGATCTCGACCCCTTCGGCGTTGTAGAAGCCGAGGTCGTCGGTCTCGGTATGGGCGGCGAGGACCGAGCCGCTGATGTGGTCGGCGCGGACGTGTCGCAGGATGATCTGGTCGGCAGTGGTGCCCTTGGTCAGGGTAATGGCGTCGAAGGCGCGGTTCACGTTGAGGTCGGTGAAGCGGCTGTCTTCGATCACCAGCCGGTAGTTGGCGGCCCCGGGGCCGGTGCGGATCACGGCGTTGCCGACGCTGTCCGGCGCAAGTGCTCCGCTCATGGTCAGGCCGCCGAGCTTCAGCGACCCGCCGCGTGCGATTTCGAACAGGGTCGGGCGGCTGAAATTCACGATGGCCTCGCCGCCATCCGGCCCCCGGACGGAGATGACCCGGGACACCGCAAGCACCTGGTTGACGACGTAGACACCGGGGGACAGCACCAGCTGGTCGCCGGGCTGGGCCGAGACGAAGGCTGCGGTCAGGGTGTCGTCACCGGGCGCGACCGGGATAGTGCGGCCGGAATCGAAAGCGGCGCTGTCGGCCCCCTTCACATACCAGGCGACGCCGGTGTCCTGGCGTCGGGTGACACGCAGATCGGCTCTCGCGCCCACGCCGTTCAGGCTGACCGGGACCTGTAGACCGCCCGCGCTGCGCTCCAGTTCTACGGCAGCGCGACGAACGCCGGCCAGGGCGGGGGGAGGGCCGTCCGGCGACTGGATGTTATCTTCAAGCGCCAGTCCGGACATGTCGCCCTGGATGCGGAAGGGGTCGCGTCCGTCGGCGTTGACGATAAGATTGCTGGCCATCCGGCTGGACACCGGCGCGGCCGAGCGTTCCGCATCCATGCCGGCACCCAGGAAGATGCTGGCGGAGTCGATGATGGTGTTGTTTTCAATCACCGCATTCTCGACCCGGACATAGCGGTTGGCCGGGGAGTTGGGCACGCCGTACATGACGGTCAGGGCGCTGGCGAAGCCCGTTCCCATCAGGCCCTGCATGTAGTTGTTGCGGATCGTCTGATTGCGATTGATGACGCGAATTCCGCCAGTGTGGTCGACGCCATTGCCGATGAAAACATTGTCTTCGACCAGATTGCCGTCGCCGTGGCGTAGGGTCAGCGCCCCGCGCGATTCGAAGAAGACATTGCCGCGATAGACGTTGGCCCCCGATTTGTTCGAGATAATCTCGATCTCGCCGTCGCAGTGGTCGAACCAGTTGAACTCCACCGTGGTGAAGCTGTCGGACTCGGCGTCGTGGCTGGTGCCGACACGAAGGGTTTCGCCGCCGTTCGAGCCCAGGCTGGGCCGCGGACCGAAATAGTTGTGATCGATGCGATGGTGGTTCGCCAGACCCTGCTGTGCGTCGCGCACCACGACCAGGGTGGTTCCGGCGTTGGTCTTGCCGACGATATGATTGTGATCGAAGCGGTTATTCTGGCCGTACAGGGCGACCCAGTTGTCCGAGTCGCGGCGGTCGGGCTTGCTGAAGCCGTCGATGACCATGCCGGTCACCCGACTGTCTGTGGCCCGGTCCTCGCGATTGCGTCGGAACGAGATCACTTCACCGGTCGGTGAGTAGCCGTCCCGGAACACCAGATTGGCGACGACCAGATAGCGGCCCGCGATGCGCAGGTTCGACTGGCCTGTCAGGATGACGCCCCCGGGAGTCTGGGCGGTCACGGTAATGGGACGGGCGGCCTGACCCTGGCCCGAGACCAGCATCTGGAAATCCTGCCATTGGCCATCGGCCAATACGATGGTGTCACCCGGGCGCGCGGCGCGCATGGCGCTGGAGAATTCAGCCGGGGTGCGGACGAGGCGTCCAGCCGAAATCGCCTGGGCTGATTCCGCATTCACGGTTGCGGCGCTGAAGACCAGACAAAAAAGGGCGACAAAAAGCCGGACAGTCATGGTGGATACTCCCTCCCAGCGGCGGCTTTCAGAACTCTGATTGGTCCCTTGCCGTCGGACCGGACCGTAACGAACCGGATTTCAGTGTCAACCAATATGAACTATTCGGCTGACAAAGGGGACAACCAATTGCCTGTTGTGGCGGGCGCGACCTCAGTCCTGGTGGGTCTAGGTGCCGAATGATGGCGGATGATTGGCTGGGAGGGGACTGATTTTCCGGTCAGGCGGCCCGCATCGCTACGGAGGTATAGTTAATAGATAGACCAATTCGTGAGCCAAATGAAGAAAATTGGTTGACTGCGCGGTTCGCGTCATCATAGCTTCCGGCAAGCCCGTCAAAACGGGCATGTCCTGGGGAGGTAATTATGCGGTCATCGAACGTTCGGAATTTGTCTCGTTTGCCGAACCGGCGCCCGCTGAAGGCGGCGTTGCTGTGTGGCATGGCCTGGACCTTTGGCGTCGGCATGGCCCAGGCACAGGACGCGACGCCTGCCGGGTCCGCGTCCCAGGTGGAGGAGGTCGTCGTTACCGGCTTCCGCGCCTCGGTGCAGTCGTCGATCAGCCAGAAGCGGAATGCCGACATCGTCGCGGACATCCTGTCGGCCGACGACATCGGCGACCTGCCGGCCTCGTCGATCGGCGAGGCGATCGAAACCATCACCGGAGCTTCGACCCATCGCGAGAAGGGCGGTGCCTCCGAGATTTCAATCCGGGGACTCGGTCCCTTCCTGGGCTTCGCCACCTTCAACGGCCGCGAGGCGTCGAACGGCAGCGGTGACAGGTCGGTGAATTTCAACCAGTTCCCGTCCGAACTGATCAACACCGTCGCGATCTACAAGACCCAGCGGGCCGACTTCATCGAAGGCGGGGTGGCCGGCATCATCGATATGCGCACGATCCAGCCGCTGGACTTCGGGCGCCGGCGCATACAGCTCGAGGGGCGGGCGCTCTGGGCTGACTATGATTCAAAGCTGAACGATCCGGCCGGCCCGGGCTGGCGCGGCACAGCCAGCTATGTGGACCAGTTCGACCTCGGCGGGGCCGGTATGCTGGGCCTCTCGCTGGGGATCCAGTCTCTCGAAACCACCAATCCCGAGGAACTGTTCACCAGCAGTTCGACATGGGTCGCCTGCAACGGCACGCAGACTGTTTCGGCGACCTCAAACTGCAGCGAGGTCTCGGCCGCCCAGGTGGCGTCGGGCACGCCCTACTATCTGATCCCCGGCAGTCGCACCTATCGCCAGTTCATCGAGAATGACCAGCGCGATGCCATCTTCGGTGCCCTGCAGTGGCGTCCCAATGATGTCCTGGAATTTTCCCTCGACTATCAGAGCTCGCGGCGGACCTACACCGAGGATCGACAGGACCTGAATTTCTCTGAAACGCGGCGCGGCGTGAACAGCCGGGACGTCAGCGCTGACGGTGTGTTGCTCTTCTATACCGGCAACAGTTCGATCGAATCCACGCCGACCTTCCGCATCCGGGACGAGCAGTATGACGGTGGCGGCCTGGGCGTGAAATGGGACGTTCGCGACAATCTGACGATCAGCGGCGACCTGGCCTATTCGAGTACCTATCGCAGTGAGATGGACCGGCAGACGCGCCTGCGCTCGTTTAATCGCGACGTGAACAATGTCGTTGTCCCCGGCGTCATCAACACCAACCGGGTCGGCTACACCTTCGATTATCGCAACAGCGACATCCCCGCGATTACGGTCGATCCGCTGTATGACCTCAACGACCACGACAATTTCAGCACCAACGGTCGGGTTCGCCGCGACGAACTTGTGCGTGAGCATGAGGTTCGCTCCGCGCGGGTCGACGTTGAATACAGGCGTGACAACAGTGTCATCACGACCGTCAAGGCCGGTACCCGCCTGTCGGACATGACCTATACCGACTTCGACGATCGGGTTGAGCGGAGCTATACGACGGCTCAGACCGGGGCGGCCAATCTGGCCTGCCGTCGTGATTTCGCCCAGAGCGACTTCCTGTCCAACGCCTCCGGCAACACGATCACCAGCTGGGCCCAGTTCGATGCCCTTTGTCTGTTCGAGGCCCTGACCGGGGTCGCCGATACCGGGCGCAACGCCGATACCCGCGCCATCAGCAACCGGGATGTCGAGGAACGCACCATCGCCGCCTATGTGATGGCCGACTTTGACACCATGCTGTTCGATCTGCCGTTCTCGGGCAATTTCGGGGTTCGCTATGTGAACACCGACGTCACCTCGCGCGGCCTGCGGAGTGGGCTGAATGTCATCAACAACATCGATGGCAGCGTCACCCTGGTGTCGACCGGGGCGTTCGAGACCCAGACCTTCGAAGGCAGCTCCGACGCCTGGCTGCCCAGCTTCAACGGTACGTTCGAGCTCAAGGATGATCTGCTGTTGCGGGTCGGTGCGTTCCGGGCGATGTCGCGCCCTGATCCCAGCGCCCTGGGGGCCGGACGGACCATTACCCTGGAAAGCGGCCTGTCGTTCCCCACGGTCGAGGATGCCATCAACAACATCACGGCCAATGGCAATCCGGCGGCCGAGCCCCTGCTGTCGTGGAACGCCGACCTGTCGCTGGAATATTATCCGAACCCGGATTCCATGTTCAGCGCCGCCATCTACTACAAGCAGTTCAACGGCGGCTTCGCGCCCACCGTTTCCAATGAGACCTACATTATCGGCGGCACACCCGTCGTGGTCCCGGTCCAGGTCGATACGGCGACGGATGATACCAGCGACCTGTTCGGCCTGGAGCTAACGGTCGCGCACCGGTTCTCGAACCTGCCGGCCCCGTTCGACGGCCTGGGCGTCAAGGCCAGCTACAACTACGCCGACTCCAACTACCAGACCCACGATCTGCGCCTGGGCGACCAGGTCGATCCGGTGACGGGGGTTGTCACGCCCGGGATTATCGAGTCGGCCGGCATCTTCGGCCTGTCCAACCACGTCTTCTCGGGATCGGTCTATTACGAGATCGGGCCGGTGGAGCTGCAGGCCATCTACAAGGCCCGGACGGAATATTATCAGAAATTCGTCGGGGGACCGTCCCAGAACCGCTACATCCGCGACACCGATACGCTGGACTTCCGGGCCTCCTACCGGGTGAACAGCCATCTGTCGTTCAGCTTCGAAGCCTCGAACCTGACGGACGAGCCGCGGATTCACGACATGCCGGTACCTGGCAGCCTGCGGGAATATAACACCTACGGTGCGCGGTATTATCTCGGAGCGCGATACCGCTTCTGATCCTCTGGTGCGGGGCGCGCGACGGTCACGGATGCCTTGAACGGCGTTTGGTCCTCGCCGCCCCAAACCGGGGCCGTCATGATGGAAGCATTGGGGTTCGCAAAGTGATATCTGGCTAAAAGCATGTCCGAGAAACGACTCTATCAAACCATCGCCCGGGAGATCCGGACCCTGATTGATTCAGGGGATTTTCCCGTAGGAGCCCGGCTGCCCGGGGAGCGTGAACTCGCGGAACGCTTCAATGTGAGTCGGGTGACCATCCGGGAGGCGGAGATCGCTCTGGAAGCCCAGGGCCGGATTTCCATCCGCACCGGGTCCGGGGTTTATGTCACCCGGCGACCGGAGGGCGGGCCTGACGCCTTGCCCAATGTCACGGCGTTCGAACTTACGGCAGCCCGCGCCGTGATCGAAGCCGAGGCGGCAGCGCTGGCGTCGGCGAACATCACGGACGACCAGCTCGATGAGCTCGAGGAACTGATCCTGTCGATGTCCCGAGCGGAAAACGGCACCGACAGCGAGGGCGAAGATGCAGATCGGCTGTTCCATCTGACGATCGCGCGGATTTCGGGCAATCCCGTCATCGAGTATTTCGTCCAGATGATCTGGCGCATGCGCACGGAACTGCCGCGGGTCAAACGGGTCTATGCCAGCGTCTGCAAGCATGACGGTGAGGCACGGGCCGACGAGCATTCCGCTATTCTTGAGGCCCTGCGAAATCGGGATCCCGCCGCGGCGCGAGTTGCCATGCGCGACCACTTCCACCGGCTGTTCGAAACCATGCTTGAGGCTGCGGAGTCCGAAGCCTTGAGCGAGGTCCGCCGGCGCACCGAACTGGACCGCGAACGCTTCCTCGCCACCACCCGCATTTAGCCGGCCATTTTCGCAGACCTTCTCGTCAGCGCGCCGGTTCTGCCGCGACCGCCAGGCAGTCGATGATGCCATCAGTACCGAAGTCGGCCCGTGCGGTCTGACCCTTGACGATAGGATGGACGCCTGCGGCAGCTCCGGTCGAGACGAGATCACCCTTTTTCAGCGTCCGCCCGCGGCGATGCAGGTGATTGAGCAGAAAGGCCAGGGACTCGAGCGGTCCCCCGGGAATCGCTGCCGCCCCGCCTTCACCGCAGACCTGGCCATCGATGCTGACCCCGCAGCGCAGGCCGGGCAAACGGCTTGACCAGTCGGCGATCTCCTGACCGACAACCAGGCCGGCATTGTTGCCGAAATCCGCTGCCGTAACGGCGGGCCCGTGTTGATTGATCCCGGCGAACGGACTTCCGGCGACCTCCACCCCGGTGAAGGCGCGGCTCACCAGGCCGGCGGCGCTGTCCGCGGTCCAGTCATCATGCCCGAGCGGGGTTTCGCCGATCTCGAGCACATATTCAGCTTCGACCGCAGTATAGCCCCCGCTGATCACCTCGACCGACACCGGCATCGAGCCCGCCGACCGGACCAGCCGGGCGAAGATCGGACCCGCCAGACGCCCGACTCCATGGGTCGTGTCATGCGGAGCCCCGATGCGGGCCAGTTTCCACCCGGCGATTCGATCCGGCCAGGCGGCGATCGCCGCATCCTGAATGGCATAGGCCTCGGCCAGCGATGCGGGTCGAGGGCCAGGAAAGTCCGCCAGGGCCCGCGCTTCGCGCCTGGCCGCCACCAACAGGGCCGCCGTCGTCCGGGACTGTGTCTGATCAAGAGCCAATGCCGTCCCGCCTGTTCCCGGCGGACCGGGGCCCGCATCAAGTGCAGACGGCATGTAAGGGAAGCCGCCTCGACCGTCCAATCCCCCGCCGACAAGACCAAAGCCTGTCGCCGCCTGAGACGGACTACCGGCCCAGATCAAGCCGCAGGACTGTCGGGATGTGGCCCTGAAACGCAGGGACGCATGTCAGTGAGGACGTGTGTGGCGGACAGAGAGGGATTCGAACCCTCGGTACGCTTTCACGTACACACGCTTTCCAAGCGTGCGCGATCGACCACTCCGCCACCTGTCCGTTCCACGCCTGGGCGAGGCCGCCGGGGGTCGTCCCGGCGGAGGCGAGGCTGATAGACCACCATGCCCCCCTCGGCAAGCCGGTTTGCCGTCCCTATATGGACGGCAGCCTGTTCTGGAGTTGTGAAATGTCGATCCGCGAGACCGCCGGCCTGCCTGATGCCGCCACCGCCCTGCCGGGGCGGGACACACCGCTGCCGACCGACGCGGGGCATTTCGTCAGCGGACACCCGCTGCAGGGACCGCATCCGCAGGGGTTCGAGACGGCGATACTGGGCATGGGCTGTTTCTGGGGCGTGGAGCGGATCTTCTGGTCGTTGCCCGGCGTCTGGGTCACCTCGGTCGGCTATTCCGGCGGGATCACGCCCAATCCGACCTACGAAGAGACCTGCACCGGCCGCACCGGCCATGCCGAGGTGGTGCAGGTGGTGTTTGATCCCGCCGAGCTCAGTTTCACCGAACTGCTGAAGGTGTTCTGGGAAAATCACGACCCGACCCAGGGCATGCGTCAGGGCAATGACGTGGGCACCACCTATCGTTCGGCCATCTATTATCTGAATGACGTCCAGAGGGCCGAGGCCGAGGCGTCGCGCGACGCCTATCAGGCTGCATTGGCGGCGGCGGGGCGGGGGACCATCACCACCGAAATCGCGCCGGCCGGGCCGTATTATTTCGCCGAGGGCTATCACCAGGCCTATCTGGCCAAGAATCCGGACGGTTATTGCGGTATCGGCGGCACCGGCGTGGTCTGTCCGATCGGCGTCGGCGTGGGAGCCTGACAATGGACCGGGCCGGGGTCGGCAGAGTCTGCCTGGCGTTGAAGGCGGCGACGCTGGATCATCCGTTCGGTGACGATCACGACGCCTACAAGGTCGGTGGCAAGATGTTCGCCATGGTCGGTGGCAAGGGCGGCGTGTCGTTCAAGGTTTCGGACATCGCCTATGAAGTGCTGACGGAAACCGGCCACGCGCGACCAGCCCCCTATCTGGCGAAGGCCAAATGGGTGCATCTGGACGATCCGGCCGACTGGCCCGACGACGAGCTGGCCGATCATCTGCGGACGGCCCACGCCCTGATCGTGGCGAAGCTGACGAAGAAGGCGCGGGCCGAACTGGGTCTTACCTGATGGCCTGCTCGGCGATCCAGGCGTCCATGCGCGCGTCCAGCAGGTCCAGCGGCAGCGGGCCATCGACCAACAGGGCGTCGTGGAAGGCCCGGATGTCGAAACGGTCACCCAGGGCCGCCTCAGCGCGGGCGCGGATGGCCCGCAAGCGGATTTCGCCGATCTTGTAGGCCGTGGCCTGGCCGGGCCAGCCGATATAGCGCTGCAGCTCGGTCTCGATGTTGAGCGGGGACAGGGCCGAGTTGTCGCGGAAACAGGCCCGGGCCTGTTCGGTGCTCCAGCCCATCCAGTGCAGGCCGGTGTCGGCCACCAGGCGGCAGGCACGCCACATCTCGTAGCTGAGGCGACCGAACCGCTCGTAGGGGGTGCGGTAGAAGCCCATCTCCTCGCCGAGGAACTCCGAATACAGGCCCCAGCCCTCGATGAAGGCGGTGACGTCAGCCCCGCGCCGGAAATAGGGCTGGTCCTCGGCCTCCTGCTGCAGGGCGATCTGCAGATGGTGTCCCGGCACGGCCTCATGCAGGGTCAGCGCCGGCAGTTCGTACAGCGGACGCTGGTCCAGATGCGAGGTGTTGACCATATAGCCGCCGGCCACGCCGGTCTTCATCGAGCCGCCGTTGTAGCGGCCGGTGGTGTAGCTGTCCTCGATGGCCCTCGGCACCGGGCGCACACCGTAGGGCAGGCGCGGCAGGGTCCCGAACAGGGCCGGCAGGTGGTCATCGGCGCGCTTGGCCATCTCCGACGCCTTTTCCAGCAGGTCCTCGCGTGAGGTGGCGTAGAATTGCGGGTCCGTGCGCAGGAAGGCGAGGAAGCCGGCGAAATCGCCGGTCCAGTCCGCGGCCTGCATCTCGCTCTCCATGCGGGCGCGGATGCGGGCGACTTCCTCGACGCCGATCTGATGGACCTGGTCGGGGGTCAGGTCGGTGGTGGTAAAGCCGCGCACGAAATAAGCGTACATGTCGCGACCGCCCGGGCGCAGGCCGAGGCCGGGCTCCACGGGCGCGGCCGGCGCGGCCTCTTCAGTCAGAAAGGCCAGCCAGGCCTGCCGGCGTGGCACGATGCTGTCGGTGATCACGGCCCGCGCCCGGTCGCGCAGCGCCGTCTGGTCCGCCGCAGTGATGTTAGAGGGTAGATCGGTGAAGGGCTTGAGCAGGGCATCCTCGTCGAGCGGCTGGGCCGCGTCGGTACGGGCCAGCAAGATCGCGCTCTCGACCACGGAGGCAGGCTGGACCATGCCGGTGGCCACGCCGCGTCGGGCATCGGCCAGGGTATCGTCGTACAGTTGCGGCAGGCCCTGGAGCCGGGCCAGCCAGGCTCCGGCGTCGGCCTTGTTGGCGATACGGGTCGAGGAAGCCATATAGGCGGCGGTCTGGCCGAAACCGCCTTCGGAGCTGAAGGCGAGCCGGCCCGTATCGAGGGCGATCCCTTCCAGGTCGCGGCGCAACAGGAACAGGACGAAGGCGCGGTTGCGGGCGTCGGCGGCGTTTAACTGTGCCGGCGTGATCGCTTCAGCGCGGTCCAGCAGGGCCTGGATCGGGGCGCGGCGCGCCAATTGGGCCGCGCGCGAGAGGTCGGGCAGGCGGGACAGGGCCTCGCGATCCCCATCCAAGCCGGCGGTGATCGGATCGTTGGCGCGCAGGAAGGCCTCATAGTCGGCGAGGACACCGGCGAGGCGGGCGTCAGATGCCGCCGGCGCGGGCGTGCTCCGGGCCACGACCGGGGGCGTCTGGGCCAGGGCCGGCAGGCCGCAGGCGAGGCCGGTCAGAAGGGCGGCGGCCCCGATCATTGCGCGTTTCATGGTGTCATTCCCCAAAATCCAAGGTGGACTGCACCGGAGGGCGGGTGTCGCGTCAACCGTCAGGACCGGTATTCCCTGTGGGGGAGGTGCCGGGAGTTAGCCGCAAAAGGCGAAGAAGCGGGCGATCCGCGCCGTTGAACCCGGATGGGCGACATAGGCGTGGATGTCGTCGGCCTGGCGATGCGCGAGCCAGCCAACGGCCTGAAAACGCTGGAACACCGGGGCGGCGGCAGGAGCGGCGGCCGACAACACCACGCCGTCGACCAGTTCGGACGCCTCGGTGGTGGCAGAATAGCGAGCGGCCTCGCCGCCGGACTCGAGGCTGATCTCCGGCGCGGCCCCGGTCTCGCCGACGGCGCTGAGTGCCAGACGGCCGCTGCCGCGTCGACAATCCAGGCCCAGCCGCAGGTCGTCGCTGTCACGCAGGCCATAGGCCAGGCTGGCCTCATCGCCGTCCGCATGCAGGTACCAGTCATAGTTGGCGACCGGGGCGGTCGGGTAGGCGGGAGCCAGCAGGGTCGGGGCCGGGACGGCTACAGGCGCGCAGGCCGCTGCGCCCAGGGCAAGACCGCTCAGCAGCAGGGGAACAGGCAGGCGCATGGCGAGGATCCGTTTCAGCTGGTGCAAAGCTCGGTGAAACGGCGCAATTTGGCAAGGTGCGTTCGCTGAACTTCAATATTGCGGCGCTCCTCTCCGATCATGACATCCAGATGCCCATCGGCGGCAAAGGCGGCGAAGACTGGATGATCGCTGCGCAGAACCAGGCGCAGACCGTCACCGCGGGCGGGCTCGAACGCGGCCGTTGTCGCGGCCGCGCCGGCGGTCACCCGGGCAAAGCCGTGGGCCGGAGCAGCCGGGTAAAGGGACAGGCGGACGACGCTGGAGCCGGGCTCGCATTCGAAGGTCGATCGCAGGCGGGCCGTATCCGGGACCTCATTGGCCAGGACCAGCGGATCATCGTCATAGAGAGTCCAGGTCCAGCCGGGTGTAGACGGCGCAGTCAACTGGATCAGAAGCGTCAGGGCGACGCCTGTAAGGCCGGTCATGCATCAGCTCCCCCGAGACGTAGAACCACAGACTTGGTCAGACGCGGGCCGAACCGCAATAGGCAAGAAAATTCGCGGCGACCCGCTGTTCGGCAGGAGCGGCTGTCAGGTCAAAGTCTCCGGCCTCGCCGCGGACACGCAGAACACCACGGCTGGCCAGCGATTGCAGGGTAGGATCACGCAGGGCAATACGCACTTCGGACGCGTCACCACCACTAAGCGGATCCAGCTCCTCCGAGCGGTCGACGGCCTGGATCAGGTGAGGGGCGATCGGCTGGACCGCACCATAGACCACCACGCTGGACCGGCCTGGCTCGCAGGTCATCATCAGGGCCAACTGGTCGGAGTTCGCCACCCCATAAGCCAGCTTGGCCATCGTGCCCTCATGGCTGAGGTGCCAGCCCATGGTGACGGGCGTGGCGGTGAGATCATAGGTCGGCGTCCGGGTCTGGGCAGCGAAAGCGACCAGACCCATGGCGGCGACGGCAGGGACAAGAATTTTGAACATTTGATACTCGCGTCTGAAGCTCAAACGCGGGTAGTCGTTAACGGTTCACGGCTCAGCTTGCCAAAACCGCTAATGCTCGGTCGCAGCGAGGGAGTCTATTCCCGGATCACCTCCCCCGCGCCCATGGCTGTGGGGGAGGCGCAGGCCTCAAAACGGGCTGAAACGTTCGAGCAGGGACTGGGCAGCCGGGGTGGCCTGGACGCGACTGATGTCGCCGCGGCCGCCGTAGCTGATGCGGGCCTCTGCGATCTGGGTGTGATCGATGGTGTTGGCCGAGGAAATGTCCTCGGGGCGCACGATGCCGGCAACCGTCAATTCGCGGACCTCGCGGTTGGTGCGCACTTCCTGCCGACCCTGGATCACCAGGTTGCCGTTGCCGAGGACGTCGGTGACGACGGCGGCAATGGTCAGGGAGACCTTTTCCGAGCGGCTGACCGAGCCGGAGCCGTTCGCGTTAGACGATCCGGACATGCCTACCATGTTGGCCGGATCAAACCCGCCCGGGAAGGCCCGGCCGATGCTGTTCTCAAGACCGAACAGGTTCGAGACGCCGCCCGCGATGTCGTTGGTACGGGTGCGGGCCGTGGTGTTCTGGGTCTGGGCCTGGTCGTCGATGTTGATCGTCACCGTCAGGATGTCACCGATTCGACGGGCACGCTGGTCACCGAAGAAGGTTCGGGCTCCGGTGCGCCACAGGCTGTTGGCACTGGCGGCGCGCCGGGCCTCGGGGGCCGGCAGATAGGTCTGTTGGGTCGGAACCAGGGCGGCAGGATAGCCGATCGGAGCCAGTTCGGGGCCGCGCACCGCCTCCATAGCCGAGGAGCAGGCTCCGAGGGTGAGGGCGACGGTGGTGATGGTCAGGATTGTACGCATGACAGTCAGTCTTTCGGCTGGCCCGGACGGGCAACGAATTCCTAGAGGGCGGCGCGGGCTGCACGGGCGGCGGGGCCGGCGATAGCCTGACCCGGGCTGACCGCCAGGGCGTCGATGGTGCGGCCCGAATCAAGATTACGGATGGCGACGGGTTCGCCGGCCGCGGCATTGTCCATGGCCCGGCCGCTGATGGTCAGACGGACAGCCCCGACGATGTAGACGACCTGGACAATATCGTTGCGGGAGATGACCCGCTCGGCCCGCACCGACCGCGGGGGTGCGACAAACCGGGCGGTGGTCGGGGCCGGAGCCACGCCTGCCGGAGCCGCCGTGGAGGCCGCGGTGGACGGGGACAGGTCTGCACTGCGAATAACCACGCGTCGCAGACCGCGAGGATTGTCCCACTCCAGTCCTGACTGGCGCGCCAGGCTCTGCAGTTGGCCGGCCTCCATCACCACGGATGGACCGCTGCGGCGGGCAACGACGACCGACGAAGACGCACCTGCGCCGTCGAAGATGTCGCCGAAGGTCACCTGGCCGTCGGTGTCGACGGGGTTGGCCTTCAGGGTGACCGGTCCGGCCAGCGCCGATGTGGCGATCAGCAGGGCGGCACTGGCGATCAGGGTGCGGGATACGATCTGCATGATTCTAGCCCTTCACCTGGGCCGTCACCGACAGCATCTGGTCGGCGGTGGAGATGACCTTGGAGTTCATCTCATAGGCGCGCTGGGCGATGATCAGGGCGCTGATCTCGGACACGGCGTCCACGTTCGAGGATTCGGTGAAGCCTTGCAGAATCTGGCCATAGCCCGCTTCGCCCGGGGCCCCGGTCGTGGCCGGACCGGAGGCGGCGGTTTCCAGCAGCAGGTTGTCGCCGACCGCTTCGAGGCCCGCCTCGTTGAAAAAGGTGGCGAGCTCCAGCTGGCCGACCGTCTGGGGCTCGGGCGAGCCCTGGGTGAGAACCTGGACCAGGCCGGTCTTGGAGACCACCACGTCGATCGCGTCCTGCGGGATAGAAATGGTCGGCTGGACGGCATAGCCGTCATCGGTGACCAACTGGCCTTCCCCGTTGAGAGAGAAGTTGCCGGCTCGCGTGAAGGCGGTTTCACCGGAGGGCAGATTGATCTGGAAATAGCCGCGCCCATTGATCGCCATGTCGAAGCGCCCGCCGGTCTGGCTGGGGCTGCCCTGGTCGGTGATGCGGTAGACGCTGCCTGCCTTTACACCGGCACCGATCTGGATCCCGGTCGGGACCACCGTGCCCTGGGATGAGGACTGAGCCCCCATGCGCTCGACGTTGTGATAAAGCAGGTCCTGAAATTCGGCCCGCTGCCGCTTGAACCCGATCGTGTTCATGTTGGCGATGTTGTTGGAGATGACCTCCACGTTCAGCGCCTGTGCGGCCATGCCGGACGCCGCGGTTCTGAGAGCTTGCATGGTTCAGCCTTCCCTTAGTTCACCCGTCCGAGGCGCTCGACGGCGCGCTTGGACAGGTCGGTGGTCTGTTCGATCAGCCGGGTGATGGTCTCGTAGGCGCGGCTGACCTCGATCAGGTTGGTGATCTCGAGGATCGAGTTGACGTTGGAGGCTTCCAGCATGCCCTGCTGGATCCGGGCGTCCGTGGCATCGATGGCGACGGCGTTGGAGCGATTGCGATACAGGCCGTCACCGCTCTTTTCGATCGCGGCCAGGCTGTCGAAACGGACGACGCTGAGACGACCGACCAGTTGGCCGTTCTGGGTTATGGTTCCGTCCGACCCGACGGCGATCTCGCCCATGGCCGGGTTGAGGATGATCTCGCCGCCGTCGCCCAGCACCGGCACGCCGCCCTGGGTGGTCAAACGGCCCTCCGGATCGAGGGTGAAGGCTCCGTCGCGGGTATAGGCCTCGCCGGCACCGTCCTGGAGTTTGAAGAAGGCCCCTTCGCCTGCAATGGCGAAGTCCAGCGGTCGGCTCGTCTGGGTCAGGGCTCCCTGACCGAAATCACGGCCGACACCATTGTCGAGCACAAAGCTGACGCTGGGGCGGACATTGTCATTGCGCGCCCGGGCCCCGACCTCGGTGCCGATCAGCAGCTGCTCGACCTTGAAGCCGGTGGTGTTGGCATTGGCGATGTTGTTCGCCACGACGTCGAGCTCACGCCGCAGGGTCATTTGCCGGGACAGTCCGATGTAGGTGGCGTTTTCCAAGTGGGGCGAGCTCCTTTGTCCCGTCCCTCGCAATGGTCGTGCCAGAGTGGTTAACGCAGTGGTGGCGGGAACAATCCCGGATTGGACCCTCCGTTCACCCGGCAGGATTTGCCGGTTATCAACGTCCCGTTAACCAAAAGGCCCGCTACTGGACACAGGGATTCTCCGGGGCGTCGCGCATGTTCAAATTCGGCAAAAAGAAGGGCGACAAGGCCGCCGAGGCGGGTGAGGGCGAAGCTCCGCCCGCCGCCGAGGGCGAAGATGCCGCTGCCGAGGGCGCGCCTGCCAAGAAGAAGCTTCCGCTCCTCTTCATCATCATCCCGGCCGCCTTGCTGGTGCTGGGCGGCGGTGGTGGTGCGGCCTTCTTCCTGATGAAGCCCAAGCCGGCCGATGCCGAGGCCGCCGGCGACGCCCACGGGGCACCGGCCAAGGGCGGGCACGAGAAAAAGGCGGAGAGCGGCGGGCACGGTGCGCCAGCCGGTGGTGAAGCCAATCCGGCCCTGGGCACGATCGCCGAAGGGCCGGACGGTGTTACCTTCTTCACGCTGCCCGACATGGTGGTGAACATCCAGTCCGCCGACGGTCGTCCCACCTTCCTGAAGTTGAAGCTGACGCTGGAGATGGCTGACCCCAATCTGGCGTATCATCTGCAGACCGAGGCCCCGCGGATGCAGGACATGTTCCAGAGTTTCCTGCGCGAGCTCCGGCCGGACGATCTGGCCGGTTCGGCGGGCACCTTTCAGCTGCGCGCCGAACTGCTGAGGCGCGTCAATCTGATTGCGGCACCGGGCAAGGTGGACGCCGTCCTGATCGAAGAAATGCTGGTCCAGTAGATGACGGATACTGCGCTAGACGAAACCCCGGCCGATCCGTTCGCCACCGACATCGGTGACGAAGGTGCTGGCTCGGGCATGGCTGAACGCGTTCTGAACCAGGATGAAATCGACAATCTGCTCGGTTTCGATCTTGGAGACGACGACGGGTCGGAGCGCTCAGGCATTCGCGCCATCATCAACTCGGCCCTGGTCAGCTACGAGCGGCTGCCGATGCTGGAGATCGTCTTTGACCGCCTGGTGCGGCTGATGACGACCTCACTGCGCAATTTCACCTCGGACAACGTCGAGGTCAGCCTCGACAACATCTCGTCGATCCGTTTCGGCGACTATCTGAACTCGATCCCGCTGCCGGCGATCCTGGCGGTGTTCCGGGCTGAGGAGCTCGATAACTACGGCCTGCTGACGGTCGATTCCAACCTGATCTATTCGATCGTCGACGTGCTGCTGGGCGGGCGTCGGGGCACGGCGGCGCTGCGGATCGAGGGGCGACCCTACACCACGATCGAGCGGGTTCTGGTGCAGCGGATGGTTGAGGTGGTTCTGGCCGATGCCCAGGCCGCGTTTGAGCCGTTGACGCCGGTGCATTTCAATCTCGACCGGCTGGAGACCAATCCGCGCTTCGCCGCCATCGCCCGGCCGGCCAATGCCGCCATTCTGGTCAAGCTGCGCATCGATATGGAAGACCGGGGCGGCCGCATCGAACTGTTGCTGCCCTACGCCACGCTGGAGCCGATCCGGAAGATGCTGTTGCAGCAGTTCATGGGTGAGAAATTTGGCCGTGACAATATCTGGGAAGGCCACCTGGCCACCGAGCTCTGGACCACGGACACCGAGGTCCGTGCCGTGCTGGACGAGCAGCAGGTTCCGCTCTCCAGCGTGCTGAATTTCAAAGTCGGCGACACGCTGATGCTGAATGCCACGCCTGATTCCGACATCTCGATTCGGTGCGGTTCAATTCCGGTGACCACGGGGAAGATGGGTCGGCGCGGCCAGAATATCGCGGTGCGTGTCGAGAACCCGATCAACGTCGAGGTTGCCTCCAGCCTCACCAGGGGGAAGCGCTGACATGACCGGAATCGTCCTCGACTCCATACTGATGCTGATGCTGGTCGTGGCGATCGGCTACGGCGTCCGCCTGGAGCGCAAGCTGATCGCCCTGCGCGTCGGTCAACTGGCCTTCGCCGGCGCGGTGACAGAGCTGAACACCGCCGCCGGGCGGGCTGAGGCAGCCCTGGCCTCGTTGCGGGCGTCCGGGCAGGAAACTGACCTGCTGCATGACCGCATCATCAAGGCTCGCGCCGTCAAGCAGGAGCTTGAAGCTCTGATCGCCCGCGGTCCGACCCGTCCGGTCGCCGCCGAGCCGGCAGATCCGGAAGTCGCGCCATCTGCGCACCCGGTGCTGGTCAGCGACCGCGATGAGAAATCCCGCCGCATGGCTTCGCTGGTCGAGCGGATCGGCGGCGTTGCGTCTGAGGTGAAGCCCCGCCCTGAGGCAGTCAAACAGTTCGCACCCGTGTTTCAGGCCCTGGCCGCTAACCAGGCTGCTCAACAAAGCCTCAACCGCGCGCGTCGTAGTCTCGACGACGACCTGTTCGCCGCCTGACCCCTGTCCGAGTAGAATCCGATGAGCAAGATACCCCGCCTCCTGCCCCTGATCGCCATCGCCATCGGCGGTGTCGTGGCAGTGCGTGCCCTCGGCGTAGCCCCCGGACTGTTCGACGGGGCCAAGGCCTGGGCCGAGGAGGCCGTGCCCGCTGCGGCACCGGGCACCACGCCGACGACGCCGGCCCCCGCGGTTTGTGCGCTGACGCCGGACCAGTTGGCCCAGCAGGCGGGCATTTCCCCGGCCGAACTGCGCATCATTCAGAGCCTGTCGGCCCGACGCACCGAACTGGATGCGCGGGACGCCGACTTCGCCACCACCCTGCCGCTGATGGTAGCCGCTGAACAGAAGCTCGATGCCAAGGTCCAGGCGCTGGCCTCGATCCGCACCGAGGTCCAGGGCTTGCTGGGTCAGGTCGATGAACGCGAGAAGGAAGAGGTCGACCGGCTGGTCGCCGTCTATTCTGCCATGCGTCCGCGTGAGGCCGCGGCTGTATTCGTCGGTCTCGATGACAATGTCCGCCTGCCGGTTGCCGCAGCGATGCGCGCACGTTCGCTGGCGGCTGTGATGGCCCAGATGCCGCCTGCCGCTGCGCGGGAGCTGACCGAGAAGCTGGCCCATCGCTTCCAGGCCCAGCAACTGGCGGTTCGCGCCGCCGCTGCCGGGCTGACCTCGGAGGCGGCGACGCCCACGGTCGCTCCTGCCCCTGCGCCGGTCCGGACGGCCGCAGTGGCTCCGCCCGAAACCAGTGCACCGGCCCCGGCAGCCGCGGCGGCTCCGACACCCCGGCCGGTGGCCAATCGCACCCCGGCTCGCACGACCCCGCGCCGCGCCGCCACTCCGCCGACGCCGACGCCGACACCGGCGGCCGGTCCCCGGCCGTACAGCGCCGGCGGTACGCCGGCCGCGACGACCCCGGCCGCCGGAGCCTCTGCCGAGGCTACCCCGACCCCGCCGCGCCAGACGGTCCAGTAGAGCCCCCATTGGCAGGACCGGCGGCGACCGCTATCACCGCGCCTTCCTCTGACGCAGACCCGCTGGCCGCCATGTCCGACACGCTTCCCGACCGCCTTTCGGTGGACCCTTCCAGCCCGTTCCACGACGGCGAACTGCTGGCACGCGGGATCGGCATCCGTTTCAAGGGCGAGGAAAAGACCAACGTCGAGGAATACTGTATCTCCGAGGGTTGGGTCCGGCTGGCGCTGGGCAACCGCGTCGATCGCAAGGGTAAGGCCCTGACGGTCAAGCTGCAGGGACCGGTCGAGGCCTTTATCAAGGCCGAATAGGCCAAGGCCGGCCTTTGCGTCGGCTCGGATTTTCTTTCCAGTTTGAATCTGGACCATTTTTTGGATTCAGGTCGATTCGACCTGAAACAAAAATGGTCTAGGGTCCGCGCCTCAATCCTGAGTCTGGAGACGCGCCCGTGTTCCTTTCTGCCCGTAGTCTGGCCGCCAGCGCGCTCGCGCTGGGCCTCGTCGCCACGCCGGTCCTGGCCCAGGACGCAGGCACGATCCAGAGGGCAGGCCAGCTCCGTGACCAGGCCATGGCCAGCAATATCGCCCTGGACTACGTCACCCAACTGACGACCCGCTTTGGTCCGCGTCCGGCCGGGTCCCATTCCGAGCAACAGGCCGCCGTCTGGGCCGCCGGCTACATGCGCGCACAGGGCTTCCAGAACGTCCGCATCGAGGACTTTCCGCTGATTGGCTGGGAACGTGGCGAGGAAAGTGCCTCGATCGTCGGCGACCATCCGCAGCGGCTGGTGGTCGCGGCCCTGGGCCATTCGCCCGGCACTGACGGCGTCATTGAGGCCGAGATCGTCCACTTCGCCAGCTTGGAAGCGCTGAACGCCGCCCCGGCTGGCTCCCTGGCTGGAAAAATCGCTTACGTCGACGCGGGGCAGATGGTCCGGATGCAGGACGGGGCGGGTTATGGCCCCTTGTCGCGCATCCGCGGAGCCGGTCCCGCTGCCGCCGCCGGTAAGGGCGCGCGGGCCTTCATCATGCGCTCGGCCGGTTCGGACGAGCACCGGATGCCGCATACGGGCACGACCCGCTATGTCGACGGGGTCGTGCCCCTGCCGGGCTTCGCCCTGGCGGCACCGGATGCCGACACCGTCTCGCGTCTGATTGCCATGGGCGAGACGGTGCGCATCCGCCTGTCCTCGACCGCGCACACCTATGAGACCCACTCCCAGAACGTCATCGGCGACATCATCGGCCGCACGCGCCCGAACGAAATCATCGTGCTCGGCTCGCACATGGACAGCTGGGACCTGGGCACCGGGGCCATCGACGACGCGGCGGGCGGGGCGATTACGCTCGGCGCAGCCAAGGTCATCGCGGACAGTGGACGCCGTCCGGCCCGGACGATCCGGGTGGTTCTGTACGGGGCCGAGGAGGTCGACCAGCCGAACAATATCGGCAATGGTGGCGGAGCCTATCTGCGGGGCATCGGGGACGCCGTCGACACGCACATCATCGCCGGCGAGAGTGATTTCGGCGCGGACCGCGTCTATGCGCTGGGCTTGCCTGCGGGAGCCCAAGGCAGCGAATTCGCCAACGCCGCCAGTCAGGTTCTGTATCCGATCGGCGTGCTGGCTTCACAGGACCCGGAGATGTACGGCGGGGCTGACATCGGCCCGCTGGCCAGGGCCGGCGTGCCGGTGTTCCGCCTGGCCCAGGACGGCACCCGCTATTTCGACCTGCATCACACCGCCGACGATACGCTGGACAAGATCGACCCGGCGCAGATGAGCCAGAACGTCGCTGCCTGGGCCGGTCTGCTCTGGTTGATCGCCGACTCCGACGTGGACTTCCGGGCCATGCGTCCTGCGGGCGACGGGGCGCACTGAGTTCGACTCTGCGAGCGTGGCGAAACTGGTAGACGCAAGGGACTTAAAATCCCTCGACTTCGGTCATGCGGGTTCGACCCCCGCCGCTCGCACCAACCACTTAATCGCTGCCGGTTCGGGGGACCGGCAGCCGGGTCAGGCGGCGATTTCGAGCTGTTCGGGCAGGGCGTTGACCAGATCCGCCAAAATGTCGGCGACGTCCTCAAGCCCGACCGAAAGGCGGACCAGACCGTCCGAAATGCCGTGGGCCAGTCGTTCCTCGGGCGTGTAGGTGGCGTGGGTCATGCTGGCCGGGTGTTCGACCAAACTCTCGGCGTCGCCCAGGGAGACGGCGCGGCGGATCAGGTTGAGCCGGTTCATCATCGTCACCCCGGCCGTCATGCCGCCCTTCAGCTCGAAGGCGATCATGCCGCCGAAATCCGCCATCTGCTGTTTGGCCAGTTCGTGCTGGGGGAAGCTGTCCAGGCCCGGATAGTGGACCACGGAAACGGCCGGGTGGGCTTCCAGATAACGGGCGACCTCCATGGCGCTGCGGCAGTGGCGTTCGACCCGGAGCTGCAGGGTCTTGAGTCCGCGCAGGATCAGGAAGGCATTGAACGGCGACATGGCCGCCCCGGTCATGTCCTTGATGCCGACGATCCGGACCTCGGTCATGTCCTCCGCACTGCCGGCGACGAGGCCCCCGATCAGGTCACCGTGGCCACCGAGGTATTTGGTCGCCGAATGGACGACGATGTCGGCCCCCAGCGCGATCGGGCGAGTCAGGAAAGGCGTGGCGTAGGTGTTGTCGACCACGGTTCGCGCCCCGGCGGCTCTGGCGATCTTCGAGATGGCGGCGATGTCGACCAGGCGCATGTTTGGATTGGCCGGGGTTTCGAAATAGACGATTCGGGTCTTCGGGCCGATGGCGTCAATCAGCGCCTGGGGGTCACTCAGGTCGACGTGGGTGACGGTGATACCGAACCGGGCGAGGCCGTCGCGCATGAAGGAAAAGGTGCAGCCGTACAGGGTCTTGTCGGTGATGATCTCGTCACCGGGTGACAGGAAGGTCCACAATACGGCCGTGATGCCCCCCATGCCCGAGGCCGCGGCCAAACCGGCCTCGGCCCCTTCCAGCGTCGCCAGACGGCGCTCCAGCAGGTCATTGGTCGGGTTGGAGACCCGCGTGTAGAAATGGCCCGGGCGCGTGCCGGCGAACATCTCGCCGCCGGCTTCTGCCGTCTCGAAGGCAAATGTCGAGGACAGGTGCATCGGCGGGGTCAGAGCCCCGTGTTCGTCCTGCGGCTCATAGCCGAAATGGATGGCGCGCGTGGCGAAGCCGGCGGTGGTGTCGATCATGGGAAACTCCTACAGGAGCTCATAATGTGCCAATTCATACCGCATTATCGTGCGAACTGTGCTGCCTCACGATCCACTTGTGGCATAATATGCCAACCGGGAGACTGGATATGGACGACAAGGACCGACAGATAATTCGCGAGCTTCAGGCCGATGGTCGGTTGAGTAATCAGGACCTGGCCGAGCGGGTCAGTTTGTCGCCGTCGCCCTGTCTGCGGCGGCTGCGCAATCTGGAGGCCGCAGGGGTGATCACTGGCTATACGGCCCTGGTCGACCAGAAGGCCTGTGGCCTGCCGATCACCGCCTTCATCCGCATCCGGCTGGAACGGCATTCCGAGTCGGTGGTCAAGACCTTCGACGACCATATCGCCCGGATCGACGAGGTGCTGGACTGCTATCTGCTGGCCGGGGGCGACGACTATCTGCTGCGGGTCGTGGTCGCCAGCCTGGAGGCCTATGAGGACTTCATCCGTCGCCGCATCCACGCGATCCCGGGGGTGGCCTCGATCGACACCAGCTTCGCCTATGGCGTGGTCAAACAGACCCGGGTGTTTCCAATGTGAGACCCGGGTGGGCTGCCATTGACCTATCAACACTTGGCAGGGTTTTGCGAATTCGGGGTGCCAACCCTGCCAGCCTGCCGACGAAGAAAAGTTTTTCGAAACCGGCACCTAACCAAACTCTTGTCGGTCGGCGTCCGGAAAACCGTGCCAGATTATCGGAAATTGTCCTGCGGAACGCCGCTGAGGTCGCCGCGTCCGTCGTTATAGTTTTCAAAGACCGATGCGAGGTCAGTCGACCCCGTCCGCCCGGATGTGGGAGCGCCCGCGCGGCGATCAATATCGTAGCAGGAATAAGTTCCTAAATCAACCCGCATCGTTCATCGCCAGACGAACGACCATCAGGTCCTAGCGCTTCTTGCCCAGCTCGGCGGCGATGTCCTTGACCATGCGTCCGGCCTTGCGGTGGGCGGCGGTGATCTGGTCGCGGGTGACGCCCCAGCGCTTCATCCAGTATTCGACGGCCTGACGCTCGGACAGGTCCAGCCGGTCCTTGTCGATGAAGCCGCGCTTGTCCTTGAGGCCGGCCATGGCGGCGTCTCCCTGTGGTGTGAAACAGGGACCTACGCCGAACGCGGTGCGATGCGAACCCCGCCGCGTCGGTCAAATCGCATAACTTCGTGTTTCGGTCGCCGCCAGGGGTTTAACCCGGTCGAGATTCATTGGCACATAGAGGTCCCACCTCACTGGCCGACAGAATCAGCATGAACCGAGCCCGCCGTGCCCGTATCGTCGCGACCCTGGGACCCGCCAGCCGGTCGCCCGCCATGGTCAAGGCTTTGGCCAAGGCGGGGGTCGATGTCTTTCGCCTGAATTTCAGTCACGGTTCGCACGAAGACCATGCGGCGGCACTGAAGGCCGTCCGCGGGGCGGAACTTTCGCTCAAACGCCCGCTCGGCATTCTGGCCGATCTGCAGGGGCCCAAGCTGCGTCTGGGCCGGTTTGCTGATGTCGAGATCTCGGTCAAACGGGGTCACAAGATGCGCTTTGATCTCAATCCCGCCCTGGGGGACGAGACGCGGGTACAGATGCCGCATCCCGAGATATTCAAGGCGTTGCGGACCGGCATGCTGCTGTTGCTCGATGATGGACGGGTGCGGCTGCGGGTCGGCGATCGCACGGACAAATGGGCCGACGTCACGGTCGAGAGCGGCACCCAACTGAGTGACCGCAAGGGGGTCGCCGTGCCGGAGGCCATCATCCCGGTCTCCGCCCTGACGCCCAAGGACAGGGAGGATCTGGCCTTCGCCCTGCGCATCGGCGTCGACTGGATCGCGCTCAGCTTCGTGCAGAAGGCCGAGGACATGGCGGAGCTGAAGCGGCTGGTTGGTGGGAAGGCCGCCTGTCTGGCCAAGATCGAGAAGCCGGCAGCCCTGACCAATCTGGAGAGCATCCTCGACTATTGCGACGGAGTCATGGTGGCGCGTGGCGATCTGGGGGTCGAACTGGATCCCGAGGACGTGCCCGTGGCGCAGAAGCAGATCATCCGCGCGGCCGGACAGCGCGGCGTGCCGGTGATCGTCGCTACACAGATGCTGGAATCGATGACCGACGCGCCGGCTCCGACCCGGGCCGAGGCCTCTGACGTGGCCAACGCCGTTTATGAGGGGGCCGATGCGCTGATGCTGTCGGCCGAGACGGCATCCGGTGACTATCCGCTGGAGGCGGTAACGATCATGAACCGCATCATGGAGCGGGTTGAGCGCGACCCGATGTGGCCCAGTCTGATGGATGCCGAACACGCCGGAATGGACGATTTTGACGCCGATGCCCTGGTCGCGGCGGCGCGCAAGGCGGCCGAGGCCCAGTCGACCGCGTGTATCGTGGTGTTCACGACCCTGGGCGGAACGGCGCGGCGGATGGCTCGCGAACGCCCGCTTCAGCCGATCCTGGCCCTGACCCCCAATCCGAGCACGGCGCGCCGGCTGGCGCTCGTGTGGGGGCTGGAGCCGAGGCTGGGCAAGGAGCCGACCTCGCTCGAGGACGTGACCGAGGATGCGGTCGACAGCGCCATGGAATACGGGTTGGCCGAGCCCGGTCAGCGCATTCTGGTTCTGGCCGGGACACCCTTTGGTGCGCCGGGGGCTGCGAATCTGTTGCGACTGGCGCATGCTCCGGCCAAGGGCAAACGCCCCCGGAAGACCTGACGGGCGGAATGATCAAATACATCGGCTCGAAGCGCGCCTTGCTGGGCCATGTCACGGGTGCGGTGCGCAGCCTGTTGCCGGACGGTGGAACGGTCTGTGACCTTTTCTCCGGAACGGCGCGGGTCGGCCATGCGCTGAAGGGTCAGGGTTTCCGGGTCTGGTCCAACGACCACAATGCCTATGCTCACACCCTGGCCACCGCCTATGTCCAGGCTGACCGCGAACGCTGGGTCGAGCAGGCTGAGCGGGTGCTGGCCGAACTGCGGACGGTGCCGCCCGAGGCCGGCTGGTTCACCAAGAGCTTCTGCGAGGACGCGCGCTTCTTCCATCCGGACAACGGGGCCCGGATCGACGCCATGCGCGACCGGATCGAGGTCATGGGGCTGGAGCCCGAGCTGAAGGCCATCGCCCTGGTCTCGCTGATGGAGGCGGCCGACCGAGTCGATTCCACGGCCGGGGTGCAGATGGCCTATATGAAGACCTGGGCCGGGCGGGCACTAAACCCGCTGACCCTGCGGATGCCCGACATCCTGCCCGGGGTGGTGGCCGGCCCCTGCAAGGCCACGTGCGGTGATGCGGTCGAGATCGCCGGCCAGATCGAGGCCGACCTCGTCTATCTGGACCCGCCGTATAATCAGCATTCCTACCTCGGCAACTATCACTGCTGGGAGAGTCTGGTGCTTTGGGACAAGCTTGAGAGCTATGGCATCGCCAACAAGCGGATCGACGTGAAGACCCGCAAGAGCCCGTTCAACAGCAAGCCGGGTATCGCGCCGGCCCTGGCCTCGGTGGTCGGGTCGCTGGAGTCGCCCAACCTGATCGTGTCGTTTAACGACGAGGGCTATCTGTCGCGCCAGCAACTGGTCGAGATGCTGTCGACACGCGGCCATGTGCAGGTGATCGAGATCGCGCGACCCCGCTATGTCGGGGCCCGGATCGGCATTCACAATCCGCAGGGCGAGAAGGTCGGGGCGGTCGGTCGGCTGCGCAATGTCGAATATCTGTTCGTGGTCACTGAACAGCCGGTGGTGCTGGCCGACGCTGCCTGATCTGAGCCGGCGGGAACGGACCGACCTCCCGGGCCGTTGGGGCGGTATGGAACATTCGTCCGCACACCCCGCTCGCCCCGACAGTTCCGATGACGTGAAAGCCTTTAACGCTTTCTCCTGGCGGGAGCGGCACGAGGTGGAGGAACCGGGGTTGGCCCAGGCATCGTCGCAGGAGCAGACCTTCGCTCAGACCCTGTCCAGCCTGCCGGGCTGGGCGATCATCAGCGCGGGCGGCCTGGTCGCCGCCATCCTCGGGGCCATGGTCGGCGGGGCCCTGCACATCTAGATTTCCAGAAGGGCCCGGATCGGGGCCCAGGTCTGGCGGTGCGCGGCGCAGGGGCCCAACGCCTTTAGCGCGGCCACATGCGACGTCGCGTGATAGCCCTTGTGCCCGGCGAAGCCATAACCGGGGTATTGGGCGTCCAGCTCGACCATCAGCCGGTCCCGCGCCGTCTTGGCCAGGATCGAGGCCGCCGCGATCGACAGCGACAGACTGTCGCCCCTTACCACGGTGCGGATCGGGCAGGGCAATTTGAACTGGTAGTTGCCGTCGACCAGGGCGGCGCTGGGCACCGTCGCCAGACCCGACACCGCCCGGTGCATGGCCAGGCCCGTGGCCTGCAGGATGTTCAGCGTATCGATCTCCTCGACCGAGGCGAATCCGACGGCCCAGCAGATGGCCCGGGCCTTGATCTCGATCTCCAGCTGTTCGCGCCGGGCATGGCTCAGGGCCTTGGAGTCGTTGATGCCGTCCGGCAGGTCGTCGGGATTGAGGATGACCGCTCCGGCCGAAACCGGCCCCGCCCAGGGACCGCGCCCGGCCTCGTCGACACCGCAGACCGGTCCGCCGTGGCTTTCGATCAGCAGCACTTCCAGCGATAGCGTCGGTCCGGTCGCGACGCTCATCGGCCGTCCATGGCGCGGACCTCGGCGTGGCGGGGGCAGCCGGTCAGGTGGTCGTTGACCATGCCGGTGGCCTGCATGAAGGCATACACGATCACCGGGCCGCAGAAGTTGAAGCCCCGCGCCTTCAGAGCCTTGGCCATGGCCACCGATTGGGGAGTCTGGGTAGGGACGTCGGTGAGGGCGGCGGGGGCGTTCTGTACCGTTTGCCCGTCGACGAAGGACCAGAGCCAGGCCGAGAAATCCTCGCCCCCGTCGCGCATGTCGAGCCAGACCTTGGCCCCGCGGATGGCGCTGGTGATCTTTGCCCGTGAGCGGATGATGCGGGCGTCGCCCAGCAGTCGCTCTATGTCAGCCTCGCCGTAGCGGGCGATGATCTCCGGGTCGAACCCGTCGAAGGCGTCGCGCATCCCCTCGCGTTTGCGCAGGATGGTGATCCAGGCGAGGCCGGCCTGGAATCCGTCCAGCACCAGCTTCTCCCACAGGGCGCGACTATCGTACTCGGGCACGCCCCATTCGCTGTCGTGATAGGCGACATAGAGCGGGTCCGTTCCGCACCAGCCGCAGCGGCCTGATACGTCACTCACGCTGCGGTCTCCGGCAGGAAACCGGGGCGGCGAACGCTGACCGGGCGGCCGTCGACGGTCAGAGCACCGTCTAGACGGTCCAGCCGCAGCAGGGCTATGGCACCGTCGTCTTGACCGGTCATAACCTCACCGGCGCGCAGCTCGCCGTTCAGCACCTCGGCCCCCATGGCGGGCGGCGGCCCCTCGAAGGTGATCGGCATCATCCGGTTGCGGATCGCGCCGCGTCGCCACATTCGCGAGGTCGTCTCCTGACCGACGAAACAACCCTTCTGGAAATCGATGCCGTGCAGCAGGTCGTAATCGGCCTCGATCGGATAGGTCTTGTCGACAACGGCGTCGCCCGAAGCCGGGACTCCGGCCGCCAACTGGTGGGCCAGATACTCAGCCTCGGTCGCATTCGACGTGGCCGCACCGTCATAGCGGCGACCCCCGAGGCCGGGCGTGCGCGGGTCGGGGGTGAAGCCGTCGGCGGGCCCGTTCCAGGCGGCCATGACGGGGGTGTCGAGGGCGTCGATGCTGACGTCTGCGCGCAGCCGGTACATCGACAGGCGCTGGATCAGGGCCTCGCGGCGGTCGGTGGCGACGTCGAGGATCACACCGTCATCCTGGCCCAACAGAAACAGGTCGAACAGCAAACGACCGGGCGGCGACAACAGGGCCCCGAAGCGCAGGTCACCCGCGGCCAGACCCTCGACATCCTGGGTCAGCAGGTTGTGCAGGAAGGGTCGGGCGTCCGGGCCGGAAACCCGGATGAGGGCGCGGCTGGAGAGGTGGGCGATACGGGTAGACATGCGGTCAGGATAGAGGGCCGGACGACGGCGGGCGAGGGGTGTTCGCCGGCTGACAGCAATCGTGAAGCGATCGTAGAATCTCTGTAGAGTGAATCGATGTCAGGCCCCTTTCCCATTCTCTATATCGCCGAGGCGGATGCCGAGGCCGCGCTACTGTCGTCGGGTGTGCTGGCGCATCTGGTCGAGGCCCTGCCGCAGGCCAGATTCACCATCGTCGGATCGGCGGCCAGCGCACCGCTGTTCGCCGATACGCCACGGCTTGATTCGCTGCTCGTGCTGGACCGTGAGGGGCGCTGGGACTGGATCGCTCTGTGGAACCGGGTGCGGTCGACGCGGTGGGGGCTGGTGGTCGATATGCGCGGCTCGACCCTGTCGGGCCGGCTGAAGCGCCAGAAGCGGGCGGTGCGGGCCCCGGACCTGCCGGGGCTGCACGCGGTCGAACAGGCTGCGCGAATTATGCATATGGATGAGGTACCGGCTCCGAAACTGTTCTTCGGGGATGAGACCCGGGCGGCCGCGGATGCCCTGATCGGGCCGGTCACCGGACCGATCCTGGCGATTGGTCCCGGCGTCGAGTGGATGGGCAAGCGCTGGCCGGCGGAACGCTATTCCAAGGTGGCCGGGCCTTTGCTGGCCGAGGGCGGGCCGCTGGCGGGTGGGCGGCTGATGATCGTCGGCGAGGATATCGACCGGGATTCGGCCCATACGATCCGGTTCGTGGTGAGCCGCGACCGGGTCATCGAACTGCAGGGCAGGCTGACGCGGCTGCAGACGGCGGCGGCGCTGTCGCGGGCCGATCTCTATCTCGGGGCCGACTCGGTCTGGACCCAGTTGGCAGTGGCCGCGGGGGTGCCGACGGTGGCCGTGTTCGGTCCGTCAGACGAGGCCCATCACGGGCCGTGGGGCGGGATCGCCGTGCGTGGCCCGCGCACGGTCGACGAGTTCCGGACTATCGACCCCAATCTGAACCAGGCGATCCAGCATATGATGGACCTGCCCGCCGACCGGGTGCTGAAAGCCGCGCGAAAGCTGCTGGCGGACAAGACGGCGGGCTGATCCCGGAGTATGGGAAGGCATGACCCAGACCTATGACCTGATCGTTCGCGGCGGTGATGTCGCCAACCATGCCGGCTACGGCCGCGCCGATGTCGGTATCCGTGACGGAAAGATCGTCGTGGTCGGCGACCTGGGCCAGGCCTCGGCGGGAGAGGTGTTCGACGCCTCCGGTCTGACCGTGCTGCCGGGGGTGATCGACACCCAGGTCCATTTCCGCGAGCCGGGGCTGGAGTGGAAGGAAGATCTGGAAAGCGGGTCGCGAGCTGCGGCGCTGGGCGGGGTCACGGCGGTGTTCGAAATGCCGAACACCGAACCCAGCACCACCAATCCGGAAGCCCTGGCCGACAAGCTGGTGCGGGCGCGGGACCGGATGTGGACCGACCACGCCTTCTACATCGGCGGCACCCACGACAATTCCCGCTTTCTGCGTGAGCTGGAGCGGCTGCCGGGCTGTTGCGGGGTCAAGGTGTTCATGGGGGCCTCGACCGGGACCCTGCTGGTGGCCGACGACGACGGGGTGCGCGAGGTGCTGCGCAATGTCGGGCGGCGGGCGACCTTCCACTCCGAGGACGAATACCGGCTGGTCGAGCGCCGGCCGTTGGCCCGGACCGGGGACTGGACCAGTCACCCCGAGGTGCGTGACGCCGAGAGTGCCATCATGAGCACCCGCCGGCTGGTCGCCCTGGCGCGTGAGACCGGGGCGCGGATCCATGTGCTGCATGTGACGACATCCGAGGAGATCGCCTTCCTGGCCGACAACAAGGACGTCGCCACCGTTGAGGTGACGCCGCAGCATCTGACCCTGACGGCGCCCGAAGCGTATGAGCGGCTGAAGGGGCTGGCGCAGATGAACCCGCCGATCCGCGAGGCCAAGCACGTCGCCGGTCTGTGGCGGGGCATCGAGCAGGGCGTGGCCGATGTGCTGGGCTCGGACCATGCGCCGCATACGCTGGAGGAGAAGGCGCGGCCCTATCCGGCGTCGCCGTCGGGCATGCCGGGGGTGCAGACGCTGGTGCCGGTAATGCTGACCCATGTGGCCAATGGCCGGCTGAGTCTGGAACGGTTCGTCGACCTGACCTCGCACGGAGCCAACCGGGTGTTCGGTATCGCCGGCAAGGGCCGGATGGCCGAGGGCTATGACGCCGATCTGACGCTGGTCGATCTGAAGGCGAAGCGGACCATCCGCCACGCCGACATGGCGACCCGGTCGGGCTGGACCCCATTCGACGGGTTCGAGGCCACCGGCTGGCCGATGGCGACCATCGTGCGGGGGCGCACGGTGATGCGCGACGGGGCGCTGATCGGCAAGGCAGGCGGGCGGCCGGTACGGTTCCAGGAAACGCTGTAGTGACCGGCGCGGCACCGTTGAGCGATCGCTGGCCTCGCCATTAACCGGAAACAGAGTATCGTGTGGTCCTGTGCCGGATTATTCTGCAACGAGCGATCTCATGGCCGGACGAATTCTGATTGTCGACGACGACCCCTTTATCTGTGACGCGGTCGAACTGATCCTGACCGGCGCGGGCCATACGGTGAGTTCGGTCAACGACGGCAAGAGCGCGATCGAGTCGATCCGGGCCCTGATGCCCAGCCTGATCCTGCTGGATGTGCGCATGCCCGGGATCAGCGGACTGGACACCCTGACGTCGCTGCGGCGGGCCGGGGTCTCGGTACCCATCCTGATGATGACGGCCGACAACAGCCCTGGGACGCTGCAGGAGGTCATGTTCCTCGGCGGCAGTGGCTATGTGCTGAAGCCGTTCGACGCCGACGATCTGATCGCGCGGGTCGAACAGACCCTGGCCGAGGCCGCCGCGCCGACCCCGGCGAAGCGACCCCTGCGCCGCGGGATCTAGCCGGCCAGCACCGCGCGGGCGGCGACGGCGTCGGCGTTGATCTGGGCCTTCAGGGCATCCAGCCCGTCGAATTTCATCTCGCCACGCAGGCGGGCGATCAGGTCGGTCTCCAGCGTCTGGCCGTACAGGTCGCCGTCGAAGTCGAACAACCAGACCTCGAGCATCGGCTGTTCGGTCTCGAACATCGGGCGGATACCCAGATTGGCGACGCCGTCGATGATCCGCCCATCGGGCAGGCGGCTGCGCGTGGCGTAGATGCCGTAGGCCGGGCGCATATAGTCGGCCAGCGGGATGTTGGCGGTCGGTATGCCGATGGTGCGGCCGCGCTTGTCGCCGTGAACCACCTCACCGGCGATGGCGAAGGGGCGGCCGAGGATGGCGGCGGCGCGATCCATGTCGCCGGCCTGCAGGGCCTCGCGCACGGCGCTGGACGACAGTTTCAGGCCATTGGGGTCGTCGAGCCGCTCGACGGTCGAGACGGTGAAGCCGAGATCGGCCCCGTAGCGGCGCAGGGCCTCGGGCGACCCGGTCCGACCCTTGCCGAAGGTGAAGTCGAAACCGACGGCGGCGTGGCGCACCCCGAGACCATCTTTCTGGCCTATCGCGCTTCGCGCTACTTGAGGCGTGTCCTGGCCTATCGCGCTTCGCGCTACTTGAGGCGGAGGCCCGGCGAGCACCTCCCGGGCGAAGTCCTCATCCGACATGGCGGCCATGTCGGCGTCGAACGGCAGCAGGTAGAGGCGGTCGACGCCGAGCGGTTCGAGGGCGCGGGCCATCTGGTCGGGGGTCATCAGACGGAACGGGGCGGCGTCGGGCTGGAACCAGCGGCGCGGGTGCGGGTCGAAACTGACCACGGCCAGCGGCGCGTCGAGGGCCCGGGCGGCGTCGCGGGCCGCGGCGATCACCGCCTGATGGCCGCGATGCACGCCGTCGAAGGCCCCGATGGCGACGGCGGCCCCCTTCTGATCAGGGGTCAGGTCGCGCCAGCCGCAAATGACCTCGATCGCCATGTCAGGTTTTGGCGGGCCGGCGCCGGCGCGGGACGCGGACGGTGGCCTCGCCGTCCATGACCAGATCGTCGCCGACGTGGCCGGTGGCGGTCAGGATGACGCGGGCGGTGTCCGGGTCGACCGAGGCGACGGTGACGCGGGCGATCAGTCGGTCGCCGATGCGCACCGGCTTGTGGAAGGCCAGGGTCTGGCTGAGGTAGATGGCCCCGGCCCCGGGCAGGATGGTGCCGACCACGGCCGAGCCGATCGAGGCCGACAGCAGGCCGTGGGCGATGCGGCCGCGATAGGCGGTCTTCGACGCAAATTCCTCATCCATATGGACGGGATTGAAGTCGTCCGAGGCTTCGGCGAAATGCTGGATCCGGGCTTCGGTGATCTCGACCTGCTTTTCGGCGGTCATGCCGACGGACAGTTCTTCGAGGATGTAGCCGCCGGAGGGATGTTGTTCGGTCATCGCCCCTGTTAGCCCCCGACGGTTGAATTGGCGAGGGTCACCAGACGAGGTCGAGGGCGGCGTAGCGGGCGAAGGTGGTCTCGGCCTTGAGCAGTTCGGCGGCCCGGGCCGGGTCGAGGCTGCCGTCGGGACCGCGCGCGGCGTCGCCGTGGATGCCCTGGGCGATGAACAGACAGTCCAGCGCCTGCTGGTTGGCACCGCGCACATCGGTGATGACGCCGTCGCCGATGCACAGCACGCGGGCCCGGTTGACCGACCCGCCCAGCAGCCGCTCGGCCTCGGTCAGGGCCAGGGCATAGATCGGGCCGAACGGCTTGCCCGCCATGGTCACCCGGCCGCCCATGGATTCGTACAGATCGGCCAGGGCCCCGCCGCAATAGATCAGCTGATCGCCGCGCTGGACCACCTGATCGGGGTTGGCGCAGATCAGCTCCAGATCGCGGGCCACGGCCGGGGTCAGCCGTTCGCGATAGTCCTCGGGCGTTTCGACGGTGTCGTCGTTGGGGCCGGTGACCGACAGGAAGGCGGCGTCGGCGGCTCCGTGCGCGGTCTGCAGGCCCAGACCCTCATACAGGGGCCAGTCGCGGTCGGGGCCGATGATCCAGGCCGGGCCGGGCGCGCGCCGGGCCAGCTCCATCCGGGTGGCGTCGCCCGAGGTGACGAAGGCGTGCCACGACTGGCGCGGCACCCCGAGCGCATCCAGCTGGGCCACCACGTCGGTGGCCGGGCGCGGCGAGTTGGAGATCAGCACCACATGGCGCGGACCGTTGGGGCCGGGCTCACGGTTGAAGCGGGCCAGGGCCTCGCAGGCGTCGGGCCAGCTCTCGCGGCCGTTGTGGATCACGCCCCAGACGTCACAGAGCAGGATGTCATAGTCGTCGGCGACGGCGGCGAGGTGCGGGAGCGGATGCGGCAGGGTCATCCGGGGGGGATAGCCGGTTCGACCGGGTCGGTGAAGGTTTCGTTGTCGGCTTCGGGGTCCAGTTCCGGGGTCATCGTCTCGAGCAGCAGCAGGGCGGGGGACAGGATGAAGTCCTCGATGGTGACGCGGGCACCCCGGCGGCACAGGTCCAGATACATGGCCTCGCGGTCGCAGCGCGGGGTGTAGGCCCCGGTCAGCAGGCCTTCGAGGCGGATGCGCTGGATCGCATAGACCGTGGCCCGTTGGCGGTCGCTTCGGCTGGGACGGCGGGATCGCATGGCAGGCTCCGGCGGTTGGCGGTGAACAGACATGGGTCGGCACCGTCGGGCGAAAGGCCGGACGGTCGGGGCGGGCGCGGGGCGACCGGGGCTCGCCCGGTGCAAAAGGAAAAACCGTTTCGACGAGACACAGCGCCCCGCGTGGCCGTTTTCCACGCGCCCGTCGCCTGCCGGCCCTGTTCGGGCCTTGGCGACTCACCGCCCCGTCCGTTGCCGGGCGGGACAGGGGGCGGACGTGCCGGTCGGTGCCGACAGCGGTCGCGACCCGAAGGCGCGCGGCGAGCAAGCGGGCGGGATCCGTCCCCGCCCGGCGAGGGCCCCGGAGATAGGCATCTCCCCGGCTTCATCGCTCGGCCACAGCCCGCCGTCGTCGAGCAGCGTGGATCCGACGCCCTCCCCATCGACGGGATGAGGCGGAGTCTGGCACAGCCGCGGACCAGGGCGGGTTTTTAGCGCGGGATTTTGGGGAAGGGGTTGGGAAACAGGGGGTTGGGGAGGGGCGATAGGGGGATTTTTGCGGGGGAGGTAGCGGTGGGGCGGGTTGAAGAAGGTGAGGTTTGTTCCATTTGCAGTTGAGGCGTCAAAGGTTAATACTGACGTCACGAATGTCCGACAACTGGAGCGGCCTGATGCGGCGTGCAACTGATTTTCTGGCGGTCACCCTCGCGTATATCGGGGTTGCCAGTATTGTAATGGCCGTACACTACTTGATTAATCCTCAGTTTGTGCTGAAGTACGGAATAATTATTGTTGTGTCTGGCTTTTTACTTTCCCATGTTGCGAGTTTAGCTATTTCGCTAGTGCCGACCGTTGAGCGTTATTTCGAGCGCAAGGCTCGACGCAAACGGTGATTTTCCGATTGCGCGATTGTCGGCAATGCCTGCTCCGATTCCCTGACAAGAGCGACGCCAAGGCCTTCCTTCACCCTCGAGGGGAGAAGGAAAGGGGGGCGTCCTGGCGCGGGCGGGTGAGGGGCAGACGGTGAGGGGGAGCCCCTCACCCTTTCGCGCAGCCGCTCGCTCCGCTCACGGGCGCTCAAGCCCTCTCCCGCCGGGAGAGGGGTCTTTTGCTTGTCGTCAGTCGCCGACGCGCGCCGGAGACCCCGGCGGGGACACGCACGGGCCAGACAGCGGGAATTCGTAGAGCGCTCGATTGTGGATTAGGCTGGTGCCCCATGGGGCCGGTACCGTTTTTTGCCGCGATGATCGCCGGCGTCGTCCTAGTGCGTTTGATCGCGTTTCGGCTGATCGCGCCGGCCCTGGCGACGCGAGGTCGGCGGTTTCGATCGCAGCTGAAACCGCAATGGGTGTCGCTGCTGGACGCGATCACCTTCGGGAGCATGGTCGCCGGTGGGACCGTGGCCATCTTTTTTTCAGGCCTTCTGGATCGCCAGCTTCTCTGGAACGACATGGTCATTCTGGGACTGATACTGGCGGCGGTCTCGTATTGCTCGGGGATCCTGTGGAGCGTGCTGTCCTACCACTACAACGACTGATGACGGGGGCCGGCCGACCAGCCGGGCCGCCGAATTCGGCGTTACAGTCGCCGCAGGGCCGTGCCGTTCAGCCAGAGCATGCCGAGGCCGAAGCGAAGCAGCAGCAGGCTGATGATGAGGAGCGTGACGCCCTGGCTGGCTTCCGTCCGCGTCATGTCGTGGTCACCGGCGATCCAGGTGTGCCAGTCGGTTGCGAGATTCCAGATCATGAAGGCTGGAAAGGCACCGCCGAAGAGCGTGATCATCGCGCCGTTCAGGAGCCCGGCAAACGCGTCTTCCTTGTCTTCGGGCGTGTCCATTGGCTGTACATTACCGTGGATGGAAAAGGACGCAACGGGCCGGGCGCGAGGCTAGCGGTTCGAGCGAAACATCCGCACGCCGGACCGGGTGACCAGAACACCTACGATGATGAAGCCGGCGGCATTGAGCAGGTCCATCCAGCCGGTACCCCGACCGCCCATCTGCCTGGCGGTCGCGAGGCCGCTGCCGAAGCGCCAGAGGAACCAGAGTCCCACCCCGCCGATCGCCAGGCCGATGGCCGTGACCATGGTGGCGTTCAGCAGGTTGGCGGCTTTTTCCTCGAGGCCGTCGGATGGGCCCGGACCGATCCCGTCGTCTGGTGTCATGGCCCCTGTCCCGATGGTTTCGCCGGCAGTGTAGAGAGGCTGGAGTGGGAACGTCTACTCTGGATGGAAACCCCTCGCCCTTTGACGCTTCGCGCCGCCCTTCGGTTCGCGCGAAGGCCGCTCGCTCCGCTCACGGGCGCTCAAGCCCTCTCCCGCCGGGAGAGGGAAGCCGATCCCCTCGGAACATCCCGCCCCGCTCGTGGGTTAGGCCTGCGGGGCTTGAGGGAGAGACCGATGCGATATCTGTTGGGACTGACGGCGGTGACGGCCTGTACCCTGGTGCTGGCCGGGTGTGCGACGACGGACAACTATGCTTCGGCGTGTGAGCGCGACTATGCCCAGAACCGCGAGCGGGCGACGGCGGCGGGCGCGCTGCTGGGGGCGGTGGTCGGCGCGGCGGTGGCCGGCAGCGAGGACCGGGAGGTCGGGGCCGCGATCGGCGCGGCGGCCGGGGCCCTGCTGGGTCGCCAGCTGTCGGCCGAGGAGGACCCGTGCGGCTATGGCTTCGGCGGCTATAACCGCGACGGGCGTTACGGGCGCGAGCGGATCTACTGGCGCGAGGACGGCCGGCGCTGGTGATCGTCGGGCGACGGGCTGCGCAGGCGCAGCAGCTCGCCCCAGTGATCGGCCATCACCAGTAGGGCCTGACGGCGCTCGGGGTCGGGCTCGGGGATGGCCTGCTGGATGAGGTCCGAGAGTTTCCGACGGCAGTCCTGGGTTGAGATTGAATGGTCCATGCCAGGGATAACCCGTGGAAATGGAAATCGTCTCAGCTTGACCGCAAAGAAGAGTGGGTGGGCAACCCCGCCGCGCTTGTAACTGTAACTTCGGTTTGGGTCAGGGCAGTTTGCCCCTGGTCAGTGCCCAGCTCATCGGAATGCCCAGCAATATCATCAGAATGAACAGGCCGATTGGACCGCCCCACTGATCGGGGAAGTGGTGACGGAAGCTCCAGAAAATCACGAAGAGTCCGAAGCCCATGACGCCGTTCCACCTCGGAATCACGATGGTCCTGTTGCAGTCGGCGCAGGCAAATGGCTTGCCGAGGTTCCACTGCGTGCGGCCCAGCGGCACACGCGTCTGGCACGCAGGACAGGTGGGTCCAATTTTCACGTTGCATCTCCCCGATCACTCAACCTGAGGATCAGAGCAGACGATTCTACCGGGTGCAATGGGGCGGCCGGGAGAAGGGGGATCGGCGAAAGGGAGCCCCTCACCCTTTCGCGCCCAGAACACTCGCTGCGCTCGTGTGCGCTCAAGCCCTCTCCCGCCGGGAGAGGGGTTTACCCGAAGCGGCGGCGTTGTTCGGCGCTGCGCAGGGTGGAGCGCAGGAAGTCGGCAGGGGGGTCGGTTTCGGCCAGCACGGCTTCCTTGATGGCGCGGGGTTCGCCGAACAGATGGCCCTGGCCCATGCTGACGTCCAGTTCGAGGATGTCGACGATCTGGCGTTCGCTCTCGACCTTTTCGGCGATCAGCTCGACGCCGTAGCGACGGGTCAGGGCGGCGAAGTCGGCGGCGCGGATGTCGCGCATCCCGGGGGTGGGGGCCGCCCCGTCGAGGTCGAGCAGCTGCTCGATCAGCAGATCGGCGGCGACCTTGATGAATTTCACATCGGAGCGCTGCAGGTCGGCGAAGTCGAGATCCAGCGTCTGGACCTTGTCGAGCGAGAAGCGGAAGCCGAGGTCGGCCAACCGGGCCATGTTGCGGGCCTCGATCGCGCCGCGGGCGTCGAAGGTGGCCTGACCCAGTTCGAAGATCAGCGCCTGGTTGAGGTCGCGGTTCTCGCTGAGGAAGTCGAGGAACTGCGGGAAGAAGGTCTCGTCACCCAGCGAGGTCAGGGCGACGTTGCAGAACACACCGACCTTGCGGTCCTGTTTGGCCAGGCGGCGCACGATCTGGGCGCAGCGGAACAGCAGCAGGTTGTCGATGGCGGGGACCAGACCCTCACCCTCGGCGGCGGACAGGTATTCGGCCGGCATCATCACCCGGTCGGTCGAATCGCGCAGGCGGGTGAAGCTCTCGTAGAAGATGGTGCGGCGCTGCGGCAGGGCGACGACCGGCTGCAGATACAGGTCGACGCGGTTCTCGCTGAGGGCGTCGTGGATGGTGGACAGCAGGGCGTTGGACTGCTGATGGCGACGGCCCTCGTGGCTGTCGACCGCGGCCGGGGCCGGGGCGGACAGGCGGGCGTCGATGCTGTGGCTCATCTGCTGGATCAGGGTTTCCAGCATGCGGACCTCGTCGGACAGGGCCTCATTGCTGCTGAGCGCGCCGGACTCGATGGCCTTGGCCAGTTCGGTCAGGGCCCCTTGCGTCGACTCGAGGGCATCGGCCAGCAGGCGGTGGGCCTCGCGCACCTGTTCGACCTCACGGGTCAGGGCGACGCGGGCCAGACGGCCGGACACCAGGCTGTGGCCGGCGGCGAACAGGCCCAGGGTGCCGAAGGTGGCGGCAACGCCCGCACCGGCGCCGAGACCGGCGCGCCACAGGAAGGCACCCACGGTCATCGCCACGAAGACGTAGAAGCAGAACAGGATGATGGTCGTCAGTGTGCGCATCGGTTCACCAGACCGGGGAACGGCGAATCCCGTCTTCCCGGATGGAATCGCCCGAGTATCGGGGTATCAGGGCGTATCGCCTAGAGTGCACTTGGAAGAATTGCAGGGATTCGCATGGAACTGTTCGATCTGACCGGCAAGGTCGCCGTCATTACCGGCTCATCCAGGGGCATCGGCAAGGCCATCGCCGAGCGTATGGCCGAGCATGGCGCGCAGGTCGTCATCTCGTCGCGCAAGGCCGGGCCGTGCGATGAGGTCGCCCGGGCGATCAATGCCAAACACGGTGAGGGCCGGGCCATCGCCATTCCCGCCAACATCGCCTCCAAGGAAGACCTGCAGCGGCTTGTCGACGAGACCAATGCCGCCTTCGGCAAGATCGACATCCTGGTCTGCAACGCCGCCAGCAACCCGTATGCCGGGCCGATGGCGGGCATCAATGACGAGCAGTTCAACAAGATCCTGCAGAACAATGTGGTCTCGAACCACTGGCTGACCCAGATGGTCGCACCGCAGATGCTGGCGCGGAAAGAGGGGTCGGTGATCATCGTCTCGTCGATCGGCGGCCTGCGCGGCAACGCCCTGATCGGGGCCTACAATGTCTCCAAGGCCGCCGACATGCAGCTGGCGCGCAATCTGGCGGTCGAGTGGGGGCCGTCGAACGTGCGCTGCAACTGTATCGCGCCGGGCCTGATCAAGACCGATTTCGCCAGATATCTGTGGGAAAACCCGGAGATCCTGAAGCTGGCCACCGATCCGGCCCCGCTGAAGCGGATCGGCCAGCCGGACGAGATCGCCGGGGCGGCGGTCTATCTGGCGTCGCCGGCCTCGACCTATATGACCGGTCAGACGCTGGTGGTGGACGGCGGGATCACCATTGCCTGGTAAGGACGACAGACCCGGCCTTGGTCAGGACCTGGCCTGGCGGCTTCAGGGGCTGGGGTTCGCCGGCCTGATCGCCTTTCTGCGCGGGCTGGGGCTGGAGGGGGCTTCGGCGCTGGGGGGCCGGCTGTTGCGGACCCTCGGGCCGATGACCCGCGTGCACCGGACGGTGCTGCGCAATCTGACCCTGGCCTTTCCCGACATGGACCCGGCCGAGCGCGCGCAGTTGGCCATGGCGCAGTGGGACCAGACCGGACGCACGTTCGCCGAGCTGATGATGATGGACCGGCTGACCCCGGCGTCGGGGCGGATCGAGATCGTCGGGGCCGAACGGCTGGAGGCGATCCGGACCGGTGGTAAGCCGGTGGTGTTCGTCTCGGGCCATTTCGCCAATTTCGAACTGATGCCGGCGGTGATCCTGGCGGCCGGGATTCCGTGCATGATTTCGTACCGGGCGGCCAACAACCCCTATGTCGACCGCCAGATCCGCACCAACCGGGCTCGCTACGGGGTCAAGCTGTTCGCGCCCAAGGGGGGCGACGGGGCCCGCGAACTGCTGGCCGGGCTGGGGCGCGGCGAGTCGGTGGCGTTGTTGAACGACCAGAAATTCTCGGAGGGGCCGGAGGTGAGTTTCTTCGACCACCCGGTCAACGCGGCGCCGGGGCCGAGTCGGCTGGCGCTGCGCTTCGGCACGGTGTTGCAGCCGATGTCGGTGACCCGGTTGCCGGGTGTGCGCTTCCGGCTGACGGTGCATGAGCCGATCGAACTGGAGGCCACCGGCGACCGTACCGGCGACATCGCGCGGGGTGTTCAGGCGGTCACCCGCTTCGTCGAGGACCGGGTCCGCGAGCATCCGGTCGACTGGTTCTGGGTCCACAAGCGGTGGCCCAAGACCGTCTATTCCGAAATGTAGACCACGCTTTCCTGATCGGATTTGCGCCGCATCGGACCGGTGTAGCCCGGGAGCTGTTTGCGCCGTCGGTCTGGGCCGAAATAGCCTTCGGTACGGATGAACGGGCGCGGATTGTGGATCACCGCATGGACGCGGTCGAGCAGGGCCTTGGCGGTGAAGGGCTTGGTCACGAACTCGGTCACGCCGGCGTCGCGGGCGGCCATCACCTTCTGCCGGGCCGAGTGGCCGGTCATCATGATGATCGGCAGGAAGGTGTCGATGCCGTCGGTGTTGTTGCGGACAATGCGGGTGAATTCGACCCCGTCGATCGGTGACATCTTGTAATCGACGATGGCCAGGTCGCAGGGCTTCTGCTGCAGGGACTGCAGGGCCGAGGCCCCGTCCGCGCTTTCGCGAATATTGCGACAACCCGCAGCAATCAGGATTGCCGACGTCATCGACCGGAACTGCTTGTTGTCGTCGACGAGCAGGATCTCGAGAGATTTAAGGTCTGCCATCGGGAGGGAACTGGCCTGTGTTACAAAATGCGCGCGGCCGGTCTTTAACCATATTCGTGGGGTCGGTCCATCAGGTGCGGCCGCTTCTGCCCTGAAGGGTATGACGTTTCTCGCTATCCGCGCACGAACAGGGACGGGTCGAGGTTGCGGTCGCGCCATTTGGCGCGCCAGCACAGATGCGGGCCGGTGGCGCGACCGGTGCTGCCGACCCGGCCAATGACGTCGCCGCGCTGCAGGTCCTGACCGGCCTCAACCAGAATGCGCGACTGGTGCAGATAGGCGGTGATCAGGCCCTGGCCGTGGTCGATCAGCACGAGGCCGCCCTCGAAATGCAGGTCCGGCTGGCTCAGGGTCACGCGCCCGGCGGCCGGGGCCAGAATCGGCGTGCCCTGCGGCGCGGCCAGGTCGATGCCGTAATGGGGCCGGGCCGGAGTGCCGTTGAGAATACGCTGGCTGCCCCAGCGGCTGGAGATGCGGAACTGGGCCAGCGGCCAGGTGAAGCCGTCGCTGAAATTGTCGATATCGATGCGGCTGGCGAAGCCTTCGGTCTTGAGCGCGACCTCGCGCCGGATGCGGGCCAGCAGGGCCGGGTCGGCCGGGGTGACCGTGGAAGCGGGCAGGCCGTTGATGCGGGTGCTGGGGAAGTCGACGCGGGTGATGTCGAGGGCCCGTCGAACCGAGCGGTTACCGGACCGGGCCTCAATGGCGACGCTGCCGGTCTGGTCGCGGTCGAAGCCGACGATGAAGGTGCCGTCGGGCGAGGCGGTGGCCAGGGCCTCGCCGTCGACGAAGACCACGGCCCCGGGCCAGGTGGTGCCGATGGCGTGGCCGCCCTGGACGAAATTGCCGGTCAGCCGCAGCGTGTCCTGGCGGCGGGCGAGGGCCGGTCCGGCCACGAGCGTGGCGGCGGCGCCGGTCAGCAGGCCGCGGCGACTGGCGATCACTGGACCGGCGCCATGCGGCTACGGGCTTCCTCGGGGCTGAAATAGGCCTCCTGATGCTCGGCCGACCAGTAACGCAGGGCTTCCAGCGGGATGGCGCGGGCGCTGACGGCGCAACGCACGAATCGACCGGGGCGCAGGACGGCGAACTCGCCGTCGCCATAGTGGAGGGTGGCTTCGTCGGAGGCTTTGGGTGTGGTCATTCACCAAACATACGGTGGCGCGGGGCTTTGTGCCACCGCGTTTGACCGCCGATCATCAGAACAGGTCACCCTGACCGGGCGGCGGCGCCTTCAGGCGAGCGGGAGGCCGGGGCGCGGCGCGCGCCGGGCGCTGCGGGGGCGATCCGGCGTCGTCGCCGTCGACATGGGCCGCGGCCGCGCCGTCGGCGAAGACCAGACGCACGGCCTGACCGGGTGACAGGGCGGTGGCCGAGGTCAACCAGGTCTGATCGCTGTCCTCGACCCGGGCAAAGCCGGGCTTGGGGCGACCGGGGTCGAGGCTGGCCAGGGCCCGGGTCAGGGCCGACAGGGCGACGCTGGCCTGATCCAGCTTGCGCGGCAGGGTCGGGATCAGCCGGGCCCTGGTGGCCGACAGCCGGTCGGTGCGGCGCTCGATGACCCGGTCCAGCAGGGCGCGGCCGAAACGGCCGGAGACGCTGGCGAAACGGGTGGTCTGGCGATCGACGCCACGTTGCAGGCCCGAGCCGAGACGGCTGGCGGCGTGGTCGAGACGCTGGCGCGGCAGGGCCAGCAGATCCTCAGGCCGGGCGGGCAGGCCACGGGCCACGGCGCGCAGCCGGATGCGGCGCTCCTCGATCAGCCGGCCGCCCGCGCCGGTCAGGCGGCGGTCCAGATCGGCCAAGGTGTAGCGCAGGTCGGCCAGCACCGGGGTGGCGATCTCGGCCGCCCCCGTCGGGGTCGGGGCGCGGCGGTCGGAGACGAAATCGATCAATGTGGTGTCGGTCTCGTGCCCGACGGCCGAGATGATCGGGATGCGGGCCGCGGCCACGGCGCGGGCCAGGGCCTCGTCATTGAAGGCCCACAGATCCTCGACCGAACCGCCGCCGCGGGCGACGATGACCACGTCGGGGCGGGGGATGGGGCCGCCAGCCTTCATCGCGTCGAAGCCGCGGATGGCGTTGGCGACCTGGGCGGCGGCGGCGTCGCCCTGGACCACGCAGGGCCAGACGATGACCCGGCAGGGCCAGCGTTCGGCGATGCGGTGCAGGATATCGCGGATCACCGCCCCGGTCGGGCTGGTGATGACGCCGACCACGGCGGGGAAGGTCGGGATGGGTTGTTTGCGCTCGGGCGCGAACAGGCCCTCGTCACGGAGTTTGCCCTTCAGCCGCTCCAGCTGGGCCAGCAGGGCCCCGGCCCCGGCCGCCTCCATCGTCTCGATGACGATCTGGTAGGAGGAGCGGGCCGGATAGGAGGTGATCTTGCCGGTGACGATGACCTCAAGCCCCGGTTCGGGCTGGATGCCCAGACTGCGGGCCGAGCCCTTCCAGACCACGCCGTCGATGGCCGACTTGTCGTCCTTGAGCGTCAGATAGATATGGCCCGAGGCGTGACGATTGACCTTGGAAATCTCGCCGCGCAGCCGGACATGGCCGAACCGTTCCTCCAGCGTGCGCTTGAGCGCGAAGCTGAGCTCCGAAATCGACAGGGGCGGATTGTTGTCGCGCGGTGCCGCCGGTTCGTCCGCCGGGCCCTCGAACACATAGGAGTCGTCACTCATCGGCGCAGACTAGCGGGGCGAGGGCGCGACGGGAACGGGGGAAGCGTGGATGTCAGGGATCAGTGGTCACTGACGACTTTTCAGATGCTGTTGGGGAAGACCGACTCGCGAGCAGCTTCCTCGGCTAGTTTGGCCTGACGCTTGGCCATCGTCTCCCTGAACTCTTGAGCCTCTACGTCCCTGAAAAATGAAGCGTCGGGCGCGAGGCGGCCTACCGCTTGCTCCACTTCATCGATTGGAGCTCGGAAGAACTCCTTCCGCATATTCTGTCCGTTAATACGCGTGCTCTCGAATTCGACATGAAGCGCACGCTCAAGCGCAGGCGCGTCATCGCTGTAAATAATTGCGTGAGTATCAAAGAGGAAAGGAACACTGGCGTCTCCCAGTTCTCGAACACGATCCAAAGGGTCCAGCCGCCGGGTGAGGCCGATTTTCACGACGCCTTCGCCAAATGAGCCGATATTCGAGATGATGTAGACGAAGCCCGATCGGGTCTGCTCCGCCATTGCGCGCGCGCGTTCGGTCTTAGCGTGTGCTGCAGCAAGGTCTTGCTCCAACATTGCGACTTGCTTCTCGAACGCCTCTAGTTTTGCACCCGAAACTGAACCCACCTCTTGCCGAGCTTGTTCAAGAAGTCGCGCGTACCGAGCCTCATCTTCTTCCGCTCGTTCGAGGTCACGCTGGAGGCGCGCTTCTTCCCGCGCCAGTCGGGCAAGTTCGGCACGCTCTTCGCGTTCTGCTTTGAGCTTCTCGCGATACTCGTGAGTCAGTCGCAGTTCCTTTAGCTTCAGCTCAAGAAAAACTGGATTGATCCGGATCGCGCTACTCTCATTCAGGGCCGAGATTTTCTCGAAAGCCCTGACGACTCGCTTTTCCATCGCGACAGCGTTGCTCCAGCGCACGTTCGCGATGGCAGCTTCGCACTCGTTATTGAACGCGCGGAGTGTGAGCTTGATACCCCGATTTGTCATGGTCTTGCCTTTGGCAAGGCTCCCGTCCACCCGCCAATCTGTCGTGCAAAAGACAGCATTTTTTGCAGCCACAGTGTCCTTTTGCTCCTGGCGGACAGTCATGATGGCAACTTTGTAGGTCTCGCTATCATCATAGTTGAAATGAGGCTCGTAAACGCCGAGTTCTGCGAAGGCGGCTCTCCCATCGTAGACTGCCGATTCTGCCACCAAGCGATCGTAAATCGATTTCTTACCGACGTAGGATTCAGCAAGACACTCGATTTCTGTCTGTTTCAAAGCCACCTGAACATTCAGCCGCGCGATCTCGGACTCAATGTTAGTCAACGGTTCGTAGCGCGCCTTCAGTCGATCTGCGTCTGATTGAACGCGGGCTGCCTCTACCCGGACTTGCTCCGTCTCAGCCTGAGATACTGCGAGAGCCTTGCGTATTGTGCGGGATTGCCAGCCGAACCAAACGGTTAACCCCACCAAAGCGAGTACAACCAGATAAGTCACCGCACTGCCCTCGAAATTCCGAAAGACAAGAAGGCAGCAACTTCGGCGCGAGTCGAGTCACGCACGCGGAGCGGGCGCGGCAGGCGGGAGCTGGCATCCAGGGTCCCTCGATCACTTTCCGGCCATGAGTCGTTAGCCGACCCCCGCGTGTCGTGATAAGGCCCCCACCCCAAGGCGGCGGACATGCCGCACAGACGGTCAAGTACAGGAGATCTGCAGATGAGCAGGGTGTTGGTTATCGGTGCCGGTGGCGTCGGATCGGTCGCGATTCACAAGATGGCGATGAATGCGGACGTGTTCTCGCACATCACCCTGGCCAGCCGGACCCTGTCCAAATGCGACGCCATCGCTGAGTCCGTCAAGGCGCGCACCGGGGTGTCGATCGACACGGCAAAGATCGACGCCGATGACGTCGCCGCGACCACGGCTCTGATCCGGACGGTCAAGCCGGCGCTGGTGGTCAATCTGGCGCTGCCGTATCAGGATCTGAACATCATGGACGCCTGTCTGGCGGCCGGGGTCCATTATATGGACACCGCCAACTACGAGCCGCGCGACCAGGCCAAGTTCGAATACAGCTGGCAGTGGGCCTATCAGGAGCGCTTCAAGAAGGCCGGGCTGATGGCCCTGCTGGGTAGCGGCTTCGACCCGGGCGTGACCTCGGTGTTCGCGACCTGGACCAAGAAGCATCTGCTGGACCGGATCGACACGCTCGACATTCTGGACTGCAACGGCGGCGACACCGGCCTGCCGTTCGCGACCAATTTCAATCCCGAGATCAACATCCGCGAAGTGACCGCCCCGTCGCGGCACTGGGAGAATGGTCAGTGGATCGAGGGCCCGGCGCTGGCCCACAAACAGGTGTTCGACTTCGATCAGGTCGGCCAGAAGAACATGTACCTCATGTACCATGAGGAGCTGGAATCGCTGGCCAAATTCTATCCGGAAATCAAACGCATCCGCTTCTGGATGACGTTCGGCGACTCCTATCTGAAGCATCTGGAGGTGCTGGAGAACGTCGGCATGACGCGGATCGAGCCGATGATGTTCCAGGGCCGGGAGATCATCCCGATCGAATTCCTCAAGGCCCTGCTGCCCGAGCCGGCCTCGCTGGGCCCGATCACCAAGGGCAAGACCAATATCGGCACCATCGCCACCGGCGTGAAGGACGGCGAGGCGAAGACGGTCTACGTCAACAACATCTGCGACCACGAGGCCGCCTATGCCGAGACCGGCAACCAGGCGGTCAGCTACACCACCGGCGTCCCGGCCATGATCGGCGCGGCGCTGATCCTGACCGGCCAATGGAAAGGTGAGGGCGTGTTCAACATGGAGCAGATGGATCCCGATCCGTTCATGGACATGCTGAGCCAGCACGGCCTGCCGTGGCAGGTGCGCGAGCTGGACGCGCCACTGCCCTTCTGATCGAGGCGGATCATGGAAACCCAGGCCGCCGGACCCGGCGCATTCTCCCGCTTTGACCTGAACCGGGTCCCGTCGCCCTGTTTCGTGGTCGATGCGGCGGCGGTGCGGCGCAACCTGTCCATCCTCAAGGACGTGGGCGACCGGTCGGGGGCCAGGGTGCTGCTGGCGCTGAAGGCGTTTTCGATGTGGTCGCTGGGTGATGTGGTCGGGGACTATCTGGACGGCACCTGTGCCTCGGGCCTGTTCGAGGCGCGGCTGGCGCGCGAGCATTTTCACGGCCACCTGACCACCTATTCGCCCGCCTACAAGCGTGAGGACCTGCCGGAAATCCTGCGGCTGTCGGACACGGTGATCTTCAACTCGCCGGACCAGAGGACGCGGTTTGCTGACCTGATCGCTGCGGCGCGCGAGGCGGGCGAGGTGTTCGACATCGGCCTGCGACTGAACCCCGAACACAGCGAGGCCGAGGTCGCCAAATACGACCCGTGCCAGACCGGGTCGCGGCTGGGTTTTCCGGTGTCGCAGCTGAAGCCGGAACATCTGGACGGCGTCGACGGCCTACATATCCACGCCCTGTGCGAACAGGGGTTCGAGCCGCTGGAGCGCATCTGGGCGTCGCTGGAGCCGAAGCTGGCGGGGATGCTGGGCAACGTGACATGGCTGAACCTCGGCGGCGGTCACCACATCACCCGGGCTGACTATCGCCGCGACGACCTGATCGCCTTCGTACGCGGGATCGGCGAACGCCACGGGTTGCAGGTGTATCTGGAGCCGGGCGAGGCCATCGCCCTGGATGCCGGGATTCTGGTCGGCGAGATTCTCGATACCGTCGACAACGGCATGGCCGTGGCCATCACCGACATTTCGGCCACCTGCCACATGCCGGATGTGATCGAGGCCCCGTACCGGCCGGCGCTGATGGGCGAGGTCGAGGGCGGCGTTACGGTGCGGATCGGCGGGCCGTCCTGTCTGGCCGGTGACATCATCGGTGACTATCGCTTTGCCGCCCTGCCGCAGCCGGGCGACCGCATCGCCTTCCTCGACCAGGCCCACTATTCAATGGTCAAGACCAACACCTTCAACGGCGTGCCGCTGCCGGCCATCGCCGTGTGGGACAGCGAGACCGATGCGCTGCGGCTGGTCCGGACATTCGACTACACCGACTTCCGCGACCGGTTGTCCTGAGGGCACGGCACCGGCGGATTTCGACCTGAGCGCCCCATTGATCCCCGCTACCGCTTGACCCGTTCGCCCGGGGCGGTCATGCCGCCTGCATGAACATATTGCTCGTCGGATCGGGAGGGCGCGAACATGCCCTGGCCTGGAAGATTGCCCAGTCACCGCTGGTCAAGCGGCTGGTCATCGCGCCGGGCAATCCGGGCATGGACAAGCTGGGCGAGCGGCGCGCGGTGAAGGGCGACGACGCCGAGGGGCTGGCGGCGCTGGCGCGGGAGATCAAGGCCGATCTGGTCGTGGTCGGGCCCGAGAGCGCGCTGGAGAAGGGTCTGGCCGATCGGTTGGCGGCGGCGGGCATCCCCTGTTTCGGCCCGACCAAGAAGGCGGCGCAGCTGGAAACCTCCAAGGCCTTCTCCAAGGCTTTCATGGAGCGGCATGAGATCCCGACGGCTGGCTATGGCGTCTATGAGCGACTGCACGAGGCGCGGCAGGCGCTGGACGTGTTCAAGCCGCCCTATGTGATCAAGGCCGACGGTCTAGCCGCGGGCAAGGGGGTGGCGATCAGCCCCGACAAGCGCGACGCCGAGGCCGAGATCGAGCGCATGCTGGGCGGCCGCTTCGGCAGCGCCGGGTCGCGGGTGGTGATCGAGGAATTCATGGACGGCGAGGAAGGCTCGCTGTTCGCCCTGTGCGACGGCGAACGGGCGGTGCTGCTGGGCGGGGCCCAGGACCACAAGCGCGCCTTCGACGGCGACATGGGCCCCAATACCGGCGGCATGGGGGCCTACTCGCCCGCGCCGGTGTTCACGCCGGAGCTGGTCGAGGCGGCCGACCGGCTGGTGGTCCAGCCGACGCTGAAGGGGATGGTCGCCGAGGGCGCGCCCTATCGCGGGGTCCTCTATGTCGGGCTGATGGCCACGGACGACGGACCGAAGGTGGTCGAATACAACGTCCGCTTCGGCGACCCGGAATGTCAGGTGCTGATGATGCGGTTGGACGGGGACGTCGTCCCCTATCTGCTGGCCTGCGCCCAGGGCGACGTTTCGGGCCTGCCGGGCCTGCCGTTCAAGGACCAGACGGTGATCTGCGTCGTCATGGCGGCCAAGGGCTATCCCGACAGCCCGCTGGAAGGCTCGATCATCCGCGGGGCGGGTCAGGATTTCGGACCGCACGTCCAGGTCTTCCATGCCGGAACCCGGCGGCGCGACGACGGCCAGCTGGTCGCGGCCGGGGGGCGGGTGCTGAACATCTGTGCCGCCGGCGATGACATCGTCCAGGCGCGCGATCGGGCCTATGCCGCCATCCGCAAGATCGACTGGCCCGGCGGTTTCTGGCGCACCGACATCGGCTGGCGCGCGGTTGAGCGGGGGTAGGGGACTCCACCTCTGGGCGACGAAGGGTTTTTCGACCTCATCAAAGGTTGAGCGTGCGTGAGCCCGGTCGCGTGCCGTGGTATGGTCCTGCCATGAGCGAACCGCCCCATGAACTGGACGAGGAGCCCGGCGTCTTCGACGTGGAGGACGCGGCGGCGCTCGAGGCGTCCGACCAGCGCGCCCTCGCGGACTTTGAGGCCGGTCGTTTCGTGAGCCACGAGGCCGTGATGCGCTGGGTGGCCTCCTGGGGAACACACAATCCGCTGCCACCACCGAAATGCGGCGACTGATATGGTCACCGGGCGCGCGGGATGATCTGATTGACATCCAGACCTATATCGCAGGCTTCAATCCTGCTGCTGCCAGCCGCTTCTTCACCAGGCTAACGACTGCCGGGAAGAGTTTGCTGGAGTTGCCGGATCGGGGGCGACCGATCGGCAATGGTCGTCGGGAACTGACGGTGGTGCCGCCCTACCTCATCCGCTACGTCGTGTTGGACGCCGAGGTGCGCATCCTGTCGGTCCGGCATGTGGCGCGGCGACGCGAACCCTGACGGGAGCGAGCGAAACCGTTTGACCCGTCGACCTCAGGCTGGGGTGAAGACGAAATTGTTGCAGTAGGTCGAGGCGGTCCAGAAGCGATCGCCGACCGTGGCCTGATGCACAGCGGGCTCGAACCGGGCGACCGGCACGGACCGGCCGCGGTCGAGGAAATTGCCGACATAGCCGAGCGTCGCAAGATACTGCAGGCAGTCGGCGACCGTGCCGTGGGACAGATGGCGCTGTTCGCATTCCATCAGCAGGACGGGCCGGTGCTGACGCAGGATGCGTTCAGCCCCCTTGAGCACGTCCAGTTCGCCGCCCTCGACGTCAATCTTGAGCAGGGCCACGCGCTCTTCCGGACCGAAATAGTCGTCCAGCGCCACCACGGAGATCGGAATCGAACCGGCGTCCGCGTGCTGGACGAGGCTGGCCTCCGGCGAGTTTTCCGACGGCATGTACAGGTCGCGGGTACCGGATACGTCGGACACGCCGGAGCGTTCGACGGTGACATTGGTCATGCCGACCGCATCACAGGCGTCCGACAGATAGCCGGCCAACCCCGGCTGGGGCTCGAAGGCCACGACCCGCCCGGCCCAGCGCGACATCCAGTAGAGGTAGCTGCCCTTGTTCGCGCCGATGTCACAGGCAACGTCGTCGGGCCCGAGACTCCTGCGGATGGCCGCCAGCTCCGCCGACTGGTCGCGGAAGCGCGCGCGCCAGGCCCGCCAGAGAAATCGTGCCTTCATGCTTTCGCCCCCGCGAACAAACCCCGGCCCCTACGACAAGGGTTAGCGACCGTGGGTATATCCTGAAATTTCTCATAAGGATCAGCAAATACCGCCGTTTCTGCAGATGATGACGGCCCGTGTCGCCGTGTTCTGAGCCGTGGCATGTACTATGAGCCTTTCAAGCCGCTGACCGCGCGGCTGTTCGCGATGGAGACCCCCCAGTGCCCGACGTCCTGCCGCCCGAACCGCCAAGCCACTACCGCGACGGCAAGGAGCGGCTGGCAGACCTGATCGTGCACCTGACCGGACTGGCGCTGGCGCTGGTCGGCGGCGGGATGCTGCTGGGTCTGGCGATCGGGTTCGGCAATGCTGGAAGTCTGACGGCGGCGGCCATCTATGCGGTCGGGTTGCTGACCATGCTGGGGCTGTCGACGGCCTATAATTTCTCCGCCAGCCGCTTCCAGCCGCTGCTGCGGCGCTTCGACCATGCCGGCATCTTCATCATGATTGCCGGCTCCTACACGCCGTTTACGACCCAGCATCTGACCGGGGCGTGGGCCTGGGGGATGACGGCGGCGGTGTGGAGCACGGCGCTCATCGCGGCCCTGGCCAAGCTGCTGCTGCCCGGGCTGGGCAAGGGGTTCTGGATTGTCATCTATCTGGCGCTGGGCTGGGTGATGGTGCTCGCCATCCAGCCGTTTATGCAGAGTCTGGGCCTGGCCCCGGTGATCCTGCTGGCGGTCGGGGGGCTGCTCTATTCGGTGGGGGTGATCTTCTACGCCAACAAGCAGATGCGTTACCGGCGCGCGATCTGGCACGGCCATGTCGTGGTGGCGGCGGCGGTACACTGGGTGGCCGTGCTGCTGGCCGTGCTGAGATAGACGGGAATCAGGCCCCGGCGAACAGCAGCCGGCCCTCGCCCATGCGCTGGCGCAGGGCGGGCAGGTCGACGTGGGACACCGAGAAACAGCCGTAGCTGCGACCCAGCTTGCCCTCGCGGGCGAGGAAGGCCGGATCGGCATAGTCGGCACCGTGCACGATGATGGCCCGTTCGCGGGCCTTGTCGTTGGAGTATTCCAGACCGTCCAGCAGGACGTTTGGGCCCTGCTGCGCGCCATAATTGGCCCCGGCGGTGGCATAGGCCCCGATCGAGGACATGTAGCTCTCGGGTGTATTGGAGAAGTTGCGGGCATAGCCGGAGTGGGCCGGGTCCGACCCCTTGCCGTGGCTGGTGCGGAAGGCGTTGACCTGGCCGCTGAGCAGGTCGACCTCGAACAGCCGTTCCTCGCCCGAGAACCGCTTGAAATCGACCAGATACATGCGGTCGCGTAGCGGCACACGGCGGTGGTGGATGTCGAGGGCGGCCATGGCGCGGGCCATCAGGGCCGCGGGTACGATACCGTTGGGATCGAGCGGCGGGGCGATAACCTGGGCGGTGGAGACCGGTGCGGCCGGCGCGACCGGATCGACCAGCGGGGCGGACACCGACGCGTATTGCGTTCCGGCCGACGCCGTGGCGCAACCCGAAAGCAGGGCCGAACCGCCAAGAATGATGCCTCGTCTCGATATCCGCATGCGACGCCCCTTCGCGCGGCTTCAACAACAGTGAACGGTTGTTTCATGAACCAAGGCCGGGATTCAACCGGAGCCTTGGCGGAAACTGTCATACGAGTATGGTGCCGAACTGTTCAGGGAGGGTTTATTGAAATCGTTAATGCTGGCCATTGCGGCCGTTATGCTTGCTGTCGCGCCGGCCAACGCCCGGCAAACGTCCGAAACCGCTACGGCTTCGCCTGATGGGGGAACCGTGTTCGTGCAGGCGGGGCGGCTGCTGGCCGATCCGTCGACCGGTGTTGTGCTGCGCGATAAAACTCTCGTGATCAGAGGGAACCAAGTCGTCGAAATCCGCGACGGCTTCATTTCCGGCACGGAAAGCGGCGATCGGACCGTGGATCTGCGCGACGGTTTCGTGCTGCCCGGCCTGATCGACAGCCATGTGCACCTGACCGGCCAATCCAACCCGAACCAGCGGCTGGAGGGTATGACCCAGTCCAGCGCCGACCAGGCCATCCGCGGGGCGCTGTATGCCCGACGCACCCTGATGGCCGGCTTCACCACGGTGGCCGATCTGGGCGCGGAAAATAACGCCATCTTCGCCCTGCGCGACGGCATCGCTGCGGGCGAGGTGCCCGGGCCGCGGGTGATCGCATCCGGATCGTCGGTGTCGATTCACGGCGGTCACGGCGACATCAACGGCTTCCGCGAGGACATCATGCATCTGCTGTCGTCCGAGAGCATCTGCTCCGGGGCCGACGACTGCATGCGCGCGGTCCGCACCCAGGTGCGGTCGGGGGCCGACATCATCAAGATTACGGCCACGGGCGGGGTACTGTCGAACACGGCCGCCGGTCTGGGCCAGCAGTTCACCGACGCCGAGCTGGCCGCCATCGTCGAGGTGGCGCATCGCATGGGGCGTCAGGTGACGGCCCACGCGCACGGCGTCGACGGCATCAACGCCTTCCTGCGCGCGGGCGGCGACTCGATCGAGCACGGCACCTATCTGGACGCGGAATCGATCCGGCTGTTCCGGCGCGAGGGCACCTATCTGGTGCCGACGCTGCTGGCCGGGGATTTCGTGGCTCGCATCGCCGCCAGCCCGGGCAATTTCTTCACCCCGGCCCAGACCGCCAAGGCGCTGGAGGCCGGCCCGAAGATGCTGGACATGGCGCGCCGCGCCCATGACGGCGGGGTGCGCATCGCCTTCGGCACCGACAGCGGGGTTTCGGCCCACGGGGACAATGCCCGGGAGTTCGCCCTGCTGGTCCAGGCCGGGATGACGCCGCTGGAGGCCGTACAGTCAGCCACGGTGGTGGCAGCCGACCATCTGCGGATTTCAGGCGAGGCCGGTCGGATTACCGTCGGCATGCCGGCGGACCTGATCGCCGTGTCAGGGGATCCGCTCAGCGATGTAACGACGCTGGAGCATGTCCGCTTCGTGATGAAGGGCGGGGTGGTCTACCGGACGGAGTGATCCTTCTCCCCTTGCGGGAGAAGGTGGCAGGCCGCAGGCCTGACGGATGAGGGGTGACGCTGGCAGATACAGGTCGGCTGCGGGTCGATGAGGTTAAGGTCGGAAAGACCCCTCATCCGACCCGCTGCGCGGGCCACCTTCTCCCGCAAGGGGAGAAGGGATGTTCGAGAGCAGCAGCGCCCCAAACCCCGCCTCATCGTCGAACGTGGCCTTGACCGGCCAACTGATCACTCGTGCGCGCCACGCGGGCGGCAGGCGGGACCAGTCCTTTTCGGTGGTGATCAGCCGGGCGTCGAACACCGCTGCCCGGTCGGTGAGGGCGCGCAGGTCGCTTTCGCGGAAGGCGGCGTGGTCGGGGAAGGCGGCGAATTCGACCAGATCGGCCCCCGCGGCCTTCAGCGCGCGCTCGACCTTCCACGGCTTGGCGATGCCGGCGAAGCCCATCAGCGGACCGGGCGGCGGGGCGGCGGCGGGCTGCAGCCGGGCGATGAAGACCGGCAGGGGGGTGAGGGTGGCGACCAGTTCCGGGTCGGCGTCGGCGATGTCGGCGGGCAGCAGGATGACCACGGCATCGGCCCGGGCCAGACCGGCCTTGAGCGGCTCGCGCATCGGGCCGGATGGAAACACCGCCCCGTCGCCGAACGGCCATTCGTCGTCGCGGGTTTCGCCGTCGACGATGATCAGGCTGAGGGTCTTCTTCAGGGCCGGGTTCTGGTGGCCGTCGTCCAGCACCACGGCCTCGGCCCCGGCAGCGGCGGCGGCGCGGGCCCCGGCGACCCGATCGCGGGCGATCCAGGCGGGGCTGTCCAGCGCCAGCATCAGGGGCTCGTCGCCGACGTCGGCGGCGCTATGGACGGCGGGATCGACCCGGACCGGGCCTTCGAGCTTGCCGCCGTAGCCGCGTGACAGGGCCTGGGCGTCGACACCCGCGGCGCGGAGCAGGCGCAGGACTTCACGGACGACCGGCGTCTTGCCCGAGCCACCGACCGTCAGATTGCCGATCGAGATGACCGGGATGCCTGCATCAACGGGAACCGTGCGGGCGATGCGCCGGGCGGTGACGGCGGCCCAGAGCCAGCCGGCCGGGCGCAGCAACATCCGCGTCACCGGCGCATGGCGGCGCTCGCGGTCGTACCACCAGCGGGGGGTCGACAGGCTCATCGGTGCCTCCGGGGCGGGGCGGGCGGCAGCAGGGGCTGTAACGCGGTCCACAGCCGGTCGAGGCCGACCCCGGCCTCGGTGGCGGCGCGGCGGCCGCGGTCGCCCATGGCCCGGGCGGCTTCCGGATCGGCCAGCAGCGGCGCGATGATCGTCGGCAGATCCGCCGGGGTGCGGGCCACAGCCAGACCCCCGGCCTCGACCAGGCTGCGGGTGATGGCGGCCCAGTTGGAGACGTCGGGACCGGTCACCGCCGGGCGACCCAACCGGGCCGGCTCCAGCGGGTTGTGACCGCCGACCGGCGGCTTGCCCAGCGCGGCCGAGAACGATCCGCCCATCACCACGACATCGGCCAGACGCAGGAACAGCCCCATCTCGCCGAGTGTGTCGGCCAGATAGATGTCGGTACGGGAATCGAGCGGCTGGCCGGAAGACCGGGCGGTGAATTTGAAGCCCTCGGCGGTCAGGGCCGCGGCGATGGCGGCGCTGCGTTCGGGATGGCGCGGCACCAGGATCAGGCACAGGCGGTCGGCCAGCGCGTCCAGCGCCTGCACCAGCGCCAGTTCTTCGCCGTCATGGGTGCTGGCGGCGACGACGACCGGGCGCTCGCCGATGGCGGCGCTGAGGGCGGTGAAGGCCGCGGGGTCATGCGGCAGGGGGGCACCGGACAGCTTCAGGTTCACCTGACCGTCGATCTGGGCCCCGAGGGACAGCAGCCGGGTGGCGGAGGCCCCGTCCTGCGGCAGGACCAGATCGAAGGCCCCCAACAGGTGTCGGGCGGCCCCGGGCACCCGGGTCCAGCCGGCGGCGGTCTTTTCGGTGATACGGGCACTGACCAGCGCCAGTTTCACGCCGCGGGTCCGGGCAGCGAGGATCAGATTGGGCCACAACTCGCTCTCGACGAACACGCCCAGCGTCGGTTGCCAGTGGTCGAGGAAGGCCGTCACGGCTCCGGGGGTGTCGACCGGGGCGAACTGGTGGATGACCCCGGCGGGCAGGCGCTGTGCCAGCAGGGCGGCCGAGGTCAGGGTGCCGGAGGTGACCAGCACGCTCAGGTCCGGGCGCTCGCGCACGAGCCGCTCGGCCACCGGCAGCAGGGACAGGGTCTCGCCGACGCTGACCCCATGCAGCCAGACCAGATCGCCGTCGGGCCGCGGACGCCCGGCCAGACCCAGCCGTTCGTCGACCCGGACGCCGTCCTCCTTGCCGCGTTTGACGCGGGCGTCCAGCAGCCGCGGGGCCAGCGGCTCCAGCAGCCGGGTGGCCAGACGGTAAAGGTAAAGGGCGAGGCTCACGTCACACCCGCGCCACACCGACGATGGCGTCGGCCTCGGCTTCCACGGCATTGAGACGGTCGGTCCAGTCGCGGGCGACTTCGGCCGGGTCGGCCCCTTCGGGATAGTCGGTGCGGTCCCAGACGATGGCCCCGCGGCCGAACGGCAGGGGCAGCATCGCCCGGTCCCAGCTGTTGAGGCGGACGGACGGGTTGCACGACATACCGATCAGCAGGACCGGGACCTTCGACAACTTGGCCAGCAGGACGGTGCCCTCGGCCATCTGGCGGGCCGGTCCGCGCGGGCCGTCCGGGGTGATGGCCAACGCCCCGACCTTGAGCTGGCGCAGGCCGTCGCGTAGGGCCTGCGAGCCGCCCTTGGCGCGGTCGGCCTTGTCCTTGTTGGCGGATGAGCCGCGCACCGCCGGAAAGCCCTGCAGGGCCACGGCCCGGGCGATGAACTGGCCGTCGGGGCTGAGCGAGATCAGGGCCTTGGCCGGTTGGGCCCGCTGCGTCGGCCAGCAGCTCGGAGCCAGGGCGATGCGCGAATGCCAGAAGGCGCACAGCACGCCGCCCCCGTCGTCCCAGACAGCCTCGGCCGCGGGTTCGTTGACGTGGGTCCAGCGGATGGTGGCCAGGCAGAACTGCATCCACCGGGCCAGAAGCCAGGCCAGCAGGCCCTGGATGACCGGATTACGCAGCGGCCTCACGAAACCGCCGCGACCGCGACGGGGTCGCCGTCCAGTGACTGTTGTTTGGCGAGTCGCGAATAGAGACCGCCGAGGCTGACCAGCTGATCGTGGGTGCCGGTTTCGACGACCCGGCCACCGGCGATGACATGGATGCGGTCGGCGTTGCGCACCGTGGATAGACGGTGGGCGATCATCAGGGTGGCCCGGCCCTGCATCAGCCGTTCCAGCGCCGCCTGGACCAGGGCCTCGCTCTCGGTGTCCAACGCCGAGGTGGCCTCGTCCAGCAGCAGGATCGGGGCGTCCTTGACGAAGGCGCGGGCGATGGCGATGCGCTGGCGCTGGCCGCCGGACAGGCGCACACCGCCCTCACCGGCGCGGGTGGCATAGCCCTCGGGCAGGGCGGTGATGAAGTCGTGGGCGGCCGCGGCCGTGGCGGCGTGGACGATGTCCTCGGCCGTGGCCCCCGGACGGCCGTAGGCGATGTTGGCGGCGATGGTGTCGTCGAACAGGAACGGCTCCTGGGTGACCAGGGCGATGCGGGCGCGCAGGTCGTGGATCTTCAGGTGGCGGATGTCCTCGCCGTTGATGGTCACCGCACCCGAGGTCACGTCGTAAAAGCGCGGCAGCAGCGATAGCAGGGTGCTCTTGCCGCCGCCGGACGGGCCGACCAGGGCCACGGTCTCGCCGGGGGCGACGGTCAGCGACACGTCGGACAGGGTCGGGGCGCCGCCGTCGGCGGCCGGGGCATAGGCGAAGGAGACCCGGTCAAAGGCCACCGTGGTCGGCCCCTCGGCCAGGGTGTGGGCGTCGGCGGCCTCGCGAATCTCGGGCTGGATGTCGAGGGCGGCGAACAGGCGTCGTGCCGCGGTCAGGCCCTCGGCCATCACCGTCTGCAGATTGGTCACCTGACGCAGCGACTGGCCCGCCGCCATCAGCAGGCCGATGAAGGCGGCGAAGGCCCCGATGGTTATGGCCCCGTCCTGGGCGCGCCATCCGGCATAGGCCATGACCGCGGCCACCACGATCATCGAGACCAGATTGCTGGCCGGACCGGCGAAGGCACGGGAGTCGGCACTCTTGATCACATGACGCTGGCGGCGGCCGACCACCACGGCCACGCGGGCCTCCTCGGCGGCCTCGCGGTTTTCGATCTTGATCAGCCGGACGCCGTCCAGATTTTCCATCAGGGCGGTCGACAGGTTTTCGGTCTCGGTCATGGCCCCGCGCGTGGCCTTGCGGGTGCGTTTGGAAAAGCGCCGCATGATCAGGGTGACCAGCGGCACGCCGAGCAGGACGATCAAGGTCAAACGCCAGTCGATCAGGGTCATGGCTCCGATGACAAAGATCAGGGTCAGGCTGTGCTGGGTGTAGTTGACCACGCCGTTGGTGAAGGCCTCGCGTACCAGATTGGCATCGAACAGCACCGAGGAGACGAAGGTGCCGGAATGCTGGCTGCGCAGCCGGGCCAGGTCGGCGCGGATCATGGCGGCGAACAGGCGGATCTGGATGTCGCCGACGATGCCGTGGCCGAGGCGGTTGACGAGGGCGGCCTGACCCAGGGCGGCGGCGGTCCAGACCAGGGCCACGGAGACGATGATGACGGGAATCCAGATCACCGCCTCGCCGGGTGGAATGTTGATCACGCCCCAGACCTTGACCGGCACGTGTTCGAACAGGCCGTTGATCGCCGGTTCCAGCAGTTTCAGCACCGTGGCCGCCATGGCCCCGGCCACCGCCGCGCACAGCATGGAGGCGAACAGGGCCGACTTGTGATGGGCCAGATAGTCGCGCCAGATCCGCGCCAGTAGCGGGCGCAGCGGTTCCTTCTCGTCGGCGGCAGCGGCGGCGGGCATGGTCATCGACCTTCGGTCGGACGGGTTGCGCGCCAAGTCAAGCGCGGGGCGGCTTGCGGGAGCCCTTTCGGTCGGCTCTTCAGGGCCGGTGATGTCTTAACCCACCCGGTCGCCGGGTCGCTCTTTTTGCCCCGCTTGTGGGAACCCATAGCCAAATCAGACGCTCGCCGACGGATGCCCATGTGCAGGCGAGTCATGAGGGACCATGGATCACGACATCGAACCGCTGGACATGAGCCATGCCGACCTCGCCGAAGAGGTCCGGATACTCAGGCTCATCAACGAAACCGGGGCGCTCGTCGCGTCGGAGCTGGACCTCGCCCGCAATGTGCAGACGGTCGTCGACGCCGGGGTGTCGCTGACCGGGGCCGGCTTCGGGGCCTTCTTCTACAATGCCGTCAGCGACGAAGGCGAGGCGTTCCTGCTGTACGCCCTGTCCGGTGCCGATCCCGCTGCGTTTTCCGCCTTTCCGCACCCGCGGGCGACCCCCATTTTCGCGCCGACCTTCCACGGCGAGGGCATCATCCGCTCTGATGATATCACCCGGGATCCGCGATACGGGCAGATGGAGCCGCATCGCGGCATGCCGGCCGGTCATCTGCCGGTGCGCAGCTATCTGTCGGTGCCGGTCATCTCCCGTTCGGGCGAAGTGCTGGGCGGACTGTTCTTCGGGCATCCGGAGGCAGCGCAGTTCTCAGTGCGGCATGAGCGGATCATGATCAGCGTGGCGGCCCAGGCCGCCTCGGCCATCGATAACGCCAAGGTCTATGAGGCTGCCCGGCTGGAAATCCGCAAACGCGAGGTCGCCGAACTGGCCTTTCGCGACACCGACCGGCGGCTGCAGGCCGTGCTCAACAATGCGACGGTGTCGATCTTCCTGATGGATGAGCAGCAGCAGTGCGTCTACATGAATGCCGCTGCGGAGGCGTTGACGGGCTATCGGTTCGAGGAAACCCGCGGGCGCCATCTCCATGACGTGATCCATCACACCCGGCCTGACGGCACGCCGTTTCCACTGGCGGAATGCGCCATCGATCGCGCCTTTCCCGAGAACAACCAGCAACAGGGGGAGGAGGTTTTTGTGCACAAGGACGGGTCCTTCTATCCCGTGGCCTTCACCGCCAGTCCGATGCGCGACGAGACAGGCGCGACCGTCGGCACCATCATCGAGGTTCGCGACATCAGCGAGGAGCGGCGTCATGTGGCGACGCGCGAACTGCTGATGCGGGAGGTCGATCACCGGGCCCGGAACGCCCTGACGGTGGTGCAGTCGCTTGTGCAATTGGCCGGGGCCACGGACGTGGGCAGCTACAAGACGGTGTTGCTGGGCCGTGTCGGGGCGCTGGCGCGGGCCCAGGGCAGTCTGGCTGACCGCAAATGGGAAGGCGCCCGGGTCAAGGATCTGGTCCGGGACGAACTGGCCAGTCTGTGGCCGGAGGAGTCCTGTGACATTCGCGGCCCCGACGTCGCCGTATCGCCGGATCAGGCCCAGCCGGTGAGCATGTTGATCCATGAGCTGGCGACCAATGCCTCCAAACACGGTGCGCTGAGCGTCGTGGGCGGCAAGGTCAGCGTCGAATGGTCGGTGCAGGGGAACGATCTGGTGCTGATCTGGTCGGAGTCCGGCGGCCCCGCCCTGAAGGCCCCCGAGCGGACGGGATTCGGGTCGCGGCTGGTCGAACAACTGGCCCGGCAACTGCGGGGGGAGATTTCGCGCGAATGGCGCGCGGACGGCCTGCAGCTGAAGCTGGTCATGCCGCTTGTCCCTGCGGCGGTGGGCGTGCCGGCCTGATCCGCAGGGCCATCGTCGTTATTGCGGAATGACGAGCAGGGCAGGACCCGCTATCCCGCTGTGTATGACCCGCTACGATCTCACCACCCGGACCGGCCGTCTCAAGGCGGGCTGGGACTATGTCTGGAAGGACCACGCCTTTCTGCGGGTCTGGTTCATGAACGCCCACTGGCTGGGCCCTGATCTGGTGCGCACCAACCAGCCGTCACCGCGTCAGCTGGCGCACTGGCAGCGGCAGGGCATCAGGACCGTCATCAACCTGCGCGGTAGCGAGCGCGACGAGGCGTGGTTCGCACTGGAAAAGGACGCCTGCGAACGGCTGGGCCTGACGCTGATCAGCGCGCCGCTGGATTCGCGCGATCCGCCGCAGAAGGACCGGGTACACCGGGCCCGTGAGCTGTTCAAAACCATTGAATACCCGGCCCTGATCCACTGCAAGTCGGGGGCGGACCGGGCCGGGATGATGGCGGTCTTTTATCGCCACTTCCATCTGGGCGAGCCGATGTCCGAGGCCATCGGTCAGCTGTCCAAAAAGTATCTGCACCACCGCGAGGGGCTGACCGGGGTGCTGGACTATACGCTGGAGAAATACCTGCGCGAGGTCGCACCGACCGGAGTCAGTTTTATCGACTGGATCGACAGCGATGCCTACGATCCCAAGGCGATCCGGGCCGAGTTCAAGGCGGGCTGGTGGGGCACATTGCTGACCGAGAAATTGCTGCGCCGGGAATAGGGCTCAGCCCCAGGGCCCGCGCGGCTTGCCGGTCGGGCTGGTCGGTTCTTCTTCCTGGCCCAGACGGCGGGCGCGGCGTTCGGCCTCCCAGCGCTTGAACCAGCGGCCGTAGGCGTGCTCACGCGGCAGGACGAACAGCCAGAAGACCAGCAGCGTCAGCAGCGAGGCGAGGGCAAACAGTTCCTGTCCACCGAGGGTTTGGCCGAAAACGGTCATCGGGCTAGCTCCAGCAGTCACGCGATCGTGCAACGGTAGTGCTTCAATCGCACGACCGTTCCCGAAGGATCGGGTCAGCTCTAGTGGGCATCGCCGCGCGGGTCGATCATCCGGTGCGCGTGCAGGATGAAATAGCGCATGTGGGCGTTGTCGACTGTGGCCTGGGCCCGGGCCTTCCACGCCTTTTTTGCCTCGCCATAGCTGGGATAGGCCCCGACGAATTCGACCTTGGACAGGTCGCGGAACACCGGGGCGTCGAGGTGGCGCAGTTCGCCGCCGATGACGAGGTGCAGCAGCTGCGGGGAGTCGGTTTCGGCGGGAGCGGTCATGCGAAGGGTCCGGAAGGTGGGTCAGTCTGCGAGCGGGATAGGCGCACAACGCCGCACGATCAACGGGTGAAGCGCCGGGGCCGCGCAGATCAGGCTGCTCTGGCGCGGATCGGGGCGGTTGAACAGCCATGGGCGGCCGTGGTGGTCGCTGACCTTGGCACCGGCCTCCTCGGCGATCAGGGCCCCGGCGGCGATGTCCCAGTCCCATTTCGGCCTCAGGGCGATGGCGGCGTCGAACGCCCCGGCGGCGACCAGAGCCATGCGATAGGCGATGGCGTTGCGCTTTTCGAACCGCATCACCGGCCACGGCTCGGGCCAGATCGGCCCTTCCAGCAGCCGGGCGTCGGCCAGCACCGAGGCGTCGTCCAGGGTGGTGACGTCCGAGGCGGTGATCGGCCGGTCGTTGAGAAAGGCCCCGCCGCCGCGGGTGGCGACGAAGGTCTCGTTCAGGGCCGGGGCGTGGATCACGGCGGCGATCGGCACACCGTTCTCGACCACGGCGATAGGAATGCACCACCACGGGGTGTTCTTCATATAGGCGACGGTGCCGTCGATCGGATCGACGATGAAGATGCGCTCGCGCGTGAGACGTTCAGGACTGTCGGCGGTCTCTTCCGACAGCCAGCCGTAGTCGGGCCGGGCCCCCAGCAGGGTGTCCTTGAGCAGGGCGTCGACGGCCATGTCGGCATGGGTCACCGGCGAGCGGTCGGACTTGGACCAGATCTTCAGTCCGCGCTCGCGCTCGGCCAGGGCCAGGTCGCCGGCGGCGCGGGCGGCGTCGCGGATCAGGTTAAGGTCCTGAATGAAGTTATCGCCGTAAGTCGTCATTTTCCCGCGATGGCGAGGGCGTCGAACATCAGGGACGGCACATTGAATGAGCTGCGGAATTCGAGGTCCGAACCGTGCACCAGACGCAGGTAGATGTCGGGCAATTTGCCGGCCACGGTGACCTCGCTGACCGGATAGGCCAGTTCGCCGGCCTCGAACCAGAAGCCCGAGACTCCCGCCGACCAGTCGCCGGTGTTGGGGTTCAGCGACGGGCCGAACATCGAGGTGACCAGCAGGCCGGTCCCGGCGTCGGCCATCAGTCCGGCCAGGTCGCGTTCGCCCGCTTCCATGTGCAGATTGTGGGTCGAGACTCCCGGCGGTCCGGCCAGGCCGCGGGCCGCGTGACCGGTCGAGGCCAGACCCAGCTGGGCGGCGGCGGCATGGTTCATCAGCCAGGTCGTCAGCACGCCGTCGTCAATGATTGATTGCCGCTTGACCGCCACGCCCTCGTCGTCGAACGGGGTCGAGCCGAGGCCACGCGAACGGAACGGATCGTCGATCAGATGCACGCCAGAGGGCAGCACGGCCTGACCCATCCGGTCCTTGAGGAAGGACGAGCCGCGCGCGATCGATGGACCGGAAATCGCGCCGAGCAGGGGCGAGATCACCTGGCCGGCGATGCGGTTTTCGAAGATGACCGGGGCGGTCATCGAGGCGATCTTGCGCGGGCCGGTGCGCGCCACCGCGCGGCGGCCGGCCTCGGCCCCGATGGCGTCGGCCCCGGGCAGGTCGGACAGGTGGCGGGTGTGGCGGTGTTCGCCACCGCGCTCCATGGCCCCGTCCTTTTCGGCGATGACCCCGACCCCGAGGCCGAAGCCCGAGCCGTGATAGGCCCCGTCGAACCCGTCGGAGGTGACCAGCCGCCAACGACTGGTCGAGCTGGAGGCGTGACCGCCCTCGGAGCGGGCGACACCCTCGACGGCCATGGCGGCGGCCTCGGTGGCGACGGCGGCGGCTTCCAGCTCGGCGGCCGTGCGATGGGTGCCGTCGAACAGGTCCAGATCGGGGAAGGGGCCGCGCGCCAGCCGGTCCTGCGGGGCGAGGCCGCAATACGGATCCTCGGGGGCCAGCCGGGCCATGGCCACGGCGCGTTCGACCAGTCGGCTGCGGGTGGCGTCGGACAGGTCCGAGGCCGAGACCGTCGCCTGTCGTTTGCCGATGAAGACTCGCAGGCCCAGATCGCGCGATTCCTCGCGTTCCACCTCTTCCAGCGTGCCGTTGCGGACCCCGACCGACAGGGCCGCGCTCTCGGCCGAGACGGCCTCGGCGGCGTCGGCTCCGGCCCTCAGGGCGGCGGCGACCAGATCGGGCAGCAGGTCAGCGGGGATGGTGGCGGTCGACGGGGAAGCACTGGACATACCCCGATATGGCCGACCCCCTGCTGCACCGCAACCATGGGGGTCGTGGCCGGTTCAGATCACCGCGAAGGCGATCAGGGAGACGGCCCCGACCAGCAGGGCGATCCACGTCATCAGCATGCCCAGAACCCGGCCCAGCGACGGCCCCGTCTGCAACACCAGCCCCAGCGCATGCACGAGGCGGCCGACCACCAGGGTGACCCCGATGGCGTGGATCAGCACCGCCGGGGCCCCGATCAGGGCCAGCAGGACCAGGGCGATCAAACCGGCGGGAATGTATTCGCTGGCATTGCCGAAGGCGCGGGCCGCAGCGGTCATCTCGACATTGCCGGCGTCACCGAAGGCGATCTGGTGCCGCTGCCGCCGCCGCACCACCAGACCGGACAGGGCGAGCAGGATCAGGATCAGCACCCCGGCCCACAGCCCGGCGGCCTGTATGGCGGACATCATCTCCATCGGGTGGGTGGCGGGCATGATCAGGTCTCCCGACCGACCGGATAGAGCCGGTAGTGGTCGTCGTGGAAGGGCGTACGCTCGTAGAACCACTCAAGGCGCGCATTGCCGTCCGCGGCGAAGGCCGGATCGGCGGCCAGCTTCGCCTCGAACTCGGCCTTCAGGGCCGGGTCGGCGGCCAGCATGGCCTCGGCCAGCGGGGCGATGGCATAGGGCTCGATATATTCGACCCGGCTCAGCACCTCGGTGAACATGCCCCAGGCGAAGAAGCTCTCGCTGGACTGCGGCTCCAGCAGCAGGACCACGATATCGCCCAGCGGCTGGTCGGTCGGCACCCGCACCGAACCGGCGGGGAAGGTCTGGTTGCGGCGTTCGACGCTGACGTCGGTGACGCTGGCCTGGACGTGGCCCTCATTGGCGCGGGTCGCCAGCTTGGGATCGTTGAGGCGCAGCATGTCCAGCGACACGGTGCGCGGTGCGGTCAGGGTCTCCATCTCGACCCCCTGCATCTTCAGCCGTTCGATCAGGTCGGCGCGGTAGGCCGGGATCCAGTAGGCCACCGGCCGCTGCAGGATCAGCGACGGCTTCGAGCCGTAGAAGGGCAGGGACCACAGCTCCGGGTCCGGCTGGCCCAGCCAGCGCACGACCGGCTGGCCCAGCGCCGGGCTGTCGTACATCTCATAGGTGATGCCCTTGAAGGCGCGGGTCGCCGACGGTTCATCCTCGGGCACGAAATTGGTCGGGATTTCGGCGGGACGCAGGGCGCGGTCGGCGGTGACGGCGGCGCGCAGGGCGGGGCCGTTGGCGGCCAGCAGCTTCATCGACTCTTCGAGGAAGACATAGGTGCCCAGCACCCGCTGTTCATAGGGCTTGAGGCTGTGGTTCTCGATCAGGATGGCGGGGACGTGGGCGGCCGAGCCCCAGCCGTTGGAGAAGCGCTCGCCCAGACCGCCGTCGGACAGGCCAGCACGGGGATCGGCCTCATCGGTGCCGAACACCAGCTCGCCCGGGATGTGGCCTTCGGCCTCCAGCGCCGCGTTGATGCCGGGCTTGAAGGTGGCGTCCAGCCAGCCGGCGATGGCCGGGCTGCGCGACCAGACGCCGTTCTCGCCGTTGAAGCCGAAGGTGATGTCGTACTGGTAGTCCATGCCGTCGGTGACATGGATGTCGACATAGAGGTCGGGCCGGTATTTCAGCACCAGACCGCGCACCGCCTGCATCTCGACCTGGTCCAGCTTGATGTAGTCGCGGTTCAGGTTCTGGTTGGTGGCGGTGTTGCGCCAGCCCTGGGTGCGGGGTCCGCGCTGGTTGGGACGGGAATAGGCACTGGCCCGCTCATGGCCGTCGACCGACAGGATCGGGATCAGGATCAGATTGACCTTGTCCAGCAGGCCACCCTTGTCGCCGAAGGCCATGTCGCGCAGCAGCATCATGCCCGCGTCCTTGCCGTCGATCTCGCCCGGATGGATACCCGCCTGGGCCATCAACACCGGCTTGGCCGGGTCAAAGGTCGCGCCGTCCTTGGAGGCGATCACCGCATAGATCGGTCGCCCCTCGGGCGAGACGCCGAACTGTTCGATGCGGATCAGGTCCGAGGCCGCGTCGAGCCGGTCGAACCAGGCGCGGGTGTCGGCATAGTTGGGGCTGAAATCATGCGCGGGGTCCAGCTCGAAATCGGTGACCCAGGGATGGCTGTCGTCGACCAGCAGTGCCCGGCTGGCCCCGTCCCATGCCGGAGCCGGGGGCAGGAAGGCCTGATCCCACGGCGCGGTGTTGGAAACGGACGGCGAGGCGGAACTCTGCGACATGGCGGGACTCACAAACATTACTGAAAAGGCGGCCAGCAGGGCGAGATGACGCATGGATAAACCTCGGACTGACCGGAACGATCCGGGACCATAGGCCCCTTGGCCGTTATTTCCAGATGGGTTTCCCGTCACCGGGCAAACCCAGCCGGTCCCACATGTCGGAGACCTTGCCGATCACCGCCTCGTCCATGCGGATTTCCTCGCCCCATTCGCGTTTGGTCTCGGGTGGCCATTTGTCGGTGGCGTCGAGGCCGATCTTGGAGCCGAGGCCGCTTTCGGGGCTGGCAAAGTCCAGATAGTCGATCGGGGTGTTCTCGATCAGGGTGATGTCGCGGGCCGGGTCCATCTTGGTGGCCATGGCCCACATGACCTGTTTCCAGTCGCGGGCGTCGATGTCGTCATCCACGACGATGACCCATTTTGTGTACATGAACTGGCGCAGATAGCTCCACACGCCCAGCATCACCCGCTTGGCATGGCCGGGGTAGGCCTTCTTCATCGACACCACGGCGATGCGGTAGGAGCAGCCCTCGGGCGGCAACCAGAAGTCGGTGATCTCGGGGAATTGCGCCCGCAGCAGGGGGATGAAGACCTCGTTCAGGGCCTCGCCCAGCACGCTGGGCTCATCGGGCGGGCGGCCGGTGAAGGTGGTCAGATAGATCGGATCCTTGCGCATGGTGATGGCGCTGATCTGGAAGACCGGGAATTTCTCGACCGAGTTGTAGTAGCCGGTGTGGTCGCCGTAGGGACCCTCGTCCTCATGCTCGTCCAGCAGGACGTGGCCTTCCAGAACGATCTCGGCCTGGGCCGGCACCATCAGGGGCACGGTCTTGCAGGCGACCAGCTCGGCCTTGGCTCCGCGCAGCAGACCGGCGAACTGGTATTCCGACAATGTGTCCGGCACCGGGGTCACGGCGGCGAGGATGGTGCCCGGGTCGGCCCCCAGTACCACGGCGCAGGGCAGGGGCTCCTTGGGGCGGACCTTGCGGTGCCGGGCATAGTGCTGGGCCCCGCCGCGGTGGGCCAGCCAGCGCATGATGCAGCGGTCCTTGCCCAGCACCTGCATCCGGTAGATGCCGAGGTTGAAATCATCCTCGCGGGCGTCTGAGGGCCCCTTGGTCACCACCAGACCCCAGGTGATCAGCGGCGCGGGCTCGCCGGGCCAGCAGGTCTGAACCGGCAGGGCTCCGAGATCGATCTGGTCGCCCTTCAGCACCACCTGCTGCACCGGGGCGGACTTCACCACCTTCGGCCGCATGGCCATGACCTTCTGCGCCAGCGGCAGCATCTCGACCGCGTCGGACAGGCCACGCGGCGGGGTCGGGTTCTTGAGGAAGGCCAGCAGTTCGCCGACCTCGCGCAGCTCGGCGGCGGTGGTGCGTTCCTTGTTGTCCAGCGTCACGCCCATGGCCACGCGCTTCACCGTGCCGAACAGATTGGCCAGCGCCGGGATCGGGCTGATCGAGCCGTCAGCCATGACCGGCTTCTCGAACAACACGGCCGGGCCGCCGTTACGCAGCAGCCGGGTCTGGATCTCGGTCATCTCCAGCACGGTCGAGACCGGCTCGGTGACCCGCACCAGCTCGCCCTCGGCCTCGAGCATGGCGATGAAGTCGCGCAGGGATTTGTAGGCCATGCAGGTGGATTAGGTGGCGAACCGCCTTCTGTCACTAGTCGATCCGTCCACAACGGTTAACGGCCGTTAACCCAAATTGCAGCGACTCGGGCATCATCCGTGGTGTCTGCTATCGGGACCGAGTCGAGCACGCGGAGTTTCCGGCCATGCGCAAGCGAGTATGCCCATGAGTGTCTTGAGCCAGGACATCTCAGCCTTCGAACATATGCGGCCTGATCTTGAGGCCCATCATCGTTTGGAGTGGGTCGTTTTCCACGACGGTCATCTCATCGACGTCTACCCCGATTTCGATGCTGCAGCGTCTGACGCCATCGATCGCTTCGACTCCGGGCCTTTTCTCATCCGGCAGGTAGGCGCTCCGCCGCAGGTTCAACTGACCGGGGGAATGGTTTTTACTCGCGCTGATGCCTGAGGAGTCGGTTGGATTTAGATCCGGTTTCGGTGGCTTGTCCGCCGCTGATTTGCTCGTTCAGGTCGGCCCGACTGTTCGCGTCGACATCGGACGGAAATCGCGCGCGCAGCCGGCCGATCCGCCGGATTTGGCCGGCAAGCGGATCAAGGCCCTGATCGACACCGGCGCGGTTGGAGACTGCATTGATGAGCTGTTGGCCCAGGAGTTGCGGCTGCCCGTGACAGAAAAGGGCGTCATCAGTGGCGTCGGAGGTCGTCACGCGGCGCTGATCTATACGGCAAGGCTGTATGTCCCGGCCTTGAATCAGCTTCTGTTTCAGCAATTCACGGGTGTCAAACTGGCGGAAGGTGCCCAGCCGCATCGCGTACTGCTTGGCCGGACGTTCCTACGGCACTACCGGATGATGTACGACGGTCTCACCGGGCAGGTCGATCTGTCGACCGACTAATAAGCCGGAACATCCGACATCAGCGCCCAGAGCGGCAGGCTGAGGCAGGCGGTGGCGGCGGCGATCTGCAGACTGTTCAGATGGGCGCGGCCGGCCTCGGCCAGCCGAATCTGTTCGGGCGACAGGGACAGGGCCTCGGCCAGGGCGTCGGTGCCCAGGCCGCGCACCCGCCGCCACTGTTTCAGCCGTGTGCCGATGGCGACGTCGGCCGGATCGAGTCCGGGAAACCGGTGGATCGAGCCCATCGGCCTGCCTCCCTGGCGTTCCTCGAGCGGGTCAGGTGCCGCCCTGCCGTCAATCCTGATCCCAGACGAAGGCCTTGTCGAGCCAGTCGCCGATTCGGCCATCGGGGCGGGCCAGGGCGTGGATGCGCAGCATCTCCTCGTCGGACAGGGCGAAGTCGAAGATGTCGAAATTCTCGGCTGCGCGGCTTTCCTTCGAGGTGCGCGGGATGGCGATGACGTCCTGCTGGATCAGCCAGCGCAGGGTGACCTGGCCGGGAGTCTTGCCGTGGGCGCGGGCGATGTCGGCGATGACCGGGTCTTCGGCGATTTTGCCCTGGGCCAGCGGTGACCAGGCGGTCAGCGACGAGCCGAGATCGGCGGCCGTGGCCCGCAGCGTCTTCTGGGACAGGTAGGGGTGGTATTCGACCTGGTTGGTCACCAGCCAGGCGTCCGACACCGACTGGGCCTCGCGGAACCGGGCCGAAGGGAAGTTGGACAGGCCGATCGACCGGGTCAGGCCGCGCGCCTTCGCGTCGTTCAGCGCCCCCAGGGTCTCGATGAAGTCCGGCGTGGGCCTGGGCCAGTGCAGCAACAGCAGGTCGGGCGTCAGACCCAGCCGCTCAACCGAGGCGGCGGCGGCGCGCTGCAGGTCGCCGGCGGCGAAATCCTCGACCCAGATCTTGGTGGTGACGAAGATGTCGGCGCGATCGACGCCCGAATCACGGATGCCCTGACCGACGCCTTCCTCATTGTTGTAGATGCGCGCCGTGTCGATGTGGCGATAGCCGATGCGCAGCGCCTCGGCGACCATGCGCCGGGCGTCGACGGGTTCCAGCTGCCAGGTGCCGAAGCCGAGCAGGGGAATGGAGACGTCATCGACGGTGATGGCAGGCTGGGTTTGCGACATGGAAAACTCCGGACGGCGGGGAGCCTTCATCTGGGGTCGCGGCGGGTGCGATCAAGCGTCAGCGGGGCCGGTAGAGGAATTCATAGCCGGTGGACCAGGTCTCACCCCCATCGCGCGAGACCTCGCCGGTCTGACGTACCGCGCCGTCGTCTGCCGGGGCGACCGTCATCCGTTGCCATACCTCGCCCCGCTCGGCGATCAGCACCATGGCCCCGTCGACGGACTCGCCGGCGAAGGTCGAGACCGAGCCGGTCGAGTCGACATAGAACTGCCGCCAGACCCCGTCGATCGCGTCGAAGGCGCTGTAGCTGTGACCGCGATAGTCGGTCGGGGTCCCGCCGGGGCCAACGGTCTGGTGGTAGGTTTCCTGGACCGCACAGCCGTCGGCGACCGGTTCGATCCGGCTGTCGGCGACGACCGTCCCGCTGGCGACGGCGGTGACGGTCCAGTCACCCAGCCAGAAGTCGAAGGCCCGGTGGTCGGCGTCGGTACAGTCGACCGGTGTGGTCTGGACCAGGGCGGCGAGGGCAAGGGTGATCAGGATCATGGCGGACCTCCTTGGCCGAGGGGACGCCCGGCACCCGAAGTCGTCAAGTCGACCGTCGCAAAGAAAAAGGCCGCCTCCCGGAGGAGACGGCCTTGTTTCAGTCGCCCGGGCGCAATCGCCTCAGGTGATGTCTTCGTTCAGAAGGCCGACTTTGAAGAAGCCCTTTTCCTGAAGCTTGTTCATGACTTCCATGAACGCGTTGTATTTCACTTCCGGCTGGGCGCGCACGAAGACGCGCTCCTCACGGCAGTCGCCGGTCTCGCCGCCACCGAGGGCAGCGCACACGTCGGCGTCGAGGGTTTCGATCGTCGTCTGTTGCTCGGCGATGAAGATCGAGCCCGAGTCCTGGATGGTGATGTAGACCGGATCCTTCTGCTCACCGTCGACCGGCGGAGTTGCCGGCGGCAGGTCGAGTCTGATGGACACTGTGGCCATGGGTGCCGCGACCATGAAGATGATCAGAAGCACCAGCATAATGTCCACGAACGGCGTGACGTTGATGTCCGCGTTCTGGGCAATGGTTTTGCCGCCCTGTCCGGCGGGACCTGCAAGTTTGGAGCCCATGCGCTGAAAATCTCCCTCGGGTTCGCGGCAGTAGCAACGAACTGCGCCTAATGTTCATGGTGTCTTGGCGTCATGCGACGCGCTTGTAAAGCGGTCTCGGGCCTCAGTTGGTTCCTGAAAGGCAGAATACCCCCAGAAGGCGAGGAATCAGCCCTTGGCCAGCTTGAGAAAGCGATCCATCAGGGCAGGATCGGTTTTAAATACGCCGGTGAAGCGGGTGGTCAGGGTTGAAACATGCCGGTGATGGACCCCGCGGGTGGTCATGCACTGGTGTTCGGCGTCGATCAGGACCGCCACGCCGGCCGGGGCCAGATGCGAATCAAGGGCCGCGGCGATCTCCTGGGTCAGGGTCTCCTGGGTCTGGAGCCGTTTGGAGAAAATTTCGACGACGCGGGCGATCTTGGAGATCCCAACGACCTTTTCGGTCGGGATATACGCGACATAGGCCTTGCCCAGGAACGGGGCCATGTGGTGCTCACAGTGGCTTTCGACCTCGATGTCGCGCAGCAGCACCATGTCGTCATAGCCCTGCACGTCCTCGAAGGTGCGCGACAATTCCTTGGCCACATCGGCGTCATAGCCCTGGAACCAGTCGCCATAGGCGTCGACCACGCGACGCGGCGTGTCGATCAGGCCTTCGCGCTCGGGATTGTCACCGGCCCAGGCGATCAGGGTGCGGACGGCTTCCAGCGCCGTCTCGCGTGACGGGCGGACGGGGGTCGCGTCACTGACCAGGACGGGTTTGACGGGGGTCAGGCTCATGCTCGATCTCAAGGCGGCGAAGTCGCGCCGGAACGAAGGTCCCGGATGGACGCGCGCCACTCTCCCTATAATACGCCGCACGGCTGTTCGCGCCTGCGGTAGACCGGCTATATGGGAGACACCCTCCGTCCTGCAAGAAAACTGAAGGCCGCCGCCGCAATATGACGCTGACGCTCCACGATACCCTGCACCGTGAAAAGCGCGTGTTTGTGCCCCGCGATCCGGAGCGGGTGACCCTCTATGTCTGCGGCCCGACGGTCTATGACTTTGCCCATATCGGCAATGCCCGCCCGCCGGTGGTGTTCGACGTGCTGGTGCGGCTGCTGCGGCGGGAATACGGGGCCGACAGTGTCGTCTATGCCCGCAACGTCACCGACGTGGACGACAAGATCAACGCCCGGGCGACGAAGGAGGGCACGCCGATCGGCGACGTCACCGCCCGCTTTGAGGCCGCCTATCTGGAGGACATGGCCCGTCTGAACGTGTCGCCGCCCGACATCGCCCCGCACGTCACCGATCATATGGACGCCATCGTCGCCCAGATCGGCAAGATCATGGCGCAGGGCTGCGCCTATGTCGCCGAGGGTCATGTGCTGTTCGACGTCTCGTCCTACGAGGCCTACGGCCGGCTGTCCGGTCGCAATCTGGATGACATGATCGCCGGGGCCCGGGTCGAGGTCGCGCCCTACAAGAAGAATCCGCACGATTTCGTGTTGTGGAAGCCGTCGAAAGAGGGCGAGCCGTCGTGGCCGTCGCCGTGGGGTGCCGGGCGTCCGGGCTGGCATATCGAATGCTCGGCCATGATCGAGGAGACCCTGGGTCTGCCGATCGACATCCACGGCGGCGGCATCGACCTGGTGTTTCCGCACCATGAGAACGAGATCGCCCAGGGCGTCTGCGCCCATGGCCACGCCCATGAGGCCGACGCCCACGCCGAATACAGCCGCTACTGGATGCACAACGGCTTCCTGACCGTCGACGCCGAGAAGATGTCCAAGTCGGTCGGCAACGTCCTGTTGCTGCATGATCTGGTGCAGGCGATGCCGGGCGAGGTGGTTCGCTGGGCTCTGCTGAGCGCCCACTACCGCCAGCCGCTGGACTGGAACCAGGACCTGCTGGACCAGTCGAAGAAGAACCTCGACCGTCTGTATGGGGCGCTGCGCCGGGCCGCAGACGTCGAGGCGCTGGGCGACATGCCGTCGCCCGAGTTCCTCGAGGCCATTTCGGACGACCTGAACACCCCGGGCGCCATGGCCACCATGTTCGCCCTGTCCAGCGAGATCGAGCGCGCCATGACCGCGGGCGATCTGCAGGCGGTGGGCATCGCCAAGGCCGAGCTGATGGCCTCGGGGGCCATTCTCGGCGTGCTGCTGTCGACGCCGGACCAGTGGTTCGAGGGCGGCGTCGATGACGCGCTGCGGGTCGAGGTCGAGGCCCTGCTGGCCGAACGGGTCACCGCCCGCGCTGCCAAGGACTGGGCCGAGGCCGATCGCATCCGCGACCGTCTCAACGCCCTGAATGTGGTGGTGATGGACAGCCCCGCCGGGGCGACCTGGCGGCTGAAAGGCTGACGGATCGGCTGCTCCGGCTCTGCGGCATGCGGCCGCAGCGCGGGCGATTTCCGGGGGCTGACGGGCGACGGCGCGTAGACCCTACAGGAAGCCGACCGGTCGAGACCGTGCCCGATGGCATGGCCATCCGGCGGTGATCACTGGAGACACACCATGACCAGAACCCGAATTTCGTCGCTCGCCATCGCCGGTCTGCTGGCTGCGCTCGCTGCCGGTCCCGTGGCCGCCCAGAGCGCGCCTGACGCCCACGCCGCCCACGCGGCCCAGGCCGCAGCGGCTCAGGCGGCACCTGGCGCGCCTGCGGCGGAAACGCCCGCCTGTCACGGTATGGCGGGCATGGATCATTCGTCCATGACCCCCGAGCAACGCGCCGCGATGATGGAACGCCGTCAGGCCATGATGGCCAACCACGGCGCGGCCTCGGCCGATGGGGCCGGACACGAAGGCATGGCGGGCATGGATCATTCGTCCATGACCCCCGAGCAACGCGCCGCGATGATGGAACGTCATCAGACCATGATGGCGGGCATGGACCATTCCAACATGTCCAGCGAAGAGCATGCGGCGATGAAGGCCAAACACGAGGCCATGATGGCGTCCTGTGCCGGCATGGAGGGCATGGATCATTCAGCCATGTCCGGCATGCACCCGGCCCCCGAGGCCGCGGCTGAACCCGCTCACCAGCACTGAGACCCGGACCCGCCGCTGGCCTTCCGGCCGGCGGTGGGTGCGATTTCTGCTCTAGCGCGCGCTCATCAGCTCATCAGCCAGTTCGGCGGTCAGATAGCCGTCGGCGACCCGGCCGTTGGCGATCTGCCAGCGGCGCAGGGCCGCCCGCGTGTTTGAGCCGATCACCCCATCAATGCCCTGGGTGTCATAGCCGCGCCGGGTCAGGGCCGCCTGGGTGCCGATACGCTGCTCGCGCGACAGCGGGGCGTCGTCGGGCCATGTGCCCACCAGACCCGGCTTGCCGGCGATGCCATCCGCCGTCAGGCCGATGGCCAGGGCGTAGCTGACCGAATTGTTGTAGCGGCGGATCACATAATGGTTGGGCAGGGCCAGGAAGGCCGGTCCGCGCGCGCCCTGCGGTAGCAGCAGGGTCGCGTCTTCCAACGCCTCGGCCGTCGTCGGGGTGCCACCACGGGCCAGGGTCACGCCCCGGGCCGCCCAGAAGCGCCACGGATGTTTCGGCCCCTCGGCCTCGGCGTAGTCGAAGCCGGACGGCAGGGTGACTTCATAGCCCCACGACTGGCCACGCTTCCACCCGGCCCGGTCCAGCAGATTGGCGGCCGAGGCCAGGGCGTCGACGTCCGAGCCCCAGATGTCGACCTTGCCGTCCCCGTCCTGATCGACGCCGAGGCGCAGATAGTTGTCGGGCATGAACTGGGTCTGGCCCATGGCCCCGGCCCAGCTGCCCTTGAGTCCGGCGCGCGACCGCCGCCCGTCGACGACGATGTCCAGCGCATCCTTCAACTGGGCCTCGGCCCAGTCGCGACGGCGGCCGTCATAGGCCAGGGTCGCCAGGGACCGGATCACGTCGTGGTCGCCCTGGACCTGACCGAAGCTGCTCTCATTGCCCCAGATCGAGATCAGGATTTCCGCAGGCACGCCGAACCGCTGCGTCACTTCCCACGGCACCCGGTCATAGCGCTGACGCGCCTGGGCGATTCGCGCCGCGCTGGCGGCGTTCTGGATATAGGCCCCGGCGGGGCGGCTGAACTCGGGCTGGTTGCGGTCGAGGCGCAGCACCGTGGCGTCGGGCGACAGCCCGGCCAGTTCGCGTTCATAGGCGGCGCGGCGGTTGCCGCCGTGGCGGCTGAGGAAGCCCTGTTTCCAGCCCTCGAACCCGGCCTGGTCGTTGGCGTCGGCCTGGGGGGGTATCGGCGTCGGCACCGGCGCGGGAGCCGGGGTGGGCGTCGGGGCCGGCGTCACAACCGCCCCGGGCAGGGGCGGCAACCTCTCCGGCAGCATCGGCGCGCAGGCGGCGACGCTGCCGATCAGAAGGAGGCGAGTGCTGAACCGCATGATTTTAGACATATGTCCCCGACGACGACCTGAGTAACGCTAGCGCGTGAATGGTGAAAATTGTTGCCCTGACTGGGCGCAGGCAAAGATGAAATTGGCGCTAACCAGTTTCCTATACGGGGTTGAAGGTTGCATCGGTCACTGTGGCCGCGACCTCTCAATGGCCCGGTGGCGGAGTGGCGACGCGGCGGGGATGCAACCCCGCAGACCCTCCGTTCGATCCGGGGGCCGGGCCTCCAAGGACACAGATGTACTACATCTGCAGCAGGGCGTTGACGAGACCGCCCCCTCTCTCTATACGCACCGCTCCGCCGCTGGTCCGCACATTGGTCCCGGGGCTTTTTCTGTTTGTTTCGACCCAGGACAAGACCATGAAGGTCCGTAGCTCGCTCAAGTCGCTCAAGGGTCGCCATCGCGACTGCAAGATCGTTCGCCGCAAGGGCGTGGTCTATGTGATCAACAAGACCGACCCGCGCTTCAAGGCGAAGCAGGGCTAAGGACCGCGCTCAAGCAGCCCGTCGCCGCGCGACGGGCGTTAGCGCAGCCGGTTCTGAACTACCCACAGGGTCGCGGGCTTTGTCCGCGGCCTTTTTCGTGCCTGCCGTTGAGCGTTTCGCCCCGGCATGGTTAGCGTCCGCGCCTGAGTTTTTACTGACCCGAGGAGATCCACATGGCCGATGACGCCACCTTTGACGCCAGCCCGGACATCCTCAACGCCACGGCCCAGGGCCGGCTGCGCACCATCATCGAGCGCCTCGAGCGTCTCGAAGAGGACAAGGCCGCCATCATGGCTGACATGAAGGAGGTCTTCCTCGAGGCCAAGGGCGAGGGCTACGACGTCAAGATCCTGCGCAAGGTCATCCGCATCCGCAAACAGGACAAGGCCAAGCGCCAGGAAGAGGACGCGATCCTCGACCTCTATATGTCGGCGTTGGGCGAGATCTGAAGCGTAGGGGTAGGTCTTAGGTCTTAGGGCTTAGGGCTTAGGGGACAGGCAATTCGGGCGCGGCGAGTGTATCCTTCCGCCTAAGCCCTAATTCCTAAGTCCTAAGCCCTCGACCCAATGAAACCCAAGCGGCCCGTCAGCCCCTTCGAAGCCCAGCGTCAGGCCGCGCAACGCGCCGCCCTCAATGCCCTGAAACGCGCCCGCCGCGCCGCCGACAAGGCCGGGGTTTCGCTGTCCGAATGGGAGGGCGAGTTCCTCGAGTCGGTCGGCGACCGCGTCAAGACCTACGGTCGCGCCTTCGGTGATCCGGAAAAGGGCGCGCCCGGTCAGGCCCTCTCGTCGATGCAGGGCCGCAAGCTCAAGGAAATCACCGCCAAGGCCAAGGGTGAGGAGCCCAAACGCCGATGGGGGCGGAAGCCGAAAGACGTGCCCCCCGAAATCCGATGACGGACGAGCCATTCACGCGCATTGAGCTACCCAGGTCGCAGACGATTCAGCGGAGATGTTTCAAGTGTTGGTGAGGGTTCATACCAGACGATCTCTCCGGCTCGCCGGCGTCGGGGGGCTGGTCATCGCGGCAAGCCTGTCGCTGGCGTTGCTGGTTTCGCCGGTTCACGCGGGTCTGATTACGACTGCGGTCGCCATCGCCGGGGCTCTGTTTGCCGTTGCGGCGGGCAAGGCATTCCGGACGGGCACTGCAGACCTGTCGCTGATCTCGCGTGACGAACGTCGCAACTTCCTCGTCACCAATACCGCCTGGATGCTGGCGATGATCCTGGCGTTCGGCGTTGTCATCACGCTCATCTTTACCAGCCTGCCGTTTCCGTTGCGGGCCGGGTTGGGGCATGCGGCGCTGCTGGCGGGCGCGGTTTTCGCCTGGATGTTCGCCAGAACTTCGGCCGCACACGGGCGAAAAATACTTCCCAAACTCTAGGCTCAGGTGGCCGCCGTTGCCGGACTAGGCAGAGTTTAACCCGCCTCTTTCAGCACGCCCTCCAGACCCTGTTCGCGGACCTTGCGGTACAGGGTGGAGCGGCCGATGCCGAGGCGGCGGGCGATTTCGGACATGTGGCCGGCATAGACCTCGATGGCGTGCTGGATCAGGTCGCGTTCGATGTCTTCCAGCGTGCGCAGATGACCGCGGTCGTCGAGGATGCGGATCGGCGTGTCCGGCAGGGGCGGCAGGTTGGCATAGGGCTCGGCCGGGGCGGCGGCGTCATTGGCGGTCGCGGGCTCGTCCAGCGTCTGGGCGATGCCCGAGATGGCCGGGAAGTCGTGCGGCTGCAGGAACGGCGCGTCAGCCAGGACGATGGCGCGATAGACGCTGTTCTCCAGCTGGCGGACATTGCCGGGCCAGTCGAAGGCGCTGAGCAGGGCGATGGTCTCGGGGGCGCAGCCGGCGATGCGGCGGCCTTCCTCGACGTTGAAGCGGGCGACGAAATGCTCGATCAGGGCCGGGATGTCCTCGCGCCGCTCGCGCAGGGACGGGGCCTCGATCGGGAAGACGTTGAGGCGATAGAACAGGTCCTCGCGGAAGGCCCCCTCCTTGACCTGCTGGGCCGGGTCGCGATTGGTGGCCGAGACGATGCGCACGTCGACCTTGACGGCGCGCTTGGCCCCGACCGGGTCGACCTCGCCCTCCTGCAGCACACGCAGCAGCTTGACCTGCATGTCCAGGGGCAGTTCGCCGATCTCGTCGAGGAACAGGGTGCCGCCGTTGGCCTCCATGAATTTGCCGAGGTGTTTGTCGCTGGCCCCGGTGAAACTGCCCTTCTCGTGGCCGAACAGGATCGACTCGACGAGGTTGGCGGGCAGGGCCCCGCAGTTGACGGCCACGAACGGCTTTCCGGCGCGGTCGCTGACGCCGTGCAGGGCGCGGGCGATGACTTCCTTGCCGACGCCGCTCTCGCCGGTGATCAGCACCGGGATGGTCGATTTGGCGGCGCGGGTGCCCAGCGACTTGACCATACGCATGGCCGGGCTGGTGCCGACCAGATCGTCGAAGGTGGTGCGGCCGGTGACGTGTTTCTTCAGCCGCCCGACCTCGGCCGTCAGCTGGGTCATCTGCAGGGCGTTGCGCACGCCGATCAGCAGGCGCTCGGCCGAGACCGGTTTGACGAAGAAATCCTGGGCTCCGGCCTGCATGGCCTTGACCACGGTCTCGATGCCGCCGTTGGCGGTCAGGACGATGACCGGGGTGGTGACCCCGGCGGTGCGGATCTCGGCCAGGCATTCCAGGCCCGACATGTGGGGCATGACCATGTCCAGCAGGATCACGTCGGCCCCGCCGCCCTTGGTCAGGCGGTCGATGGCCTCGCCGCCGCTCTCGGCCTGGGCCACGGCATAGCCCTCGCGCTCCAGCACCGCCTGGACCAGGCGGCGTTGCGTCGGATCGTCGTCGACCACCAGAACGGTCTTGGCCATGGCAGAAACACCCCTTGTCATCACCGGTTACGGCCGATCCTCATTCAAGCGGGACTGGCTCGTTTCGGGACGGTTTTACCCCCGGCAAGGTGAAGATCGGGTTGGAAGGGGTGGTGAGTCGGGGGTTAACGGTGCGGGGTCAGTCCTCGCAAATAGACGGATTTACGAGGGCCCGGGCCGAGTCGCCCAGCGACAGGTCGGGCCAATGCGGCGGTATCGGTGCCAGGCCTCCAGCCTTCAGAGCGACACGAGGATCGATGCGCGTCGCCTCGGGGCAGAAGGTCTGGGAATAGCGCGCGCTTTTGGTCCACCGACCATCCCCGGTGCGGCTGTACAGCAGGGTATCATTCTGCCGGGCCATCAGGACTTCCGGGCTGCCGTCGCCGTTCATGTCCATCAGGGTGGCGACGCACTCGCCCGGCTGGTCGCAGGTCGCGCGATCATCGTCGGCCGGGACAGCGGCAGTGAATCCGGCGGGCAAGGCCGTGCCTGCCGGCCAGACCTCGATCAGGGGCGTAACGTCCGGCGCCCCGGTCGCCTGATTGCCATAGCGGTACTTGGCCGACTGTGCCGCCCTGGCCCGGGTGGCGATGTCCGTGTCGGTCGAGGCCGCCAGACGCGCCAGGGCGGCTTCACCGGCGCGGCCGCTTTCGAAGCGCAGGAAGCGGTAGTCGAACTTGTCGGGTGTCACCGCGCCGCGCGCCAGCCGGGCGGTCTGATCCGCCACCGACAGCCGGGCCGGGTCGGCGACCGGGCTGAACAGGGCCAGGATGACGCCGACGCTGAGTACGGCGGTGGCGATATTGGTCGGCTCCAGCGGGCGCATCCAGCGGGCGCGCCGCCAGAACGGCTGCAGGGCGGCGACGCCGTAGCCGGCTGCATAGGCGACACCGATTACGGTACAGGCCACGGCGATGATCCGGTCCGGCGTCAGGCCGTGCTGGCCGATGCGCAGGGCCAGACCCCAGACGGCGATGGCGATCAGCGGGGTCAGCAGCACGGCGGCCACGCGCACGGCGGCGCGCAGCACGACCGGTGGCAGGTTGTCGGCCAGGCCGTCCTGATAGGCGGTGTTGATCAGGATGATCAGGATCGCCGCCGCCGACAGTACCAGGGCGGTGGCGCTGCCGGTGTCCCACAGGCCGTCGAGACCGGTGAAGGGCAGGGCGGCGAGGAAGCCCGCTACCAGCACGGTGATCACCAGCAGCAGCCACGACAGCAGCATCAGCACCACCGAGCGCACGCCGCGGATCAGGGCGTCGCGCACATCGGTCAGCTGCACGGCGATGGCGAAGGCCAGGGTGGTGACCGGGATGGCGAACCACGCCTTCTGCAGCAGTTCGCCGAAGAATTTCAGACCGATGATGTTGAACAGGGCGGCCCCGAGAACCAGCAGGATCCAGAACGCCCCGGTGAAGCCGAGCGACAGCGCCAGCTGGACCCCTGCCTTCCAGGCGGTGTCGAAATAGGCCGGGTAAGGCGCGAAGCGCCGCCGGCCCTGATCCGCCGGCACCACCAGATGGTGGGCGATGAACAAAGCGGCGACCGCAAAGGCCACCATCGGGACGCTGAGGAAGGGCGGGCTGTCGAGCTGGTCCGCCGTCTGGCGGATGACATCGTGCCAGGCCAGCAGGGCCAGGCTGATCCCGGCCACGACGGTCCAGATCGCCAGCGTGGTCAGGCGCAGTCGCCCGACCCCGGCCAGCAGCACCACGGGCAGGAAGGCGCTGACCAGCAGCAGGGGCCCGAACAGGGCCGGGACGGTGGCGGGCCAGGCGCGGACCGCGTCATCGCCATAGCCGGTGCCGACCGAACGCCACAGCAGATACAGAACCAGACCCTGGGCCAGGCCGATACCGATCCGGGCCAGGGCCAGGCCACGGCGGTCGCCGGTGGTCAGGCTGGAGCGGCCGGTGCCGCCGCCGGTCTCGTTGTCGCCGAAGATGGTCATGTGCGCGTCCCCCAGACCGAAGCGTGACCGGAGGTTGCCCGTCGTCCCGACCAATTGAAAGGGGCCGTCAGTCCTGACGGACCGCCCGCGCCAGATAACAGCCGCGCCGGGCCGTATGCAGCTGGACCTGGGCCGTGACCGGGTTGGCCAGCCACAGGCGAAGCCGGGCGTCCAGCGCCGTACCCTCGACCACATCGGCGTCGGTCATCATCCCGTCGGCGTCATAGACCCGCGCCGACAGCAGGCGACGCTCCAGCAGGTCGGGGACGACCCCGATCACCGGCGTGGCCTCGACCGCCGTCTCGCGCACGAACACCGGCCCCCCGGCGCGATAGGGCGAGGCGGGGGCGTCCAGATGGATGTGATGGGTCAGGATCAGCCGGTCGCCGGGGTCGGCGTCGACCAGACTGACGCGGCAGGGGGCGCTGTGCGGGCTGTCGGCGACCATGCGCCGGGCTCCGACGGCGATCAGGGCGTCGTCGGACAGGGCGAGCAGCGGCGCGAACGGGGCCAGCGGCAGGGCTTCGATGGCGTAGGTCATGCCCGGAAGATGGTCGGTTCGGTCGGGTCTGTCTGGCGGTTTTCGGACGCGGCGTCGCGTCACCGACGGCGAGTTTCGAGGCACCCGTGCGGTTGCGCTGCGACCCCGCCCTGCCCACACTAGAGGGCATGAACGCACCCTTCAAAGCCTCGACCGCCCCGACCGCTGACGCCCCGCTGTGGGACCTGTCCGACCTCTATGCCTCCCGCACCGATCCGCGCATCGCGGCCGATCTGGAGCGGGGGCGGATTCTGGTGACCGAGCTGACCGGCCTGCAGGGGCAGTTGATCGCGGTGCGCGCCGACCCGGTGGCTTTGGGGCAGACGCTGGATCGGGTCATCTCCCTGTATGAACAGGCGACCGAGGCGCTGGGCGGGCTGGGGGCCTATGCCTTCCTCGCCGCCTCGACCGACCGCAATGACGCGGCGGCCCAGGGGTTCGAGGCCAATCTGCGCGAGAAGACCACCGCCATCGTCACCCCGACCGTCTGGGTCACGCTGGAGATCAACCAGCTGGACGAGGCCGAGCTGGCCGCGGCGTTGAAGGCGGTGCCGGCGGCGGCGCGCTGGACCCCGTGGCTGCGGCGGGTGCGGGCGATGAAGCCGCATGAACTGTCCGGCGAGCTGGAGACCTTCATCGCCGAGAGCATGCCGATCATGGCCCAGTGGCCACGCCTGTTCGACGAGACCCTGGCGGCGATGACGGTGTCGGTCGGCAAGGAGTCGCTGACGTTGGCCGAGACCCTGAACCGGCTCAGCGATCCCAAGGCGGCGCGGCGCAAGGCAGCGGCCGAGGGGCTGAACGCCGCCTTGGCGGCCCGCACCGCGACTCTCGGTCTGGTGATCAACACCGTGGCCGCCGATCAGGCGCTGGAAAGCAAATGGCGCGGCTTCAAACGCCCGGCCGACAGCCGCCACCTGGGCAATGAGGTCGACGGTGAGTCGGTCGACGCCATGGCCGAGGCCGTGGCCGCCGCCTATCCGAAACTGTCGCACCGTTATTATGCGCTGAAGGCGAAGGCGCTGGGCAAGACGACGCTGGACCAGTGGGACCGCAACGCCCCGATCGAGACCACCGCCCCGCGCGGTTTCGACTGGGCCCAGGGCAAGGCCCTGGTGCTGGAAAGCTTCGCCGACCTCGGCCCCGAGTTCGCCGAACGGGCCCAGGGGTTCTTCGACAAGCCGTGGATCGACGGTCGGGCCCGGGCCGGCAAGCAGTCGGGGGCCTATTGCCATCCGGTCAGCGCCAACCGGCATCCCTATGTGTTCCTGAACTGGATGGGCGAGCGACGTGACGTGCTGACGCTGGCGCACGAGCTGGGGCACGCGGTGCACAACACCCTGGCCGCCGATCAGGGTACCCTGCTGGCCGACACGCCGCTGACCCTGGCCGAGACGGCCTCGATTTTCGCCGAGGGTCTGACCTTCGACCGGCTTCTGGCCACGGCCCCCAAGGCCGAGCAACGCGGTCTGCTGGCCGGACGGATCGAGGACGGGCTGAACACGGTGGTGCGCCAGATCTCCTTCCACCGCTTCGAGACCCGCTTTCACGACGAACGGCTGGCGGGCGAGGTCTCGGTCGAGCGGATCGGCGAGATCTGGATGGAGGAGATGGGTGCGGCCCTGGGCCCGGCGGTGACGCTGAACCCCGGCTATGAGCACTGGTGGGCCTATGTCAGCCATTTCGTCCACGCGCCCTTCTACGTCTACGCCTATGCCTTCGGCGACCTGCTGGTGGCAGCGCTGATGGAGACCCGGGCCAGGGACCCCGAGGCCTTCACCCCCCTGTATCGCGAGCTGCTGGCCGGGGGTGGCACCCGGACCTATGTCGAGGCGCTGGCCCCGTTCGGGCTGAACCCGCGCGACCCGGCCTTCTGGACCATCGGCTGCCGCCGTCTGGAACGGCTGATCGACCAGTTCGAGACCCTGGTCTGACCGCCTGAAGACAGGACGAGGCCATTGACGCAACCGGACCGGCGCGCCAGCGTCGGTTCATGCGCATCCTGATCCTTGCCGCGACCTTGGCTGTCCTCCCCCTGTCGGCCGCGGCCCAGACCGCCGCGCCGTCGCCGACCGTCCGGGCCATGGCCGCCGGCTACAAGGCCTTGACCGTCTGCAGCGCCCTGAATTCCGCTGCGGAGGCCGCAGTGGGCGGAACCCGAACTCTGGCGAGTGTCGAGGCCAACGAACTCGTCGGCATTTATCCGGAGCTCGATGCGCTGGTGAGGGAAATGCCGGTCGAGATCAAAAGGCAAAGCGTCGCCGTCGCGTGGGACGAGACGATGCCCGCGAGGGTAGCGACCCATCGGCCCGGCAAGGGTTGTGTGATCATGCCCGTGGGCTGGATCGACGATGGATCGATCTGGGTGGCCACGTACCATCCGCGGCGCAACGGATCCTTCCCGACTGGCGAACCCGCAGGGAATGCCGCCCTCCTGAACGTGACGGTCGCGCAGGCTTTCGAGGGCGGCTATGGCGAAGGCGCTAACACCACAGCGGTCCTCATCGTCCAGAACGATCGGATTGTCTCTGAAGAATATGCCGAAGGCTTTGGCATCGATACGCCGCAGCGCACCTGGTCAGTGGCCAAGAGCCTGGCCGGCACCGTGATCGGGGCGGCGGTGCAACGCGGCGAGATTGACGTCAGCGCGCCCGCTGCCATCGCCAACTGGCAGGTCGCGGGTGATCCCCGACAGGCCATCACCACGGACAACCTGATGCGCATGGCCTCGGGCCTGACCAGCGACACGGCGGGCAACCGCACCGACGCCCTGTATTTCGGCGGCACCACCGTCGATGAACAGGTGCCCGGCTGGCCGTTGCTGGCCAATCCCGGAACGCGCTTCCGCTATGCCAACAACGACATCCTGCTGGCAGTGCTCGGCCTGGCCCCGACCTTCGCCGATCATCCGCCGTCTGAACTGTTCGACCGGCTGGGCATGTACGACACGGTGGCCGAGACCGACTGGCGCGGCAACTACATCCTGTCGAGCCAGGTCTGGTCCACCGCCCGCGATCTGGCCCGCTTCGGCCAGCTGTATCTGAATGACGGGATGCAGGACGGGCAGCGGGTCCTGCCCGAGGGCTGGCTGGCCTATGTCTCGCGCCCGTCCGGGCCACAGCCCGACGGGGATTTTGGCTATGGCGCGACCTTCTGGCTGATGAACCACTCCGAGGGCGTGCCCGCCGACACCATCGCCGCCTTCGGCAACCGCGGCCAGTATGTGGTGATCGTGCCCAGCCGGGGGATTGTCATCGTCCGTCGCGGCGAGGACCCGGCCGGCAACCGCTTCGACATCGCCGCCTTCACCCGCGACGTTCTCCCCACCCTCGACTAGACGCGCGCGGCAGGCCTTGAGCCGGGCGCGGGCATCGCTATAAGACGGCGCATCGACTCCTCTGTCCGGACGCTTCCCATGGCCGATCCCCGCAAGCCCTCCGCCGCCCGCGCCTATGTGCACGGCTCCCAGGCGATCGATGAGCAGAAGTCGACCTTTGGTCTCTTCGTCACCCTGGCGAAATGGGGCTCGCTGGTCTTTGCCGCCCTGGTCACGCTGCTGACCCTGTGGTTCCAGCCGGGTGGCAGCGCGATCACCGGGTTCATCACGGCGGGCGTCGTGTTGGTCGTCGGCTGGTTCTTCCTGCGCTCCAAACCCTCCGCCCACTGAATCTACCGAACCTGTCAGCCCCGACTTGTCATGCCTCGGGTGATCGTACAGGGTTTCGTCGAGCTGAATCCCGCTCAGATTGCAGGCGTTTCTGTCGATAGACGGAACCTTGGCTTTAGCTCGCGCCTTTAGGGGCGGAACGGGAGTCGCGCTTGCTCAAAGGTATCACGTCAGTTCAGCGCGCCCTGCTGGTTTTCGCTGCGGCGCTGACCTTGCCGACGATCATCCTGTTCGCGCTGTCGCTGACGATGGCGCTGACGCGTCAGAGCGAACGCGTCGAGGGGCGCGCTGCGGAATCGGTGCAGCAGACCCTTGCCGATATCGACGCCCAACTCCTGTCCGACCGCAATGCCCTGCGCGTGCTGACGACAGCCAATGCGCTGCAACGGGGCGATCTGACCAGCTTCCGCAATCGCGCCCTGCAGGCGGTGAACCTGCTGCCCGGCTGGAAGGGTGTTCTGGTCACAGAGGTCGATGGTGCCGTTCTGATGGATACGGGGGTTCCATCGCTGCCCCTGAGACCGCTGCCCCGGCCGACGGCATCGGTGTGGCGCGATGGCGCGCCCTGTCCCTGCATCGCCATTTCCGAGCCGATTCCCGGTCGGCGCGGCCAGTACCTGATCGCGCTGATTGATCCAGGGCAGTTCCAGACTCTGCTGATGAAGGGGATGGAGCCGGGACAGGTCGCCGCCATCGTCGACCGCCAGGGTCGGTTCGCCGCTCGCTCGCTCGACTATGCCGACCGGGTCGGAAAGCCGGCCACCATCTATGTCCGTCGTGCGGTCGATCGCGGCGGGGCGGGCACCTATGAGGGGGTCACCTACGAGGGGCTGGTGAACTACACCTCCTACCGGGTTTCGCCTGAAACCGGCTGGTCGGTCCATGTGGCGGTCAACCGCAATGTGCTGGATTCGCCGCGGTTGTGGCGCTTCGTCGCCATCGTCGGCGGGGCCTTGCTGCCGCTGCTGGTCGCCGGTGTGCTGATCGTCTGGGCCCTCCGCGACATCACCCTGCGCCGGCGCGAGGCCCAGATGATGTTTGATCGGCAGCGGACCGGGGCCATCGGTCAGTTCGCCAGTACCGTGGCCCATGATTTCAACAACCTCCTGACGGTCATTCTCGTCAATCTGGAGCGTATCGAGACCCGGGCCGAGACCCCGCAGATCAAGCAGGCGGCGGGTCGCGGGCTCGAGGCGGCGCGGCGTGGGTCGCGGCTGGTCAACCAACTGCTGGCCTTCGCCCGCGACGGCGGGGCCGAGCTGACGGTGGTGGATGTCGCCGTCGCCACCCGCGGGATGAGCGACCTGTTGCGTCAGTCGGCGGGCGGCGGCGTCCGCGTCGAGGTGTCCACGGACGACGAACCGATGCCGGTGACGCTGAACCAGGATCAGTTCGAGGTGGCGCTGGTCAATCTGGTTATCAATGCCCGCGATGCGATGGACGGTTCCGGCACCGTCAACGTCCGGGTCGATGCCGTCGGAGACGAGGCGGTCGTCACGGTCACCGACACAGGGCCGGGTATCGACGAGTCGACCCGCGACCGGCTGTTTGAAGCCTTCTTCACCACCAAGGCCGAGCAGCAGGGCACGGGCCTGGGCCTGGCCCAGGTCGCAGGCATGGCCCATCAGGCGCGCGGCACGGTCACTGTTCGCAACCGCCCGACCGGCGGGGCCGTGTTCGAGATCCATCTGCCGCTGGAGCGCCGGGCCGAACCGCGCGACGATGACGCCCCGGTCTGATCGGGACGGGGACGATAGCGCGTCTTTGACGCATGCTTGCGGTTGGGCCTAACGTCGTCAGGTTCAGTCTGAACAGGGGAGATTCGCTTGGCCATCGCCATTGCTGTGACGCGCGAACGCCGGGAAGGCGAGACCCGCTGCGCCCTGACACCGGAGACGGCGAAGAAGCTGATCGCCCTCGGTGCGACCGTGACGGTCGAGGCCGGCACCGGAGCCGGCTCGTCCATTCCTGACGCCGACTATGTCGAGGCCGGGGTCACCGTGGCCAAGGACACCAAGGCGGTGCTGGACCGGGCCGACATCCTGCTGAAGGTGCGCGGCCCCACGGCCCAGGAAACCAGCGCGATGAAGCCGGGCACCATCGTCGTCGCCATGCTGGACGCCTTCCGCGACAAGGAGACGGTGGCGGCCATGGCCGGGGCCAATCTGACGTCGTTCGCCATGGAATTTGTGCCGCGGATCAGCCGCGCCCAGGTGATGGACGCCCTGTCGTCCCAGGCCAATCTGGCCGGTTATCGCGCCGTGATCGAGGCGGCCTATGCCTACGGCAAGGGCTTTCCGATGATGATGACGGCGGCGGGCACGGTCGCTCCGGCCAAGGTCTTCATCATGGGCGTCGGCGTCGCCGGGCTTCAGGCCATCGCCACGGCGCGTCGTCTGGGGGCGGTGGTCACCGCCACCGACGTGCGACCGGCGACCAAGGAACAGGTCGAAAGCCTCGGAGCCAAATTCCTCGCCGTCGAGGATGAGGAGTTCAAGAACGCCCAGACCGCCGGCGGCTATGCCAAGCCGATGTCGGCCGAGTATCAGGCCAAACAGGCGATCCTGACCGGCGAACACATCAGGAAGCAGGACATCGTCATCACCACGGCCCTGATCCCCGGCCGCGCGGCCCCGGTGCTGGTCACCGCCGAACAGGTGGCGACGATGAAGCCGGGCTCGGTGCTGATCGACCTGGCCGTCGAGGCCGGCGGCAATGTCGAGGGGGCCAAGGCCGGAGAGGTGGTCACCACGTCGAATGGCGCGCGCATCGTCGGCTATACCAACCTGCCCGGCCGCATCGCCGCCGACGCCAGCGCCCTGTACGCCAAGAACCTGCTGGCCTTCACCGGCCTGCTGATCAAGGACGGGGCCCTGAACCTCGACCTCGAGGACGAGATTCTCAAGGCCGCCGTCGTCACCCACGGCGGGGCCGTGGTGCATGAAGGGGTGCGGGGATGATCCGGCGTTTCCTCAAAGGTCTCGGTCTGTTTTTGATCGTCGCCGCCCCCTGCTGGGGTCTGTTCGCGGTCGTCTTCACCATCGCAACTGGGGGGTGGCCTGAGTCCGCTCAGGCCCTCGGAGCCGTGCTGGACAGCGTGTTCAGAAACGTCATTCCCACGATCGTTGCAGGCGGTGGATTGTGGCTCCTTGCGAGCATTGATGAACGTCTGGAGCAGAGAGCCTGACATGGAACACGTCGACCCCACCGTCTTTCGTCTGGCCATCTTCGTGCTGGCGATCTTCGTCGGCTATTACGTCGTCTGGAGCGTCACGCCGGCCCTGCACACGCCGTTGATGGCGGTGACCAATGCCATCTCCAGCGTCATCATCGTCGGCGGCCTGATCGCCGCGGCCTCGGTGTCGGGTGATGTGTCCGGTCCCAATGCCGTCATCGCCAAGGGGGCGGGGGTCGTGGCCGTGACTCTAGCCAGCGTCAACATCTTCGGCGGCTTCATGGTGACCCGGCGCATGCTGGCCATGTACCGCAAGAAGGAGAAGCCCAAGGCATGACGACGGCGATGATCTTCACCGCCTTGATACCGGTCGCCGTGGCCCTGGCCCTCGGTGCCGCGCTGCTCGGTGCCCGGCTGGAGCCGACGCTGCGCACGCGGGTCGAGCGTGTGGTGGCCGCGATCGTCTATCCGCTGTTCGCGGCCTTCTGGATCTGGCGGGCGCTGATCTATCTGGATGACGACAATCTGCTGATGGCCTGTGTGATGGCCGTACTTGCCGGCTTCTTCGCGGTCGAGGGCGTCAAGGCCTTCCGGCGCGGGCGGGTGATCGCCTCGCGGCAGTCGGTGCCGTCGTGATCTTCGACCTGCATCTGTTCGCGACGATTGTCTCGTGGGTCGCCACGGGGGCGGGATTTGCCCTGTTCATCTGGAGCTTCGTGCGCGAGAGCGACGCCATCCGTCGGCTGCGCTTCCAGGATTTCGCCGTGGTGCTGATGTTCGGCTCGGTGCTGCTGCGGGTCGTGGCCCAGACGCGGCCGATGACGGTCTTCGACTGGGCCTGGGTTGTGCTGTCGCCGATATTCATCGCTGCGGCCCTGTGGCGGCTGGACCGGACCAGTGACCTGCCGGGATCCGGCAAGCGATGAGCGCCCGGGTCGCCGCGGCCGCTGCCGCCATATTCGTCCTCAGCCTGGCAGGTAGTGCCTCGGCCCAGACCGATGTGGGCACCGTGCATGCGGCCGGTCTGCCATGGTCGGTGGCCGCGCCCGGCGGGGCCAGCTGGTCGCTGGTCTGCCGCTTCTCGCCGGTGACGATGGAAATGAACAACTACGACCGGAAGCACTGGGCCAATGGCCTGACCCGCGGCGGCCAAGGGGCCATGCGCGGACGGCTGCCGGTCGACAACGGCTGGTGCATCCTGACCAAGACGGCCGGCTCCGGTTCCGTGGCCATCGCCATGGTCAAGAACGGCGAGGCCCGCGCGCAGGCCACCAACGATACCGCGCGCCCGGCCCGCGTCGGCTTCGTCTAGATGAACATTATGAGGGGGACGCCATGAATGCATCCATCGCGGCTCTGGCCTATCTGGCCGCCGGCGTACTGTTCATTATCAGCCTGCGTGGGCTGTCCAGTCCCGAGACCAGCCGGCGCGGCAACATGTTCGGCATGGTCGGCATGGCTCTGGCCATCGGTGTGACCCTGCTGACGCTTGGCACGTCCGGGGCGCTGGATCCCCTGACCCTGACCCTGCTGGCCGGCGGCGTCATCGTCGGCGGCGGCGTCGGGGCCCTGATCGCGCAAAAGGTCGCCATGACCCAGATGCCGCAGCTGGTCGCCGCCTTCCACTCGCTGGTCGGCATGGCTGCCTGTCTTGTGGCCATCGGGGCCGTCTATGCGCCCGAAGCCTTCGGCATCTCGAACGGTCTGGGCGGCATCAAGACCCTGTCGATCGTCGAGCTGTCGCTGGGCGTGGCCATCGGGGCCATCACCTTCACCGGCTCGGTCATCGCCTTCGCCAAGCTGAACGGCAATATGAGCGGCACCCCGATCATCCTGCCCGCGCGGCATCTGATCAATATCGGCCTGGCCCTAGCCCTGGTCTTCCTGATCGGCATCCTGATCGGTACCGGCGGCGGTGCGGTCTGGGCATTCTGGGGCGTGTTCGTCATCGCCCTGATCCTCGGCGCGACGCTGATCATCCCTATCGGCGGGGCCGACATGCCGGTGGTGGTGTCGATGCTCAATTCCTACTCCGGCTGGGCCGCGGCGGCGCTGGGCTTCACGCTCGAGAACATCGCCCTGATCATCACCGGGGCGCTGGTCGGTAGCTCGGGCGCGATCCTCAGCTACATCATGTGCAAGGCGATGAACCGCAGCTTCATCAGCGTCATCCTGGGCGGGTTCGGCGGCGACGCGGGCCCGGCGGGGGCCGAGGGCGCGGCCGAGACCCGGCCGGTCAAACAGGGCAGCGCCGAAGACGCCGCCTTCATCATGAAGAACGCCTCCAAGGTCATCATCGTGCCCGGCTATGGCATGGCCGTGGCCCAGGCCCAGCATGCTCTGAGAGAGATGGCCGACAAGCTGAAGGAGGAGGGGGTCGAGGTGAAATACGCCATCCACCCCGTCGCCGGCCGCATGCCCGGCCACATGAATGTGCTGCTGGCTGAAGCCAATGTCCCCTATGACGAGGTGTTCGAGCTGGACGACATCAACAGCGAGTTCAGCTCGTGCGACGTGGCCTTCGTCATCGGTGCCAACGACGTCACCAACCCCGCCGCCAAGACTGACCCGCAGAGCCCGATCTTCGGCATGCCGGTGCTGGACGTCGACAAGGCCGGCACCGTGCTGTTCATCAAGCGCGGCATGAGCTCGGGCTATGCCGGGGTCGAGAACGAACTGTTCTTCCGCGACAACACCATGATGCTGTTCTCGGACGCCAAGAAGATGGTCGAGGGGATCGTGAAGGCGCTTTAGTCGTTAGCGTCGAACGTCTCGCTGCAGGTCGCGACCGTTTTTACATCACCGATTTTGCAGGCGCGGCCGCATTCGAACGTTGGGGTGCCGCTGCTGCCTTCGTCGATCATGGAACGCCGACCGGGGTCGTAGAGGTGAGATTGAACGGCTTCCTTGCCCGCGAATCTGCACATCTCCTTATTGAATCCCGGGGTGACGACTGCGAATCCGCCTGAGCCTCCGGGGTAAACGAAGAGCGTCCAATCCCGTGCTTCACCGCAGGAGCCGGTGAACAGCAATAGGAAGGTGCAGCCTAATGCGAGGGCGAGCTTCACGCCGCCGCCGTCTCGACCTTCAATACACCCGCCGCCGCCATGTCGGCGTGAAGCGCCTCCGGGCTCCAGTCGAAGCCGTTAGGCCAGGTGAGGCCTCCGAACTCGACAAACACGCGGTTGAAGAAGGCGGGGTCCTTGAACGGCTCCACCATCGGGCCGGTTTCGCGGATGGCGAGCTCCGAGAAGTCCCATTCGCCGGCGGTGCCGTCGCTGAACCACAGTTTCAGCCGATAGTCGCCAAGTCGCAGTACCCGGATGACGTGAACGATGTCGGTCACTGGGGCGTATCGAGGCCCGGTATCCGTTCCAGCGGTTTCCTCGAACCCGGGCGCGCGGCCCGCCAGTTCGTCATCAGAGCGTCCCGATTGATTTCCGTCCATTGCTTCACCAGTCGTTGGGCACCCTTCGAAAGGCGACCGTGCATGATCTCTCCGTCCGCGATCCCGACCTGCGCCTCGTTGTCCTGCTCGTAGGCGTGAAAATGCGGCGGCGGGTGGTCGTTGAACCACATTCGTATCGCTATACCATAGAACCATGAGATCGTCGGCATAACACAACCATAGCATGTGGTAGCGGTACCTGGCAGTACACAACGTGATCACCTGGTTCGAGGGGCCGATGGCGGGGCTGTTTCCGGGTGATCCCCGCTGCGTCAGTCTGGCCACCGATTGCGACACTGCGTCCGGCCCCGTCGCGGCGTTTCGCGCGTTAGAAGGGGTGAGCGCCGGCCCATTGCGGCTCGGGCGCCGGAAAGCCTGCCCCCATGGTCAACAAGATTCTCGCCCCCGACGCCCGCGCCCTCGACGAGGAGAAGGACGCCGAACCGGTGATCCACCATGAACCCAACGGATTCTCGGACCGGTTCGCCCTCGGCTTCACCCGACTGCTGCGCTTCTGCGCCGACACCTTTTTTGCCAAACGTTACGGCCACCGCGCCATCGTGCTGGAGACCGTGGCGGCCGTGCCCGGCATGGTCGGGGCGACACTGCAGCATCTGCGCTGCCTGCGGGAAATGAAGGACGACGAGGGCTGGATCCGCACCCTGATGGAGGAGGCGGAGAATGAGCGGATGCACCTGATGACCTTCATCCAGGTGGCCCAGCCGACCTGGTTCGAACGGCTGGTGGTCCAGCTGGCCCAGGCCGTCTTCTACATCGGTTTCTTCCTGCTCTATCTGATCTCCTCGCGCACGGCGCACCGGGTCGTCGGCTATTTCGAGGAAGAGGCCGTGATCAGCTACACCCTGTATCTGAAAGAGATCGATGAGGGCCGCTCGCCCAACGTCCCCGCACCGGACATCGCCATCCACTACTGGAAGCTGCCGGCCGATGCGACGCTGCGCGACGTGGTCCTGCTGGTGCGGGCCGACGAGGCGCATCACCGCGACGTCAACCACGGCTTCGCCAGCACATTGGCCGGGAAGCCGGACAATGTGAAGTCGGCCGCCGCCTATCCGCCGCATGCCACGGAGCTGCGCGGCACCGCCTGAGGGGCGGCCTGTGAAGCCGTGTCCCGAATGACCGGGACCGGCTGTCTCCGGGTGAGGCGCGCGCTAGTGTGTGGCCCCGCTGCCCGGATCCGATTCGCCCCATGATGACTGCCGCCGAAATCATCGCCCTGCTGGAACTGACGCCGCATCCTGGGGGCGGGCATCATCGCGAGATATTTCGTGACCCGCGCGAGGTCGACGGTCTGTCCATGGGGGTGACCGCCTATCTGCTGCTGGCGGCGGGCGAGGTGTCGGCCTGGCACCGGGTCGCGGCGACCGAGCTCTGGCAGTATTACGACGGGGCACCGCTGGAACTGCAGATCGCCGGGGCGGTGACGGTCACAGCCACCGTCGGGCCCGGCCTGACCGGCGACCAGCAGCCGCAGCTGGCGGTGCCGACCGGGGCGTGGCGCACCGCGCGCAGTCTGGGACCCTGGACCCTGATCGGCACCACCGTGGCCCCGGGGCTGGATCTGGGCGGGGCTTTCGAGCTGGCGCCGGAAGACTGGTCGCCGGTCTGAGCTGTTTCCCCGCGCCCCGATCGGCGGCACACTGGCGTCCGGTAACCCGACTGGAGCCTGCATGGCCGACGCCCCCAAGACCGTTCCCACCGATGCCAGCGTCGCCGATTTCATCGCCGCCGTGCCCGACGCACGCCGCCGGGCCGAGGCGGAAACCGTGTGTAATATGCTGGAACAGGTCAGCGGTCAGTCGCCGGTGATGTGGGGCCCGTCGATCGTCGGCTTCGGCAGCTATCGCTACGTCTATGCCAGCGGGCGCGAAGGGATCTGGCCGATCATCGGTTTCTCGCCGCGCAAAACGGCCCTGACGCTCTATATCGTGCCCGGATTCAACGAGCGCCCCGACCTGATGGCGCGGTTGGGCAAGCTCAAGTCCAGCGTGTCCTGCCTCTACATCCCGCGACTGGACGCGGTGGATGCCGGGGCGCTGCGCGACCTGTGTGTGGTCTGTCGAGACGATGCGCGACCGTTATCCGGCCTGACGGGCCCGACCCCGGATCACCGGGGCCGGGCCGACGTCATCAGCTGCGCGGAGCCTTGCTCTTGTAGGGCTTTGCCGGCGGCTTGCCGCGGGCGTCCTTGGGGGCCCAGGGACGGTCGCCGCCCTTGGGCTTGCCCTTCCAGGCCTGATCACCGGCAGCAGCAGGTGCAGCGGCGTCGGATTTCGGGGCCCAGGCCTTCTTCTCGCCGGACGGAGCCGGCTTGCCGCCGTCGGTCTTCTTGACCCACGGCTTCTTCTCGCCTGCGCCCATGTCGACGCGACCGGCCCACGGCTGCTTCTCGCCCGTGGCCGGAGCCTCGCGCTTGACCCAGGGCTTCTTCTCGCCGGTCGGGGCCGCGTTGTCGCGTTTCACCCACGGCTTCTTCTCGCCGTCGGCCGGAGCCTCACGCTTGACCCAGGGCTTTTTTTCACCGGCAGGGGCGGCATTGTCGCGTTTGACCCACGGCTTCTTGTCACCGTCAGCCGGGGCGTCGCGCTTGACCCAGGGCTTCTTCTCGCCGCCGTCGGCCTTGCCTTCATAGGGCTTGCCGCCCGGACGCGGACGACGCTCGGCCGGCTCGCGCGGGCCGGGGGCCACGGCGGTCTCGATCTTGACCCCGTCCTCGAGGCCCGTGGCGATGGCGGCGAGGAATTTGGCCTCGGCCTCCTTGGTGATCTCGAACTTGGTTTCGCGGTCGAAGATGCGGATCGATCCGATATCGCGCTTGGTCACATGCCCCAGACGGCAGATGGTCGGCATCAGCCATTTCGGGTCGGCATTCTTGTCGCGACCGACATTGATGCGGAACCACGACATGTCGCCGCCCCGGGCGAAGTCCGTATAGGGCATGTCGGGCTGGCCCTTGTCGTTCACTCCGGCCTTCTGCTGGCGCTTCATCCGCTCGTCGTCATAGACGTCTTCCGGGGCCGGCAGCTTCTGCTGGTACAGACGGATCAGGGCGGCGGCGATCTGCTCGGGCGAGCTGGTCTCCAGCAGCTGCTTGCCCATGGCCAGCATCGCCTCGTCCTCGACCGGGGCGATCAGCACCGGATCGGCCAGCATGCGCTCGCGGTCCTTGGCGACGATCATCTCGGCGCTGGGCGGGCCCGACCATTCGGCAGTGATCGAGGCCGAGTTGAGCATGATCTCGACCTTGCGTCGGCGCGTGTAGCTGACCAGCAGGACGGAGACGCCCTTCTTGCCGGCGCGACCGGTACGGCCCGAGCGGTGCAGCAGGCCGGCCTTGTTGACCGGGATCTCGGCGTGGATGACCAGACCGAGGTCGGGCAGGTCCAGACCGCGGGCGGCGACGTCGGTGGCGACGCAGACGCGGGCATGGCCGTCACGCAGCGCCTGCAGCGCTTCGGACCGCTGGCTCTGGGTCAGTTCGCCGGACAGGCCGACGACCGAGAAGCCGCGCTCGCGCAGGGACGAGGTCAGGTGTTTGACGCGCTCGCGCGTGTTGGCGAACACCAGTGCCCCGGGGGCCTCGAAATAGCGCAGCACATTGACGACCGCGAGCTCGACTTCATTGGGGGCGACGCGAATGGCCTTGTATTCGATGTCGGCGTGCGAGGCATTGCCGGCGACCGTATCGATCCGCAGCGCGTCCTTCTGATAGGTCTTGGCCAGCTGCACGATGTCGCGCGCCAGAGTCGCCGAGAACATCAGGGTGCGGCGCTCTGCCGGGGCCGTCTCGAGGATGAAGGTCAGGTCTTCGTGGAAGCCCATGTCCAGCATCTCGTCGGCCTCATCCAGCACCACGGCCTTCAGGGTGGTCAGGTCCAGCGAGCCGCGCTCGAGATGGTCGCGCAGGCGGCCGGGGGTGCCGACGACGATGTGGCAGCCGCGGTTCAGCGCCTGGCGTTCGACCTTGGGGTCCATGCCGCCGACGCAGGAGACGATGCGTGCCCCGGTCTGGGCATACAGCCACTGCAGTTCCTTGGAGACCTGCAGGGCCAGTTCGCGGGTCGGGGCGATGACCAGCGCAACCGGTGCGCCGTATTCGGAGAATCGTTCGGCACCGCCCAGCAGGGTGTGGGCCAGGGCCAGGCCGAAGGCGACGGTCTTGCCTGAACCGGTCTGGGCCGAGACCAGCAGGTCACGGCCGCTGCCGTCCTCATTGGGACCGGCTTCCAGAACGGCCGACTGGACAGGTGTGGGCTCGGCGTAGCCGCGTTCGGCGAGGGCGCGATCGAGGGCGGGGTGGCTGGCGGGGAAGGGCATACAAATTCCGTAGGGCGCCGGGGCGACAGGAGCCAGCCAGAGGGCGGGCGAACAGGGGGCGCGGGGGCGGCCGTGTGCGGCAAGAACAAGGCCGAATGGTGGTGCGAGCGACTCCTGTCGGTCGATTCCTGTTATGTGAGGGTTAATAGTCGCGGCCAAGCTTCGGATGGGGGCCGGTTTTCTCACGGGGGTAGTATGTTCAGAACCATTCTCTTCGCCACGTCCGCCCTGGTCGTCATGACCTCGCCGTTCGTGGCCCACGCCCAGGAGCGACTGCATACGGGCAGCGAGGTGACGGGGACGCTGCGATCCGACGACGACCGACTGGACAGCGGGGAATACCGGGACCTGTTCGAATTCCATGGCCGGGCCGGCCAGCAGATCGGCCTGCGCCTGAGCTCCGATGATTTCGACCCCTATCTGATGGTGCGCGGTCCGGAAGGATTCTCCGAGGACAACGACGACGCCTCGGACTCGGATCAGACGGCCCTGCTGAACCTGCGCCTGCCGCGGGACGGTGCCTACAACATCACGGCCACCAGCTATGCGAGCGGCGAGCGGGGAACCTATCGCTTGAGCCTGATCGACGGAGCGTTCGCCGGCGGACAGACCGGCGGAGGCCAGGCTGCGACGGACGGGATGCTGACGACCGGATCCCGGCGCGGGGAGCTGGCGCGGGGGGACCAGACCCTGTCCACCGGCGAGTTTGTCGATCGCTACGCCCTGCCGGTGCGGCGCGGCCAGACCTATGAGCTGAGCCTCAGCGCCGATGGTTTCGATCCCTATCTTCTGGTGCGCGGGCCCGGGGGGTTGAGCGAGGACAATGACGACGATCCGGCCCGGCGCGGCACGCGCGACAGCCGTATCCGCTTCACCGCCCCGGCGGATGGCGAGGCCACGGTGGCGGCGACCAGCTATGCTGCCGGAGAGACCGGGGCCTATGTGCTGAATCTCGACGGCCGCGGGACGCGCCCCGCAGTGGCCCGGGCCGCTCCGGAGACCACGTCGCTGCGCCTCGGCGAAACCCGCGATGGCTGGCTGACCCCCACGGACAGCCGGCTGGAGAGCGGCGAATATATCAATACCTTCGTCTTCGACGGGCGGCGCGGCCAGAGGCTGGACCTGCGCCTGACCTCGGGGGATTTCGACCCCTATCTGGCCATCAGCGGCCCGAATGAGTTTTCGGCCTTCAACGATGATGCAGACGGGGGCACGGACAGCCGGTTGCGCGTGACCTTGCCGGCTGATGGTCCGTACCGGATCACGGCCACCAGCTATGCCGCCGGAGAAATGGGCCCTTACCAACTGTCGGTCCAGGCTGACACAGGGCCGACCCGGGCCGAGCCGGCGTCGCGCGCGGACGAGCAGGCGAGCGCGGGTGGCCGGATCACGGTAGGCCAGACCGTAGCCGGTACCCTGGGCAGCGGCGACGAGACCCTCGACAGCGGTGAATATGTCGACACCTACAGCTTTGCCGGTCGACGCGGGCAGCGGGTCGCGGTCGAACTGACATCGTCCGCTTTCGACGCCTACACAATCCTGCGTGCCCCCTCAGGCGAGCAGACCGACAACGATGACGGTGAGGACGGCACTGACAGCCGGCTCGACACCGTTCTGTCCGAGGACGGTGACTATGAGGTGATGGTTACCTCCTATGCGGCGGGTGAAACCGGCTCCTATCGCTTCAGCGTCAGCCCCAGTCTGGGGTCGCCGCGTCAGGCGGCGGTCCAGTCCGGCGCGCGGGTGTTCGCGATCATCGTCGGGGTGTCCGACTATGGCGGTCGCCAGAACGACCTGCCCTATACCGACGAGGACGCCCTCAAACTGGCCGAGGTCCTGCAGCGGGAAGGGGTGTTGAACAGTTCCAGCGTCGTCCTGACCAATGCCCAGGCCACGGTCGGCAGCGTGCGCTCGGCCTTTGCCCGGGTCGCGGCCGAGGCCGGACCCGACGACATGTTCCTGTTCTTCTTCTCCGGTCACGGCGATCAGAGCGACACCGCGGTCAGCCGCCTCGAGCCGGACGGCCGCAGCGAATCCATCGTGCTGCGTGACGGCCAGATCGACGACGTCGAGATGTCGCGCCTGTTCGGCAGCCTGAATACGCGGCTGGCGCTGCTGGTGCTGGATTCCTGCTATTCGGGCGGCTTCGCGCGCAACGTCGTGGACCGGCCGGGCGTCATGGGTCTGTTCAGCTCGGAAGAGGATCTGACCAGCGCCGTGGCCGACAAGTTCCGCGCCGGTGGCTATCTGTCCCACTTCCTGCGCGCCGGCATGGCCGGGGCGGCGGACGGTGACGGCGACCGGCTGGTCACGGCCGGCGAACTGGCCACCTATCTGCGCCGCCAGTTCCGTACCGAGGTCGAGAATGTCGAGGCCGAGACGGCCGACGGTCAGCGCAACTACCAGAATCTGGTCATCGACCGCGGCGGCGTCCAGGTTGACGACGTCATCCTGCGACTGGCGTCGGCGGGCAGTGCGGTCGGCGCGCGCTGAGGGCGGGGACCGGCGCGGGCGGCGGGACCCCCTGCCGCCCTCCCGCGTCTGGCGGCTCTAGCCGTCGATGAGGGTCTGCAGGGTCGTCGCCATCCGCTCGACCATGCGTTCGCATTCCTCGGGGGTCAGGGCATAGCCGCCGGTGATGTCGCGGCTGATCGCCATGCCCATGATGAAGCCGGCCGCGAGGCGGGCCTTGATCGCGCCGTCCGGACCGCCGACCCATTCGGAAAACGGGCCGTAGAACCGGGTGTTGGCGATGCGCTGAACCACTTCCATCGCCTTGGTCGACGAGACCGAGCGCAGGAAGACCATCAGCCCTTTCAGCTTGGTATCGCTCTTGGGTTCAAAGACCACGTCCCGGGCCACGCGAGCGCCGAAGGTGGCGCGATCGCCGCTCATCAGTTCGTCGGCCTTGTCGCAGCTGTCGATGACCGTTTCGAACAGTTCATCCTTGGAGCCGAAATAGCGGGACACCAGGGCGGCATCGACTCCGACGTCGCCGGCGATGTCGCGCAGGCCGACGTCATCGTAGCTTTCACGGGCGAAGCGCTCGAGCGCGGCGTCCAGAATGGCAGTGCGGGTTGCCTCGGCATTCCGCGGCCTGGGCCCGGCGGTACATAACAATTTGTGATCTCCAAAAAGGCCCCACGCCGGTTATGGCTTTGTCATCAGGCGTTGACAAGCGTCGCGACGCTCACCATTAAGTCAGCGAGCGTTGACTAGCGGTTTCTCCCCAGGCCCGCCCGTCGACCGAGACAGGGATTTCTCACAATGCGCACCGTCAAGATCGTGGTTGCGTCCGTCTTGATGGCGGGCGTCCTGCAAAGCTGCACCCCTCGTAGCGAGGCCCAGACGCCGCCGGAGCCGGCCGTAACCGTGGCCGTTCCCCTGGTGCGTCAGGTGCAGGACTGGGACGAGTTCACCGGGCGGTTCGAGGCGACCCGGGCAGTCGACGTTCGGGCGCGGGTCGGTGGCTATGTCACGGCCGTGCATTTTCGCGACGGGGCCCAGGTCCGTCAGGGACAGTTGCTGTTCACCCTTGATCCGCGTCCGGCCCAGGCGGCCCTGGCGGCGGCCCGGGCCTCGCTGGCCCAGGCCCAGGCGCAACTGTCGCTGGCCCGCACCAATCTGACCCGCTCGGAAGGTCTGCTGGAGGCCCAGGCGGTCTCGCAGGCCGAGGTCGACACCCAGCGCGGGGCCCAACAGACGGCCGAGGCCAGTGTCGCTGCCGCCAATGCTGCGGTGCGCGCCCGCCAGCTGGACCTGGAATTCACCCGCGTCACCGCGCCGATATCCGGCCGGGTTTCGGACCGTCGTATCGACCCGGGCAATCTGGTCGGCGGCGGGTCCTCGGCGGCCGATGTGCTGACGACCATCGTCGCCAGCGGCCCCATTCACTTCATCTTTGACGCCTCCGAGGCGGTGCTGCTGAAATACCAGCGCCAGACGCGCCAGGGCGTGGCCCCGGTCCGGTTGCGGTTGCAGGATGAAGCCGGCTTCACCCGCAGCGGTACGCTGGACTTCACCGACAATGCGGTCGACACGGCCTCGGGCGTGATCCGCCTGCGGGCGGTGGTGCCCAATGTCGACGGCTTTCTGAAGCCCGGCATGTTCGGACAGGCGCGTCTGGCCGGAGCCGGCACCTATCAGGCCATGCTGGTGCCCGACGCCGCCATCGCCACCGATCAGGCGCGACGCATCGTCTATGTGGTCGCCGCGGACGGGACGGTTGCGCCCAAACCGGTGCAGCTGGGGCCGATCGTCGAGGGCCTGCGCGTCGTCCGCTCCGGCCTGACCGCCACTGACCGCGTCATCATCGCCGGGGTCCAGCGCATCCAGCAGCCGGGCATGAAGGTTCAGGCGCGCGTCGGTCAGATCACCGCCGTCGCCGGTGCCCCGGCCGGGCAGCCGGTCACCCGGATGGCTCCCGCCTCCAGCGCCACCTTCGCCAACAGCCTCTCTGCCGGCGACTGAGCCTCATGAACATTTCACGCTTCTTCATCGACCGGCCGATCTTCGCGGCCGTGATCGCGGTGTTCATCACCCTGATGGGGGTGTTCGCCTATCCGCTGCTGCCGCTGTCGCAGTATCCGGAGATCGCGCCGCCGACGATCACCATCAACACCGCCTATCCGGGGGCCTCAGCCGAGACCGTGGCCGAGACCGTGGCCGCGCCGATCGAGCAGGAGGTCAACGGCGTCGAGGGCATGCTGTACCTGTCGTCCTCGTCCACCTCCGATGGGACGGTCTCGGTCACCGTAACCTTCAACCCGGGCACCGACCTGGATGCGGCCCAGGTGCTGGTCCAGAACCGGGTCGCCCTGGCCGAGCCCCGTCTGCCGGAACAGGTTCGTCAGATCGGCGTGACCGTGAACAAGCAGGAAAGCGGCTTCCTGATGATCCTGGGGCTGACGTCCCCGGACAAGTCGCTGGATAACGACTACGTCGGCAACTACGCCAACTCGACGCTGCGCGACCGCCTGTTGCGGCTCGAGGGCGTGGGCTCGGTCCAGGTCTTCGGTGGCGGCAACTATTCGATGCGGGTCTGGATCGACCCGGCCAAGGCCGCCGCGCGCAATCTGACCGGACCCGACATCGTCGCCGCCCTTCGCGCCCAGAACGTGCAGGCCGCCGCCGGGGCCATCGGCCAGCCGCCGTTCGATGCCAACGCCGCCGCCTTCCAGCTGCCGGTGCAGGTGCAGGGCCGTCTGTCCGACTCGGAGCAGTTCAACGACATCGTCATCAAGACCGATGCCGAAGGTCGCGTGACCCGTGTCCGCGACGTCGCGCGGGTCGTGCTGGGCGCGCAGGACTACGGCATCAAGGGTTTCTTCGATGGCGAGCAGGGGGTCGGCATCGCCATCATCCAGCAGCCGGGGGCCAACGCCCTGGGCACCGCTGACCGCGTGATGGCCGAGATCGAAGCGTTCAAGCCCGGCCTGCCCCAGGGCATGGATGTGTCGATCGCCTACAATCCGACCGAGTTCGTGGCGGCCTCGGTCGAGTCCGTGCAGCACACCCTGTTCGAAGCCGTGTTCCTCGTCGTGCTGGTGGTCATCATCTTCCTGCAGACCTGGCGGGCGGCGATCATCCCGATCGTGGCCATCCCGGTGGCGCTGGTGGCGACCTTCGCCGTCCAGCTGGCGCTGGGCTATTCGATCAACTCCCTGAGCCTGTTCGCCCTGGTGCTGGCGGTCGGCATCGTCGTCGATGACGCCATCGTCGTGGTCGAGAATGTGGAACGCTATATCCGCGAGGGGCTGACCCCGCGCGAGGCGGCCCACCGCTCCATGCAGGAGGTGTCGGGCGCGCTGATCTCGATCGGTCTGGTGCTGGTCTCGGTGTTCGTGCCGACGATGTTCGTGCCGGGCATCCCGGGCATCTTCTATCGCGAGTTCGCCATCGTCATCACCACGGCCTCGGTCGTGTCGTTGCTGGTGTCGCTGACGCTGTCGCCGGCCATGGCGGCTCTGCTGTTGAAGCCGCACAAGCCGCATGACGACGTGCGCAAGCCCGGCTTGCTGGGCGGCGGCGTCTACTACCTCGGCTACGCCGGGCGGAAGTTCAACGACGGCTTTGACTGGCTGGCCGACCGATACGGACGGTTGACGGTCCGGCTGATCCGCAAGGTCGGGCTGGTGCTCGCGGTCTATGGCGTCCTGCTGCTGGCGACCGGCTTCACCCTGTTCCAGACCCCGTCCGGCTTCATTCCGGAACAGGATCAGGGCTTCCTGATCGGCGTCGTCCAGCTGCCGCCCGGGGCCTCCCTGGACCGGACCGAGGCGGTGATGACCCGCGCCTCCAACATCATTCGCGAAACCGACGGCGTCGAGGGCATGGTCGCCTTCGCCGGTCTGGACGGCTCCAGCTTCTCGTTCGGCTCCAATGCCGCGACCATCTTCATCCGCCTCGACGCCTTCGAGGAACGCAAGTCGGCCGAACAGGCCGCCGCCGCCCTGGCCGGGGCCATCACCGGTGCCACCATGGGCATCGAGGACGCCAACATCTTCGTCATCGCCCCGCCCGCGGTTCAGGGTCTGGGCAACGGCAACGGCTTCCAGATGATGGTCCAGGACCGTTCCGGCGCGGGTTACCGCCCGCTGGAAGGGGCGACCTTCGCCATGATGGGCGCGGCCGCCCAGGCGCCCGATCAGGTGCAGCAGGTGTTCTCGACCTACAACACCGGTTCGCCGCGCATCGCTGCCGATATCGATCGCGACAAGGCGCTGATAATGGGGGTCCAGCCATCGGACGTGTTCAACACGCTCGGGGTCTATCTCGGTTCGGCCTACGTCAACGATTTCAACTATCTGGGCCGCACCTTCCGGGTGACAGCGCAGGCCGAGCCGACGGCGCGGGACGACATCGCCGACATCGCCAATCTGAAGACCCGCTCGGCCTCGGGGGCCATGGTGCCGATCGGGTCGGTCGCCAGCCTGCGCGAGGATTCCGGTCCGTCCCGCATCGTGCGCTACAATCTGTTCCCGGCCGCCGAGCTTCAGGGACAGGCCGCTCCGGGCGTCTCGTCCGGCGAGGCGCTGGCCTCCATGGAGCAACTGGCCGCGGCCACCTTGCCACCGGGCTTCTCGTACGAATGGACCGGTCTGGCCCTGCAGGAGAAACAGTCGTCCGGCGGCGCGACCATCGTCTTCATCATGGCCGTGGTGTTCGTCTTCCTGGTGCTGGCGGCCCAGTACGAGGCCTTCACCCTGCCGCTGGCGGTCGTGCTGATCGTGCCGATGTGCATCCTGGCCGCCATGGTCGGCATCAACCTGCGTGGTCTGGACAACAACATCCTGGTCCAGGTGGGGCTGGTGGTGCTGATCGCGCTGGCAGCCAAGAACGCCATCCTGATCGTCGAATTCGCCAAACAGGCCGAGGACGAGGGTCTGGACCGCTGGGACGCCGCCGTGCGCGCGGCCAAGACCCGCCTGCGGCCGATCCTGATGACCTCCTTCGCCTTCATCTTCGGCGTCATGCCCCTGATGCTGGCGACGGGACCCGGGGCCGAGATGCGCCAGTCCCTCGGCACGGCGGTCGTCGCCGGGATGATCGGGGTGACCTTCTTCGGCCTGATCTTCACCCCGGTCTTCTATGTCATCAGCCGCTGGATCGCGACGAAGATGCCGACCGGGCGGGGCAGGGCGCACGCGGCCCCTCCTGCAGACGATCATCCCGCCCTCGACCCGCCTCCAACCGCGAGCCCGTCCGTCACGGCCCGTCCGGGAGACCTCTGATGACCCTGTCCTTCGCTTTCCGAGTTCCGACCGCGACCGCCTTCGCCGCCCTGGCGCTGGCCTCGTGCGCGGTCGGGCCGAGGGCACCCGATGCCGTCCTCCCCCCTGCGGCGTCGGGTGCCTTCAAAGGGGCCGCTACCCCGGCCGTGACTTCCGATGCCGTGCGTGGCGACTGGTGGCGGCTCTATGCCGATCCGGTGCTGGATGACCTCGTCCGCGAGGCCCTGGCCAATAACAACCAACTCGAGGCCGCGGCCGCCAACCTGCGTCGTGTCCGGGCTGTGCTGGGCGAGGCGCGCACCGGACGCCTGCCGTCGACCACGACCAGTGCCGGCTACAATTACGGTCGGGCCTCGGCCGCGACGGTTCCGGGCGCTGCGCCCGGTCAGGCGCTGGACGAGACCGAGGTCTATGACGCCGGACTCGACGTCGCCTATGAGATTGATCTGTTCGGCCGGGTCGGATCGTCGATCCGCGCCGCCCGCGCCGATGCCGACTCCGCTGCGGCGGCGCTGGAGGTGGTGCGGGTCTCCGTCGCCGCCGAGACCGCACGCGCCTATGCCGACGCCTGTTCCGCCAATGCCCGTATCGCCGTGGCCGAACGGACCTTGGGCCTGCAGACCGAGACTGTCGGCCTGACCCAGCGCCTGCTGGACGGCGGCGTCGGCAACGGCCTCGACGTCGCCCGCGCCCGGGTGGTGCTGGAACAGACCCGGGCCAGCGTGCCGCCGCTGCGGGCCCTGCGCGAAGGTGCGGTGTTCCGTCTGGCCACCCTGACCGGACGCCCGCCGGCCGAGACTTCGACGGCCGCGCGTGACTGCGCCCGACCACCCGAACTGCTGCAGCCGATCCCGGTCGGTGACGGGGCCAGCCTGCTGGCGCGCCGTCCCGACGTGCGCCGGGCCGAGCGCGATCTGGCCGCCGCCGCCGCGCGCGTCAATGTCGCCACCGCCGACCTGTATCCGCGCATCAGCCTGGGCGGGTCGCTGGGCACGACGGCGGGGGCCGCTGGCGATCTGGGCGAGTCCGCCAATTTCCGCTTCGGTCTGGGCCCGTTGATCAGCTGGTCCTTCCCTAATGTCTTCGCCGCCCGGGCCCGGATCGCCCAGGCCGGGGCCGCCGCCGACGCGGCGCTGGCGACCTTTGACCAGACGGTGCTGGTGGCGTTGCAAGAGGCTGAAACAGCGCTGGCCGACTATGCCAACGAACTGGATCGGCGCAGCGCCCTGCAGGCGGCACGCACCCAGGCCGCCAATGCCGAACGCCTGTCGCGGCTGCGTTTCGACGCGGGGGCCGATAGTTTCCTGACTGTGCTGGACGCCCAGCGCACCCTGGCCGCCGCCGATGCCCAGCTGGCGCAGTCGGACGCCCAGGTGACCACCAACCAGATCACCCTGTTCAAGGTGCTGGCGGGGGGATGGTCCGGCGACGCCGGGGACGCTTTGAGGCCGTAAGGGGTCGTACCCTGTACGCCGGTGATCCGGCGCGCCGCGTGTCCAGCCTCAGGCGAGTTCGAGGAATTCACCCTCGGGATCATAGGCGGCGAAGCCCTTGATCTGGCCGGTGCGCACGGCCTCGACCATGATCTGCAGCGCCTGCTCGACCTTCTCTCCGTCCGGGGCCTGCCCGGCATGTCCGCCCAGGCTGGCGGCGAACACCACGCTCCACGGCGGACCGGCGCGCTGCGACTCCGCCACCAGGGCGGCGAAATCGGCCAGGTCGGCCGGGGCCTTGTCGACGCACATCTGCGGCGCCAGCGCGCCCCCCTTGCCGGCATGGAACAGGCGCGCCTGCTCGGGCGTGGCCCCGTCGGGCAATTCGGCCCCGGCAAAGACAAACAACAGCCGTTGCGGCTCGGACTGGGCGACGGCGGCAGCCAGAAGCTGCGCGAAATGCATGTTACGGTTCATGCGCTGCGGCATACGCGAAAGCACGGGCCCTGTCCTGCGACAGCGCGCCGCGACCAGCGATGGGGGCAGGCTTTGTTGTTTGGAGGCGCCCCCCTGTCGGTCTAGCCCGCCCGGCACTGTCCGGACCGTCCGCTCCCGATAGCGGAAGCCGCGGCGATATCATCCCGCAAGGTCCCTGTGGCCGCGATCGGGCTGTCCCTGTGAAAATCGTCGAGCCGCCATCCCCGCTCGGAATTCAGCAGCGTGAAGGTCGTGAAATAGGCCGTTCCGCCAAGCTGTATACCCTCCACCACCGTGGCGGATCTGCCGTCCGCCGACATTTCGCTGAACAATTCGTAGCCTGCACCGCTGATCTTGATCCCCCGGTTGGCACCGTCGGCATAGCCGCCCCGATCAGCCAATGCGAACCAGCGCGCGGCCAGGTCTTCGGTCGTCCAGCGTCGAAGCGCGGCTTGCGAACAGGGATCGGGCGATCCTGCTTTCAGCAGTTCGGTGACGAAGACTTCCGGAACCGGGCGTGAGAAATTGCCGTCATCCCCCACCATGGCGGCGGGCTCGATGCGGATATGCACGGTGTAGGCCCCGGTCTCGCCGACGTTTCCGGCATTGACGATCAAGCCGTACGTTTCCTGCTGCGCCCGAAAGCGTGCGAACGTATCGCCTTGCCCCGTGCCGGTGTCCATGCCGAACCAGATCGGCCGCAGGCCGCGACAGTCCGATCCGGGCGTGACCGACAGATAGGGCTCAAACGCGTCGGAGGTCACGACGACCGTGGCCACGTCTCCCGGCGCGATCGACAGGGCGTGGCAATCGAAGAAACTGCCGTCGGTTTCGGTCCGGTCGGCCGCCGTCAACGCGCCGTCGCTGCTGCGTTCGATGACCGTGTTGGTCTGGGCCCGGGCCGGCTGTCCGGCGGAAACCGCAATCCCCAGCGCAAGCGTGATCACCGCCGCCGTCAGTCCGTGTCCGCGCATCTTCATCGGCCCGCTCCTTGATCCAGGATGACTGCGCAGCTTAACCGACAGGCCGTGCGGAGCAACCGCAGGGCGTCAGGGGCGGAATTTCGGGACGATGAGAAATGGTGGATGCGACAGGGATTGAACCTGTGACCCCCTCGGTGTGAAAGGCCTCAAAGCCAATTTCAGGACATTTCAGAGCTGTGCATAAATCGATAAGCCACAGAAAATTGGTGACTTAATTTTTCAGCGTTTTTCTTGCTTTTTCGCGAAATTCTGCATTCGGCGTCCCACTGTTGCCCCAGAAAATGCCAGTCTGGGTGGCGTTTGATTTGCAGCGCACTCGCTCTGTGTGAGAAGGGAGATCTGCACGAGGCGGTGCTCTCGATCGGCATGGATTTGTCCCGTCATCCAGGCACCGCGAGTTCGCATCTGGCGATCCTCGGCAAGGTTGGTCTCCAACGGGCCATGGGAGGGTCGCGCACTGAGCTCGAAGACTGGATCAGCGGGTTCCGATAAGCTTGAGAAGAAAGCCGTGAAACAATCCACCCCAACAGGGATTTCCGCGGGCATCTCCGGCACCCTGGACGAATTACAGGAATCGCGTTGGGAGGAAGAAGGGCTCTGAGCATCCCATCCAATATCGGGTCACGCAGGGTGGACAACTTATCGCTGAAAGCTCCCATTCGATCCTTAGGGGGGCGTCGGAAAGTCCGCTCTGCAGTGGGGAGCTGATGACCGCACGCAACCCCAGGCGACTTGCGGTTACGATCTTGGTAGTCGCTTCTTAGGCAAAAGCGGAACATCGACTTTACGAACACTAACGTCGAAGTGCCGCCGATCGGCGATACGAGCGGCCGGTTCGAACCTTCTCAGCTCTGCCCCAGACTTGTACTGAGTTCGGTTCGTTGCCTGCTAGATCACGCCGTTTGGCAGTTCCTCAGTCATATTTGGGCCGAGTTCTCTGTGTGACGGGTGTTCTGATGATCGGGGACAGCTCTTTCTGTGGCCTCATTCATCGCTGCAAACAGGGTCTGGGCGGTGATCGGCTTGGCCAAGTGAACGTCAGCGCCCGCAGTCCGGCTGGCCTCAACGTGTTCCCGCATCGCATTCGCTGTCATCATGACGATCGGAACGTTTCGGCAGGGTGATGTCGAGGCACGGATCATCTGCACGGCCGTGAGGCCGTCCATGACCGGCATCTGCATGTCCATGAGGATGATATCGAAGAGCGAAGCGAACGCGGCGTCTACGGCCTCTTGACCATCGACCACACTCACAACCTCGGCCACTCCTGACAACATCAACTCGGCGACCTTGCGGTTCGTCGGGTGATCATCGGCGATGAGCACCCGCAGGGGGCGATCCGGGGATTCGACGGCCGCGGCAATCGAGCTTGTGTCTCTCGGGGCGCTGACCGATTCCAGCGGAAGGTCGAACCAGAATGTCGACCCGACTCCCGGTCGGCTCTCGCAGTCCAGCGTGCCATCCATCATTTCCACCAGATCGCGACAGATGGACAGGCCAAGGCCGGTCCCACCGAACTTGCGCGTAATCGTCTCATCTGCCTGTTGGAACCTGGCAAAAAGCCGGTCCTTGGATTCCGGCGGAAAACCGACCCCGGTGTCCGACACAGAGAAGCGGATCAGCCCGCGTGAGGTTTGTTCAATCGAGAGGGCGATCTTGCCTGTCGAGGTAAATTTGGCTGCGTTGCTGAAGAAGTTGCCCAATACCTGCCGGATTCGTAGCGGGTCTCCGCGATAAAATCCGCTAAGGCTCTTTTCGACGAAGAGTTCATAAGCCACGTCTGCATTGATGTTCTGCAGCTTGAATTTTTCGTGATTGAATTCAGCCAATTCCCGCAGATCAAATGCTTCGTTGTTTATTTTGAGTTCGCCAGCTTCAATCTTGGCCGTATCCAACAAATCCGCCAGCAAGGCCGTCAGTGTTTCGCCGGATGAGCGAATGATTTCCAGCAGTTCAAGCTGGTCGCTCTGATCGCATTTTCGGGTCAGAATGTCCGAGGCCGCCACAATTCCATTCAGGGGCGTGCGGAGTTCGTGGCTCATGTTCGCCAGGAATGCCGATTTGGCACGCCCGGAGGCCTCGGCAGCGTCCAGGGCGGCCCGGAGTGCAACATTCAACTGGTGCTGCTCGGTTACGTCCTCGCTGATGGTGACAATATAGGCCGGCTCCCCACCATCATCAAAGGTCGCGGTTTTCCTGGTCGTCCAGTACCGCTCGCCCAGATCCCGGGTTGTGACCAGCGCGCCCTGCTCGACCTTCACCTGCTTTGTGAGAATGACCTCCTGATCCTCGTCCCAGGATCGATTCGCCTCTTCGGCGGGAAATAGCTCATGAACTGTCTTCCCCACAGCCGCGGCTGACGACAGGCCCGTAGCTGCCTCAGCCGCGCGATTGATGAGGACAAATTTGCCGGTGCTGGCCTCCTTCACGACCAGCAGGGCCGGCAACATTTCCATGATCGTCCAGTAGAAGGCTTCTCTCTTCGCGACCGAGCGACGTTCGTCATCAGCGTGCTCCTCCACCTCGCTCAGGCGCAAAGAGGTCTCGGACAGTCGCTGCTCAATCTCGGCCGTCGCTGCTTTTGCGGCGTGCCTTTCGATAACGTTTGACGCGAGGACCGAGAGATTTTGAATTGATTGAATCTGCCATCCTGTCGGCGAGCAGGCTTCACGGTGATAGATTGCTATTACCCCCAAAACTTGCCCGACCAGGCCCCGGATGGGTTGCGACCAACACGCGCGCAAACCCAGATCGACCGCGAAGGATTTGAACTTGGCCCACAGCGGGTCAGATTGAATATCCTCGACAACGACCATGCAGTTGCCGAAGGCCGCCGTGCCGCACGGATTGGCATCCGGCCCGATTGCCGATCCGCTGATCGTCTGATTGTAGATGTCCGGCAAGCTTGGAGCCGCGCCCAGAAGAAGATGTTCCCCTGCCTCATCGAGGAGCATGATACTTGTCATGGCTCCTGGATGGGTTCGCTCGGCAAGTCCCACGATGTCTTGGAGTGACTCCGACAGAGGCTGATCCAGGGCAGCGACTTCCAGCGAAAACACCTCCGGGGAGGCAGCGGTCGGCTTTTCCTCGCCAGGACCTCGATAGTTCAACTCAGGATCCAAAACAATTCTCCGGCCACCACTATTTGAAGTGATGCGAGCACGGCAACTTCCTCTTTTCGGTTAACGCAGTCCCAGGCGCAGCTCGCCGGGGCCGCAGGGGTTTCAAAGCGAACCATCGAGCGCCTCGAAGACGGTGCCTCCACCCAGTTCGGTAATCTGATCCGTTGTCTTCGGGCCCTGGACAAGCTGGAGGGCCTCGACCGGCTGGTGCCCGGGACCCCGCCCAATCCCATTACCCTGCTCGAACGCCACGGTAAGGCGCGCCAACGCGCCCGCCCGGTCGACACCCCGGAACCGACTCCGCCATGGACCTGGGGTGACGAACAGTGACGACCGTCGCCGAGGTCCGTCTGTGGGGAAGGCGCATCGGCGCTGTCTCGCTCGAAGTCGGCACCGACGTCGCCGCCTTCGCCTATGACCCCGCTTTCGCGAGCCGCGGTATCCAGGTCCCGCCGCTGATGATGCCCCTGGGCCCTGAGATCTACAGCTTCCCCGATCTCAACCCGCGCAGCTTCCACGGCCTGCCCGGCATGCTGGCTGATGCCCTGTCCGACAAATACGGAAACACGCTGATCGACGCCTGGCTCGCCACCCAGGGTCGGACGCCCGAGAGCTTCAACGTCATTCGCCACTTTCGACGATTTATGTACCGCAATGTGCATTAAGTCGCAAAAAGTGGCGGCTTGTAAAAAAGCGCTATCAGTATTTTATCTCGTCAGATTTGGCGAGTTATGGACGTTATGGCGGACAAATCGCCAAAAGAGGCGATTTGTATGCAGGGAGAGCGAGGCGCGAGGCTTGCGAGGTCAAGACCGACGACGCTTGGCCGTCAGTCCATTTGGCCGACGGTTTCGCCGGGGCGCGGGCCGGACGTGCGAACGAAACCAATCACCAGCACGACGATCGTCGCGAGCTGGGCCACGACCCCTTCAACGGTGGGATAGACACCGAGGATTTCGATCCGCGGGATCCATGAGAGGGGATGGACGTCGATCCAGCCGGCCTCCTGCAGGGCGGCTACACCCTTGCCGATGAGGACGATGGACAGTCCGGCCATCAGGATGGCGCTGAGCGAGAAGAAGCGGCCGATGGGCAGGCGTTTGCTCCAGGCCAGCAGCGCCCAGGCGGTGACCGCGAGAATGGCGACCGCCACCAGGGCACCGCCCAGCATGCCCAGATGGCCGCCCTGGCTCCAGATGGCGGCGTAGAACAGGATCGTCTCGAACACCTCCCGGTAGACCACCACGAAGGCGAGCAGGAAGAGGAACCACGCTGATCGCCCGGACAGCGCCTTCGTCAGCTTGTCGCGGATATAGATCTGCCAGGCGTCGGCATGGGATTTTCCATGCATCCAGATGCCGACCGACACGAGGACGACGGCGGCCAGCAACGATCCAATCCCTTCAGTGAGTTCCCGGCTTGCGCCGCTGATGGAGATGAAGAAGGTCGCCGCTGCCCAGGTGGTGCCGCCCGCCGCCAGCGCGGAGATCCAGCCGCCGTGGACATAGCGCAGCATTTCAGGGCGTTCAGCCTTGCGCAGGAAGGCGATCATGGCGACGACGATCAACAGCGCCTCCAGCCCTTCGCGCAGCAGTATGGTGAGGGCGCCGATGAAGCTCGCGACATTGTCGGCCTCCTGCGGGGCCAGGGCCCGTTCGGCGGTGTCGAGTAGGGCGGCCACCCGCTCGGTCCGGGAGGCGACTTCCGCCTCAGGGGCACCGCGTCCGATGGCGGCCCGCAGCTCGGTCATGGCCGTTTCGATCCGGCGCAACAGCGCCCCGTCACGGGCACCCAGCGCCGGCTCGACCGGTTCAAAGCCGTCGAGATAGGCGGAAAGCGCCAGATCGGTGGCCTGTTTGCGGTCTCCCTGGCGATAGGCCGCCAGGCTTTCCGTCAGTCGCGTGCGGGCGAGAGTGAGCGTCCCGCCCGTCGCCTGGACCGCCGCTTCCGGATGTCGGCGAAGATAGGCGGTGATCGCCCGAGCCCTGGTCTCGCCGATGCGCGTCGCCAGGTCGGCGGGCGTCGCCTGGGTGACCGCCGCGAGGTTGGGGAAGGCGGCCCGGATCGAAGCATCGCTCTTCCAAAGTCGCTCGCCTTCGACGGCTTCGGCGTCGGTGAAGGCGAAACGGCCGACATAGAAGGCGAGGGCCCAGCGATCTCCTTCCGGCAGGTTCGCGAAGCTGGCCATGGCGGTGCCGTCCAGACCCTGTTCGATCACCTGGTAAAGACCAAACACACTGCGCTGGCGGGCGCGTTCGACATCGGTAAAGGCGATCGGCACCGGATCAAGTCCCTGCGCGGCCTCGCCGTCGCCACCTCCGGCGGTGCCGTGGCAGGCCGCACATTGCGCGCCGTAAAGCGCCGCACCCCTGGCGAGATCTGGCGGGAAGGATGGGGCCAGCGGGCTCGGATAGGCGGCAAGCAGGGCACCCGCGAGGGCCTTGGCCTCGGCCCCGACGACGTCCGGTGCCGCCCTGGATCGAATCCGGCCTTCCAGCCGGGCGGCGTCACGAACGAGGTCGGTTTTGGCACCGGTCTGCGGCAGCCCGTCGATCCGGGTCCGGATCTGGCCAGCGAATTCCGTCATCTCCCCGTACTCGGCGGGATTGACGACCCGGCCGTCGGCGACGGCGCCGGCGTAGTCGACCGACACATAGTCCAGGAGACGCCAGGCAACCTGGGCTTCGGAGGCTGTCGAGGCCTGGTCCTGGGCTTGGGCCCCACCTGCCACGACCAATGCGAAGGCCAGGAAGATCAACCGAATGAAGGAGCGCATTGCCGAGTCTTACTGTGAATGGCTCGCATTAGCAACTATGGATCTGGGTGTCCTAGTCTAGCGCGAGGCCCTGAAGGGGTCGCCGGGCTGGCCTTCAACGGGGCTAATATCTGGGTCATCGCCCCCTCAATCGGGCTCACGACCTTCCTTCTCGCAACCGTCGGCATGGTGATCGGTCGGATGGTCGGTCGGCGCTTTGGCAAGGTGGTTGAGCTGTTAGGAGGTCTCGCCCTCGTCGGGCTCGGCCTGACCATCTTGCTCGAACACCTCGGCGTCCTCGGTGCCTAGGCGGCCTCCGGGCCCGGCTTCAGGCCCGGGCGGAGCCGGAGTTCGCGAAGGAATGGGTCTGGCGCGGATGTCGTCGGGCAACAGCGCGTCCATCACATAGAAGCCGTACCCCGCCAGTTCCCTGGCGACGCGGGCGATCTCACCCTGTCGAGGTTCGGCGACATCGACCTCGATATCCGTTGGCTTGATCACGACAGCCCTCCTGCCCGAGCATCGGAGAGACGCCGTCGGGGAGATTGCCGCAACTCAACAAGCTGTCATCGTCCCCAAGTGGTAGAGCGCCGCGGACCTGTCAGGGCGATACACTGGCGCTCGGCCGGCAACTACATCCTTTCGGTCCACCGGGCTTTTCAACGGGCAGGTTCCGGGTGGGCGGCTCCGTGGGGACGAACAGGCCCGGAGGTCCGACGGGCGAGCGCGCTGTCGGCGCCGGCAGCCTGGGCTGCGCCCCTTTTTAGACCGAGATGACCTGCACGGCAGGAAGGACGCGTTCCAGGCAAGACATGGGCGGCGAGAGCGACGGTAAGTGACGGTCCTGCAGGCGATGAAATCAACCGCGTGATCGAGGAACGAAACGCAGGCAGCCGGGGCTTTCGACGGATCATTCGACGACGCCGGCGTGGGCAAACTCCCCGATCGCAGATCCGGATCAGCGCTGGGTGTAGGCGGGTAGATCGGGAGCTGAGGAGGGCGTCGGATTGCGTTCGAGGTCGGTGATGAGCGCGTCCATCTCGGCGATCTCACGCTTTTGCGCCTCGATGATGCCGTCGGCGAGTTCGCGAACCCGCGGGTCGCGGATATGGGCGCGTTCGCTGGTCAGAATCGCGATCGAGTGATGCGGGATCATCGCGCGCATGTAGTCGACGTCGTTGACGGTCTCCTGACTGCGGACGAGCCAGAGGGATCCCGCGAACACCAGGATGGCTCCGCCGACGATGGCGAGGTTCAAACGCTTGTCCGTGTACATCTTGAGCATGAAGAGCAGCATGATGACGGTCATCACCGCGCCCATCACCAGCGCCATCCAGGCCCGGGTCTCGCTGAACCGGGCGTGGTCCAGCTGGTAGGTGTTCAGATACATCAATCCGAACATGACGAGCGTGGATGTCGCGATCATCGCGCCGAAGCGCAGATAGCTCTTGGCTTCCATGGTAAACCTCCGGTCCTTCAAGTCCGGCCGAAACGTGTCCTGCAGCCTCAAGGTTGCGTAGATGAAGAAAGATCGGTCGGCCCGATGAATTCGGGGCATGTCGATAAGGGAATTGGGCTCGGGAGACGTATTGGGCCTGTCGTTCCGGGCCGCCCTGACTCGCCACGTCTGAGGCGAGGGTGCACGAGGCGCGCCCGGCGAAGGGGCGTCAGACGGTCCCGCACGGGGAGGGTGTCCGGCCTTCGAAGCGTCGCCGGATCCAGCGGCGTCCAGGCTTTTCTACACCCAGATGCAGCGCCGCGGCCGCGGCGACGGTGACCACGAACAGGCCTGCCAATTCCAAGGGCGACATGTAGAAACCGCTGTCGATCCCGCGAAGTTCCGATGCGATGCCCTTGTACGCCACCAGAAGCGGCAGGTGTACCAGGTAGAGGGCAAAGGAGGCCTCGCCGGAGAAGACGGCCAGGGGGGCGGACAAGGGGCCTTCTCCGGTAGCCTTGGCGAGCATGGACCAGGTCAGGATGACCGGCGCGGCCAGGGCGACCACCAACCGGTCGTCGAGACTGAACTGCATGGCCAGCAGAAGACCCAGGGAAGCAATCACGCAGGCGGCGATGGCGATGGGGCGTGGCCAGTGCCATCGATGGCCCAACCCATAGAGCGCCATTCCGATCAGGAACTCCGGTAGGATGCGCAGGATGCCCATGTTGTCCTCGGCGCGCGGCAGCACCTTGCCGAACATCTGGCCATAGACGGCGTCGATCACGATGAAGCCGAGAACGCCCAGCAACAGCAAGGCCCAGGGTCGGGCCTTCAGCTTCATCGCGATCAGCGCATAGGCCGGGAACAGCAGATAGGCGAACCATTCGGCCGAAAGCGACCAGGACGGGCCGCTCCAGTTGTAGCCGACAAGGCTCGGAAACCAGGCCTGGACGAGCAGCAAGGTTTTGACGAACCCCTCCAGTGTGTAGGTGGCCGGGTCGTACTGGACCCCGGCAGCCTTGGCGACGAGCACCATGACCAGGACTCCACCCAGCACCGCGAGGTGCAGGGGGTAGAGCCGGGCGATGCGGGCGACGATGAAGCGCCGGTAGCTGAAGGTTCCGGCGGCGACGGCCGGGCCATAGACATGGGCCAGGATGAACCCCGACAACATGAAGAAGGCGTCCACCGCCAGCCGGGACCGCTCGATGATCGGGCTGAAACCCAGGGCGGGGTCCCACTGAAGCTGGTAGTGGAACAGAACCACGCCCACCGCCAGGAAGGCCCGCAGGCTGGTCAGGGCTCTCAGGTCGGCGGGGTAGCCGTCGCGGGTGGGCGATACGGACGTCATGCGCGATGGCCCCCCGGGGTCGGACGGGACAGGAACGTCCGCCTAATTGGGTTACGCGTCGGTCACTGGCATCCCTCATGCCGGCAAGAGTCAGGAGCAGTTCGGCCGCCCGGGCGGCCGGAGGGCAACAATGACGCTGGTCTCTCGCTTCGGATCGGTCGATCAGGTTCCTTGCGGGTTTCATCTGGAGCGGCGATGAAGCCGGAAGTCAGTTCCGGTGATCGGACCGACGGGGACGCCGGGAGATTATGGCAAGGCCTTCATCGAGCACGGGTTTCGCCATGGGCGACGGCTGGGCCGCATACGAGGGGCCGCACGCGGATCACGTCGCCCACGCCCATGTCGCAACTCAGCTGGCCGTGGCGCGCTCAGGCTCTGTTCGGGTAGTTCTCGACGATAATCGCGCCCTGAACGGTCAGGCGCTCATCGTCGGACCTCGTGTGCAGCACCGGATGACGGACGAGGGAGGGGCGGTCGTGTTGCTGTATCTTGAGACCCACACGCCGCTTGCCTCCAGAATTCTGGGGTTGATAGCCCCGGCAGACGCGGCGGTCGCTCCCCCCTCAGTCGCAGCGCTGCTGAGCCTTGAGGCCTCCCCGGAAAAGATTGTCGCGGGCCTCAAGGATGGGCTCGGGGTAGAGCAGGCGAGGCTGGATCCACGACTTGAAGCGGCCCTGTTGAAGGCGTCCGAAGACCCGACGCCCGGCGCCATCGCCCGGGCCGCCGGGGCGGTCGGCCTGTCGCCGGCTCGTCTCAGGGTTCTGGCCCAGTCGCAAATGCAGGTCCCGCTGTCGCAATGGCTGTTGTGGCGAAAGCTGCAGAGAGCAGGTCGGGAGATGGCGCGCGGCGCCGGACTGGCCGAAGCGGCGGTCGCTGGCGGTTTCGCCGATCAGGCGCACCTCAACCGCATTACCAGGCGCATGTTCGGCGTGACGCCCATGCAGGCGTCGGGCGCGGTGCGTTCTGCGGGCAATCGGTTCATTCAATAGCACCCTGTCAAACTGGATCAGGTTTCAGCGTCAACGGAGCCTCCCAATGCCTCTGATCAGGATCATCATCCGTGTCGCATATGCGCCGGTGTTCTTCGTGGGTTTTCTGTGGTCCGCCGTGACTCTCGCCGAAAAGGGTGCCCCGCTGTGGGGTTTGCCGATCCTGCTGGTCATGGCGCTGGCCATCTCGTTCGTGGCCGAGCGCGTGGCTCCCTACGAGCGGGCCTGGAACCGTTCGGACGGTGACAATGGACGCGACCTGATACACGCGGTGGTCAACGAAACATCGATTTTCCTGTCGGTGCTGGCCGTGCCTCTTGTTGCTGGCTTGATTCCAAACTTCGGTGTCTGGCCGGGCGGCTGGCCGCTGTCGGGCCAGCTGACGTTTGCCATCCTGGTGGCGGATCTGGGTATCACCCTTGCCCACTACGCCAGCCACCGCATCGCGGCCTTGTGGCGGCTGCACGCCGTGCACCACGCCGTTAAACGCATGTATGGGTTCAACGGCTTGGTGAAACATCCTCTTCATCAAGCGATCGAGCTGACGGCGGGTGTTGCACCTCTGGTGCTT